>ERZ791902.172-NODE-172-length-54392-cov-56.882364_pt1 | contig 54392 bp, 52 predicted proteins | sample MGYA00510149_ERZ791902 | MGnify/ENA primary metagenome ERZ791902 (study PRJEB30046, sample SAMN00792060) | human gut metagenome | study: EMG produced TPA metagenomics assembly of the A metagenome-wide association study of gut microbiota in type 2...
CTATAAGTAGATGTTCAAGCCTGCTGCTGCCGCGGGTTAAAAACCCGCCCCCCCCAATTAGCCCCCCCCCAATTAGGCAGATAAATTGCAGTTTATCAAACACAATTTTTGTTAACATACATAATGTGACTCCCATCTCCTAACAGTATATAGCTTTTCATTATCAATATATTATACACTTTTTACCACCTTGTCATCAAGTTTGCTCTTGCGCTACGGACGCTTTGTGTAATTGTTGACAGCTGCTCAGAAATTGAACAAAATCGATGACATTGGTTTTGGTCAACAATTCAAACTCGCACGAACAAAACTTAAGAGAGAAATCACTGGCAATACCTTTTATACGCCAACTGAATAACACTTGCGACCCGCCCTAAACTACAACACAATTGTTCTAAAACGCTATTTTTTGCTGAATTTAAATAAACCTTTATAGAAATTAAACCTTAAAAGAGATGGCCTATTTAAACAGAAATATTAATTTTGCCGTGGATTAAGCAGAGAGGCAACAATAATTGTTACTTTTTACTTTCCGTTTTGCACCTTGATATACCCTACACCCCACTTTACATAGTGTGTGCATCGTTATACCTATCGCGCATAACTAAGCAAACGAAAAACAATATTACAACAGCTATTATATAAATAATCATGAGTGAAAATAGCGTGAAAATCGGACACATCTCACAGATTATTGGTGCCGTAATCGACGTTAAGTTCGACACGGAGGGCCAAGACGCTGAGAAAGTGTTACCCCGTATCCACGAAGCGCTGGAAGTGACTCATCCCGATGGACGAACCATCGTAATTGAGGTACAACAGCACATTGGAGAGGACACCGTTCGTACCGTAGCTATGGACAACACCGACGGCCTTAGCCGTGGATTGGAAGTAGTGCGCACGGGCGCTCCTATCTCAATGCCTACTGGCGACCAAATCAAAGGTCGTATGATGAACGTTACAGGCGACTCTATCGACGGTCTTAAAACGCTCGACCGCACAAGCGGTACTTACCCTATTCATCGCGAACCGCCTAAGTTTGAGGACTTAAAGACGAGCTGCGAGGTGCTCTACACGGGCATCAAGGTAATCGACTTGCTCGAACCCTATGCTAAGGGTGGTAAGATTGGTCTGTTCGGTGGCGCTGGTGTAGGTAAGACGGTGCTCATTATGGAGTTGATTAACAATATTGCTAAAGGTCACGACGGCTTCTCCGTATTCGCTGGTGTAGGTGAACGTACACGTGAGGGTAATGACCTTCTGCGCGAGATGATTGAGAGCGGCGTTGTACGCTATGGTAAGGAGTTTGCCGAAGCTATGGAACGCGGCGAATGGGACTTATCAAAGGTTGATTACAATGAAGTGGCCAAAAGCCAAGCTACACTTGTGTATGGCCAGATGAATGAACCACCTGGAGCACGTTCGTCAGTAGCTCTCTCTGGTCTTTCTATCGCTGAGAGCTTCCGCGACGCAGGTGCAAAAGAGGGTAAGACGTCTGACATCTTGTTCTTTATTGACAATATCTTCCGTTTCACGCAAGCAGGTTCTGAGGTGTCAGCCTTGTTAGGTCGTATGCCTTCTGCCGTAGGTTATCAACCAACGTTGGCCAGCGAAATGGGTGCCATGCAAGAGCGCATTACTTCTACAAAGAATGGCTCTATCACGTCTATTCAAGCCGTTTACGTGCCTGCCGATGACTTGACCGATCCTGCTCCTGCTACTACCTTTACTCACCTTGATGCTACAACCGTATTGAGCCGTAAGATTACAGAGTTGGGTATCTATCCCGCTGTTGATCCCTTGGACTCTACCTCTCGTATTCTCGACCCGAAGGTGATTGGTGAAGCACACTACAATTGTGCACAACGTGTTAAGCAAATCCTACAGAAGTATAAGGAATTGCAAGACATCATCGCCATTTTGGGTATGGACGAACTTTCTGATGAGGATCGCTTGACCGTCAATCGTGCACGCCGTGTGCAACGTTTCTTGAGCCAACCTTTCACCGTGGCTGAGAAGTTTACTGGCGTTCCAGGCGTAATGGTACCCATCGAGGAGGTTATCCGCGGCTTCAACATGATACTTGATGGTGAGGTGGACGACCTGCCCGAACAGGCTTTCCTCAACGTCGGTACTATCGACGAAGCTATTGAAAAGGGTAAGAAACTGATGGCGCAAGCGTAAGGTTAATGTGCAGATGTGAGAATGTGCAAATGAATGCCTCATTTGCGAATGTTTCCGATTATAAGGTATGCGAAACTGTTCAGAACTCTATCTGTCAGTGATATTTCATTTGCACATTTACCCATTTGCACATTAACAGACCTTGCTCTATCAAATACTAATCAATATGAAAGTAACCATAGTTTCGCCCGAAAAGACGCTCTACGAAGGTGAAGTCGAAGGGGTAAAGCTTCCTGGCACACTGGGACGCTTCGAGGTATTGAAAGGCCACGCGCCTATCATTTCTACCCTAGTAGCTGGCACTGTAGAATGTATCGGCAACGAACCATATCAGATAACTGTAAGTGGCGGATTTGTCGAAGTGGCCAACAATGCCATTTCCGTCTGCGTCGAAATGTAGTCATGCCATAGGAAAGGGGCGTGAGTGAAGTTGTTATAAAAAGTTCTGTAGTTTTTTCATTCAGAGGACTATGTGACAGGCCTGTCACCGCTGCATCCTCAGTCAATGCAAAACGCGTTTTAAGTAACGAAAGAAGCATGAGTTTGTAGTTAATCAGAGTGTGACGTATGCACCGCAGCATCTCTCGCCTCTATGACCGAACTATGTCTTGCTTTAATTATTAAACTAAAAAACGAACTTCTATTATTTGACTTCTCTTTAACTAATAAAAGTACACACCCCGACCTATACTATGGACACACCTGACAAGCGAATAGCTCGTTGCCTCCTTACGAAAACACTGACTTTCATTATTGTCAGTTTAATCCTATTCCTGTTTCAACTCATGTTGGCAGGACGCGACGTTGCCTTTCAGCAAGCCCCAATGCTGGTTGTGATATCAACCATCTTCTTAGCCCTCAACTTCGTGAGCGGAATGGCGCACGACTGGGTAATGAAGGACGGGGCAAAGCGCGCACTGAGTTTTTACCTCGTGGTAAAAGTGGTACGTTTCTTTCTCGTAGCAGCTATCTTGCTGATTTATGGATTGGCCGACCGACGCAACATTTTGGCTTTCGCCATCAACCTCTTAGTGCTCTACATCGCGAATGTAGTTACCTCTATGATGTACTACATCAAAATGGAGCAAAACATTAAAAAGAAGCAATGAAACACTTCAGTATAAAATACTTGTGCACTTTAGCATTGTTCTTCGTCACTTTCTTTGCTGCGCAAGCAGCACATAGTGAAGCAAGCGAAGCCCAGCCAAAGATTGACGTGAAAGAGATTGTGTTGGGCCACATGAGCGATGCTTACGAATGGCACATCACAACGTGGAATGGACACCACATCTCTATTCCACTCCCCGTTATCGTCAAAGGCGAAACGAGTGGGTGGCAGATGTTTAGTTCTGCCCGCTTTCACGACAGTGCTGATGGTACGTACAATGGCTTTTACTTGAACGAAGAACAAAATGGCAAGATATACGAACACACCGCCGCAGGCGATGTTCGTCCGCTTGACTTTAGCATTACCAAGAATGTGGTGCAGATATGGATTGTTGTCATTCTCATGGCTTTTATCTTTATCGGTTCTGCACGTTGGTATAAAGGGCGTAAGCCTGGTGATAAGGCTCCAGGTGGATTTGTCGGACTGGTCGAAATGTTTGTCATGTCTATCAACGACGACTTAATTCGTCCCTCTGTGGGCGAGAAGCATTATCGCCAGTACGCTCCCTTCTTGCTTACAGCGTTCTTCTTTATCTTCATAACCAACTTATTGGGACTGCTGCCTATTTTCCCCGGTGGTGCAAACATTACGGGCAACATCAACATTACATTTGTGTTGGCCATTTGCACCATGATCCTTGTCAATCTGTTTGGCAATAAGGAGTATTGGAAGGAAATATTGTGGCCGCCCGTACCTACTTGGTTGAAGTGCCCCGTGCCTATGATGCCTGTCATCGAATTGTTTGGTATCTTTACCAAGCCTTTCGCCCTCATGGTACGTTTGTTCGCCAACATGATGGGTGGACACGCTATCATTCTTTCACTTTCGTGTGTCATCTTTATAACTTGCCAATTGGGTGCTGTCATCGGCACACCACTTACTCTCGTAAGTTTCGTAATGATGATCTTCATGAACTGCCTTGAACTCTTGGTAGCCTTCATTCAAGCTTACGTATTTACGATGTTGAGCGCTGTGTTTATCGGCTTAGCTCACCCCGAACATCACGAATAAAGCAAAGATTAAAGCATTAATCGCATAAAACAAATAAAAAACCATAAAAATCAAAACATTATGACTCTTTTAATTGCATTGTTACAAGCTGCAGCAGGTGCAGCAGGTCTCGCTAAGTTAGGTGCTGGTATTGGTGCCGCTCTTGCTGCCATTGGCGCAGGTTTAGGTATTGGTAGAATCGGTAGCGCAGCTATGGAGGCTATCGCTCGCCAACCTGAGTCAACAAGCGACATTCGCTCTAACATGATTATCATCGCAGCACTTGTTGAAGGTGTAGCACTCTTCGCTGTTATCGTCTGCTTGCTCTGCCTCTTCTTGTAAGATAAGGTTAGGAGGTTAATGAGGTTTAATAAGTTTATGAGTTTAATAAGTTTTATGAGTTTAGCAATATCAATAAACTCGTTAAACTTCTAAACTCATTAAGCTTCTAAGCTTACTAAATTTCTAAACTCTTAAACTTCTAAACTTATAAAACTCACTAAACTTATTAAACTCATAAACTCACTAAACTTATTAAACTTATTAAATCCTAATCATCACAATATATGCTGTCAATCAATCTGCCATCTATACTGACTCCCGACTTCGGTTTGTTGTTTTGGATGTTGTTGGCATTTTTGATCGTCTTCTTCTTGATGGCTAAGTATGGTTTCCCTATCATCACCAAGATGGTAGAAGACCGTAAGAACTATATTGACGAGTCACTGCAAAAGGCACACGAGGCAAACGAACGCCTCGCTGGCATTCAGCAAGAGAGCGAACGTCTCCTTGCCGAAGCGCGCGCCAAACAAGCAGAGATTTTAGCACAAGCCAAAGCTACTGGCGATAGTATCGTTAGCGAGGCACGCAATAAGGCACAAGCCGATGGCGCAAAACTGTTGCAAGAGGCGAAAGCACAAATTGCAGCTGAAAAGGAGAATGCCCTACGCGACATTCGCCAGACAGTAGCCGACCTCTCTATCGTTGTTGCTGAGAAAGTGGTACGCCAAAAGTTGGCTAACAATGACGAACAGCAAGCGCTCATCGAGCAAATGCTGAACGAGGCTTGCAAAGGCTAAAGGTATCTATCCTACTCCCACACATATAGTATAAGATTTAGCCATTATGGATTTAGGCATCATATCAATGCGCTACGCAAAAGCTTTGCTACGCTTTGCTGAAGAGCACAACGAGGACAAGCAGGTGTACGACGAGACGGCTCAATTGGCCGAAACGTACCTGACCGTCCCCGCCCTGCAGCAAGCTATGCTCAACCCTGTGCTAACCGATGCACAGAAGGAGAAACTTTTGCTTACCGCAGCTTGTGGCAAAGCTACCCCTTCGGTCTCGCTCGCTCAATTCGTAAAATTGGTGCTCAAGAAGCAACGTGCCGACCTCATGCTCTTTGTAGCCCACTCGTATGGTACGCTCTACCGCAAGCAAAAGCACATCATTAAGGGCAAACTTGTGGTGCCGACCGCTATTGCTGATAGTCTTATTAGCAAAATGCAACAAATGGTCGAAGCCAAATCAAATTGTAAGGTTGACTTTCAAGTAAAGGAGGATGCTGCCATTGGCGGTGGCTTTATTCTTGAATACGACACCTTTCGATTAGACGCAAGCGTGCGCACACAGCTTGCCAAACTTAAACGTGAACTGAAGTAATATGAAGATGTAATTCTTCTTTTATTTCACACTTAACACTTAATACAACCAAATGTCCAACAATATAAAACCCAGCGAAGTTAGCGACGTACTCTTACGCGAACTTCAGGATATTAACACGGATGTCAAGTTCGAAGAAGTTGGTGTGGTTCTTTCAATCGGTGATGGTGTAGCCCACATTTACGGACTTACCAACGTGACCGAGAACGAATTGATCGAATTTGAGAACGGGGTCATTGGTGTTGCCATGAACCTTGAAGAGGATAACGTGGGCGCTGTGCTGCTCGGCTCTTCTGAAGGTATCAAGGAGGGACAAAGCGTAAAGCGTACAGGTAAGGTTGCCTCTATTGAGGTAAGCGACGAAATGCTTGGCCGCGTTATCGACCCTCTGGGCAATCCTATTGACGGGGGCAAAAGCATCGAAGGTAAGAAGTACCTCATGCCGCTCGACCGTAAAGCACCTGGTGTTATCTACCGCCAACCCGTAACACAAGCCTTGCAAACTGGCTTGAAGAGTGTTGACTCGATGATTCCTATTGGCCGTGGCCAACGTGAGCTTATCATTGGTGACCGCCAAACGGGTAAGACGGCTATTGCTATCGATACCATTATCAATCAAAAGAGCAACTTCGAGGCTGGCGACCCTGTTTACTGTATCTACGTAGCCATTGGCCAAAAGGCTTCGACCGTTGCCAACATTGTCAACACGCTGAAGCAAGCTGGCGCTATGGATTACACGATTATCGTAAGTGCCACCGCTGGCGACCCTGCTGCTATGCAATACTATGCTCCGTTTGCAGGTGCTGCTATTGGTGAATACTTCCGCGACCGTGGCCTTCACGCCTTAGTCGTTTATGACGACCTTTCAAAGCAGGCCGTTGCTTATCGTGAGGTGTCACTTATCTTGCGCCGTCCTTCTGGACGTGAGGCTTACCCTGGCGATGTATTTTACCTCCACTCTCGTTTGCTTGAGCGTGCAGCTAAGATCAACAATCAGCAGGAAGTAGCTGAAAAGATGAACGACCTACCCGAATGCCTCAAAGGCGAGGTGAAAGGTGGCGGTTCGCTTACGGCTTTGCCTATCATCGAGACACAAGCAGGCGACGTTTCGGCCTACATTCCTACGAACGTAATTTCTATTACTGACGGTCAGATTTACTTGGACACCAACCTCTTCAACCAAGGTTTCCGCCCAGCTATTGACGTAGGTATCTCTGTAAGCCGTGTGGGTGGTGCTGCTCAGATTAAGAGTATGAAGAAAGTCGCTGGTACATTGAAGATTGACCAAGCTCAATACCGCGAGTTGGAAGCTTTCGCCAAGTTCTCATCTGACATGGACCCCGTAACGGCCATGACCATTGACCGCGGTCGTAAGAACAATCAATTACTCATTCAGGCTCAATATAGCCCAATGCCCGTTGCCGAACAGGTAGCAATTCTTTATTGCGGCACACATGGATTGTTGAAGGACGTGCCCCTTGACAAGGTGCGCAGCTTCCAAGACGACTTCTTACAAGTTGTTCGCTCACAATATGCTGATAGCATTTTGGGTGCCTTAGCTGCAGGTAAACTTGACGACGAGGTATGTCATAACATTGAGAAGGTGGCAGCCGACATTGCTGGACAATATAAAGCATAACGATTATGGCCTCACTGAAAGAAGTTAAAACGCGAATTGCGTCGGTGAACAGCACTCGCAAAATTACGAGTGCCATGAAGATGGTGGCATCTTCAAAACTTCACCATGCACAGCTGGCGATTGAGCGTATGCGCCCCTATGAGCGTCAACTCAGTCATATTATGTCTACCTTTGTAGGCAGTATGGAGGGCGAAATTGATACGCCCTATGCTGGCGAGCGTGAAGTGAAGCGTGTGGCCATTGTTCTTTATACTTCCAACTCTTCGCTTTGTGGTGGATTTAATGCCAACGTTATCAAGGCTTTTAATCGTAAGGTGGAAGCTTACCGCCAACAAGGTATTGACATCGTTAGCGTTTATCCTTTAGGTAAGAAGGCTTACGATGCTGTTGTCAAAGCGGGTTTCACTCCTTCTGCCGACTATACAGCTCTACTCGACCACCCTTCTTACGAGAAGGCTGCACAAGTAGCAGCTGAAATCATGGAGAGTTATGCCGAAGGCGAGATTGACCGCGCAGACTTGATTTATCATCACTTTAAGAGCGCGGGCTCTCAGATACTCACTGAAGAGGAGTTCTTGCCGATTAAGTTACAGACTGCAGACGATGACTCTACGAGTCATACGACACAACTCGATTTTATCGTCGAACCGTCTAAAGAAGAAGTGATTAGTCAGTTAGTGCCAAAGTCATTGCACTTAAAGTTGTTCACTGCCTTACTAGACAGTTTAGCTAGTGAACATGCTGCTCGCGTCATGGCAATGCAAGTAGCGACGGACAATGCCGACGAACTCTTGCGTGAACTCACGCTCACTTACAATAAGACGCGTCAGCAAGCCATTACCAACGAGTTGCTCGACATCGTGGGCGGCAGTATGCAATAAATCACTCTCTACTTACTTTTATAAAAGAATCCTTAGTCTACATTCTTCTAACTTGAAGTATGTGACTAAGGATTCTTTGTTTCTGTTTTTGTTTGTGGTAAAGCAAAGATAACAAAATACTCCCCTTTTAACAAATCTCAATTAGTTTAGACGACTTCACTTTCTACGCCTTTACGTGTATCTACTCCTTGAGTAAAAAGATTGTATTTGTTTGTTTCGTTTAGGTTGAACATTTTTCAAATTTTTGCGGCAAAGTTCTCACCTTTCTGAAACTCTAACAATACGGCTTGGACGGAATGCTTACTTAATATCTCACTGATAAACTGCAATTTGTTATAGAATTAGACTGAAAGTTTGGTGCATTGCGTTTTCTGTAGTATCTTCGCTATATTAAAAGAAGTAAACTCTTTGTAGTTTGAATAAAGCTCCTTAACGAAATTAAAACGAAAAACTAACTCTAAAATACTTAGAAAATGGCAAATTTATTAGATGAAGTAACTGGCCCTGTGAATGACAATGGCCGTGACGTACACGTGATTGACCGTCAATTACCCGTAGCGGTAGGCTTTGGTTCTACTTTGTTTGAGATAGCACTTTGGGTAACCATACCCGTGTTGGTGTTGCTTTATGTACTCATTATGGGAGTTACGCTTGAGAATCCTGTGTTGGTAGGCGTAGTGGGTTGCTTGTTGGGCATTCTGCCTGGCGTGATATTTATCTTTATGAAAATTTCAACACGCAACTACTTCCAACAGTTGGAGCAACGCATACAAGCAGAGGCATCTAATATTGACAACTACTTAGAGCAGCGTGTGCAGATATTGCAAAACGTAGTAGGATTAGTTGATCGGGCTGTCGACTTTGATAAAGATGTGATGAAAGCCGTAGCCGCACTTCGTGGCGGTGGTAGCATTAATAGCGAAAATCGAAATGAGGTGAGCCAACAGATTGATACCGCTTATGCACGTTTGTTCCCACAGGTGGAAGCTTATCCAGAGTTGAAAGCACACAACGTAATAGCCGATGCCATGCAACAAAATAGCTACTTGCAACGTGAAATCACTGCTGCGCGTACCATATACAATAGCCGCGTAACGCAGTGGAACACCGACATCTTTGCTTGGCCTACTAAGATGATTGTAGCTGCACGTCAAGGTTATACGACCCGCATTCCGTTTACGGCTTCGGCAGCTACGCGCGAAATGGCACGTAGCAAGTTCTTCTAAAACATTGTAGAGGCTATGGCGAACGATATTTACGACCCGTTAACGGAATATGAAAACGTATTCCGTGACCGCTTTAAGCAAGAGGCAACTGACACTTTTGCTGAGTTAGCCTCAGAGGCAAATGTTGACGTTGAAGCCAATCGGGAGACCTGTAAACAGATATACGCTACAGAGAAATCCTTGTCATCGGTAAAGACGCGCATCAATAGGTGGACACTGTGGTGTGTGCTGCTATGGTTATGTGTGGTTGGGGGTATCGTCGCGGCTGTTGTGTCACGTGACGAACTTGAAATGCAGTATGAGGTGATGATAGGCGTGGCTGCTTTTGTGGTGATGCTCTACCTTTTTATGCGAGTTTATCCCTGTTTAAAGACCTTGAAGTCAGAATGCAATGATTTAAGTTCAACCGTAGACCAGTTAAAGCGTGAGGCTTGGAAGCAGATGGAACCGCTTAATCGTTTGTACGATTGGGATATACTCACACGCATGATTTCCAAGACGGTTCCACGCTTAGAGTTCGACCCATACTTTACCACACAACGCTTAGCAGACTTAAAGCAATCGTATAATTGGGACGATAGCTTTAATGCCGAACGCTCGGTCATCTGTTCACACTCAGGATTGATCAATGGCAATCCATTTGTAATTTGTCGAACGCGAAAGATGGAGTGGGGGAGTGAGACCTATTATGGCTCAAAGACAATATCGTGGACAACGCGCGAACGTGGTTCAGATGGTAAGTACCATACGGTTTATCATTCAGAGACGCTGAGGGCAAGCGTGACGGCTCCTTCTCCTTGTTATCTTGAAAAGACGCGATTGATATATGGCAATACGGCAGCTCCAGATCTCACGTTTAGTCGCCAGATGAGTGGATTGGCGGGAAATGAGAAATCGTTGTCATATAAGATGACAAAGCGTTCTCTCCGTAAGAAGGCTCGCAATCTGAGTGGTGCAGACTTTGCCATGCTGACGAATGAAGACTTTGAAGTAGCCTTCGATACGAGCAATCGTAACAACAATCAGCAGTTTGCTCTCTTGTTTACACCTTTAGCTCAAGAAAGCATGCTAAAGTTACTGAAAGATAATAAGGTTGGGTATGGTGATGACTTTGAGTTTATCAAGAATAAAATGATTAATGTCATCGTCCCCGATCATTTGCAATGCATTGACCTCGATATGAATCCCAAGCAATATCGTAATTTCGATTACGACAAAGCGAAGGCCGATTTCTATACGATCAATGCAGAATACTTCCGTGCCGTCTACTTTGCGTTGGCTCCTTTGCTTTGTGTGCCGATGTATCAACAGATACGACCGCAGAGTGCTATTTATGGCAATGATATGCCTCGTCGTAGTTCGTTTTGGGAACATGAGGCTTTGGCTAACTTCTGGGGGCAAGATCAATTCAAGCACCCAAGTTGCGTGACAAATTGTATACTCAAAACGAAAGAATGCCGATTAGGCGATGGTAAATCGTCCATTGCAGTGTATGCCTATGGTTATCGTACGGTTCAGCGTCTGACATATGTTAGCAAGTATGGCGGCGACGGCCGTTGGCACAATGTGCCCGTTTATTGGGACGAATATTTGCCTGTAACGGGGCAAGGACGTATTGATCTGCAAGAAGACAACAGTGAGCGAGACGACCATATCACGCAGCGTCAACGCTTAGAGCATATAGATAAAGTGTTGGGACAAGCGCATTATAGTTTGTACAGACGACACATTGCTTCAAAGATTTAGACACTCATAAGATGAAACGCCCTCCGCAACTTATAAGCATACAATATTATGCATCGCCATGTGGCGAATTGATATTGGCATCGATAGACGAACAACTCTGCCTTTGCGATTGGAATGAGAAAGCATGTGCGGAACGTAATAAGCGTCGGTTGCAACGGCTTTTGAATGCAACTTTTGTGGTGAAGACATCCTCTGTTATAGAATCGGCAAGGTTACAACTCGACCAATATTTTGCAGGAAAGCGTAAAACGTTTGACATGCCTTTGTTACTTGTGGGCACTGACTTCCAGCAAAGCGTATGGAAGGCATTGCTACGCATTTCCTATGGTAAAACCTTAAGTTACAAGGAAGTGGCACAAAGCATAGGCAATCCTAAAGGCGTAAGAGCCGTGGCACAAGCTATAGGAGCCAATGGCATCAGTATATTTATACCCTGTCATCGCGTGATAGGAAGTAATCGTTCCTTTACAGGTTACGCGGGTGGGGTAGAGGCAAAGGTACAATTGTTAGAAATAGAGAAAGGTGTTGAACAAGACAGATAGAATACTAAAAACATAACATTATGATTGTAGGAGATAAGATACCCGAGATACTTGGCACAGATCAAGACGGACGTGAGATTAAGGCTAGCGACTATCGGGGTCGCAAACTTGTGCTTTATAGTTATCCCAAGGCCAACACTAGTGGCTGCTCTGCTGAGGCATGCTCTTTGCAAGCACACAAGGAAGAATTGAAGGCTTTGGGCTACGACATTATAGGTGTGAGCAAAGATAAGCAGGCACTGCAAAAGAAGTTTGCCGAGTCCAAGGGCCTAGAGTTCCCGCTTATAGCCGATACCGAAACAACCTTGTTGCAAGAGTTGGGTTGCTGGGGTGAGAAGGTCGCTTGCGGACGTAAAACTATCGGCACGCTTCGCACCACATATCTCGTTAATGAAGAGGGGGTAATCGAAAAGATATTTACCCCCAAAGAGATTAAGACCAAAATCCATGCCGAGCAGATTTTGGCATACATAGTCAATGAGTAATCCTTCCCAATATATAGAGCTAAGCCTGTTTGCTGATGCAGAAGGCAAAGACAATGAAACGCAACCTTCAGAAAGCAGTGCTTATGACTTTACGCGCTTATTCGAAAGGTTGGCCAAATCAGCCTTTCGAAGCCGATTTCGTTTGACACAAAAGGATAAATCCTATATAGTCGCCAAAGGAATGGCCACCATTCGTCGTCATGCTGAAGACTTTGTAACGAAACGCTTAGCTCCAGCTGTTATTCCCAATGATGGCAAGCAAACGCCCCTAAGAGGTCACCCCGTCTTTTTAGCGCAGCATGCTACGGGCTGTTGTTGCCGTAGTTGCCTCTCGAAGTGGCATCACATTCCAGCGGGCAGGCAGTTAACCGAGGAAGAGCAACAGTACATAGTGGCTGTATTGATGACGTGGATAGAAAGACAACTATAACGGCAGTATTATTTTCACTATATATTTTTGAGTCCATTACAAAAAGTGGCAAAAATTCGAAACACTCAAAATTTGCTTTCTTTTTGTCGAAAAAGCGCCATACGCAATCTTTGTGTTACTTATATATTCTTAAATACGTATAATAATCACGCTTATTGTGTCAAAAAAATAGACGATTTTTTCGAGAGGACTTTTTGTAGTGGATTCATTTTTATTTGATGAACTGCAATTTATCTGCCTAATTGGGGGGCGGGTTTGTAACCCGCGGCAGCAGCATGTTGCTTATAGTCGCTAAGCGACTTTAAGTAGATGTTCAAAGCATGCTGCTGTCGCGGGTTACAAACCCGCCCCCCAATTAGGCAGATAAATTGCAGTTTACTTTTTTCCCCTCCCCCCCCCAAAAAAAAACTTGAGTATATATACCTTTATGCATTTTTCTGCAACAAATTAATACTCGATATCAAAAAAAACTATCTTTTTGTTTGGTTGTATTGTGTAAACGATATACATTTGCAATCGAAAATAATAAAACAATAAACATTATGACACGTTTTACACTTAATAATATATATTGGTGGCGTCGCTTACTACTTCAAGTCGTAGGCTAATGTGTCACATCCCTATTTGAATGCCATAGTTGATTATGATAGTTCAAAAGCGGCCCGTCAAAGTCTACGACGAGGCCGCTTATTTTTTTGTTTAATAAGTTTAGTGAGTTTAATAGGTTTACAACAAAACGGGTTCAACTCATTAAACTTATAAAACTCATTAAACTTATAAAAACTCATTAAACTAACTACCCTATGAAATACGAAGTTACAGACAACGGATACTTTGGTCGCTACGGTGGCGCCTACATTCCCGAAATACTGCAAAAGTGCGTAGCCGAACTGCGCGAGAATTATCGTCACATTATCGACAGCGACGACTTCAAAAAAGAGTTCGACCAATTGTTGCGCGACTATGTAGGCCGTCCATCGCCCCTCTACCTTTCAAAGAAGTTGGGCCAACTTCATGGCTGCAAGATATACCTCAAGCGCGAAGACCTGAACCACACAGGTGCCCACAAGATTAACAATGCTATAGGTCAAATACTCGTGGCCCGTCGCATGGGTAAAAAACGCATTGTTGCCGAAACGGGAGCAGGCCAACACGGTGTTGCCACAGCCACAGTATGTGCTTTAATGGGCATGCCCTGCGTCGTATATATGGGAGCACTCGACGTACAACGCCAACGCCCTAATGTAGAGAAAATGCGCCTATTAGGTGCTGAAGTCGTAGCCGTAACGAGTGGCAACCAAACGCTTAAAGACGCTTGCAACGAAGCCATTCGCGACTGGTGCTGCCATCCCGAAGATACCTTCTACCTTATCGGTTCGACCATGGGACCACATCCTTACCCCGACATGGTAGCACGCTTGCAAAGTGTTATTAGTGCCGAAATTCGCAAGCAGTTGCAAGAGAAAGAAGACCGCCCGACTCCTAACTACTTAGTAGCTTGCATTGGTGGCGGTTCGAATGCCGCTGGCACCATTTTCAACTTCCTTGACGATGACGATGTCAAAATCGTTTATGCCGAAGCTGGTGGCAAGGGTGTTGAAACAGGACAAACGGCTGCTACACTGAGCATTGGCGAAGAAGGAGTACTACACGGTTTCCGTTCGTTAGTCATTCAAGACGATGATGGACAAATCGTTGAACCGTATTCCATTTCAGCAGGTTTAGACTATCCTGGCATAGGTCCTCTGCATGCCCATTTGGTAAAGACGGGCCGCGCACAAGCTTTAGCCATTAATGACGACGAAGCCCTTGCTGCAGCCTACGAGTTGAATCGCCTGGACGGCATACTCCCTGCCTTAGAGTCAGCCCATGCCTTAGCAGCATTGCACAAACTACATTTTCAACCTTCCGATATCGTTGTCGTTACCCTCTCTGGCCGTGGCGATAAGGATATGGAAACGTACCTTAAATTTGCTCCGCAAATTTAAGAATGTGTAAATGATTTAATGTTGTTTGAACATGAGGGCGTATATTATCCATATAATTGTACGCCAGAAACAAGGACAAGATATTCAGGAAGTTTGGTTGAGAACAGAAGACAAAATTTCTTTAATATACAAAAAGCGAGAGAACTACAAATATTAAATAGTTCTCTCGTGTCGAGGAATCGGTAGTCATTAGCTACGGAATCCTCATTGCAAAAGTATGGAATTTCGCCATAAGATTATTTAAGTTCAACGGATAAAGTTAGACTTTTTTTACGTCGGATTTGAAATCCACCGTTAAAAATATAAAGAACGAAACATATATTGATTACTATAATGAAAGGGATTTATTGGAAAGGCATTAAGCAACGGATAGGCAGATTCTTTGAGAAGGTGTACGACTGTATTCTTATCTTTACCGACTGGCTGGGGTAAGCGCACATAGTAGATAGACTGCGTAAATAGACTGCAAAACATTGAAATAATTGATGGAAACAGAAAGAATTTTACTTCGCCATTGGCAGGAATCGGATGCAGAGGCGCTCTTCAAGTACGCCTCAGATCTTGATGTAGGACCTCGTGCAGGATGGCCAGCACATAAGTCTGTAGAAGAAAGTCGGGAGATAATCCAGACATTCTTCCATAATGAAACGACATGGGCGATTGTGTTGAAAGAGACTGGCGAGGCTATCGGCTGCATCGGCTACTACACCCATGAAACCAGCAACATCCCTATCGGAGAAAACGACTGCGAGGTGGGCTATTGGGTAGGAAAGCCTTATTGGAACAAGGGAATCTGCACCGAAGCCTTGAAGCTGATGCTCAGCTACTGCATCCAAGTAAAGCATATAGAAAACATCTGGGCAGACCATTTTACAGGCAATCCTGCATCGGGAAGAGTCATGGAGAAATGCGGTTTCTCAGACACCGGAATGCTGAACAAATGCAGCCAACTCGTGGGTGGGGACAAGGAAATGGTCAAGGTGTTTAAGTACAAAGGATAAAATGTAAAAGGACATGATTTTTCCAGAAATATATTCAGCAACAAGCATGATGGAACTGATCCAGAAAATCGGCTTCCTCCCTCTCCTTGATAGCGGCATTGAAGGCTTCTCTGCCGAAGATATCGTGGCGGAGGATTGCCGATATGTAACTTTCCCTGAAGGCGGTTGGGACTGGCCATTATGGAAATGGAAAGGCGAGATTGTGCAGGAAATGCCGTGTATGTACGGAAAGTTCTTCAACAAGAAAGCGGGATTTATCAGCCAAGAATGGTGGCCGGATTTCTGCAACTACAGAAGAAGCAAGTTCCCTCGCCCAGATGAAGAATCAATAGAAGGAGCCATTCTCAGCACGCTTCAATCTGCAGGCAGTCTCATCACGAGAGAACTTCGGGCAGCCTGTGGTTTCACGGAAAACCGACGCACGAAGCAAGAGCAGAGTGAAGCTTGCTTCAACTCTGCCTTGCAAGAAGGAGGAAGACCGAAGGTCAAGGGATTGAGAAGCAAGTTTGACGGTTATCTCACCCGACTGGAAATGGCGACTTACATCGTGACCGAGGATTTCATCTACCCTCGTGACAAGCACAATCATGAATATGGCTGGGGTTGGTCGCTGCTCAACACTCCCGAAGATCTCTATGGCAGGGAGGCTTGCCAATGCAACCGTACTCCCCAGGAATCTTATCAAAGAATTTTCGAGCATCTGAAAGAAATCCTGCCTGATGCTTCAGATAAACAGATTATTAAATTAATAGGATAAAAATGACTTCACTTCAAGAAAGACTGTTCGCCATGCAGGATAAGCAGTATGCTGCTTTCAGTAAAAAGAAAAAGGAACGAAGCATTCTCGCCACAGATTTAGGTTTAAGTTTAATTTGTCTTCTAATATAAATATGAATTTTATAACAACCTAAAACACAGCTATTTACAACTACTTAAAACTTGTTTGCTGAAAATTTGCAGTTTACTGCTGACTATCCAGCACCCCGTCACCGTTAGCATCCAGTACCGAATTATCTAAGTTAAACTGCATACTGGCAGGCACACCAATATATAGAGACTGGCCAGTATTTAGCGCGTCGCTTTCCTCAGTATGGAGAACGCCGGAGAGCGTAGCCGTAAAAGCATCGAGGCTACTATAACGTGCTTGCACGGTAAAATCTTTTATACTATATATGTACGCAGGGTAGCTGCCGGACGTAGTTACGTTAGTCCAGCTATGAAAAATACGGTCCTTTATGTAAGGAGCAAAGTAGGAGCAGCGGCCACCTTTAAGCTGCATACATACAACCATATCGCCGGAGCGTGCGATATATTGCCCGTCGTTAGGGGCTAAATCGCTTTCGTCTTTAGAGCAAGAAACGAAAACGAAAGCGGCCAGCATCACAAATAATAACTTTTTCATTTTGCCATTAACTGTAATAGGGTTTGTATCTGCTTATCCTTTTCGGCCAGCATATCGCGCACGAATGTTTCGGACAGTACCGCGGTTTGCTGGCCGATTACTGTAGCGTTTTCGCTGGTTACGCTATTAGCACCAGTTACCGACGCGCTAACAGCCGGAGACGTGGCGCGGTACATTTCGCCAACACCGCGCAGCAGCCAGTCTGCCGATACGTCCGGGCAGGCATCCAGCACCCGCAGGACTGTATCGAGCGATATATTACTGCCGTGGCTTAACTGGCTATTTAGCCGTTTTTGGGTTGGTGTGTCGCCACCAGCTACCGAATTTTGGGATAATCCATTTTCTTTTAGCAGCAGGTTAATGCGGTTACGCACGTCTGTGGCTTTACCTACATAGTCTTTCATACACTTTCAAACTAAATTATACGTCCAAATACCCGTATTTCTCTAAATGATCGTTAAATTTAGAGCTTAGGGTACTTTTGTCTAAAAGTTTTGGAAGTTATCGAAATACCTCTATCTTTACACCAACGAACAAACGAACGAATCGAAAGGGCATAAGAAAGGCCGCTGACTTTTTAGCCGGCTATCGCATACTTTCCAGTGGCAAAGATAGGCGGTTTTTCTTATATATATAATAAGGTAACTCAAGTTTCGGATTTAACAAGGGCTTTTATTGACATCATCGGCTGCGGCTCAGCAATTCAAGCAAGCTTGATTGCATTCGCCTTGCACGATGATTCAGCCCGCCCTTGTTAAATCCGAAACTTCAGTTAATAATCAATAAGATTTGCCATGTAATATGTTTATTCATGACAGGTTCCTAATCGTTGGGCATCAAATACGAGCAGTATTTATTGAGCAGATTAGGCAATGGTAAATCTCCCTTTTGGTAACGCTCAGCATCGAGTGGTAATATTCTTTCACAAACCCTTCTATGACCTTTGAATAGGGCATTGATATATGGTGTGTCATTCTCTTGGGTAATACACACATCGGTAAAGAATTGTGTGAGGTCCTCTGCATCAAAGACAATGGAATAGCTTGGGCGTTTGGCTCCTGGAATGTCTTCTACCAATATGTTCTTACTGACGAGGTCTTGTATGTCGCGTAGGGCGGTATCTTTGGAACACTTAGCCAAGGATGCCCAAGTCTTTGATGATATCTTAGCTTCATAGCCATCAAGGAAGAGGTTGAGCATTTGTGTTTGTCGCTCTGTCATAGGTATGGATGCAGCCTTCTGCCAAAAGAAACTTTTGTTTAAGATGGTGGTAACAATGGTTTCTGCTTCATCGAGCGCATCAATCAGTTTCTTCATATACCATACCAGCCATTCTGTGATGTTTCCATCGCCACGTTGCATACGTTCCAGAATGTCGTAATAGTGGCTTTTGTCTTTATTTATTTGAGATGATATATTATAGAAACGCAACTTGCTCTTCTCTCCTCGTGCAAGAAGCATGTCAGAAAGAATGCGAGCCAGTCGACCATTGCCATCTTCGAAAGGATGTATGCTTACAAACCAAAAATGTGCTATGGCTGAACGGACAACGCTACCCCCTATGTCTTCGCCATCAAACCAAGCTATAAACTTTTGCATCTCGCCCTCTACAAGATTAGGAGAAGGGGCTACATAATGCACCTTCTCACGACCAAACATTCCACTAACAATATGTTCCTCGTGTGTTCGGTATTGTCCAATCTCTATTTGGCTACCTTCGCTAAAACCGGTTGGAAAGAAAGCCGCTTGCCAAGCGCACAGTTTTTCTTTACAGAGAGGCTGGTCATAGTTCTGCACGGCTTCGAGCATTACGCTAACCACAGAGTCAACATAATGGGAAGGAGCTGTATATTTCACGTTTTCAATTCCTAATTTTCGGGCGATTGAAGAACGCACCTGCTCCTCATTCAGACGTATACCTTCAATTTCTGAAGAATATACTACATCATGTGTCAAGTTTTCTGCCATGGCTCTGAGTTTGCTGTCAAAGCCAAGCGAACTCAATCTGCCGTAAAGCAAACCTTGTTTACGACATACTATCTCCTGAAGGTTTGATACATCAGAAGCATCCCAACGGAAGTTTGTCCAATTATCTCTTTCGTGTATATACATAATGTATTTGTTCTATGCGCGACAAAGATAGTGCAAACGAGTGGAAAACATCAAGTTTACTTGAATGTTTACCCGAGTGTAGCCTATCTTATTAAAATTACGGCATTAAACGCCGCATATTCTGCGACGAAAATAATAAAATAATGTCGAATCGCCAAATAAGCCCGAAAAATACCGCATATTCTGCGACGTTTATTTTAAATAACCATCGCATAGTCCGTTTTAGTTAAGTAAATAGTTTCTGTGTTTGCCACTAAAATAGGGATTTAGTAATCCATTCCTCATTATCTTCATTACGCCAAATTACTCTCAAACTTATTTCCATCCGAAACTTGAATGAATTAATATGCCGAATCCCGCAATTAACGGCATGAGAATTGTACTTTTATTGTCATTATGAAGAGAACCGAAGACATATTATCCAAGCTACTACTCCAAAATCTATTCTTTTATGGAGGTTTGGATATGAGCATAGTTAATTTACATTAATTACGGTAGAATCCTTTAAACTTTCAGGCACGATTTGCGTCTAATTTTTAGATGATGGCATTTAAGCACCCATCGCTTTTTAGGCATTATAAATTTTTAATTTGTAGCTTATGAAAAGAATTTTTCGAATATTGATGATTGCCATTTGCTGCATGGTTTCATCCAATATGGTGGCGAATGCGGACAACGACAAGCCTATCTCTGTAAATGCACTTCCTGCCAAGGCCAAAATCTTGCTTAATAATCATTTCAATGGTCAGAAGGTGATGCTTGCAACGATTGAATTGGGAGTTGTCAGCAGAAACTATGATGTGGTTCTGCAGAATGGCACGAAGCTGGAATTCGACAAAAAAGGAAATCTTACAGAGATAGACTGCAAGCGGGGAATCGTGCCAGCTCTGTTGATTCCGCAAGCCATCAAGAACTACTTGAAGGATAATTATGCAGGACAATCGGTGAAAAAGATTGAAATGAACAAGAATGAGTACGAGGTGGAACTGACAAACGGATTGGATTTGACCTTCAACAAGCATTTCCAATTAATAGATATTGACTGATCTGCATCTTGTAAATAGATTTTCCTGCATAGGGTGAAAACAACAGATAAATTTTCTGAATGTTTTAAGTAAAAAGTTACGGAGAATATGAATTATCTCCGTAACTTTTTACATTTTTATCTTATATGTTTTGGGGAGCATTTCACTCCAAACCATACCATATTAGAAATCACATGTATCGGGGGCTGAACCTATTCTTTCAGTCTTCAGCGATGCGATTTCAAACATTTCCTGCTGAGAGAGTTCAAAATCGAATACATCGAAATTTTCCTTGATTCGGCTTGGGGTAACTTACTTAAACTTTTAAACTGCAATTTATCTCACATAATTTCCATACATTTTCAGAACTTTTGAATTATCTTTCATGTTTCATTTTTTGTTATAAAGTGATTGAATATCAGTCATTTCGAAAAGTGAAACATACTACTTTTATGTTTCATTTTTAGTTTCATGTTTCATTTTTTAAAACACTGAGGGAGCGCTTTCACGCTCCCTCAGTGTTTTTGAATCGCTCCCACAGTGTTTTTGAATCGCTCCCACAGTGTTTTTGTTTTTCTCCCTCAGTGTTTTTAGAATGAAACATTGAAACTAAAAGTGAAACATAAAAGTCGTATGTTTCACAGTTCAAAAGTATTGATAATCAATAAGTTGAAACATAAAAATGAAACATGAAACATAAAATATGCAAAGGTAAAATATACGTAATCCCAATGCCTATTTAGGGCGTTCTGAAACATTTTGTAGAGGATTTCAAACTTCAATTTATCTTACCAAACTGTCTTGGTGGGCCAAATCGTCAATGCTGGTACTCCTATAGGGGTGGCAGGTCGTTCTGGATTAGCAACAGGCATACACCTTCATCTTGGAGCGAAATATAAAGGAAAGAGTTTCAATCCCGAACCCTTGTTTGATTATGTCAAAAGCCTAAAATGAAGTAATGTCATAAGATCTTAAGACACAGTATAAATTAGACCGCAGTTGCCCTGACTTTTCTCTTGATACCATGCGCAAGGAATCACTCTTACTATTGCAAATCCTATGACCATTGTATTATAGTTATAGTCTTGCTTTTCAATCCACTCCTTAACTCCTTCAGAGTAGCATATGACATCGTCATTGACAACACGAAACTATGGACGAATGTATTCCTTATATTCAGCTTTGTTCATGAATAGATTATAGTCAAGTGCATCTGCAGTTGCAAGCACAGAAAGACCAAATTCAGAGAGCAATGCTTTCTCTGAAATAAAAGATTGATAAACTTCTCATGATCGTTTTCCCAAGTCCATGCTGCTAAGTCGCCAATAATTGCGCCAATCATACAAAGTTCCTGTTATAGTGCTACTCGAAGTATTTATCGATGAAGTTTATCTGTTCATTATTGAGAACAGCATACTGAACATATCTGCTGATACCTATCGTTTCCAGTTCATTAAATCCAAGTTCTTCGCCTTCATACATGGCTGCAACAGGAGTAAACTCAAAACAATCATTATCAGGAACAAATGGAGCCAACCAACATTTTTCGTCTTGTCTTGGCACGCTTGTGTTGGTTACTTCTAATTTGTATCTGATTTGATAATGTCCTTTACCTGACATAAAAAGATACACGATGTCACCAACATTAAGTTTCTTGTTAGACTTGCGCCAATAGAGCTTGCCGTATAAAGCAATACTCTTTGTATGATCAAGGAAACTTTCATTTCCTTTGAGTAATACATGCTTAATTGTATTCATATCAATCTTCTGAACCTTTGTGTTTAATATCTTTGAAAAACTTAGCCATGACTATCAATCCTGGATATGCTCTATCATTGTCATAATAAACCATATCTTTATCCATCCAAAATCCCGTATATTTGTGGGAAAACAGGCTCTAACGCCTAATTAATAATTAAAAGCTTATGAAAACTGTAGCAGGGCTTGATGTGCACAAAGGTAGTGTATATCTCTGTATTTTGCAAGAAAACGGAGAGAAAATAGAACGCGTATACGGCGTTTTGACTCCACAACTCGACTCCATGCGCGATTTTATGGCAGAAAACGAAGTCAGCGAAGTCGCTATGGAAAGCACAGGCGTGTATTGGATTCCCATTTGGCGTGTACTCGTTGATTCATTTGAACTCAAGTTGGTTAATCCTTACTTTATTAAGCAACTTCCTGGGCGTAAGAGTGATGTCAAGGATGCTCAATGGATAGGCCCAGACGTAAATGCGTTTCCGAGTGTTAAACATCTCGTCTCTTGGTGCGGTTTCAATCCAAGGAATGACGAGAGCAACAAGAAAATCAAATCGAATAAGATTACTCACGGGAACAGATTCATAAGAATAGCGAGTGTCCAATGCGCATGGGCTGCATCAAGAACGAAAGAATGTTACTTCTCTAAGTTTTACGCATTTCACACGCAAGTGAGGAAGAAATTCAAGTTGAAAGTAGTGGTTGCAGTGGCTAGGAAGGTGCTTGTGTGCATTTGGCACATTCTGAAATTCAATGTATCATACAAGGACTTTGAACCCCCAAAGTCTGTTGCTAAAGATTGTACTCAGTTTGCTTAGTGCAAGCTGTTACAATAAGTTTCCATTGCAAGGCTATAATGTTTCTGGTAGTTCGACTCCGTTTTCTGAAATTAGCCAAAGCCTTGGATACCTGTGGATGTCCACGTATAGCCTTGAGCTAGAAGAGAAAAAAACTTTTTTTACACATGTGTCATCTCTCCTAATTTGGAGAGATAGGATTTTTGTGCGGTTTTGGGGACTAATACTGGAGGTTTGCATATTACTTTGGTTATTCCTAATTCCTTTTTTAGAGAAAACATTCGTTGTTTTTAGATACCGGTTCATATGCTTTGGGAAATACAAAAAGTGAAATTGTGAAGCATTTCACCCATTTTTGGCATCTTGGTCTGCTTGGAGAACGCGCAGAATAAACACAAAAAATTAAAGGCAAGTACTTGAATCCCAGATACTTGCCTTCTATAATACTAATTTACGCAATCCTTATCCCGAACTCGCGTTGAACTGGTTTTTCGTGTGTTATTTCGTCAATCATATAAAAGTCTGTTCATTTGCAATGCTTTTGGGAGTTTTCCTGCCTTTTGAGAGTATTTCCGAGTATGATAACAAACAAAGGATAACAATTAAATATCAGATTGAAAAATGTCAGGATTCGTATTTTTTGCGCTCGTCCTCATCTTTGTCTATGTGGTCTACTTTTCCGTAATGATCACACTAGACCTCCATGGCAAGAAGGATGAAAAGAAATAAGAAGAAGAGACCTATGATGTCGGGGATATGACCAACGAGGAACAGCGAGCCGCATGTTCTCAAAGGCAATTTCCTCTGAATACAGGATATGAAGCACCGAGTAATCGGCTTCATATAATATATGCAGACATGCTGAGACGGTACGATAAGTTAGTCTCCGTGGCTGTTCTACAGAGCAGAAGTCAATCAGTTCCTGCTTGTCGCATTGATGCCAGACAACGCGGAATTGCGGAAACGTAAGCCTTGACTTGGGGTTTATCCAGAATTTCGGTCTCTTATGTTCACCTGCCATATCTTGTCGAGTATATCATTATAAGTATCAGAATTGCTGTCTATCCTTAATCCGTAGAAGCGTGTACCTTTCTCATGTTCAATCTGCATTTTCTGTTGAGTAGCAGATATTGGTTTGGGAAAGTAGAAATCGCTGATGATTAGCACATCTGCCATGGAAAAGTTGGCGGTCTGCAACATATTCAATGCAGTTCTCAGCATTTGTTCGCCATCCGTTCCTCCTGAAAAGTGATTGTCAAGGAACTTTTTCAGCTGCTTCCATGCCCCATATCGGGAAAGGTCAAGGAAGTTAGCACGGACAGAGAATGTTATCAGGAAACATTTCCGTTTCTGTTTCTTTGCCATTTTCAACAGTTGCAGCAAGAGGCATTTTGCCAGTTGTATGGGTTTGCCTGTCATTGAGCCACTTGTGTCCAGGCTCACGACGATGGGGCCTTTCTCTAATCGTGGTTTCACCTGACGTTGCTTGTCCAGTTTCATACAGCTCTCCTCTTTCGGTTTACTGGCAAACAACTGTAGTTTCTGCGAAGCGTACTTCAGATAAAAAAGATCCTCCGTCTGTCGGTCAGACATGATGGCCGTCTCTACAGGTACCATGTGTCGCAGACTCTGTCCTGTGGAGATTTCCTCTATCTCCAAGGCTGGTTTGGGCCGTGATGGCAGTATAGGAAGATATTTTTTGATGGTCTCGTCCATCTCATCTTTGCGCTTTGGCAGCTCACGTCCCATGATGCGCACAATCTCTGCCAATGCAGGATAAGAATAGACAATCTTCTCAATGCGCTTATGTTCCTTGTAGTCTGACAAGCCGTGCTCTTTAACATGCATTTCCCAATTCTTGCCGTATTGGTCGATGGCTGCTTGTTCCTGTTGTTTCAGTTTCTCATCACACGCTTTATCCCAGTCGTTTGCCAGAGCGTTCAGTATGGCTTCCTGCCTTTCGCTGTTGTCGGTTTCTTTTAACTGCTCTTCATACCCATTGATATTGACTTCTTCCTGCTTATATCCAAGAATGATGATTTGTTTTGCTTGTTGCCACATCTGTCGCTTCGAGTCCATGTTGCTGCCGAGAAAGGCAAGAATAAAACCTTTCTCTCTGTGGTGTCTTTCCTCCATCGGCTGAAAGAGTTGAAGCATGGTTTCAAGAAATCTCATCAGTTCCTCTTTCAGCAGTTCCTCCCATATTGGATCCTGACTGTCAAGTTGCGGGTTGTCTTGCAGTGTCTGCTCAAGATAGCTCCCCAACAGGTCACCTTCCCCGATAGTCTCTGGCATTTCACCTCTATCCATATAGAAATCAAATGCTTCGTTATATTCCTGAATTTTCTTAACAATATCCATCGACTAAAGCAGTTTCTGTGCGTTCTGCGCCTTTACGTACACTTCCTCAATATGCTTGCCACACTGTGTGAGATATTTCTTTGTTACCTTTAGGTCATTATCCGACAGAAACAAGTTCTTAGACTTTGCAAACAATTCTTGCAGTTGGTTCAGTTGTGTCCGCAAAGTTTTATCGATTATCTCAATCACCGAATCTGTTATGTTAGGCTCTGGGAAATCTTCACTATCAAACAGGCTATCAGAAGGATTTGTACTTCCCAACGGTCGCTCAAAACCGTATGGAGTGCCATCTATTATGATGCCTCCTTTGCACTTTTGCAGTTTTACCTTTTTCACCATGGCCTGGTTCTTCACTTTATAATCAAATAATGTGCCGGTATATATAGCGTGAATCATCCATGCTCGTTTTTCTTCGTCCCGATAGATGATGCCATCTGTGGCCTTATCCACGCTGACATGATTATAGTCTACCTTATAAAACAGACATTTACCATCCTTGTAGTTACGAAGAGTGTAGTAGAAGAAATGTGTTAGCGTGAATGTTTCAGGCATGTTTCGGGTATTTGGCTCTTTCTTCTCTGTCTCGTATGCTTTCTTCAAGGCTTGCTCAATGTCCTTTTCCAGTTTGGCGAGCTTATTGTCTATGTGTGCCGTAAGACTTTTTCCTACCACATCAATCACCGTTGGAATAGTCTCAGCCTTGTTCCATAGACAGTGCATCAGGATTGGAAGGTCTGTCATGTCAATATGCTTTCTGCCATTCAGGAAAGCCGAAGCCTGCATGAGGTGAACACATTTCTTCCAACGTCGGTCAGAGATATAGTAGTCCATCTCGTTGATATCCTCTTTCTTCGTTTCCTTTTTGAAACCTTTACGGATAGCCGTAAGCACAGCGCAAATCTCATCAGGAATATCGACCTTGCCGATTTCCATTTGCCAAACATGGTATTGCTCTTCCGTAATTTGGCAATCCTTATCCACCTCTGGTGTTGAAAAGTATTGTTGTCGAACCATCTTGTAGAAGGTGGCTTCGCTCTGTATGCAGTTCGACACCATACGCACCAGAAAACGGTCCCACAATGCTTCAAGTCCTTCATCCTCCGCCGGTAGTTCATTGCTTGCAGCAATCAAGGCTTTCATGGGCAGAGAGATGGTGCTGCGTCCATTCTGGAAGATGCGTTCGTTGATAGCAGTGAGTAAGGAGTTCTGTATGCTTGGACTGGCTTTCCATATCTCGTCGAGAAATACGATGGTGGAGGTTGGCAAGAAACCATCCACCACACGTTCGTATCTATCTTCGTTCTTCAACAGCGAGATAGATACAGGCCCGAATATCTCATCAGGTGTACTGAAACGAGACATCAGGTATTCAAACGCCACCCCATCCTTGAAAGCCAGTTTCAGGCGACGAGCCACCAAGCTCTTTGCCGTACCAGGAGGGCCGAGCAGAAATATGCTCTCTCCTGCAATGGCACTCAGCAGTGCCATTGCGATAATATGCTCTTTCTCAAAAACGCCTTGCGAGAGTGTTTTGAGTAACAATTTTATTTGGTTGTCTGGAGTCATCATATCATGCTCTTAATCCCATAAATACTGAAAATACCTATGGAAGAGGTCAAGACCCTGTTCATGGTCTTGTTATCTTCCTTGTCGTGCATAGTGTGGGCATATTTCATCAGTTCAAAAGCATCAATCATCTTTTGAATTGTGTCGTTCCACTTCCACATATCTCCCATGTTAGGCGGATAGCCATGTTTGTCAAAAGCTTTGAAGGCTTGTAAGCGAGGAACCAGAAGACGGGCGATTGCATTGTCCGTATTCCATACATCTTCTATTGGAAAGTCATGCCCATGACTCAATTGAAGGGAAAGAGTATCGAAGACTCTCTTATTCTTTGGTGATTGACTCATACTCTTCATTTGTCAAGGCTCTACTTTTCTTGCATTTTCCATTAATGCCAATCAAAGATGCTATTCTGCCCTTTAAGCAGATGAAGTCATCTTCATTTGCTTGAATCGGTTCTCCAAATTCCTCGATGGATGATGTTCCAGTCCTGTTCCCGTCTTCGTCATAAATCTGATAAGGGTCAGCTGTGACACCGACGAAATAGGAAGAACCCAGAATCCAGCCTTTGAAATACTTCTTGTCGGACACCATCTTTCCATCCAAATGGACGGTCTTTTTCTTTTCCACCAGTTCCATATACTCTATATTTGCTAAAGGCATATAGACTGTAGTGTTCCCCTCCATGGTGTGAACACCTAAGCGAGATATCGTTACCTTTACATTTTTGAGTGCCATAATGATATTTTTTAGTTTGACATTTAGAAATCTGGTGCAAAATTAAAATGGAGTTATGCCGAATGGGGGCATAACTACATAAACTTTGTATTTCTTTGAAAAAATTATTGTTCAAGGATGGCAATTACCCTGTCAGCAATGTCTTCTGTAATGCCGTCGTAAGGATTGGTAAGGATGAAGTGGGGCACCTGAGATTCAAGGCATACATACTCATCATCGATGATGACATACCGTACATCATTCTTTGTATAGTCAGCTAACCATGATGCTATCTCCATTCCGTTACAATGTCCCATAGCAGGGGCTATGTCATCAAGATTTGCGGTAAGCAGCCAATTATCGCTGACAGATGAATCTGTGATGCGTCCTAATAACTGCTCCAGACTTCTGATGAAGAGGTCGTTTAAGTGATGGCTTTCTTCTTCATGTAAAAAGAACTTATAAATGTCAGACCACATGTTTTCATGATGGGTCACGCCCGTTATATCCATAAGAGAACGTTCCCATTTATGAGGTTTGGGAATGCTCTTTAACCCATTAAGCCAAGACTGGAGTTGTATTGTATTCATCATATTCACTTAACTATGGATGCGAATAGTTCTGAACACTCTTTTGTTGCAAATGGTTCGAACACATTGTGCCATATATTGAGAGCAAGTTGCTTCGGGTTGAAGCTTGCCATATATAGGCATTCTTCTACAGACACGACATTATCTGTAACTCCAAAGACTGAAGCCGGAATCTGTCTTACAAAGGGATACCATATATGGTTCTCCAGATTGTCTTCATAGCCATTTAATGGCAGTGTGTGACTCAACTCTTTCATTTTTTCATATACTTTTCGAGAGTCTGCTTCTGAAGCATACACCCATATACCTACGCCTCTTCTATGCCAAGGAGAATCTGAACGGTTCCACCATTCCCATTCAATCGAAACAGCGATAAGTCTGCTTTCGTTCGGATACATATTTAGGCTCAGTTTATTTCTGTCATATTCAAAAATCCATCCTGTATCTTGTAGCTTAGAATTTGCAAGTACTTGAATTTCATTACAAAGCGAAGACTTAAGATATTTAACCAAGTCCTCCCGATAATTTGAGAGTCCAATATATGCTGACCATTTTTCGGCACTATCGAACAAGTCCATAATCTGCTTTATATTTTCCATATTATAGAGTTTTACAGTATTCTTTATATTGGCTTAATAAGTTCCTAAGAGGTGTATTTTCTTCTGGTAATGAAGAAATGCAGTCATCTAACCAGTCCGAGACTTCTTCTTCAAAAGACCAAACAATTGGAGTTATAGGAAGATGCTCCGGCATGGTTTCAGACAAATAAGATGGTCTATGCAATGAATCATCAGAAACATTTTTGTATTTGTTAGGGACTAAATACACAATTTTATATTCCTGATGTTTACTATAAAATTCCGGAAGCAAATCATTATCTGAACGATGAATATTCTCAAACCAGTATCTATACAATTGATTGGGTTGGTCTCCTGCCCAATTTGATTTATTCTCAATAATTATTACACTGTGAGGGTTATACCTTTTTAGCATAACATCAACTCGTCCTGTCTCAGCAGTCGAAATCCATTCATCATTTTCTCCGTAGTTAACGTTTATTCGTTTCAGCAGCAGATTGATAAACCGATTTTCCTGCCCGTGCATAGTATGTGGGGAAAGAATAAATTGCAGTATTCTACTGTGTATTGGTTCTGTTATTCCAGTGAATTCATTCCACAGGGTAAACACATTAATGTATTTCCCTTCAAGAATGTCTTTTTGTTTTTTAGCCATAATCTGTTCGTGAATCTTTACAAAATCACGAAGTGCATCTGAATATTGTATTAATTTGTCGCTCATACTTATCTGTTACAGTATTTCTTTTGCAATCCATGCGCACGCCTCGGCATCAGCCAGTGCATGGTGATGTTTTTTTAAAACATACCCACATTCCTGTGCCACGGTATGCAACTGGTGGTTTTCCAAATCGGGAAATACTTTCCGTGATGCCGTGAGTGTGCAGAGGAACGAATATTCGGGATAGTCCATCTGGTAGCAGCGGAAAGCGGCACGAAGGCAACTTTCGTCGAAAGCCTTGTTGTGCGCCACGAGGGGAAGCCCTTCGATGAGAGGGGCAATCTGCTTCCATACTTCAGGGAAGATGGGCGCATCTTCTGTATCTTCTTCTTTCAACCCATGCACTTGCGTACACCAGTAGTTATAATAGTTCGGCTCTGGTTGTATGAGAGAGTAGAACGAATCAACGATTTCTCCGTTCCTTACGATAATGACACCAACAGAGCAAATGCTGGTTCGCTCATTGTTAGCGGTTTCGAAATCAATAGCTGCAAAATCTTTCATTTCTTATTTGGGTCGTACTTGTTTCACATTCGTTTAATGATTCCTGCAATCTCTTTACGAAGCCAGATTGGTTCCAGAACCTCCACGTCTTCGCCCTTAGAAAGCAATTCTTGGTAGAAATCAAATTCGGGACAAAGATGGAGCGTGAAGATGCTGAATTCGCCTTCTCGGTCAATTTCCTCCTGTGAGTTGTGAAGCGGTAGTGAACGGAGGTAGTTGGCCTGACCAGCCGACACTTTCAGCTTCACGTACTCAATGTTGCGTTTGGTTCCTGCAATGATGCCATAGTAGTTATAGAAGAATGTCTCTGGGTCGAAATCCTCCGGCATTTTGAAAGTCTGACCGTCAAGCTTCCAAATGTGGAAGATGCGGTCGAGGGCATATATCATTATCTTATCATAATATGGACTGAGGGCTATCATGTACCACCGCTGTTTGAATAGCTTCAGACAGTAGGGATGGATGTTGAAGGTGTGGCTTTCATCCTTCCAATAGCTTTGGTATGTGATACGTAGCTGTGTGTCCGTCTTCATTGCATCAATAATGACGGCCAACTCATTCTGTCCCGAGGGAATATCTTCAAGCAGAATACGATCTTTGATGGATTGGCTGTCAAGGAGTAGATTGCTCACAGATATGGTGTTTATAAGCCAATTCCGCAATCCACCTCGTTTAATCTCGTCTGCGTTCTCAATATAATAGTGGTAGCCACCTTTGCGCTCACATTCTATGACAAGGTTGAACATCTCCTCTGCGGCAATTCTCCACTTGTGGAAAGTGCGTAGAGGTATCGGGTCTTCCTCAAACTTTTCCACCCACTTTTGATTGATTTCCTCAAAAGTGATGCGACCAGCCTTGTAGATGGTTTCAACTAACCAAACGTATCTATTGATAAGGTTTTTAGCCATAATTCTCTGTTTTGATACCGCAAAGATAGTGAAGACTTGTGTAATTATGGGGCACAAGTTTCGCTTTCCTGTTTAATTTTATGAGTCCACTTGAAAAAGTCAAGAATCGAGTTCCAATTCAAAATATGCTTACATTTTGTCATACTACAAGGCCAATAAACATGTTTATAAAGATAGAATATACAATGTAATAACAGGAATGAGGTTATTGGTTTACAAAATGAGAGTTATTTTTGAAGAACCACTTTTTCAAGTGGACTCATTTTATTTATTCTTAGCAAAAAAATCCTATCCAAGTACCAAAGTCAGGCGCATTTGGTTGTTTTTTAAGCTGTCATCAACTCCATATTCCCAAGTGACTTCTGCTTTCGGGTTGATGTACTCAGACAGAAACATCTGTATCTTGGCGAGGTCGTCCATTGTCATCATTATGACAATCGATAAAGAAGGTACATAGACTGTATTGCTTTAAGTCTCCGACATTTGCTCCTTTCAACTGGTTGAGGATTGAAAGCATAGGGCTTGTATTTTCCAAAGGGTTAGAGATATATGAGCCATAGAGTATGGTATTTTCTCTTTCATTTTCTCCATTCCGCTCTCGTCAAAGTCAATAATACTGTTGCCATCGTCAATGTGGTTTAACAATTCAGTAATATTCTCTTTGTTGTCGATCTTCTTCATGATTATTCGTATCTTACATTTCTTTCAAGTTGGATATGTACTTCCAGATCAAAATCATGCACATAGATAAGGTCATAGAGCGAGAAATAACAATGGTCGTAAAGGTTGTGGAACGGTTGTATCATGTGCAAGTCTTTTGACCATTCCCGGTCAAGTCCCTCGTTCCAGTTGTCGTTCTCGTCTTCCATGCCAATCCATTTCTCAAACGTTTCACATCCACTATGTTCAGGAGGATATTCTTTACTGCAATGTAACGACCATGCACAGCCGTCATCATAGAGAGGTTCAAAGCCTCCTTGCGTCAGAGCGTCCCATACTTGTTTGGCGGTTTCGGTTTGAAGAGGGTGGTGCTTCGGGTATTCTGCACCAAGATAGATTTTTCCTTCCACCTCAAAATCACCCAAACTGTCGGTGCGATTGCAGTACTCTTCATAGGTAGTCATCACTTTGTTATAGAGTTCTGCGCAGGCTTTTCTTAATCTGTCATTGAATGAGACAAGCAGCTGATGCATATCGCTGTCGTACACATTCAGTTCATACAGCACATTGCTTCTACGACGAAGAAGCTGCTTCATGACGTGCTTTTCTTCGTCTGTGTATCGGCAATGGTCGTTCCACGATGCAATGTCATTTTCAAGCATCTTAATCCGTGAGTCTTCAAATACCTTATATATATCCATACGCGTAGATTTGAATTTCTCATTGCAAAGATATTTTCATGGTATGCCATTCTGAGGCGTATGTTTAAAATTCTTCAATAAAAGGAAGAAAAAGTTTTGTTATGCCTCCATTCGGCACACCATGCACTTAATTTTGTGGCAAAAATTTTCGCATAGTTATTTTTATCGGGTATAGTAACAGCGTGCCCCACAGAGAATACTGATAATACGAAAGAGTTAGAGCTTCCTTGCCGGGAGAATCCAACTTTTTCTTTTTAGCCAAATGCTTGGCTTCAACTCTGACATGGCGAGGAAAAGCTGGATGAAATCTAACTATATTTTTTACGCTTAAAATGAAAGAACTATGCCAGCAAATAAGAATGCCTTAATAAGGTACAAAACTATAGACAACTGTTTGAGAAACAGATACAGAAGATGGACTCTCGAAGATCTCGTGGAGGCATGTAGCGACGCTCTCTACGACATGGAGGGAATCACCAAAGGAGTATGCGCCAGAACTGTTCAGATGGATATACAGATTATGAGATCTGACAAACTGGGCTACAATGCTCCTATCGAGGTTTATGATAGAATATACTACAGATACGCTGATCCTGACTATTCTATCACTGAAATGCCTTTATCCATAGAGGATTGCAAGCTGATAAAGAAGGCTATCATTCTTCTTGAAAACAAGAAGGATAAGAACAACGAAGACACCATCCAGATGCTCAATAAGGTACAGGACAGACTCAAATCTATTCTGAACTTTGTGTAAGGAAAAAGGAGGAAAATTATGAACGAACATCAGCGAAACATCGTCTTACAAGAAAGCTGAAAGGCTTCTTTCCAAGCAAAACTGCCTGAAGAGAAGCCTTTCTTATGTAGAGCTTCAAGTAGGATTCGGACCTACGACCTGCTCATTACAAGGGAGCTGCACTACCACTGTGCTATTGAAGCATTTGGGAGTTTGATGGGGATCGAACCCACGACCACTACTCGTTCTTGCGCCATGCCTCTACATTCATGAAGGCTGAGGTGCGTGTGTTTTCTTCACCGTTCTTCTCGATTCGGCTGATAGCCAGTGAGAAGCGAGCTACGTTTGCGGTTGAGAACTGATGGATGCTTGCATCCTTACCAACGAAACCTGTTACTGCGAAAGTATTTTCCATCTTTTTCACATGAAGGCTTTTTACAGATAACTACTCCATTCCATAATACACCTTCTTGTACCAGCTTGTCCAAGCGGGTAAATACTTGACAGCTGCATTAACCAAAGAGTCCGACTTGAAATCAAAGAACTTATGAGAGTTCTTTGTGAGTTCACGATATTTATTCATGGTTTTGTCCAGGAACGTATTTTCTGGATGGGTTACAACAGAGAAAAAGACATCAGCGAATACTGCACGTTTTTCAAGTTCTAAAGCAAGCATCTGATTCCTCCAAAGTTGGTTCATGCCACCTCTAAATGGACAACCAGTCCCCTTATAGCTACCATTGAAGAACGAGGACTGAGCATCCATGATATTCCAGTAATAATAGCCACAATGCTTGTGATAATAGCACTTCTCGTGGTCATTCAACAAATCTGCCATACTACAAGTGGCACAGTTAGTCTTCTCAGATTTAGAAATGCCCTTTGAGCGATAACCTCCGCATGTGGTAAATTCATGTTCTGTCAACTTGTGCTCAATCAGCCATAAGCACAACTTGTTGTCTTTGTCTCGATATGCGATAGCTACATCAGAATCAGTCCCTGCATGAGGACTGTGATCGCCAAGCAGTCCTTTTGACCCCTCTAATGAAGACTCCCAGTATTCAAAGCAATAACCTTTCCGTAATTGTTCTCTGTCGATGTGGGCGAATCCTTCCGGTGCGACTCCCGACTCTAAGAGTATCTGGTCTGCTTGCTCGCTTTCAAGGATTGGAACAAACAGGTTGATGCATGCCGTCTGTGAACTTGCGACATGTGCTGATGCCGCAAGATGGGGTTTGTAGGCAAAACGGCTTGCTTGGATATCTACCACCACAGGCTTTGTGTCAGCATATAACATAGAAGGCAGTTTTTCCTCACAATAGGGTTTTGGAAACAAGCAATCATGTTCCACACCATGTGACGAGATACCCTTTCCTGCGATTCCAAGGTTTTCCTTCTTATATCTTATCAAGTGAGAGTACACTTTCTTCTTAAAGTCTTCATAAATCATAAGTTGTTAATTATTTTAGGGTTATTAATGTTGGATTATTTATCAGATTGTACCTGTTATCCACAACACAGGCATTGCTATACACAACATTCCCTATCGTTGCCGTACCATAAGCGTCATGCTCGTGACCAAACAAATGGCAAGTGGGATGTAAAACTTTCAGGTGTTCCGCAAGGGTTGCATTGCCTCTATGCTCAAGACCTTTTCCGTAGTCGGCGATGTCACATATTCCTTTGGGGGGCATGTGCGTGATCAAGATATCTACATCGTCTGGAATATTATGGATGAACATGTCCAGTTTGCCATCCATACAGTCTTCCATGAACATCGGTATGCCATAAAACTTCATGCCATCTATGACAACGCTGTTGTTGTAGAGGTAGTGAACGTTTGGGGAGAGTCCTTCAATAGGGTCTGCCCCATACATGCACATATCATGGTTGCCTGCGATGAAAACCTTATGTTCATAAGGTAAGTTGCAAAACCAATTCATGAAGTCATACGCCTCCTCTTCGCTTCCTGCAAAAGTGAAGTCACCGCTATGTACGATGACATCCGCTTCGGGCAATGACCTCAGATTCTTGTGCAGACCATGCGTGTCAGACAAATGCAATATTTTCATTTTCAGCGCAAATTTAGATACACTTCATTTTTTTGATATATACTTCCCATTGACACAAGCGTGCCAAAAGTATGTTCTACCTCCTCTTTTATCCCTAGTATGACTAGTATGATATATAAACGAATGAGGAGCAAAAATTCTCACAGGTCTTCGCCGTTTTTACACAACATTAACATATAGGAATGGAGCTTGTGCTGGCGAAAACGGATAAAGTGCAATCCAGGTTCTTAGACCCACAGAGGCCATCACCATTGGCGGTGGACGAACAGCACCCTGCCCCTGCCAACCACCCGTGGTTTGTTACATTGTTACATGTTACAATAAGGTGGTTCCACATATCGCATCCGTTAGGCCCACCACTTACGGCGATGACCTATGGGGAGGGGTGGAACCATTCCACACTAAGAAAGAAAAAGGCAAGCATCCTGTTGAAGATGCCTGCCTTCGTATTGAATTAACCAAAAGAAATTATTCCTCTACTGCAGCCTGCGCAGCAGCGAGGCGAGCGATGGGCACACGGAACGGAGAGCAGCTAACGTAGTTTAAGCCCACTTTGTGGCAGAACTTAACTGATGAGGGTTCACCACCATGTTCACCACAGATACCGCACTTGAGTTCAGGACGAACGGTGCGACCCTTGTTAACGGCCATTTCAACTAACTGACCTACACCGTTTTGGTCGAGTACTTGGAAGGGGTCAACTTTCAAGATCTTCTTCTCTAAGTAAACGGGGAGGAAGCTGGCAATGTCGTCACGTGAGTAACCGAAGGTCATCTGCGTCAAGTCATTCGTACCGAAGCTGAAGTATTCAGCGCGTGAAGCAATCTTGTCGGCTGTAAGAGCAGCACGAGGAATTTCAATCATGGTACCAACCTTGAACGGAATTTCGATACCTTCTTCTTTGAAGAGGGCTGCTGCTTCGTCGCGGATAACCTTCTCTTGCGCCTCGAACTCATAAAGAATACCTGTAAGAGGTACCATGATTTCGGGGTGAGGATCAAGGCCTTCGCGTTTCAAATCGATGGCTGCAGAGAGGATAGCGCGTGTTTGCATTTGCGTAATCTCAGGATAAGTGTTGCCCAAACGGCAGCCACGGTGACCGAGCATCGGGTTGTGTTCGCAAAGGCTTTCAACGCGTGCACGGATGTATTCAACCGTTACACCCATTGCCTTAGCCATCTCTTCTTGTCCCTTCAAATCGTGGGGTACAAATTCGTGGAGAGGAGGATCGAGCAAACGAACGTTTACGGGATAGCCGTCCATAGCGCGGAAGATACCCTTGAAGTCTTCCTTCTGGTAGGGGAGTAGTTTCGCAAGTGCTTTCTTACGTCCTTCTACGTCTTCAGCCAAAATCATTTCGCGCATGGCGATAATCTTCTCGTTATCGAAGAACATGTGCTCAGTACGGCAGAGACCGATACCTACAGCACCGAATGAACGAGCGACTTGAGCATCGTGAGGAGTATCGGCATTGGTGCGTACTTGCAAGCGAGTGTACTTAGCGCAGAGGTCCATTAAGGCAGCGAAGTCGCCAGAGAGTTCGGCAGCTTGTGTCTTGATTTCGCCTTTGTAAACGCGTCCGTTGGTACCATTGAGTGAGATGTAGTCACCTTCGTGAAGCACAGTGCCGTCAATTTCAACAGTACGGTTCTTGTAGTCAACGTTGATAGCACCAGCACCGCTGACGCAGCACTTACCCATACCGCGTGCTACTACGGCAGCGTGTGAGGTCATACCGCCACGAGCTGTAAGAATACCTTCAGCTACCGCCATACCAGCGAGGTCTTCAGGTGAAGTTTCGATACGAACCATTACGACCTTGTGACCGTCTTCGTGCCATTTGGCAGCATCGTCAGCGAAGAATACAATCTGACCGCATGCTGCACCCGGACTTGCGGGCAAACCACGTGTAAGTTCTGTAGCCTTAGCAAGTGCGTCTTTAGAGAATACGGGGTGGAGTAGTTCGTCCAACTTCTGAGGTTCGCAACGCTCGATAGCTGTCTTTTCGTCAATCATGCCTTGGCGTAAGAGGTCCATGGCAATCTTAACCATGGCTGCACCTGTACGCTTACCATTACGTGTCTGTAAGAACCAGAGTTTGCCCTCTTGTACGGTGAACTCCATGTCTTGCATATCGTGATAGTGCTCTTCCAGCTTAGTCTGAATGGCATCAAGTTGGTGATAGATTTCAGGCATGGCTTCTTCCATTGAAGGGAATTCAGCCTTGCGTTGTTCTTCGCTAATGCCTTGCAGTTCAGCCCAACGACGAGAACCTTCAAGTGTGATTTGTTGGGGAGTACGAATGCCTGCAACAACGTCTTCACCTTGTGCGTTAACCAACCATTCACCATTGAAGAGGTCTTCACCAGTAGCGGCATCGCGGCTGAAGCAAACACCTGTAGCAGAAGTGTTGCCCATGTTGCCGAATACCATTGCCATAACGGTAACGGCAGTACCCCATTCAGCGGGAATGCCTTCCATCTTACGATAAAGGATAGCGCGTTCGTTCATCCATGAGTCGAATACGGCACAGATAGCGCCCCAAAGTTGTTCCATGGGGTCGGTGGGGAATTCTTTACCCGTTTGTTCAACAATGGCTTTCTTGAAGCGAACAACGAGTTCCTTTAAGTCGTCAACTTCAAGTTCGTTGTCAAGCTTCACGCCTTTTGCTTCCTTAACGTCTTCGATGATAGCTTCAAAGGGGTCGACATCGTCTTTATTGACAGGCTTCATGCCCAATACTACGTCGCCATACATCTGTACAAAGCGGCGGTATGCATCGTAAGCAAAGCGTGCATTACCAGTCTTGCGAGAAAGACCTTCAACAACTTCGTCGTTCAAACCGAGGTTGAGGATAGTATCCATCATACCAGGCATAGAAGCGCGTGCACCTGAGCGTACTGAAAGCAAAAGAGGATTTTCAACATCACCAAATTTGCTATTCATCAGTTCTTCTGTCTGATGTAGGCTCTTCTCTACATCGTCTTTCAAAAGTGCTACAACTTGTTCTTTACCAATCTTGTAGTATTCGTTGCATACGTCAGTTGTAATAGTGAATCCAGGAGGAACGGGTACTCCGATAAGGTTCATCTCTGCGAGGTTGGCACCTTTGCCACCTAATTCGTTACGCATGTCAGCACGTCCTTCAGCCTTTCCGTTGCCGAACGTGTAAACTCTTTTGATATTATTCATGGGGTTTATTGAATTGAATTGTCTAAAAATGGTTGTCAGTAAGTATTTAAAAAAGGTTGTATTATTGATGTGTTCTGTACTAACACAACGCAAATATATACTTTTCCTTTTGAAAGTGCAAGATTAAGCGTGAGTTTTTATATGTAGACTTTCAAAAAATGGCGTTTCTGTGTTAATATTAATTGAAAATATGTTGAAAAGCATAGGGAGAGAATAAAGAAAGGAGTAGGGCTGCAAGCATAATTGTAGCCTTACTCCTTATACATATTATATATATATACTTTTATTATTTCTTGTGGTATTCCTTAGCCAAACCGCCTTCGGAGGTTTCGCGATAGAGCGAGGGGAGGTCGTGGCCAGTTTGTTTCATTACTTCAACCGTTTTGTCGTAGACGATGCGGTGAGTACCGTCTGATAGATTGGCGTAGATATTGGCATCTAAGGCGCGTGCTGCTGCGTGAGCGTTGCGTTCAATGCAGGGAATTTGTACTAATCCGCACACGGGGTCGCACGTCATGCCAAGGTGGTGTTCCAATCCCATTTCGGCTGCATATTCAATAGTAGCGAGAGAGCCTCCAAATAGGTAGTTAGCAGCTGCGGCAGCCATTGCGCAGGCTACGCCCACTTCGGCTTGGCAACCAGCTTCGGCTCCTGAAATAGAGGCCCGACTCTTGGCAATGTTGCCCACTAAGCCCGCTGTGGCAAGTGCATGGAGTATGCGTTTCTCTTTAAAATTGCGTGTCTTGTGTAAGTGGTAAAGTACTGCTGGGACGACACCGCTTGCGCCACAAGTGGGGGCGGTGACAATCGTGCCGCCCGAAGCATTCTCCTCGCTCACGGCAAGGGCATAGGCAAAGACGAAGGCACGTGACTGTAGATTAGAGGGATAGCCCATGGCGCGAATGTAATAGTCGGGGGCTTTGCGACGTAGTTTGAGTACGCCAGGAAGTACACCTTCGTGTTCGATGCCACGTTCAACGGCTTCGCACATGGTGTGCCATACTTTTTCAAGGTAATCCCATATTTCAGAGCCTTCGCAGTGTTGTACGTATTCCCAATAAGATACACCGCGCTCTTGACACCATTGTTGAATGTCAGAAAGGTGGTCGAGGTCGTACACTTCAGGTGTCTCGGTTTGTTGCTTGCCGTCTTCAACTAATGCTCCACCGCCTACGCTGTATACAATCCATTCGTCTTGAAAGTCGTTGTTGTTCTTCCTTACTTCAAATTTCATGCCGTTGGGGTGGAAGGGGAGTACTATTTCGGGACACCAGATGAGTTCGGTTCGATTTTCGCCCAACACTTGCAGTATGGCGTAATCGGTCAAGTGTCCTTTCCCCGTGGCGGCTAAACTACCATAAAGTGTTACTCTAAAGCCTTGTGCGTCGGGGTGGTTTCGTAAATATGTTTCAGCGGCAATGCGTGGTCCAATGGTATGTGAGGAAGAAGGGCCTATGCCAATGCGATATAGTTCTTTTAATGATTTCATGAGGGGAAATATGCTAATGCATTGTTAATGTGCAAATGTTTGGTTAATGTGTAAATGTGCAAATTGTTACTTTCTTTTGCTGCATTTGTTGAATGGTGCAAATGAAGGCGACCATTTACCCATTCTCACATTTGTACATTGGAAAATAGGTTATAATTCTTTAATGAATCCGCGTCGGTAGGCAACGAGGAGCTTTTCGAGGTCGGCAATTTGTTCGCGTAACTCTGCTCCCTTGTCAGTGTCGTTGACCATGGCGCGGTGTCCCATCATTTCGACAATTTGAGTGGTTGACTTAATGTCGGTGCCATTAAGTATGGCCTCTTCGGTTGAGGTGAAGGGTGCGTGTTGTACTAATTGGAAACCGCGTGAGTGGTAAACTAAGGTGTAACCTGCTATGCCCGTCGTGTTGTGATAAGCTTTCGCAAACCCTCCGTCAATTACCATAAGTTTACCGTCGGCTTTGATGGGATTCTCACCATTGGAGGCTCGTACGGGTACGTGGCCATTGATAATGTGGCGATGTTTCCCACTCACTCCAAAAGCATCCATAATGTGGTCACAAATGTTGGCATCAGCGCGTAAGCTATAGTACCAACCTTTTGCTTCTTTATGAGTAGACTTGTCGTCAATGAAGTAACGTTCGAAGGTCGACATCTTAGACTTGTCAAACAAGGGAGAATCGCATCCGCACCAAAGATACCAGAAGTAGTCGCAAGCCCGTTGGCGCTCAATGCTGTCGCCATCATCGTCGTATGCCGTTCGTACCAATTGCTCAACGCGTTCCATGAGTTCACGTCCTGCAACGTTTTGTCCTTCAACGCACACCTCTTTTAAAGTGCCGTCTTCGTTCATAGGCACTGAGGCATGGAAGAGTAGGTTAGAGTTATAAACGCCATACATGCTGCCATGCAGTAAGAGTTGCTGAACGTGAGCTTGCAGTCTGTCTGAAATGAGGAACGAGTGTTGTAGGCGGTCGATGAGGTCTTGCTCTTCGTCTGTAAGTTGATAGGGGCTTGAAGGATTAATCGTTGGGAAGTTGCAGTCGGTCAGTGGGTAAGTTTGTCCGTCAACGACGCAAGTATTCTTATCAAAGTCAATCGTTTCAAGTAGGCAGCGATCGCTCATGTTCCACTCAGGGTGTTGCTTATATAGTTGTCCTTCCAACTTAAACTGAATAACAGCAATCGCTTTGTGCATTTGTGCGATAAGTTTGCATTCCTTCTCATTGGGTCGGCGTGAAGGGTCTTCTATCTTGGGATAAAAAATGGTGCAAGGGTCGTTGGCATAGGTTTCCATAGCAAAAGTAGCCATGGGCACCATGTTGATGCCATATCCTTCTTCGAGCGTTTGCGTGTTGGCGTATCTAAAAGAAAGGCGTAGCACACTGGCGATGCACGTTTTGTTGCCCGCTGCAGCTCCCATCCATAGTATGTCGTGGTTACCCCACTGAATGTCCCAATGGTGGTAGCGAGTAAGCGTGTCCATAATAAGGTGTGCACCAGGGCCACGGTCGAAGATGTCGCCCAAGATGTGTAGTTGGTCAATGGCAAGGCGTTGGATAAGTTCACACATCGCCTTAACGAAACCTGCTGCACGTCCTGTACCGATAATCGTTTGAATGATAACGCCTACATAGGCTTGCTTGTTTCGGTCATCACTGCTTTCGTGGAGGAGTTCTTCGATGATATATGCAAATTCAGGTGGCAGGCTTTTGCGCACCTTAGAACGTGTGTACTTAGAAGAAACGTTGCGGCAAACAGCAATCAATTGATTGAGCGTAGTTTGGTAATAGTCCGCCAAGTCAGTATCGTTTTGCTTTACTAGTTCCAACTTTTGCTTGGGATAGTAAATAAGCGTGCAAAGGTCGCGGATCTCCTTCTCGCGCAATGTGTTACCAAATAACTCTTTCACCTTACGCTTGATGTTACCCGAGGCATTTCTCAATACGTGCTGAAAAGCTTCGTTTTCGCCATGAAGGTCAGCCAAGAAATGTTCGGTAGGTTTGGGTAGGTGAAGTATGGCCTCAAGATTGATAATCTCGGTGGTTACTTGTGGTATGGTGGGGAAATCGCGTGCCAACAACTTAAGGTATCTTAAGTCGGCATTGATACTTTTATTGGATATGGTTGGTTTTGGCATAGAGGTAAGTTTGAGGTTGGGTATAAATCTCCACGTTATTTGTTTGCATGGAGCGGATTTTAAAAAGGATAACCTTTATGCTACAAAGATAGGGAATGCTTAGAATAAGGCAAACGAAAAGGTTAATATTTTTCGGAGTTGTAGTGATAAAAAATAACGTGTTAAAACCTTTCGTTGAAGCGCAATGAAAGATAAAAGCGTCTTTTAATTGCGTTATGAAGGTTTTAACACGTTATACTTGTGCAAGTAAGCTTGTTAAGCTTCAAAATTCTTTACAAACTTCTCAATAGCCTTATATGTCTCTTCGCGTGCAGGGACGAGTGGTAAGCGCAGTCTGTTGAGAGTCTTTCCTTGTATGCCCAATAGCGACTTGATACCTGCGGGATTGCCGTCGGCAGAAAGCAACTTGTAAGCAGTGCTTAGTTCGCGGTGCATCTTTAAAGCATTGTTATAGTCACCAGTTAAGGCATTGTGCACCATGCTGCCAAATTCTTTAGGATAAGCATTGCCAATAACCGATATTACACCTTGTGCACCAATGGTGAGCAACTCAAACGTGATAGAATCGTCACCGCTCAGTACTTCAAATCCTTCGGGAGCCTGTTCAATGATATCCTCTATCTGTCCAATCTTACCAGAAGCCTCTTTGATAGCCACTACATTGTCGCAATCGTGCGCAATGCGTAATGTCGTTTCAGCTTCGATGTTAACGCCTGTACGTCCTGGAACGTTGTAGAGCACAACGGGGAGTGGGCTGTTATTCGCTACGGTGGTGAAATGTTGGTACAGGCCCTCTTGTGAAGGCTTGTTATAAAATGGGGCAACGATAAGTACACCCTCAAAACCGTCAAGGTTGGTATGTTGTAAATCTTCAACGACGCGAGCGGTGCAGTTGCTGCCAGCGCCTAAGAGCAATGGAACACGTTTATTGTTAACTTTGATGACGCAGTCCATAATGGCGCGTTTCTCTTCAGCTGTTAAGCAGGGAGTTTCGGCGGTAGTGCCCAAAACGCACAAAAAGTCGATGCCACCTTCGATTTGATTTTCAACCAAAGCGGCAAGTTGGTCAAAGTCAACGTTTCCGTCTTCTTTAAAAGGAGTGACAAGTGCAATGCCCAGTCCTTTAAATGGATTCACTCTTTTCATATAGTGTATAGGGTGTAATTATTTACAATCGTAGTGTAGTAGTTGTACCATATATTTATAATAAGGTATGGTGCAATTCGTTGCAAAGTTAGTGCAAACCGAACGCAATACAAAACGAAAAAAGAATTTTTTCGTTTTGTATTGCTGAGGTACCGCCTAACTTGCCGTTAGAAAAGTTAGTGCAAGGCGAGAGAAGAGCAAAATGAAAGTCAAAAAACTTTCATTTTCTCTACCGAGCCGCCGCCTAACTTGCCGTTAGAAAAGTTAGTGCAAACCGAACGCAATACAAAACGAAAAAGAATTTTTTCGTTTTGAAAGGGCAACAACGCATAGCTCAGGGCAACACCCTGGGGCAACAAAAAAACATTGGGACGATTGATTATAGCATTTATGGAATAATGGGGGGGATATGCCGTGTGTGGCACGTGAAATTCTTTTGAAAGAAACATTTCAACAATGTTCATCCCCCTCTTTTGTGAAACCACAGCAAAAAAGTCGTACCTTTACACCCGAAAACAAAACAATTTCATTAACAATAACCCTAAAGACTATGATCCCTTTTAAAAAAGTGTGTCTGATGTTGATTTGCGCATTGGCTGTGCAAATAACCTCGTGGGCACAACAAGTGCAGGTGTCACCTGTCCCCCAATCAGTAACCTGGGGCGAAAAGGCATTCACATCTGCCGAGGCTAAGTACACCCTTACAAAGTCCGAAACGACCGATGCTTATGCCGTGGCTTTGCTGCAAGAGAACCTCACCCTTGTCAATGAGGGAGGCATTCACATTACCTTAGGTAAGAAAGGCGAAGCAGCTGTGAGCGCTGTCGAAGCTAACATTCCCCAAACTGCCGAAGGCTACTACCTGAAGGTGACTGCCGATGGCATTGTTGTGGCAGGTACCGACGATGCGGGTACCTACTATGGTGTGCAAACCCTCTTGCAAATTTTGGCACAGCCCGAGGTTATGGCTGTTGAAATTAAAGACTACCCTGCTTGTGCACAGCGTGGTGTGATTGAAGGTTTCTATGGTAACCCTTGGAGTGATGCTGACCGCAAAAGCCAATTCGACTTCTATGGCAAAAACAAGATGAACATCTATGTTTATGGCCCTAAAGACGACCCCTACCACCGCACTAAGTGGCGCGAAAACTATCCCGAGGATAAAGCTGCCATTATACGCGGTTTGGCTGAAGCTGCCAAAAAGAACCACGTGTCGTTTGTGTGGTCTATCCACACTGGTGGATCAATCTCGAACAGTGAGGCAGACTTCAAAGCTGTTGTTAAAAAGTTGGAACACGTTTACTCATTAGGCGTGCGCAACTTCTCTATCTTCTTCGATGACTTTGGCGGTGCTGATGCTGACTTACAAGTGGCTGAGTGCAACTACGTTTGGAAAAACTTTATTGAGAAGCACGACGACCTTGACCGTCTCTCAATGTGCCCCACTAAGTATAATGCAGCTTATGCCAGCTGGAACCAAAACGATGCTTACTTGCGCGGTTTGGGTAACGGACTGCACAAAGGCATTGAGGTGATGTGGACAGGTGCTGGCGTAGCCGACATGATTAACCAAAGCGACTTGGACTTCTTTAAAACGGCTACCAATGGTATGGCTCCTTTCATTTGGCTCAACTACCCTGTCAACGACTATTGTATTGGTCACATGCTTATGGGTAAGTTCTATGGCAACGACCAAGGAGACAATGCCTTTGGTGGTAAAATGACAGCCTTCACAAGCAACCCCATGGAATATGCCGAGGCTTCGAAAGTTGCACTCTATGGTGTGGCTGACTATGCATGGAACATGAAGGACTATAATCCCGAGGCAAACTGGGAACGCGCCATTAAGTATTTAATGCCCAACAATGCTGAGGCATACCACGTGTTCTGCGAACACAATGTTGACTTGGGGTGGACTGTTCATGGTATGCGTCGCGAAGGCGAAAGCCCCAACTTTAATGCCGATGGCACTTTGGCTGAAAAGAAGGCTCAGTTCGACTTAATGGTTACTTCAGCCGATGCACTGCTTGCCGACACTTATAACCCCGCTCTCATCACCGAAATCACACCGTGGTTGCAAAAGATGAAGTATATGGGACAACGTGGACAGAAGATTGTGGAAATGTGGGGCTGCATTGAAAGTGGCGACACGGCTACCTTCCTTCAAGACTATCGCGACATACAGGCTATTTTGCTAAAGGAGGACGCACTTACTTCGCGCGACTTTGCGGGAACCATTAAGATGGCTAAGCCCGTTGTGGCAAGTCAAAAAATTGAGCCTTACTTGAAGCAGCAAGTTAACGAGTTGATCATTGCCTACAAAGAGCGCTACACCGAGGGTTGGGAAAACTTCCCCATGCAGGTGCTTGAATCGGGCACTTACTACATCAAGTACAACGGCAAGTACCTCTACAACAAGGATGCCTCTGCCGACCGCACGGGCGACTTCCCCATTTGGGCTGACGAGGTGGACGATGCACAACCACAAAAGTGTGAGTGGAACATCAGCATTGATGCTCAAACGGGTCGTTACAAAATTACCAATGCACAAGATGGTCGCTATCTGAACGAGAATGGTCAGTTCTGGGCTAACAAGGTTACCAACGCTTATGATGGCGAATGGAATAGCTACAACATCTTCCGTGTTAACGGCATGTATGCTATCCAAACTCCCTCAAAGGCTAAGAACTATTTCATGGGTGCTAACGACAATCGCATCATCTCGAACAACAAGCCTTTGAGCATTGCTAAGGATAAGACTCCTATTCTCCACATTAACGATGCTATCTTTGAGATTGTTCCTGTTAAGGGTAACAACACGGAGCATCCTACCATTGTAAGTGGTAAGCGCTATTACGTTAAGAATGCCAAGGGGGAATATCTCACTACTACGGCTGCTCTCACACCATGGAGCCGTCCTACCTTCCAAGCTAAGGCGCAAACTGAATCGAAGCGTCAATATCAGCAATGGACCATCACCATCGATGACAACTCGGGTCGTTGGAAGATTTCTTTTAACGACAGCAAGTTCCTTGATGAAGAGGGACGCATCAACAAGAACGCCTATTTCTCAGAATGGAACTCTGTTATCATGAACGAGGTTGGTGGTCATTGGGCCATTCAGAGTGTTACTCCTGAAGCTAATCCGCGCACATGGGGTGTTACCGCTGACAACAATATTAACTATGCCGACACTGAGTTGAAGGATAGCTATGTATTTACCATTGCCGATGTTGCAGCCGAAGACTTGGTAAGTAGCATCAGTGCCCCCGTTATTAGCCCCGCCAAAAAGAGCGACACAAGTATCTACGACCTCTCAGGTCGCAAAGTTAAGCGCACTGCTAAACACGGTGTTTACATCAAAAGTGGCAAAAAGGTTATTAAGTAATTTGCCTCTGAATTGATAGTTTTTAAAAGTCCCAGCCTTTTTCAGGTTGGGACTTTTTTGATGGGGGAGATTGGGCTATGATTAGGGAACTGGTCTGCGTTATCTTTAAAATACGATATTGGAACCTATAAACTAGGGTGTTCAAAATACAGACGAAAATCCTGCTAAAAAAGTGTGTGATATCATTAGACCAATACTTCGTATTATCAATGATTATTCGTATCTTTGTGACAACAGAATCCGCCACGCTTCCCATTTGAACAGCGAACCAGGGCGGGTCTTTTGCTTTTTATGGGTACATTATACAATAGCATAAAAACAAGAATTGTATCGGTCATCAATGACATAAATAGAATCGTTGACAAAAAAACAATGACGGTTGAAACGACTCCCTTGAAGGGTGTGATTACATGTCATACCTTTTTGTTCTATAAAGCATTTTTGAGTAGTTTACGATGCTACGTTTTGCTGTTTTTTTACTTGATAAACGCAGTTTTTTTCATTGATTGTGCTGTTTTTTGGGATAAAACTGTCATCTTTGCGGTGTAAAATGTGATACAAGTATCAAAAATAGCACTCTAATTTGAACGTAAGAAATATTTGGATGAACTTATCGCAGGACGTGGAAACGGTCTTGTGAAGATTATTACAGGTGTCAGACGATGTGGAAAGTCTTTCCTGCTGTTTGATATCTGGCATAACTGGCTGTTGGAACATGGGGTAACTGATAGTCACATCATCGAAATACAACTTGATGATTTTCGAAACAGGCGGTTGAGAAAGCCAGATGCCTTGCTCGACTATATAGACTCAAAGGTAGTGGATGATGGTAATCCTTATTATGTAGTCTTGGACGAGGTGCAGCTGGTAGAAGAATTTGTGGAGGTTATTCTTAGCTTGACACACATGAGAAGTGTGGACGTGTATGTGTCGGGGTCAAACTCTCGTTTCCTGTCAAGTGATGTTGTGACTGAGTTCCGAGGTAGAGGTGACGAGATACGCATCTGGCCTCTCACCTTTGACGAATACTTTAGTGGTATTGGTGGCGATATACGCAAAGCTTGGTTGGATTACTATACTTTTGGAGGACTGCCACAGGTGGCTTTGCTTGAAACGGAAGAAAAGAAAACAGACTATTTGCGTGGTCTGTATGAAACTACCTATCTGCGTGACGTAATTGAGCGCAACCATCTGCGTAATCCAGAAGGAATGAAGGAATTGGTGCGTGTAATAGCTTCGGGCATTGGTTCGTCAACCAATCCAACGAGAATAGCCAATACCTTTCAATCTACACAAGGAGTAACCATAAAAAGAGACACTATAAAACAATACATTGACTATCTGAAAGACTCTTTCTTGATAGAAGAAGTCTTACGCTATGATGTGAAAGGCAGAAAATATATTGGTACCGAGACGAAATACTACTTCGCAGACATCGGCATTCGTGCAGCCATTCTCAACTATCGACAGCAAGAAGAAACGCACATTATGGAAAACATTATCTATAATGAGCTTCGCAGTCGTGGATATAATGTTGATGTAGGACTGGTTGAACTTGGTGGTAAGGATGAGAACGGTAAGTTTGTCAGAAAACAGTTGGAGGTAGACTTTGTGGTGAACCATCCTCCATACAGGGTGTATATCCAGTCAGCTTTTCACATGCCTACGCCAGAAAATGAACAGCAAGAGCGACGTCCTTTATTGTCAATTAATGACCACTTTCGTAAGATTGTCATTGTTGGTGATGATATCCACCGCAAGGAAGACGAACTCGGTGTGTTGACTGTCGGACTCTTGGATTTCTTGACAGACAAGAACTTGTTGGAGCAAGGATAATCATTTTGCAAGCTGTAATTTCCCAAACGATCTTAAACAGGAATTAAGTTCCCGTTTTGGGGAAGAAATATTTTGATAACTTTTTAGATTATTCCTTGGTTTCTCTGAATCACAATGCAAAGGTACCATCTTCCTGTGCAGGCTATATACACAGAAAAATATTTCCTTATAAAATGGAAAAAATGAGGATTTTAGACGAAAAAAGCCAAGAAGCTCCTGACTTCTTGGCTGATGCTTATTTATGTCTTTTCTTGTATTCTTCTATTTCTCGAATTCATTGCTACTTATTGTTTGTTAATTTTTTAACCGCCGATTCTACTTTATCCCAAATCTCCTCTAAACGCTTCTTTATTGGACTATAGTCACTTATTGAAAAGTAATGAAAGCTAGCGTTACCATACATATCGGCATCGAAGTATAAGCATTTTCGCTCATCATCATATATGGTACCTTCAAGTAATAATTTCCCAAGTTCCTTACATTTCTTTTGACTTGGACATTGTATGAATATTCGAATTTCGTGGTTATTCTTGAACCAGCAATTCATAGAATAATCTTCCTTGTCTGATAGTGATGCAAACATAAACAAATCTTCACCTTTATAGTGTCCAGTTTCTTCGAAATCAGACAGATAGGTATGTTTAGTTTCATCTTCCCAATATTCCATGCTAAAATCATCTTTTAGTTTTTGGGCTATGGCATCTCTTTCAGAATCGATTAAATATCTATCATACCATACACGTGGTATAGCTACAGCAATGTGTCCTTTAAACAAGCTTATGCAAACGGGTGCTTTTTGAGAAGTCATCCAGTCGTATAGTCTGATGTCTTGGCATAAGATGTTATGAGCAATGGCAAGTTGAAGATCCCAGTTCTCTAAACCATTCAGTGACACAATGTTGCTCTTGATGTACTCTTCTAAAAAGAATGTAATCTCCTCCTTGTTGTTGGCATTCTTAAATGCTGCTATAAGCATCTTTCTTATGATAGGCTCATTAATGAGGAATGTCTTTAAGAACTTTTTAGGTTCACTATCTTCTGTTACATAGCGGTTCTCTAGTTGACCATCCCATTCGTACAAATTGGAGTTGATAGCACGAAGTAGTACATGATTCTTTCGATAATATGGACAGATGCCTTCCTTATCAAACATTTCTTGAATACACTCACAGTTCTTGCAGAATACTTCTATTGGCATTCCTTCTTCATAGAAGAAACAGGTAGTGCCTTTTATGAATGGATTGACTTCTACACTTTGAAACACAGTTAGCCAATCTGGATTCTCTGCAATTCTCTTGGCCTTTTCTATTTCTTCCTGGAATGGACGTGGCCAAGAGCCAATCTCCTTGGAAGCAGCTACTGCCTCAAAGAAACTGTTATTACATTTTGCCCTGGTTTTGAGATCATAGAATGTACTTGCTTTGTGCTGATTCGAAGCAACAGCTTTTGTAAAATTAGATAAATTACGTAGCGTGTTGGTTGCTGGTATCAAACTGTCAATATTGGTATTCTCTATGATGTTCCATACGATTCTCATCCATTTTTGGTAAATATCTGCTTCCCAATCCTCATAGCATAGTATAAATTCACAAATGGCTCCAAATACAACCAAGAGCGTTTGTGAAAACGTTGCTGTAGAATCCAGAAAGAAGTTTTCCTCTTTCTCTTTTTCCCAGGCAGGGGTGAGTGATTTGGCAATTTCTTCTTTATGCGAACAAAGTGTATCTAAGACTTTTTCTAAAGCCGTAAAATATTCTGGATGGTTGGTCAAGACTTTTTCATATTCATCAAATCCTAAATATACATTTTCATTTTTTTTGCTTTCTGAAAGTGTATAAAATGAATAAATGGGAAGTTCTTTGCTTGTCATTTCTTTAGCTGCAACATCACTATCAATCATATATCGATAGGCAAAGAATCTACTGAAAAATCTCATATAGCTTTCATCAGAATTAGATTTGTTTTTATTCCAAAACAAGTCTATCCATTTGGCATCCAGTTTCAGAGAAATACTTTCTTCATGTGAGATTAATTCATTTTGAATGCCACCCTCTAAGTCAACCTTTTCTTCTGTCAATGTTTTACATTTTCTTAAAGCACCCGTCAATTCTGCTTTAAAATTATCAAAGACAGATAGAGGCAGACCACGAGCATTCATCTTCATATATAGTTCTTCTGAAAGATTGTACTGCATTAGGGGGAGTACATAGAATTGCAATCTCTCGGTCTTTTCCAAGAGATTATTATTTTCAGTCTTATTGTATTCCTCGTTCATAGCATCCAGCATGACAAGCATACCTGCAATGGTAGAATCTTTGTCAAAATTATGATAGTACCATCTTGCTCTACGTATGCAAACGCTTGGCTTTTCATCTTCTAAGCTGCATGAATATTGAGCTAAAGATTGACAAAAAGCAGTAGCTGTAGCTCTAGTCTCATAGGTGAAACTTTTAAGTGCATGGACAATGCTTTCTGCTACTTCCGTATTTTGTCTTTTCTCTTTGTTAAGAAGAAACCAATGAAGAAGGAACAGAGTTGTAAAACGCTGCTGACCATCTAATAGCTCCAAAATATACTCTTTTTGATTTGTAACATCTTCAATATTCTTGATAGAACCATAGATAAAATGAAAGTCCATGATGGCATCATTTTTAGATGTCAAGTATTTAAAAATATCCTTCAAGAAGGAATTTCTTATCTTTGTTTCTGCTTCACCAAGTCTTCCTTGCGCATAGGGTCTCTGTATTCTTGGTATGATAACTTTCGAAATTACTATAGGATCCTCGTCTTTTGCGTATGAAATAGGTTTGCTGAAAATACTTCTGAATGTATATGTCTCACTCATTGTCTTTACTTTTTAATGTTTAGATAATCTTTGAGTTCATCGCAAATGTAGGCTTGATATTTATTCATGTCCTCTTCTCCCCATCGAGAGCGGTTTGTTCCGTTTCCGTCGAAGAGTTTCATGAAGACATAAGTAGTTGTAACTGGAACATAAATGCCAGCTTTCATTCTTTCAATGATTTTACGACGTTTCACCACAAATAAGCTATTACCATATGAACGGTTGGTTCCTGAGTCTAATAGAGTGAGGTTCCCAATATTATTCTTAACCTCCTCTGGTGCATCAGTCCACTCTTTTGCGATTTCTCGTATTTTCTCGATGGCCTTGTCAAGTTCTCCTTCTTCGTAAAGCTCATTTATGAAAGATCTTTCCTCTTCATTCATACTTAAGTCTTCAAGAGCTATACTAATCCATTCCTTTTTGCTTGATATTTCTTTCAATCCATTAGTTGTGAATGAATCTATATGTTCTATATCCCAACCTTGTTTAGTAAGAACATCAAATGGAAATTTATAGATAGAACTTAACTCGCTTTGGCTCTCAAGTCCTTCTGCTTGCTTATTTAAATGATGGACATTTAAGAGCAAGAGCAAATTAAATATTCGGCTATCACCAAAGCTGAGGTCAATATGTCCCTGTTCCACAGTGATATTTTGTGTCTGATCACAAATTTTTTGTTTAAGCCAATTTTTAAATTCACCCCTGGACTCATTTTCATCCATGTGATTGAAATGATAATAACACTTCGGAAGCAAGTTGCCTTGGTACTGACTAAGCATACCTATAAGGTTATAGGTGACGACATCCTCATACCAATCTTCTATTGTATGGAAGATATTAAGTATTTCATCCCATTCCGTGGTTAATGCTTGAATCAATTCAACATTAGATTTTCCATCAAACTTGTCGTAGAAATAGTTGAACACAAAGTTATTCGTTGCGAGTTTTGTTTCACAGTCTCTTAACAGTGTATCAACTTTTCCATCAAGATTATCATCGTCTTGATTTAAGACAGAAAGAGTTTCCATCTTATATCTTAGATTAAAGATGAAGTCTATGCGGTTAGGCATATCAATTCCTTTGGCGTTTAAAAAACACCAGAAAGCATCATTTTGGAGCGTATTTTCAATATTTTCCCATTCTAAGGCACGCTGCATTTGAATATGCTCTTGCGATTCCAAGTTCTGTGTTCTGAGAAAGAGAGCTTTTATTAATTCAGCATCTGTTAGATAAATCTTACCTGTATTGATTTCTCTAAACTCTTTAATGGCATCTTTGTCATCTGCAAGTTCATACCATAATACTTGGACTGATCCATACATTGAATATTTATCTTTTTCCGCATTTAATAATGAGCGGAATATGTTCAGAATATCGCTCACTTTTGTGCTTAAGTTGTATCTTTGGCACAAACTTTTTGCACCTGCAAGTTCATACTCATCAATGCTTCTTATCCATTTGTCAATAGTTTCATAGGCTTGACTCATGTGGAAAAAATCAATATTATCATTGCATTCATCATCGTTGTTTCCAATATTTGCTAAGAAAGCTGAAGACCCTTTTCTTGTGGCATAGGTAAGATGATAGAGTTCTATTTCATCCTCTTTTAAACTTTCAGCAGAAATATTGCACTTCGTAATTAAATACTTGTACAATATATAAAGAGTTGTAAGTCTTTGTTGACCATCTATGATCTCCCATGCTTCTGCATCTTTCTTAGCATCTTTTGGTAGGAATTTTCTCAGTACTTCTTTGTCTGTGATCTTTCTTGCTACTACCGGCTGCAGACAATAGTACTCACCTTCGTTGACGCCTTGTATTCGCTTGTTAAAAGTGCTACTTGCATAACATAATAAGTCACTTAGTAGTTGAACCACCTGGATGCTGGTCCATCTATAGCCGCGCTGATATGAAGGGATATAAAAATAATACCCCTTCATAAGTTCTGTTACCGCTTTTCTGTCAATACTATTAACCATAGCTTTGCTATTTTATCTTTTTTAGAACATCCCCAAATTTGGCATAGTTGACCACTACACCATCATCTAAGTCTGTTGATCTGCAATAATATAAAGACGATCATGGTACTCTCGACATTCTTTTGCTTTTTGTTAACCATGATGCTTATGCTTATCCTTATCCACTTTACATGGTAAGGCTCAGCAAAGATAGTGAAATTTGTTTAGAATCAATACTGATTTACTCGTTTTTGGGGGGGATTTATATTGTAATCTGTGCGAAAAATCTGCATAGAAGTTATTACATCTTGTTAATTATGTCAATATCGTATAATTTTAACTGGTATTTGCTCGGCTATGGCCATATCTATAAGTTGCTTTGTCCTTGTACTCATTCCATCCCAAAAAGCAATAAGCGCATTAGCTCTTTCTACCATTTTAATGTTTGATATACCAGCAGCACTTCGGCCGAATCTATCCCATTCAGCAAAGTTAGATTCAACTAGGATTTTTAATTCTGCTGGATAGTCTTTTTATCAATTCTGTTGTACCAATGGAAGTTCCGAGAGTAAGATAACATGATGCGTCTTAAGTTTGTTCTCAAGGTAGAGGCAGCATTTTTCTTTCATCAAATCACAATTGAAGAAACTGCTGCTTCCTGCAATAACAACTCTATATTTTTCCATACCATTTTTGTAAATATTCCCAGTAACAATATGGAATGTGTATTCGGTTAGGGCGCCTTTGAAGAAAACAATGTTTGCATAATAACTTCGGCATCTTTCTGCTTCGTCCTTAGCAGGATGAGCTGGTTTGCCATGTTTGCTGAGTCTGCATTTAGGGGTTGAGTTCTCTGTTTGATATTATCATTCCTGACAGCGTTACCAGCACTGGAAATGAGGCATTTTTATTTTGCAATTCTTTGCATAGCCTTGTTCTTCTTGATGGTGTATCTATCACTGGTGATTGGGCATTTGATGGTTGCACTTCTTTGAGCAACCTCGTTATCCCTGACAGTGTTACCAGCATTGGTGATGGTGCGTTTAAGATTTGCAGCTCTCTCACCTCCATAAGCATTCCCTCTTCGGTTACAAGTATTGAAAGGAATGCTTTCAGTTGCTGTATTTAGAGCCTTATAACTAACCATAACTTACTATGATTAACCAACCATAAAGTCTTGATTTTCAATACTCTTTAATTTTTAACACTTTCTGAGTGCTTTTTGGCAGTTCCCGATTTTCCACATATTTTT
>ERZ791902.174-NODE-174-length-54234-cov-7.646154_pt1 | contig 54234 bp, 57 predicted proteins | sample MGYA00510149_ERZ791902 | MGnify/ENA primary metagenome ERZ791902 (study PRJEB30046, sample SAMN00792060) | human gut metagenome | study: EMG produced TPA metagenomics assembly of the A metagenome-wide association study of gut microbiota in type 2...
CAACGCCGTACAACATCCATACAACAAAATAAAAAGAAAATTTGACATAAAAAAAGCGCTACATAAGCGACATTTGGAGTATTTACGATTTTACAACTGTCGAACTACCGTATCCAGTAGTCTTTCTGTATTTGTATTATAGCGATTTATTGAGGTTTGTGCAATAGAATTAAAGAGAGTAAGATAAAGTAGGTGTGAAATCGTTTACAAAAAAAGTTTGACATTTAAAATAAATTGTGTTTTAATTCATTTGTAATCAATGAGAGTGACTCTTTTGAGGCTTGACCAATGATTGTGTAAATTACTACGTAGTGTACATATTGGGAGCAGAAAAAAGAGTTTTTTTTTGTTTCCTGGAGAGGAGCAAGAAAGTGTTCGGATTTAAGAAAAAGACAAAATCGGTTGAATTAGTATCACCTGTTAATGGTAAAATGATTTGTTTAAAAGATGTTCCAGATAAAGTGTTTGCTTCAGAAATGATGGGACCTGGTGTTGCGTTTATTTCGAGTGATGGTAAAGTATATTCTCCTTGTGATGGAGAGTTAGTAACAGTATTTCCAACAAAACATGCATTAGGGATAAAGACTAATAATGGAGCTGAGCTTTTACTTCATTTTGGTTTGGATACAGTTAATTTGGAAGGTGAGGGTTTTACTTTACATTCAGAGGCTGGTCGAAAAATCAAACAGGGAGATTTACTATTAGAAGTGGATATTGAACTTATTCAAAATAAGGGATATAAGATTGATATGCCAATGATTATCACAAATTCAAGTGAGTATTCTTTAAATATTCATGAATGTTCAGATGTATTGGCTAATCAAGAGATTGTAATGTCATTAGATAAAAAATAGAGAGATCAAGAGTATGGAAGTAATTAAAAAGTTAGGAAACAATGCAGCTATCTGTAAAGATAATAGTGGAAGAGAATTAATTGCACTTGGACTTGGGATTGGTTTTCCTAAATGTCCATATACACTAGATGATTTAAGTAAGATAGAGCGAACATTTTATAATGTAGATAATGAATACTTACATTTATTTGAAAATGTGGATTCAAATATTTTGGCTTTATCCGCTGACGTGATTGATTTGGCTACGACTATGTTGAGTGTTTCTTTAAAAGAAAATGCCATTTATACACTTGCAGATCATTTGAATTTTGCGGTTATTCGTTTAAATAAAGGAATGATTTTCAATACGCCAATATCAAATGAATTGCGTGATTTATATCCTGTTGAGGTAAAGGTTGCAAAGTATACGTTGAATTTAATGAAGAAAAAACTGAATATTGAACTTCCTGAAGAAGAAATGTATGCGATTGCGATGAATATCATAAATTCGGAAGAGATTTTATCTTCTACAAGTGATGTGTCTGTTAAATCTGAATTTATATTAGAAATTGTACATTTGATTGAAGCACAAATGCATATATCAATTGATAAAAATTCTTTCAATTATTCTAGATTTGCTTCTCATATGCAATATTTATTTAGAAGAAAGAGTGAATATACAGAGATTAGTAGTACAAACAAAAAATTGTTTGAATTACTAAAGAATGAATATCCTAAGACATATCAATGTGTGTTGGGTATTAAAGAAATGATTTTTAACAAATTTAATTGGAATATTGGAGATGAAGAATTGTTATATTTGATTCTTCATGTAAATAGATTGTGTTCACACGAGGGTGTTACGAATGAATCGGCATAACCTTTACACAATAGAGCATTTTTTAAGAGTGCTTATTGCGTAAAGGTTTTTATTTTAGAATGAAAGGAAAATAGAGAGATGAAAAAGATAAGGCTAGAGAAATAGCGAAAAGTGTATTAGAACAAGTTGGAGGAAAAGATAATGTATCAAAAGTATTACATTGTCAGACTCGTTTGCGTTTTAATTTAAAAGATGAAAGTGTAGCTGTAGATGAAAAGCTAGAAGCAATCAAAGGTGTTTTAGGTGTAGTAAGGGCTGGAGGACAAGTACAAGTTGTTGTTGGTCCTGAAGTTAAGGATGTTTATACTGAAATTTGTGATTTGGCAAATTTTGAAAATACAGATAGAAATTCAGTGCCTACAAAGAAAGAAAAAATCACTTTTAAATCCATTGGAAATGGAATTCTAGATGTGATTTCAGGATGTATGGGTCCTGCAATTCCGGCAATTGTCGCCTCTGCATTCTTTAAAATGTTAGTGGCTATTCTTGGACCAGATTTATTAAATGTACTTCAAGAAGGTAATGATTTATATACATTATTAACATTTGTAGGAGATGCTGCATTCTACTTCTTCCCGGTAATTGTTGGTTATACTAGTGCAAAAAAATTTAATTTAAATCCAGTATTAGGCGTTTTAATGGGTGCTATTATGATTCATCCAACATTTGTTGGATTGGTTGGAAAACCATTTACTGTTTATGGTATTCCATGTAATGTTCAAGCTTATGCAAGTTCAATTGTACCTATTATTTTGACAAACTGGATTATGTCATATGTAGCTCGTTTCTTTGATCATGTAATTCCAGGAGCAATTCGCTCTGTATTCTCACCTGCATTTACTATTGCGGTCATGTTACCAATCTCATTGTGTGTTTTTGGTCCAGCAGGAGCATTTATTGGTCAATATGTTGTTGGTGCATTATTCTCATTAGAAGGTGTAGCTGGATTTATTGGTATTGGATTAATTGCAGCTTTATATCCAGTATTAGTTATGACAGGTATGCACATGGTATTAATTACTGCACTATTCCAAGTGTTTGCCACTAAAGGATTTGATGGTTTTGCCGCAGTAGGTCTAACAGTTTCAAGTTTTTCAATCATGGGTGTAGGTATTGGTGCTTTCTTCCGCTTAAAAAATAAAGAACAAAAGGCTTTAGCATTGTCATATGGTATTACAGCAATTGTTGCAGGAACTTCAGAACCAACTATTTATGGTATTTGTACAAAATATAAAAGACCATTCATTGGCTTGTTAGCAGGAGGATTCTTAGGCGGTGCATATGCAGGAATTACTGGTGTTATTGATGCAACATTAGTACCATCTTCAAATGTTTTTGCGGCACTATGCTTTTTGGGTAAATCACAGGCAAATGTTGTAAATGGAATTATTGCTTGTGTTATTGCATTTGTTGCAACTGCTGTATTCGTTTATTTTTTTGGATTTGATAAAAACGAAAAAGATATTCAAGCATAATCTTCAAGGGGTATAATTTGCCCCTTTTTAGAGTATTTAAAAATGGAGGTCACTATGAAAAATATAAAGATAGATTTACCGAGTGAAGCTTATTTTGAAACCTATATTATGGATTCAGAAATTAACTTTAAGGAATACAGAAAACGTCCTGCAATAATCATTGCACCTGGTGGGGCATATGCGATTCATGCTACTAAAGAATCGGAACCAATTGCACTTCAGTTTATGCAAATGGGTTATCAGACTTTTGTTTTAAAATATTCAGTTGGTTCGGATCGTGAACATCCAGAAAGAGGAATATTAAAGAATTCTAAATATCCTTTACAGGTTGTAGAAATGTTTGAAACTTTACACATAATCAAACAAAATTCTGAAGAATGGAATATTGATGCGAATCAAATTTATCTAATGGGATTCTCTGCTGGAGGGCATGTATGTGCTTCTTGTGGTGTAAGATGGGATGATCCATCTATTATAAATCAGTTGAGCTTTCTTCCAGAAAAGGATGAATTGAAAGTAAAAGGAATTGTATTAGGATATCCTTTTTTAACACCTAATAGTATAGAGTTTACTTCTTCACACAAATTAGAAGGTGTGGAAAAAGTACAAGAAACCATGAACTATGTATTGTACCAAACAAATAGTCCTAGTGAAGAACAGCTATCTAAGGTTGATTTATATAATTATATTTCAGAAAACAGTGTGCCAATGTTTATTTGGCATTCGATTGACGATCCAGTGGTGGATTCAAGAAACTCAACTCGTTTTGTATCAAAACTATTAGAGTGCAATGTTCCAGTTGAATATCATTTGTTTGGTCATGGAGAACATGGTAAGGCACTAGAAAATCAATTGACACATATGGATGATGCGGATATCGATTTACATTTGAATATGTGGGTAAATATGGCTGATTATTGGATGAAAAGAATGGGAGGTAAGTATAAATATGATGAGAAAAGAAGATTATACAATATTTGAGTATCGTATGGGTAAGGAAATTAAATTTACAGATTTAATTGTAGATGAAAAATTAAATGGGATTTTTGAAAAAGTATGTGTTCGAACTGAAGATGCTGGTTATATCGATATGTCTATTTATCGTCCTTTAGAATGGAATCAGAAATCTTACTTAAGACCAATTTTTAATTTCCATGGTGGTGGAAACGTATTAGGATACTATGAACAAGATGGAAAATATTGTCGTTTGTTAGCTGATCTTACTGGATGTGCCATTATTAATGTGGATTATGCATTAGCACCTGAATTTAAGTTTCCCAAGCCTTTATATTCAAGTTACGAAGCGATTGTAGAATTATTAAAAAGAGCGGATGAACTAAAATTGGATTCAGATCATGTAATGGTTATGGGACATAGTGCTGGTGGTTACATTTCTTCTTGTTTAACATTGATGGATCGTGAAAGACAAAAAATTAAAATAAAAGGCGCTATCTTAGATTATCCGCCATTACGTCAAGAAGTAGATACGGAATTAAGAAAAGTTGCAGATCCTTCAAAGGCTATTTCGGAAAATAGAATGTTACAATACATTAATTGGTACTACAATAGCTTTGATGAATTAGATGATATTTTGGCATCTCCTTTATTGGCAGATTTGCATGATTTGCCTAAAACTTTAGTTATCAGTGCTGAATATGATGCATTAAAGAATGAAGAGAAGGCATATGCAGATAAAATGAGAGAAGCTGGAGGAGATGTAGAATATTACGAGTTTAAAAATTGCCGTCATGGTTTTACGCATGAATGCTTTAATGAATATATGTCAAAAGAATCTTGTGAAGCATGGAATTTAATGTCTGATTTCATTAAGAAAGTAATGGCGTCATATGAAGATTAACAAATTAAACTATCATTTAATGCCGAAAAAGGGATGGTTAAATGATCCTAATGGTTTGGTTTATTTTAAAGGTGAGTATCATATTTTTTATCAGGCGGATGAAGAAAGTTTATTGGGGCATGTTAATAAAGCTTGGGGGCATTATTCAACAAAAGATTTTATTACATATAAGCAACATGAATTGGCAATACTTCCAGATAGTATCTATGATAAAAATGGAGCATATTCTGGTAGTGCTATAGTAAAAGATGATGTTCTGTATTTATTTTATACGGGCAATGTTAAACATGAAGGAAATCATGATTATATTACGTCAGGTAGAGAACATAATTTAATGCGTGTAGAAAGTAAGGACGGTATTCACTTTACGAACAAAGTATGTCTTTTATATAATGAAGATTATCCAAACGATTGCTCAAATCATGTGCGAGATCCAAAGATATTTGTAAAGGAAGGACAATATCATTTGGTCTTAGGGGCTCGTCTGCTAGATAATACGAGCTGTGTTTTAGAATATGTTAGCAACGATTTAAATGCATGGACTTATTTAAAAAGGTATACGTCAAAAGACACTGTGGGATATATGATCGAATGTCCAGATTATTTATGTGATAAAGATATTTCCTATATTGTTTGTAGTCCACAGGGCTTACTCGAAAATAATAAACAATTTCAAAATAGATACGCATGTGGATATTATAAAATTAATCAAAATAATTTAGTTGACTATCAGACTTTAGATTATGGGTTTGATTTTTATGCACCACAAACATTTTATGGCACAAAATCAAATGTTATGATTGGTTGGATTGGAATGCCAGATAATGACTATATTGATTTTTATGATGATTGGAATCAAACATTATCAATGCCTAGGAAATTAAAATTTACAGATGGTAAAATGATTCAATATCCTATTCATGAAATCTTAAGTTTACGTTGTGATAAAAAGGTGTTTAATACAAACATTAGTTTACCCAAATCGTGTAATATTGAGTTTAATGTAGAAAGCGATTTTGTGATTGCACTAAATAATGTGGTTCTGTCATATAAAAACACTGAAATTTGTTTAGACTTATCTCAATGTGATTGTGGTCGAACAAAGCGATATATAAAAGATATTGATGTAAAAAGAGTTTCAATCTTTATTGATGAATCTGTTATGGAAATTTTTATAAGTGATGGAGAATATACAATGACGAGCCGTTTTTATGATAATGAAAAGGATCTGTTTGTTCGTTTTGAAGGCATTAATGAGATTGAAACATATAAAATGAAAGGTTTTAAAATAGAATGAAAAAGTTATTAGCTATTGGGGAAGCGTTGATTGATATGATTCCATCAAATACAGGTCGTATTATGGATGTGAATAATTTTACACCTAAAGTTGGAGGAGCACCTCTAAATGTCTGTGGGGCCTATACAAAATTAGGTGGTTCAAGCAATATAATCACGATGCTTGGTAAAGATCCATTTGGAGATAAGATTGTTAATGAATTAATAGGATTTGGAATAAATACAGACTATGTGAAGCGTACGAATGCTGCAAATACTTCACTTGCATTTGTTGCATTAGATGAAAATGCCAATCGAGAATTTTCTTTCTATAGAAATATGGGTGCTGATATGTTGATGTCTGAAGATGATGTTGATAAAAATTGGTTTATGGATGCATATGGTTTACATTTCTGCTCTGTTTCATTAGGAAATTTTCCAATGCGAAGGGCACATAATAAGGCAATTAAATATGCCAAAGAAAATGGATTGATTGTTTCATTTGATCCTAATGTAAGATTGCCATTATTTGATGATCATGAATATTTAAAAAATGTAATACATGAATATATTCAGTATGCAGATATTTTGAAAATTAGTGATGAAGAAGTTGAATTTATTTTTGGAAACAAAGATATTGAAGAAAATCTAGATTATATATTTGATCAAGGTGTCAAATTGTTAGTTTTTACTTCAGGAAAAGATGGAGCCGTAGCATACACAAAAAATGTGGTTGCAAACTCAAAAGGAATTAAAGTGAATGCAGTAGATACAACAGGTGCAGGCGATGGTTTTATTGGTTGTTTGTTGTATCAAATGGCAAAAGAAAATGTGGATTTAGAACAAATAAATATTTTAACAGAAGAACAATTAAAAACGTATTTAGATTTATCTAATAAATTTTGCTCTATTTCAGTAACAAAAGAAGGAGCCATTGCAAGTTATCCGACAATGGAAGAATTAAGATAACTTATATATAGGAATCAGTATGAATAAAATGCTGATTCTTTTTGTTTCTAAAAGTCAAGATAAATCTATCTAATTCGATGAAAATAATACGATTTAGACAAGATAGGATTATTCGCAACAACATGCTTGGAGTTAATAATGTTTTCACATTGGCTCTTTATAATAGGAATTGGCTACTGGATGTAGTAACGGTGAACCCTCTGAATTAAAAGGATGATATCTTGAGTTCTCGATGATTCCGATTATGTAGGAGGACGTGTTCTATGTATATTTATCTGTACATTGATGTTGCCATGACTATCTTGGCTTTAGTTGAATTACTAAAAATTACATTATTGATTATAGAAAAATGTAAAAGACACTAGTTCACCAATTCCAAGGATTAAACTAGTGTCTTTACACTAAATAAATTCAGAGGAACCACTGTATCCAGTAGTTTTTCTATATGAATATTAAACAATTGATATATATAAAAGTCAAGGTTAACTTTATCTAAAATTAGTCGTTTTAGATAAAATAGGAACAATAGAAATTGTAACCGGATGTAGTAACGGCTACCCTTGGAATAAAAAGGATAACATCTTGAGTTCTTAAAGATTCCGATTTTGTACAAGGACGTGTTCTATGTATATTTATCTGTACATTGATGTTGCCATGAGTATATTGGCTTTAGTTGAATTACTAAGAATCGCATTGATTATTATAGAAAAATGTAAAAGACACTAGTTCACCCGCTCCAAGGATTAAACTAGTGTCTTTACACTAAAATAATTTAGAGGAACCACTGTATCCAGTAGTCTTTCTGTATTTGTATTATAGTTGTTAAATTGATTTTATGCAAATTAATTGATTATGTTGGAATAATCATCTGGATGTATGGGTTGTTTTGACAAGCTTGCATACACCATCGCTTAATAGTTCGATATTTTCTTCATTGAAAATTATATCTCTAGAAGTATGTATTCGATCAAGATAATAGAACAAACCTTTTTTAAGGCTGCAAACTCCATATGCATATTTAAAGTTAAAGTTGTCGGATGGATAGAATCCAAATCCTTTGTTGATGTGAACTCTTATATAATCTGTTGATGCAAATGCATTTATAATATTTTCATGTTTTGATTGATCATTTTTAATTTGTTTCGTTGGAAAGAAAAATATATCATTGCCATCGGATACACAATCAAAATTAATGATAAGTTTATTATTTACATATTCTTTATATTCTTTCGCAAAAGCAGAAGAGCCTAATAAGCCTAGTTCTTCGTTGTCAAATAACACAAAACATACTTCATCTCTTAAATCTTTTGGTAATTTGATGGCTGATTCAATGATTGTAATGACACCACTCGTATTATCATTTGCAGTATGTTTATTTGCTTTTCCAAACAACATCCAAATCATTATAATTAACCATGAAATAGAAGAAGCAATATTAAGCTCAATATTCTTAAATAGACCTATCCAAACAAATAATTGAATAAGAACGATGTTCATAAAGAATATAAGAATTAATACACAAATAATAATGGCTAATTGTGATAAAATCAGACCAAACAAATTATTAGGCACAATTAAATTGGGAAATGGTAAGACCGCCTGTGTATCATAGTGAGCTGTACAAAATATCTTAGCTTTCTCTATATTACCGATAATTATATTATTATTTATCCCTTTATGTTGAATACTGGGGCAATACCCATATTGATTAAGTTCATGAATTATATATTTACGAAATTCCTCTTTTTGTTTTTTTGTTTTTCGAACTTGAAAGTGATCAAGAATTCTACAACTCGTTTCATTCATTCTTATTTCTCCCTTAGTTGCATATATTTTATCATAATGTGAATCGTTTTCGTGTTTTTATAAAATGTAATTCGAAAAAGTCAAGACGAATCTATCTAATTTGATGAAAATAATGCGATTTAGACAAGATAGGATCATTCGCAACAAAATGCTTGGAGTTAATAATGTTTTCACATTGGCTCTTTATAATAGAAATTGGCTACTGGATGTAGTTACGGTGAACCCTCTGAATTAAAAGGATGATATCTTGAGTTCTTAAAGATTCCGATTTTGTAGGAGGACGTGTTTATGTATATTTATCTGTACATTGATGTTGCCATGTGTTTAATGGCACTAGTAGAAATACTAAGAATAACATTATTGATTATAGAAAAATGTAAAAGACACTAGTTCACCAAACCCAACGGATTAAACTAGTGTCTTTGACATAAAATAATTCAGAGGATCCACTGTATCCAGTAGTCTTTCTGTACGAATATTAAACAATTGATATATATAAAAGTCAAGACTAATCTTGTCTAATTCACTGAAATAGAAACAATCGTAATTGATTCATAATAGGGGTTGGCTACTGGATGTAGTAACGGTGAACCCTCTGAATTAAAAGGATGATATCTTGAGTTCTTAAAGATTCCGATTTTGCAGGAGGATGTGTTGTATGTATATTTATCTGTACATTGATGTTGCCATGTGTTTAATGGCTTTAGTTGAATTACTAAAAATCGCATTGATTATTATAGAAAAATGTAAAAGACACTAGTTCACCAAGCCAACGGATTACTAGTGTCTTTCGACATTAAATAATTCAGAGGAACCACTGTATCCAGTAGTCTTCCTGTATGATCATTAAACAATTGATATATATAAAAGTCAAGTCTAACCTTATCTAATATAACGAAAACAAGGCAATTTAGATCAAATAGGAACTTTTGTAATCCACAATATTTAAACATTAACTTACGACTTTATGTGGTGGTGTTTATCCTTGAAATAAAAATGATATCTTGATTTATCAAATAGATGTTTTCTTTGTATATTTATCCGTACAATAGTTTTAGTTGAATAACTAAAGATTACATAATGTAAAAGACACTAGTTCACCAAACACAAAGGATTAAACTAGTGTCTTTACATTATCATTCAGAGGTACCACTGTATCCAGTGGTTTTTCTATTTGGCTTTATGCAAGAATATATTTTTTTAAATTTGTGACTTTATTTCATAAACATTTCATAAATGATTGATAGAATGGTTTTGGATAAGGAGTTGGTTTTTTTGATACATAATGCCTATGCATATATCACAAGAAAGAAAGTAAGGACGAGTATCTTGTTTTTGATACTTATGGTTATTCTTCTGAGTCTTTATGGATGCTTTAGTATTCTTTCATCCAATTTACGAATGGAAAAATCTTTAAATGAGGTGAGTCTGAGCTCGATTGTAGTACAAAAAAAGGATGGTTCTGAATTTGAAAACCAGTATTTTAATAATTCTGTATATGAATATGATTTTGTTTCTAAGTTAGAAGATGCTAAGGTTGTTTCTATTAAGCAGGGTGTAACACTGGATTCTTTACCTGAAGAATATAAGAATGTAGTTTCAGTAGTTGGAACAAATAACACTTCAAAAAACGTTTTATTTCGTAGTGGCGTATTTACTTTAATTTCAGGAAAAAATATTAATTCTAAGGATAGAAACTCTATTCTTATTCATTCGGATCTAGCTAAAAAGAATCATCTAAAAGTAGGGGATACAATATGTTTGAATTCTCATACTTATACAATCAAAGGAATTTTTGAAGGTAAGAAGCATGAAACATATACAGGTTTATCTTCGGATTTAAGTGAGAATACCGTATTTGTGGATTATCATTCTTTAGATACGAAAATGGTCCATAAAATGACAGTTTTCTCAAAGAAAGAAAGTATGCTTAAACAAGTTCAATCCTTATATCCATCAAGTGAATATGTTGTGTCTAAAGATACGAATGCCTATAAATCGTCTTTGGAATCTATACAAAGTATGAAGCACATGATTCAGATTCTATCTTGTTCTATCATTGTGTGTGGACTTGTTGTCTTATCTTTGGTATTGGTTTTATGGCTAAGAGATCGCTTGCATGAAATCGGTGTCTTGTTATCTATAGGAAAAAGTAAGATGGAAATTATTGTTCAATTTATATTAGAACTTGTATTTATATCCTTTCCATCAGGAATCATTCTATGTGCTTTTAGTGTAATGAAACATAATACGTTATGCTTCATATTAAGCTATGGCTTGTTGATGAGTATTATTATCGTTTCTGTACTAATGGCGAGTCTTATGATCATGATCAAAAAACCAAGAGAAATATTATCGAAATTGAGTTAGGAGAAAAATAATGAGTATATTAGAAATAAAAGATGTAACGTATGGTTACACAAAATTAGAGCATATTTTATTTGAAGTAAATCAAAACTTTGAGTGCGGAAAGTTCTATGCGATTATTGGAAAATCAGGAGCAGGTAAATCAACCTTATTATCTTTATTAGCTGGACTTGATGAGCCAGACTCTGGTGAAATTTTATTTGAAGGAGAAGATATTTCAAAAACGGGATATACAAATCATCGTAAGAATCATATTTGTCTGGTATTTCAAAACTACAATTTGATTGATTATTTAACACCATTAGAAAATGTACGCTTAGTCAATTCTAAAGCTTCGCCTTCCATTCTTTTAGATTTAGGACTTGAACAATCCCAAATCAATCGTAGTGTAATGAAACTATCAGGAGGGCAGCAACAAAGAGTTGCGATTGCCCGTGCCCTTGTGAGTAGCGCACCGATTATTTTAGCGGATGAGCCAACGGGAAATCTAGATAGCGATACGGCTAGTGAAATTATTGATATCTTAAAGGCTCGTGCTAAAGAAAGAAATAAGTGTGTGATTGTAGTGACACATAGTAAAGAGGTAGCGGATGCCGCTGATGTTGTATATGAATTAAAAGATAAAAAGTTAAAGAAGAGGGGGAAATAGAATGTTTAAGAATGCATTTAAATATGTAACTCGAAAAAGTGTTAAGTCAATTATTCTATTTCTTGTTGTTCTAATTATGTCAAGCCTTTGTTTAGTCGGACTATCTATAAAGGATGCGACAAACAAAGCGTCCAATACATCATTAGGCTCGATTACCAATAGTTTTACAATGGAAATTAATCGTCAAGTTAATTTTGGAACACCTAGAGGTGCGGGTAATGTTAAGGGGAAGGACATTGAAAAGATTTGTGCTTCTAAAGATATTGACTCGTATGTAAAAAGAATCAATAGTGTAGCTGACTTAGTCGATCATGATATTGTTTTAACTTCAAATGAAAATAAGGAGCGTCTTACTAAATTTAAATCGACCGTGATGCTTACTGGAGTAAATGAATCAAAAAAAGAAACAAAGTTTGTATCGCAAGCCTATAAATTAGTTGAGGGCAAACATTTAAATAGTAATGATAAACATCAAATCTTAATGCATAAAGATTTAGCTAAAAAGAATCATTTAAAAGTGGGAGATAAACTATTACTCCGTTCAAATATCTATGATGCAGATAACGAAAAGGGTGCAGATGAAACAGTAGAAGTAACCATTAAGGGTTTATTTGATGGCCATAATCAGGGTGGTGTTACAGCAGCACAAGAATTATATGAAAACAATCTAATCACAGATTTGGATACGGCTGCCAAAGTCTATGGCAATACAGAAAAAACAGCTGTATATCAAGATGCCACATTCTTTGTAAAAGGAAATAAAGATTTGGATCAAGTTATTAAAAATCTAAGAAAATTAGATATCAACTGGAATGAGTATGTGCTGGTAAAAAGTACATCCAATTATCCGGCTCTACAAAAATCAATACGTGGTATGTATAGTGTCGCAAATAAAATGTTTATTGGATCTTTGATCTTTGCGGGTATCGTTGTTACTTTATTGTTGTTCATGTGGATGAATGCACGAAGAAAAGAAATCGCAATTTTAATGGCCTTAGGTATTTCTAAAATGAAGATCTTTATTCAATTTGTTCTAGAACTATGTATGGTAACCATTCCTGCCTATATCTTTGCGTACTTTATCGCTGGTAAAACAGCATCAAGTCTAGGTACAAAAGTATTGAACAATGTAAGTACGGGTGTTGCCAAACAAATCGCTAAAGAATCCGCTTCAAATCAACTTGGTGGTGGAGCTGAAGTAGATGGCTTTAATAAAATGTTGACACATATTGATGCAACTGTTGAACCAAAATATATGATGTATGTTATTATATTCATGTCATTTGTAATGCTTATTGCACTTGTTGTTTCAACAACGCACTTGTTAAATAAGAATTGTAAAGAATTAATGAATGAGGAGGAATAATGAAAATATTGGTAGTGGAAGATGATACAATGATTCGCGAAGGATTAAGTGAATTCTTATCGGAGTCTGGATATACAATGGTTCAGGCAAAAGATGGGAAAGAGGCATTGGAAAAGTTTAATACAGATATTCATTTGGTAATATTGGACATTCAAATTCCATATATCAATGGTTTGGATGTATTAAAAGAAATCCGTAAAGAAAGTAATTTGCCTGTTTTAATCTTAACGGCTTTCAGCAATGAAGAATTTAAAATTGATGCCTATACAAACTTAGCGGATGGCTATATTGAAAAACCATTTTCACTACCCGTATTAAAAGCTCGTATTGATGCGCTTCTTCAGAAACAAGATATTTTTGAATATAAAAATGTTTGTGTGAATTTCAAAAGCTACACGGCCAAAATAGATGGTAAAACGATTGATATCAATGCCAAAGAACTAGAAATATTAAAATACCTTTTAGATCACGCAGGTATCGCATTATCTAGAGCACAAATTCTAGATCATGTTTGGAAGGAAAGTGAAGACGTTCCTTATGATCGTGTTATTGATGTATATATTAAAGAATTACGTAAGAAACTAGGTTTAGATTGTATTACCACCATTCGTAATGTGGGCTACAAATTGGAGAAATCATGAAAAAATTAATGATATTTCCTAAAATATGCATACAAACATTCAGCATCATCGCAATTATTGTCTTGTTTATCCATCTCTTTGTATATTTGATTTTTCCTAGAACCTATTTGGATGTAAGAAAAGAAGAAATTTATACTAAGGCCAATGAAATTACGGAAAACTTAAATGGTAAATCTGTTGACTATATTGAACAAGCTTTAGATTTCTATTCCAACACCAATGAAATCAAAGCGTTTATTAAAAAGAATACTACATCGAATGAAGTTGAAATCAAGAAAGATTTAAATGTCGACTTAAAGAGTTCTAATAACTCTTTGATTATTGAAGAAAGACAATTAAAGCTGGATACTGGTGTAGAAATTAGGCTTCAATTTGTTTCAACAGCTGACATGCAAAGCCAAGCTAAAAATCTAAGTCTACAATTTCTTCCTTACTCCTTAATTATATCCCTATGCTTTTCAGCCATTGTCTCTTTGGTGTATGCTAAATCCATTAAAAATTATGTAGTTGAAATCAAAAGTGTAACCGATCAAATGATGGCATTAGATAAGAAGGCTCGTCTAGAAATTGATTCGAGTGATGAAATTGGGCAGTTGAAGGCGCAAATCAATGATTTGTATGAAACACTTCTTGATTCGATTTCCAATCTTGAATTTAAAAATAAAGAGATTCTAAGATTAGAGAAAATAAAATACGATTTCTTTAAAGGGGCCAGCCACGAATTAAAAACGCCTTTGGCAAGTCTTAAAATTATCTTAGAAAATATGAAATACAATGTGGGAAAATATAAAAATAGAGATGTTTATATTGATGACTGTATTGATTTAGTCGATCATTTAACGAAGAATATCCAACAAATTTTATCGGTATATTCCATCGAAAATTTAAAAGACGATGAAGAAGTGGTTCAAATCAAAGATATCTTGTCTAGTGTACTTGAAAAATATGATGTATTGATTCACCAAAAGGAATTAAGAATTCAAAATGATGTAAAAGATGAAACAATGTATATTGGCAAGACAGCTCTAAATATCATTTTGTCTAATCTTATTAGTAATGCGATCAACTATACGCATGAAAAGGGTATGATTCAAATTGGAATCGAACAAGGCTATTTCTTTATTCAAAACAAACAAGATTCAACCCAACCTAAAGGAAATGGTCTAGGTTTATATATTGTTCGTAATCTATTAGATAACTATAAAATGAAATATGAAACGATTGAAGGAGAAAAATTTATCTTCAAGATTAAATTGAAGTAACAGCTCTTTTAAATTTGTTGGATTTCACCTTATACTAACATAAAATGTAAGTTAGAGGTGAAAACATACTAATTATGTATGAGATATTAAAATAATTACTGCTTCAATCTCTCAAAAAAAATAAAGTGGTAAAACTCATTTTGTTTGAGTAATTACCACTTTTTTTAGTCTAACATTTCTAGATAGTTCACATTTACATATTGACTATATAATGGCTCATCATGGATCATGGCATTTTGAAAGAATTGATCGACATCTTCATAGTTTTTATCATCCATCGATATATAGAATAAATCATCCTCGTATTTGGCTTCGATAATATAATCTTCTCCATTGATTTCTAAGGCGAGTTTACAAGGCTTTTGTAAAACATAATATAGATCAAATAGATCCATATAGTCTGAATCAAATTGAATCAAAGAATATAAGTCGAGTACGATATGTTTAATGATTGTTAGATCACCAAAGAAGTCCGAATAGATCAATTTTTGCGACTGGAATTCCTTCGCAATCAATAATAATTGAATGGCTTGATCTTCGTTGCCTTCTTCTACATAGATCTTTGCAAGCCTAGAATAGATTTCGGGAACAGGATCAAACGTATTCGTTGCTCCTTGTAGTAAAGGATATAAACTCTTAATGATTTGTACATACTTTGGATAATCTTTTTGTACATAATAGCCATTCTTATACATATCCGCCAATTTATAGGCTGCCACAATATTTCCTTGATCACTCGCAAGTTTATAGTAGTGAAAGGCCTTCTCATAATCGGGTTGTCCCACGCGTCCATAATAGTAAATGTAGCCTAAACATTCATAGGCATCTACATAGTTTAATTTAGCGGCCATTAAATAATAGTCTTCCGCAAGATCAAACTGTTTTTGTCCATAATACCAGCCACCCAGTTCCACCATATATTCTGGATTGTTTGTTTCTTGAATTAAAAATTCTAGGGCATTTATAAATTGGATATCATCTTCGTATTGGGGATGCACCAAATCATAATAATCATCTAGAACTTGTTTTGCACTTTCGATTGTGAATGTCATACTATCTAAACCTTCTTTATTTATTTCTTTAATTTCTTGTATTCCATCTCTAAAATAGGAATAAATGTCTTATTGACCTCTTTATTCCGTGATTTCTTGCTTAAGAAACCCTCCAACATCTCTTTCATACCATTTTCAGTTAATTCATCCTCCACACAATAATATTTTGGAGAATATTGCCAAATTGAATAATTATCATTATACATTTCTTCTAGCCTTGCACAATAGGGGCGCTTGCGATAATTAAATAAATATACAATTTCTTCATCTGTGTTGATATCCCTTAATATGGTTCCTAGTGGATAATAATTGTAGTATTGTACATTTCTAGAAACGTAAACATCTTCTTTTAGTTTCAACACTTCTTTGTTTTCTTTCTTTAACTGTTTATTCACATAACGATTCACATTCGTGTTAAAAATATATTTTAAACTATGTGGATTCGGCTCGATTTTTCTTTCTATATCTGTATTGATGAATAGATTTAAACCTTTTAATTCGATATCACCATTTGTGTTTGAACATACATATCCAAAAATCTTATTGTCTTCAACTTTAGATACAAAGTAAAGGGAAGTGTTATATGTTACGATATCTCCAACTTCAAACTCGAAATCAATGTTTTCAAATAAAACAATATGATGTACATCACTATTTTTCAATAATTGAATCTTTCTTTGGATTTGAATCAAATCTTTGCTTGAGACTTGTTTTAAAATTCCTTTGATATTCTGGATGGGAATTCGATACACATTGTTTAAATATAGATAGGAATCGCTAAAAGCACCAGTTTCCTTATCTTTATGTCCATCTTTTAAAGTATATTGAATCTTTGGATTCTTTTTCTTTGTGCTTCCCGCATACCCATACAAATAGTCTTTATCTTTTTTGATGATCAAATAGGGACGTATACGATGGGGGTGATTGATATCCACTAAATTGTCTTCGCAAACGGGCATACGACAAAAGACAAGATATCCAGGCTGAATGGTTTGAAATAATTCGTATTGTTCATCCAAATAATTGGTAGATTTTGCGACATACGTTTGTTTCATCTTTTTTGGTGGATTTAAATCCTTCTTTTGTTTCAAATTTTTTGGTGGGTTTAAATATTTCTTTTGTTTGATCTCAATTGGTTTTTCACGATGAAATAATCGCTTAATAAATTCTATGATTCGCATACTTCTTCCTCTTAGGTATAATTCTAACACATAGGTTCAAATTTTTTCGATATCATACTATAATAATTATAACAATCTTAAGGAGAAATAAACATATTGCCGAAGCATTCGCTTTGGCTTCTCATTGGATTGAAAAAAGGGTGCGATGAATCCCTTTGAAGATATATAAAGGAGGAGTTTTTTTGGTGCGCTTATTGGAACACGCAAATCGTTATAGTAAAGAAAAGGTTTTTGATTGTTATAAAAGAACATGTCAAAACGATTATTGGGACTATGATTCCATGACAAGAAAAGAAATGTTAGAACGCATGATTGAAACCTATACCCCTGAGTATTTAGTTTCTATTTGCACAACATGGGAATTAAAGGCATTAAGAAGATTATTACGTAACCAAGACTTAGAAGACGATCGTTATCGTTTTGAAAAACATGCATTAAGCTCTAAGTTTTTATATTTTGATAAAGAATTACCTGAAGAATTCAAAAAGAATGTCAAATTAGCTGTTAAAGATATTGATTTAGATCAGAAGGCAGAAAAAGATGAACCCAGCTTAGTCATTCTTGGAATTATACGTGCCTTTGGCATCATTGAACCATCTTTGATTCAAGCTGTATGTAGTGCTTGTGCATACGATTATAAAGCCATTATTAATGGGGAACTCTTCAATTTCTGGGCGTATTTAAAAGAAGACTATGAATTAATTGATCATAGTTTAGCCAATGAATATGTATATTGGGATTATAAAGATCTATTGTATAACATTCGCAATTGTCGTGTTGAACGCGAAAGATTCGAACCAAAATTCTTAGATCGAGACAGCTACATTTCTATCTTTTATCATGGTTTTGATGCGACAAATCCAGATATTAAAAAATTTTTTACAGCTGTTAAAAAAGAAGTGCCGGACATCACAAAGTTTAAAGATGAATTGTTCAATAATTTGCTTCGTGGTACTGTGAATGAAGAAAAGATCGATTTAATTCCATTCTTTAATGGATTCTCAGATTCTTTGACAAAGCGCTATCGCAAAGCTGTTGTACAAATTTCATTACCAAATTATTATGGACTAAGTATGAAAGGCTACAACCAAGCACATGAGCATGTATCTTTTAATGACAAACTTCGTGCTCTAAATGAGAAACAAACGTATGCTTATTTAGATCAAAAAGATACACGCCTATTCTATAAGTTATATTTTAGCGTCTTAGATTATGTGAATGCTTTGGAACAAATTATCCCAAATAAGAAAATTGATCCCTATAATTATATTGAACCCGATGAATTGGTCAATCTAATCGAGGTGTTCTGGAAAGCAAAAGATCGTTTTATTGATGGCTATGTTCAAAAGAATCCTTTGAATCTAACATATCGTAATTTGAATATTATAAAAGATTTTAAATATGGCATGCGCAAAAACTTTTTATTGGCTGTCTATGAAAAGAACTATACAGTATTAAATGATGAAGGTATCAACTATATGGTCAAGGGTCTAAATGAAAACTTAGATAAATTTATTCCGGCCGAAAAAACACCTATGTTGATTCAAACTGCTATTATGCCATTTAATGGGATGATCATCTATGATGGTTTTATTTCAACGGCCGATATGCAGCTTAGTCAAGAACTCGTTTCAAAGGCATTTGAAGATTATAGTTACGGACAAAAGATTTATTCGTTGTTGCCAAAAAGTATGAATTAAAAGGAGAATTATGAGCTCATTAATACAAGAAATCAATCATTATCCAAAAGAATCTGTGTACAGTCATTTTTTTCGGATTTGTTTTCCGGATGATGTGTTTTATGAAAAAATTACTCGTAAACAAATGGTTGAGCTAATTATTCAACAATATACACCAGAAAATATTGTAGATGTTTGTACAGTAAAAGAACTAAAACTTTTAAAACGAATCGTTGAAAACAATTATAAAGAAGTGGATGTTCATAGCATGCCATTTGAAAAGGTGGCGCTTTATCGAAAATATTTATTATTTGAGGATGAAATTCCAGATGAGCTGAAGGAAAGCGTTACAGAGGCTTTAAAACTTGTGGAGTTTGATCAAAAAGAAAAACAAGATGAGCCTTTACTTTGTTTAATTGGATTTATTCGCAGTTGTGGAGCTATTGATCCCATGGTTGTTCAAAGGCAAGCACAAAAGTATGGCTTGGATCTTAGAAATTTGGAAACCAATCCATTATTTAATTTCTGGACATACTATACATTTGATTATTTGATGCCTGATGATACTTATGGAGAAGCTATATTGTATTATGATTCAATTCCATATATGGATGTGATCGCAAATACGCGTCTAGATTACGAATTGATGGCTCCTGTGTTTTTAAAGCCAGAAAGCTATTTGTCTATTTTCTATAATGGGTATGATGATACGGATCCAGATGTTCATGCATTATTTGATCATTTTAAAAAGAGTGAAGATGTATTTGCTTTTCTAAAAATGCAACGCATTCTTGAATGTATTGAATCATGCCGTATGACTGAACGTTTGATTCCGTTTTTTCCAAAATTAGAACAATTTGATTCGAAAACAAAAGAATTATTCAAAAAAGCTATATATAAAATGCCGATGCCATATTTAACTGGAATGACACTGCAGCGTTATCCGTCAAAATGAAAAGGTAGAAATCTTAAAACTTGATTTCTACCTTTTTCCTATAGTTTTAATTGTTGTCTACTACAATCTTACCAGATTGAATGACTCTATTAATTTTTCTTACGTTTGAAATGTTTTCTAATGGATTTTCATTTAGACAAACTAAATCCGCCTGTTTACCAACTTCAATCGAACCATAGTCCTTTTCAACACCTACACATCTTGCGGAATTGATTGTCGCCATTTTTAAGATATCCATGTTTGGAATGTTTAATCTTGCCAACAGCTCCATTTCATAAGCAGTATTGTTGTGGTAGTTAAATGGTGTGCCGGCATCTGTACCTAATGCAATCGGAATCCCTTTTTCATAAGCTTTCTTAACACTTTCAACATGGGCATCCTTGACTTTTAATGTCTTATCCACCATATATTGGGCTACACCATTTTCTACACCCTTATCGATAATGCATTGGGGAGCACAAAGGGTAGGAACTAAGAATGTGTTTTGTTCTTTCATACGTTCAAGACATTCATCATCTAAAAAACAACCATGTTCTATAGAGTCAATACCTGCATATAAGGCGTTTTTAATACCCTGCAAGCCTTGGGCATGCGTAGCCGTTTTTCTTCCTGCTTTATGGGCTTCTTCAATCATGACCTGCATTTCATCTACAGTAAACTGAGCATTACCAGGTTCAACCCCTTTAGTCATAACACCGCCTGTCGCCATTATTTTAATTAAGTCTACACCACTTCTTAGCTGAGTACGAACGGCTTTTAAACATGCATCTTTTCCATCGGCTTCAATGCCTTCTTGCCATCCATGACCGCCTGTCATACAAATGACTTTACTGGCACAATACATATGAGGTCCTTCAATCACATGATTTTCAATAGCTTCTTTAATTTGAAGGTCATAGTTTTCTTCCGTACCCACAACACGAATAAAAGTAACGCCGGATTCTAGATATTCTTTGCAGTGTTTTTGGGCATAGAAAGCTTTTTCCATTAAAGAGAATTGTGTATCAAATTTGAATCCAACGGGGTATAAAATATGCACATGACAGTTAAAAAAGCCAGGGGTAACTACATTGGCATGAATTACGTCTTCATTTATTTCATGATACTCTTCAATTTGAATAATTTTGTCATCTTCAATAATGATTAACTGATCTTTTTTTGGAGCATCACTTATGCCATCAATTAATGTTTGGGCATGAATATAGAGTTTTGTCACTTAACAATCACTCCATCCTTGATGACTTTATCAATTTTACGAACATTTGAAATATCATCCAATGGATTATCTTTAAGACAAACTAGATCGGCATGTTTACCGACTTCTAAAGTTCCATATTCATCTAAAACACCTAAACAATCGGCTGAATTGTGTGTCGCAATTTTTAAAATGTCCATACGATCTACACCGTATTTTTCCATTAATTCCATTTCATAGGCGGTGTTGTTGTGGTAGTTGAATGGGGTACCACCATCTGTACCTAGGGCAATCTTTAATCCTTGGGCATAGGCCGCTTTAAAACTTTTGACGTGTGCATCCTTTACATAGATTGCTTTTTTGACCATGTAGTCAGCAATGCCTGCTTCAATACCATTTTCTACAATACATTGAGGAGCAACTAAAGTCGGAACTAAATAAGTACCGCGTTCTTTCATAAAATCCAAGCATTCTTGATCTAAGAAGATTCCGTGTTCAATTGAATCAATACCGGCATATAGAGCATTTTTGATGCCTTGTGTTCCTTGGGCATGGGTAGCTGTTTTTCTTCCAGCTTTATGTGCTTCTTCAATAATGACAGCCATTTCTTCTTGTGTTAATTGAGCACTTCCTGGCTCAACCCCTTTGGTCATAACTCCACCTGTAGCCATGATTTTAATTATATCGACACCTTCTTTAAGAAGGGTACGAGCTGCTTTTCGACATTCATCCTTGCCATCGGCTTCGATTCCATCTTGCCAACCATGACCGCCTGTCATACAAATGCATCTTCCAGCACACAACATATGTGGTCCTTGAATGAGTCCAGAATCGATACAGTCACGAATCTGCATATCGTAATCGTTTGCAGTACCTAAAACACGGATAAAAGTAACTCCTGAATGAAGATAGTTTTCACAGTGTTTTTGCGTATAGAATGCTTTCTCCATCAAACTAAACTTTTTATCGGTCCCAAAACCGACCGGTTCCATAATGTGAACGTGGCAGTTAAAAAAGCCAGGGGTAACGACGTTGGCATGAATGACTTCTTCATTTGTTTCATGATATTCTTCAATGGAAACAATTTTTCCATCTTCAATTGAAATCAATTGATCTTTCTTTGGTGTATCACTCACACCATCAATCATTATTTTTGCGTGTACGACTAATTTACTCATAATAAAACTCCTTTTTAAGTGATTATGAACCTTGAAAGAGAAATATGCAAGTGGTTTCAGAAAATAAATGTAAAAAAGAGGGAATCCTTGGATTCCCTACAACATAGATTTAAATAAAATGTCGTTATAGTCTGGTAAAGGCCAGTCTTCTTTAGAAACATTGGTTTCAATCACATCCGTCAATTGGCGAATCGTTTCCATCAATGGAAGTAATTCATCGGCCGCAAAACGAGCCGCTTGTTTTTCTGTTGTGGTTTCTTTGTTGATCAAAACTTCTAATGTATCTAAGTGATTGGATACTAATTCTAAAGGCGTATTGATGTTTTTTAAGATTTTAACTTCTAATGGAGCCTCAATGCCACTTGATTTTTTTGTTTGAATGATTTGAGCCAATTTAGCTTCATAACTAAAGATAGCTGGTAAGATTTGTTTTCGTAACATATAAGCCATTGTCTTAGCTTCAATTTGAACCACTTGGTAGTAGTTTGTGAGTAGGATACTTTCACGAGCATGCAATTCACTAGCTGAATATACATTGTGTTTTTCAAATAATTGTAGGTTCTTTGAATCTGTATAGTGAGGAAGTGCATCCGCTGTTGTCTTAAGCTCTAATAAACCACGTTTTTGTGCTTCCTTTTTCCATTCATCGGAATATCCATTTCCAGAGAAAATGATACGCTTATGATTCTTTAATGTCTTTTGAATCAACGCAATCAAGGCTTTTGTCATATCTTCTTGTTTAACACATTCCAATTCATCCGCAAACTGTGTTAATTCTTCGGCTACGATTGTATTTAAAATAGTGTTTGGACAAGAAATGTTTAAGTTGGATCCAAGCATTCTGAATTCAAATTTATTACCTGTAAATGCGAATGGAGAAGTACGGTTACGGTCTGTAGAATCTTTTGCGATTGGAGGAAGGGTAGAAACACCAAGTTCCAATTTACGATCGATTGTATCTACATATTCATTTCCCGCTTCAATGGCTTCAAGAATGGCAGTTAGTTCTTCACCTAAATAGATAGAGATAATAGCGGGTGGAGCTTCATCTGCACCTAAACGGTGGTCATTTCCTGCACTGGCAACAGAGATTCTTAATAAATCCTGGTATTCGTCTACACCTTTGATGATGGCAGCTAGAACGGTTAAGAAACGAATATTGTCTTTTGGAGAATCACCAGGTTCTAAAATGTTTTCTCCTTCTTCTGTACAGAAAGACCAGTTGTTGTGTTTACCACTACCATTGACACCATCAAATGGTTTTTCATGTAGTAAGCATACCAATCCATGATGAGAAGCTACTTTTTGTAGAACTTCCATAGTCAATTGGTTTTGGTCATTCGCAATATTTGTTGATGTAAATACAGGCGCCAATTCAAACTGACATGGAGCTACTTCTTTGTGTTCGGTCTTGGCATAAACACCTAATTTCCAAAGTTCTTCATCGACTTCTTCCATATAAGCTTTTACTCGTTCAGACAAACTACCAAAGTAGTGATCATCTAATTCTTGACCTTTTACGGGAGCCGCACCAAATAATGTTCTTCCTGTTACTAATAAGTCTAGACGTTCTTTGAACATTTCTTCATCAATCAAGAAATATTCTTGTTCTGGACCTACCGTTGTTTTGATTTTATGAATGTTGTAACCCATAATGTTCAATAAACGAACAGCAGCTTTGTTTAAGGCATCATTACTTCTCAATAACGGTGTTTTCTTATCCAAAGCACTACCATCGTAAGAGCAGAATAAGGTTGGAATATATAAAGTCTTTTCTTTGACAAAAGCTAGAGAAGTTGGATCCCATGCGGTATATCCTCTGGCTTCGAATGTGGCACGCAATCCTCCACTTGGAAAACTTGAGGCATCGGGTTCACCTTTGATTAATTCTTTTCCTCTAAAATCTGAAATAACAGATGTTGGCCCTGTTGGATTGATAAACGCATCATGCTTTTCAGCCGTAATACCTGTCATTGGTTGGAACCAGTGCGTATAGTGAGTTGCACCCTTATCCATAGCCCAGTCTTTCATGGCGTTTGCGACTACATCTGCGATTTCTTTAGGAAGTTCCTTTCCTTTTTCCATCACATCCATCATTTGTTTGTAGACGGCATGAGGCAAGTATCTTTGCATAGCAGATGTACTGAATACGTCACATCCAAAATATTCATCGACAATTTTCATTTTTATAGTATCCTCCTGTCGCGTATATAATATCATTATTTTCACAAATGTTTTGAGAAATTTTTCTTTTTTTCAAAAAAACTCTAATTTTTTTCGTATATAAGTATGTAGGAAAACTCCTACTAGAAAAGAGGTGCGTATGAGATACGCCAATTTATTAAATGATTTTGCCTTTAAGTATGTTTTTGCGAAGACTGCAAAGAGGCTAACACTGAGTTTTAAACAAATAGAGTGGATGCTGCAGAAAAAACAGATTAAAGCTATGATACTTTGTCTTTCTAGTTCAATGGATAAAAAGTTTTTGGTTTCCGTATTAAATATGTTTGTCCATAAAATTAAAAAGTATATATAAAAAAGAAAAGTCACTATTTGTGACTTTCTCTGTTTTCTAGACTGACCTTAACTAAACCCACAAATAATGGGTGTGGACGGTTTGGCCTAGATTTAAATTCAGGATGATATTGTACACCAATGTAGAATGGGTGATTCTTATACTCAATAGCTTCAACCAATTGTTTATCCGGACTTGTTCCGACAATCATCATATCGTTACGTTCAAATTCAGAACGATATTCATTGTTGAATTCATAACGATGACGATGTCTTTCATCAATCATATCTTTTTTGTAGCAAGACCAAATATTTGTATCAGCTCTTAATGAACATGGATAAGATCCTAAACGCATGGTTCCGCCTTTACGAATATCATTACTTTGATCTTCCATGAAATCAATGATTGTATGTTTACTTTGTGGATCAAATTCAAAAGAGTTGGCATCCTTTAAACCTAACGCACTGCGGGCAAAGGCAATGGCTGCAATCTGCATACCTAAACAGATACCTAAATAAGGAATTTGTTTTTGTCTTGCGTAAGTGGCTACACTGATCATACCTTCAATACCACGATCGCCAAAACCACCTGGCAAGATGATTCCATCTGTATCTTTAAAGACTTCATCTAAGTTGGCATTTTCTAAGCCTTCCGAATCAATCCATTGAATATTGACTTTGGCATGATTTTCAAAACCACCATGATACAAGGCTTCACTGACAGATAAATAGGCATCGTGTAAGGCAACGTATTTACCAACTAAGGCAATATTTACAGGTTTGGTGCTTGCTTTAATGTTATCGACAACTTGTTGCCATTCACTTAAATCTGGCTTACGTATTTCAAGGCCTGTCTTTTCACAGACAATATCAGCAAGATTTTGTTCTTCTAACATAAATGGTACTTCATATAGAGAAGGAAGTGTCTTGTTTTGGATGACACAACGTTTTTCAACATTACAGAATAATGAAATTTTGTCTAATACAGACTGAGGAATCGTTTCATCACAACGCGCTACAATGATATCTGGATTGATACCATAAGATTGTAATTCTTTTACGGAATGTTGAGTTGGTTTTGATTTATATTCCTGTGAACCCGAAATATAAGGGATGTAAGTGACATGGATGAACAGACAGTTTTTACGACCAACCTCTAAGGCAACCTGACGAATGGATTCTAGAAATGGCAAGCTTTCAATATCGCCAGTCGTACCACCAATCTCGGTAATTACGACATCGGCAGCCGCATGTTCTCCTGCACGAATTACGAAACTCTTGATTTCATTGGTAATATGAGGAATAACTTGAACGGTTTCACCAAGATATTTTCCATCACGCTCTTTATTAATGACATTCCAATAGACACGTCCAGTGGTAAGGTTGGAATACGTATGGAGGTTTTCATCAATAAAACGCTCATAATGACCTAGATCCAGGTCGGCTTCTAATCCATCATCTGTGACATATACTTCACCATGTTGAAAAGGAGACATTGTTCCGGGATCCACATTGATATAGGGATCGAGCTTTTGACTTGTTACCTTGTAGCCACGGGACTTTAAAAGGCGGCCAAGACTGGCTGCACTGATACCTTTACCAAGGCCAGAAACAACACCTCCTGTTACGAAAATGTACTTTGTACTCATTTGTTTCACCTCTACTTTTTTCTTTTAACTCGTGAATTTTACACCTATGAAAAAAAGATGTAAATAAAAAATTTAAAAAAATGATTTTAAATGTAAAAGATAGTATAATAAATTCGATTTGAGGTGGTTTTGATGGACCTACATGAAAAAGAAAAAATGTACCAAAGACTCATTATTTTTACCTTATTAATTGGTATGGTTATCTATTATTTTGAAAAAATCATTGGTTTTTTGGCATGGATTGGCGCCATGTGTCTGCCATTTTTATTTGGTGCAGGGCTTGCCTTTGTGTTTAATATTATATCGAACAATCTTATGCGCTATTTAATCAAATGGTTTGATATAAAAGATACAAAAATTAAAAGAGTCCTATCCAACATTTTAGCCATCTTCATTGTGCTTGCCGTATTTGCCGCCTTTGTCGGTATTGTCATACCTAAGATTCTATTTTCGATTCAATTGTTGATGTCAAACTTCCCGCAGATGATCTATGAATTCTATATATGGCTTTTAGATATCACAAAACATGTAGATGTAGTGCACAACTTTTTACAACACTTAGATATCAATGCCTTTAGTACATTTGCGATCGATAATGTGAGTAAAAAAATCAGTTCCTGGCTTGTATCTGGAGGAGCCAATGATATATTTGGATCCATTTTTATGATTTTATCCACTACATTTTCTTGGTTTGCGCAAGCCTTTATCGCAATCGTATTCTCGTTTCTATTGTTGTTTAATAAAAAACAAGTGGTTCGTGAAACAAAATCTTTATTAAAGGCCTATCTTCCAGAAAAGGATTATGAAAAAACACGCCACGTTTTAAAGCTGATCATTCGTATTTTTACAAGTTATGTAGGCGGAACCTGTTTGGAATGCTTGATTTTAGCCAGTTTAGTTACTGCAGGATCTTTGATCATGAAGATTCCATATGCATTTTTAATAGGTCTAGTCGTAGGTATTGGAGCTCTTGTGCCAATGTTTGGCGCCTTGGTTGCCGCTCTATTATGTACTTTCTTTATTGCGATAACATCTCCTGTACAAGGATTTACATTCATTATTATGTTTATTTGTATTCAACAAGTTGAAGGAAACTTTATCTATCCGCACGTCGTTGGTAAGTCTGTAGGCTTTCCACCTATGTATATTATTGTGGCCATCACCATTGGAGCCAATGTAGCAGGTATTATTGGAATCATCATTTTTATTCCAATTTGTTCGTGCATCTATCAGCTGGTAAGCGAAGATGTGTTAACTAGACTTCAAAAAGTGAAAGAAGTATCCGATTAATTTGACATAAATGATGTCTATATAAGATGTATCCTTTGAGTATAGAAAGAAGGGTACAATATGAACGCAGAAAAAAGATTAGCTATGGATTTATTAGATGCTGTATGGAAAGAAGATGTACAAGGAGTAGAAAACTGCCTAGAACTTGGAGCAAGTCCAAGTTGGGTATTTAATGGATATCCTATCTTGATGCATGCCATCAGCATTGGAAATGAAGAAATTGTAAATATTTTAATTGATGCCGGAGCCATTCAGAAACAAGAAGCTTTAGGCTTTGCGCTTGAAAGAGGGATTGGTCAAATGATACGTCCACTGGTATTTCGTGGTATTGTTCCTAAACATTTTGAACCAAAAAAAGGCTTTGGCTACTATCCCCAAAGATTTTGCAGCACGCACTAAAAGGAGATAAAAAAATGAATCGAACAAATCTATGCATTCGCATGTTACAACTATTAAAGGCAAGAGGGAAAATGAACACAACACAGCTTGCGACAGAACTTGAAGTTAATCCACGTAACATTCGTGAGTTTAAAAAAGAGCTTGTACTAGCTGGATATAATGTAGAAGAAGTAAAGGGACGTTATGGAGGATACATCTTAAATGATGAATACGATCTTCCTGTCACTATTTTTAGTGACGAACAAAAGGATGCTTTGGTGCAATCCTATAAGTTTATGCGTACACAAAAAGACTTTAAACCCCTTCCGCTATATTGTGATGCGATGGATAAGATTATTTCGACAAGCAAGATTTCATCCAATGATTCCTTACACTATATGTCCAATTCTATGGAATTAGACGAAAAAATCTCTCACATGATTGATAAGACGCAACAAGCCATGAACCATGGGCTTTGCGTTCTTTTGTCGTACCAGTCTTTACAGGATGAAGCCCCTAAACAATTTGAGGTTGAACCCTATGAAATCATTCACTACCATAAGTCGTATTATTTAATTGGTTTTTCTTTATTAAGAAAAGACTATCGCATGTACCGTTTTAGTTCGCAACGTATGTTTTCATGTGAAATTTCATCGAGACACTTTATTCGTGACAATCACTTTCATTTAAGCAACTACATCGGAGAACATTCTTTGATTCCTTTAGATTTAAAACTTGTGAAAGTGAGAGTCTACCATGAAAATAATGGGCTTCGCTTATTTAAAGAAAAATATTGGGGCAATAAACTACAAGCCATTAATAAACAAGAAGCGTACACAGACTTTGAATTCTATACAGACGACATGTCAAACTTGTATCAGTCCTTGTTTTCTATGAGTGATCAAATGGAGATTTTAAATCCTGATGATGTAAAAATTGCTTATTTGTCTCGTGTTCAAAAAATATTAAATGCGTATAGGGATGAAAAGAATTAAAAATTGAAGTACAATAGATATGGTGAATTTTTTATGTTACATGTATCAGATTTAATGCGTGAAATGAAATGTGACTGTTTTTGTTGGAACAGCGCCCACAATTCACTTCACCAGGAAAGTTTTTATAAAATGGATTGTCCATTTTCCGATCTATGGAGAAATTATTTAAATGCGAATGAATGTGGCTTAGGTCATTCCATGGATTCAAACGAACAATCTTTAAAATTATTAGAAGAAAACGAAGTTGTATGTTTTGCACGCTTTGAATATAAGGAGTGTCGTACAAAGATTCCATATCTAAAAAAATTAGAGAATGGATATATGGCCGTGTATCCACATTTGAGTGCGTATCCCAAAGAAAATGAAGCGTTGGTCATGAAGGTCAATCAAATTATTTTGGCACATTGTGGTGTTCGTGTGGTTGAAAATCGCATTGTCTATTTAAACAAAGAATATGTTCGTCAGGATGCGTTGGATTTAAATGAACTGTTATGTATCAGCGACAAGCTATTCAATAAGCGCAACCATTTGTCTAAAACAATTGCCGAATGTATGGATGAAGTGGATGTGGATTTGGATAGTTGGATTGAAAGAACAAAAGAAATTTTAAATCGACCAAGTGTTATGCCAGTACGCACAAAACAATGTACAGCCTTAAGAAGGTGCAACTACTATTCTGTATGTTTTGACGAATCTAATGAACCAGACGACTCGATTTTATTCTTTACAACCAATCAACATAAGCTGGATGCGTATGATCGCGGTATTCGTCATATTCATGAGTTGCCATTGAATCAAATTGAAGGATTCCGTCTTCAATATGCGCAATATATGGCTAGTAAAACGCAAAAGCCATTTATGGATCGTGCCGCTTTACAGGTATGGATGAAACAAATCAAATATCCAATTTCGTATTTGGATTTTGAATGGGATACCTTTGCGGTACCACCCTATAAGAATATGAAGCCTTTTGACGTACTGTGTTTTCAATATAGTCTTCATGTAGAAACTTCGGATGGAAATTTAACCCATTATAACTTCTTTGAATCCAAAGATTGCCGTCGCCATTTTGTTGAACAATTGATCAAAGACCTTCCTAAAACGGGAACGATTCTTGTTTATAATATGGAGGGAGCTGAAAAGCTGAGATTGAAACAATTAGCGAGTCAATTTGAAGAATATAGGGAAGAATTAGAGTCGATTTGTTCAAGAATGGTGGATTTATCAAAACCATTTGAGGCAGGACTCTACTACAATTCAAAAATGCGTGGTCATTATTCATTGAAGAGTATATTGCCTGTATTCTCAAAAGATGTTTCTTATCATGATTTGGATATTCAAAATGGTTTAAATGCTGTATTTGCGTATCGTACATATGATGAGAAGGACGAAGAAGAGAAAAAAGAAGTAAAAGAAGCCATTTCAACATATTGTCAGATGGATACTTATGCAGAATATGTTGTATATCATGGCTTGATCAAGGAGGTAGAAAAAGATGCCTAATATTATTACTCATACTTTATTTGCGCAGGAAATCTTTGATAAGGTGGATGAAAATACGCATGATTTATTTGAACCTAGACTACACTTATTAGAAATTGGTTCAAATGGACCGGACTTTTTATTTTTTCATGGTATGAATCCAAAAGATTTCTTTAAAAAGAGTGATTTACGTGTTTCAGGAAGTATGTTTCATGCGGGTCATGTGAATGAATTTTATCAAAAAGCTTTGATTTCCATTCGCAATGAAGCGGATGAAGAAATAAAAAAAGATATGATCACTTATGTTTGTGGGCATTTATGTCACTGGGCATTGGATGCGACAAGCCATCCATATGTGTTTTATCGCACGGGAACTTGCAAAGGCAAGAGTGCGTGGTATCACCATCGTTTTGAATCGTTGATGGATGCGATCATGTTGAAAGTAAAAAAAGAATGTACGATTGAAGATTTTAAATTCTATGAAATCAGTGATGCATCGAAAGAAGAAGCTCGTGCCATTGCACGTATCTATGTGCCTGCAATCCGTCAGATTCTAGGTTTTGAAATCAAGCCTCATCAAATCATGGAAAGCTTGAAGGATTGGCACTTTATTGAATCCTTATTCTATGATGCTTCTGGAGATAAGCTAAAGGCACTTCAAACATTAGAGACTTTCACCAAAGCCTACAATTCATTGTCTGGATATATCGTACCGAATGAGCCGGATGATCCATATGATGTGATGAATTTATTACATACACGTTGGGTACATCCAAGTGATGATACGTTGGTTTCAACAGAAAGTTTCTTCGACTTATACGATAAAGCCCAGCTTCTTGCGATGGAGGCAATTCGCTTATTCTTAGCGGCATGTGAGAATCCAGGTTTAGATGGTGATTTATTGAATCTAATTCAAGATCGTAACTATAATTTGGGTACAAATGATCACAAGGAAATGATAAATTTTAATTTAATTTACGAAAAGTAACTGGAAGGGTTTACAAGTTTTGCGATTAGGCGTATTATAAGGGTGGTAAGAGAAAGAAAGTATGGCTCACCTTTCGACTCAATATCCATCTTGTGTGTATATATCCTTCCTTAAAACACATAAGAAATTACTTTATCGATCCTTTCGATGAGAGAAAGCACTTCGGTGCTTTTTTTCTTTTTCTTGACAATTTTTTTGCGTGATATAAAATAATTTAGGTTATACATACAATTTAAAAGGAGTTAATAAACATGATTAGTTCAAATGATTTAAAACCAGGTCTTACAATTTTAGTGGATGGCGAAATCTATACGGTTTTAGAAGCGTCACAAAATAAAACAGCTCGTAGTGCCATGGTTGTTAAGGCGAAAGTTCGTAATGTTCGTACTGGAAGTAATGTTGAATTGTCTTGGGGTGGTGGCGAAAAGGTTGAACCAGCTCAGATTGAAAAAAGAGAAATGCAGTATTTATATGATACAGATGAAGCTATGGTATTTATGGATAATGAAACATATGACCAGGTTGAAATTCCCATGGATCGTTTAAAATGGGAAAGAAACTTTATTGTTCCAAATTCAAACGTAAATATTTCTAGCTATGAAGGTGAAATCTTAGGTGTTATTTTACCAGATAAGGCAACATTAAAAGTTGTTGAATGCGAACAGGCGGTAAAGGGAGATACAGCAACAAGTGCTAGTAAAAATGCGGTATTAGAAACTGGATTAGAAGTAAAAGTTCCTTTATTCATCAACCAAGATGAAATGATCGTTGTCAACACAAACGACGGAAAATATTCAGGACGTGCAAAATAGGCAATCGCCTATTTTTCTTTTTTTGCGAGATAGTGTATAATAGTAGGGAATGTTTAGGAGGTACTTATGACTCAACTTTCAAGAAAACAAAAGTATCAAGAACTTAGAGATCGTTTAGATGAAGAAACAACTGCTGCTCAAGCACAGCCAGTGAAACTACAAAGATTATCGCGTGTAGATAGTGGCTCACATGCCAACAAACCATTGTATCCACATGATACAGTGCGTGTTTCGCCTACTGTAAAAGAAATGCCTACATCTCCAGTGATGGAAGATCTGCTTGGAGAAGTGAAGCAATATAATATTGATAATGGTAACCGTATCACAGATGATACACAGATCAATATTTTAAAACAGTTAGACACAACAAGTTGTGATACAATGAAGAGAAATCAACATGTGATTCCTATGGATACAGATGATGAAGATTTAGGTTCAACAATGAAGATTTCAAAACCAAGACAGACAATCACTCGTCAAGAACCTAAAGAAGAAAAAATCGTTCTTACAAGTCAGGATGTAGAGGATGTTAAAAAGCCAGTGGATGATGAATTGGATTTGATGTATCTTTCTCATGATGATTTTGATAAAACGGAAGAACAGCCTAAAAAGGATAAGAAGAAAAAGGCAAAGCGCAAAAAAGAAAAGCGTGATGAACTTGAATCTATGCCTAGCGCAAAAATGCGTATGAAAACTTCTGATTTTGAAAAGGCTAGCAGCCATAAAGAAAAGAAGAGTTCAGAAATCGTATTGAATGTCGTTTTAGCTATATTGATTTTAGCTTTAGTTGCGATCATAGGCTATTTAGTATGGACATTTAAGAATATTTAATGAGGATGGACATGAAAAAAATTAATATTGCGATTGATGGCCCTAGTGGGGTCGGTAAAAGTACGATTGCGGATATTGTTGCAGAAAAGTTAAATATGCGCCATTTAGATACAGGTGCTATGTATCGTTGTGTGGCGTATAAAACATTAAAAGATGGAGTCAATATTCAAGATGAAAAGGCAATGTCGGATTTGATGGACACAATTGATATTCATTTTGATGAAGATAACCATGTATATTTAGATGGGGAAGATGTATCTAAAGAAATTCGTATGAATAATGTATCTATGCAGGCTAGTAAAACAAGTCAGCTTGGTATTGTACGTAAAAAATTAGTGAATCTTCAACAAAAAGTATGTGCCAATAAAGGTTTTATTGTAGATGGTAGAGACATTTGTTCTGTTGTTTTGCCAGATGCAGAAGTAAAGATCTTTATGAGTGCATCGAGTAAGGCTAGAGCCCAAAGAAGATATGATGAATATATTTCAAAGGGAATCGATGCTGATTATGAAACGATCTATCAGGATATTGTCGCAAGAGACTATCAGGATATGCATCGTGAAATTTCGCCTTTAGTAAAAACAGAAGATGCGATTGAAATTGATACTTCCGATTTAACAATTGATGAAGTCGTTTCAAGAGTATTAGATATAGTTGGATAATGTAGAAAGGGGACCACAATATGATTCGAGGTACTGTGGCCATCGTAGGTCGGCCAAACGTCGGAAAATCAACGATATTCAATCGATTGATTGGACAAAGAAAGAGCATTGTAGATGATACACCCGGAGTAACAAGAGATAGAATTTATGGTGAAGTGGAATGGCTGACACAAACTTTTCGCTTGATCGATACGGGTGGTATTCAAATTGAGGACCAGGCATTTGCCCAGGAAATAAATATGCAGGTAGATATTGCGATTGAAGAAGCGGATGTCATTATTTTCTTAACTTCTGCCAAAGAAGGAGTAATGACAGACGATACAATTATCGCAAGAAAGCTGCAAAAGTGTAAAAAGCCAGTTATTTTAGCTTGCAACAAAGTGGACAACCCAGAAATGCAGATGAATGTATATGAATTCTATGCGTTAGGTCTAGGAGATCCTATTGCGATTAGTGGGGCACATGGCATTGGACTTGGTGACTTGTTGGATGTCGTGATGGAAAAACTTCCAGAAAAAGATATTGCTCCATATGAAGGAATTACCTCATTCTGTTGTATTGGTCGTCCTAATGTTGGAAAATCAAGCTTGGTTAATTCCATCTTAAAAGAAGATCGTGTTATAGTATCCAATGTAGAAGGTACTACGCGTGATGCGATTGATACGCCATTCTTTGTCGATGATAAAGAATATATGATCATTGATACGGCAGGTATTCGTAAAAAAGGTAAAATCTATGAGAATATTGAAAAATATTCGATCTTACGTGCTTTAAGTGCAATTGATCGTAGTAATGTCGTGTTATTCTTGATTGATGGTGAAAAGGGTATTCGTGATCAAGATAAGCATGTGGCTGGTCTTGCACATGATGCTGGTAAAGGTGTCATCATCGTCTACAATAAATGGGATACAGTTGAAAAAGATGAGAAGACCATGTCAAAGATTGAAAAGGAAATTCGTGCTCAATTCTTGTATTTGAATTATGCGCCAATTGCGTTTACTTCTGCACTTACAGGAAGTAAAGTGAATCAATTGATTCCTTTGATTGATCAAGTGCATGATGCATGTACATTGCGTATTCCAACCAATGTATTAAATGATGTTATTTTGGATGCACAGATGATGAATCCGGCAAAACCTCACTTGGGAAAACAATTAAAGATATATTATGCGAGCCAAGTTGCGGTTGAGCCACCGACAATTGTCTTATTTGTCAATGATCCAGAATTATTACATTTTAGTTATGCTCGTTATATTGAAAATAAATTAAGAGAAGCATTTGGCTTTACGGGAACTCCAATTAAGATTTTGGCTCGTAAACGCTCATAGTAAGGAGTTAAATATGCGTACAGTTGTGATTGGTAGTGGAAGCTGGGGAACAGCTTTAGCTCAAGTATTACAAGATAATCATCAAGAAGTTTTAGTGTATGGTGTTGCAGAAGCTGAAGTTAATGATATTAATGAAAATCATAAAAACTCAAAGTATTTTGGAGATGTTGAATTAAATCCAGAATTAAAGGCAACAACAGATATTCAATGTGTCAAAGGAGCCGATATTGTATTGTTGGCAGTACCAACAATCGCAATTGATCCAATTTGCCACCAAATCAATGATTTATTAGATAAAAAGACAATTATCATAAACGTTTCTAAGGGATTCCACCCAGAAACAAATGAAAGAATGTCTGAAGTTATTCGTCGTTGTATTGATGAAGATAAATTAAGTTCTGTCGTAAGTTTAATTGGTCCAAGTCATGCCGAAGAAGTTGTCATTCGTTTATTAACTACAATTGATGCGATCAGTTTAAACAACGAGGATGCCGTAACCGTTCAAAACTTATTCTCAAATCAATACCTACGTATTTATACAGGAAATGATGAGATTGGTTCTGAACTTGGTGTAGCCATTAAAAACGTTATGGCTATCGCATCCGGTATCTTATCTGGTTTAGGCTATCAAGATAATACGCGTGCAGCTTTGATTACGCGTGGTTTGCAGGAAATGATTCGTTATGGTGTTCATTTTGGTGGGCAACAAAAAACATTCATGGGTCTAACTGGAATTGGCGACTTGATTGTAACTTGTACGAGTGTACATTCTCGTAACTTTGAAGCGGGTTACCAAATTGGAAAAGAGAATTCGGTTGAAAACTTCTTTAAGAACAACACAAAAACGGTAGAAGGTGTTCGTACCGCAAAAATCGTTCATCGTGTTGCGAAAGAAAATGGTATTGATATGCCAATTTGTGAAGAAGTTTACCAAATTTTATTCAATGGAAAACTTCCAAATGATTGTGCACAAGATTTAATGATTAGAGATTTAAAGAAGGAATTTTAATATGGGAAAGTATGTAAATAAAGAGTCTTTAACACAGGCTTTATCAATCAATTTAAATTTGTCTAAAAAAGACGCAGCGTTTGCGGTAGACTTAATTTTTAATGAAATGAGTGATGCCTTGGCAAGTGATGGTCATGTAGATATCACAGCTTTTGGTAAGTTTGAAATTTTTGATCGTAAATCAAGAATGGGAATCAATCCTGTCACAAAAGAAAGAATGATGATTCCGGCTACAAAACTTCCAAAGTTTCGTCCAAGTCAGACTTTAAAGAATAAGTGCAACAAATAGGTCATATGACCTATTTTTGTCTTTAGAAAGGATGGATCATGAGCTTATTTATTGTGACATTAGGCTTTACATTAGCTATTTCAAGTAAGTGGGCCTATTCTTATTTTGGTTTATCAAGTTTTGAACAAATTGTATACCACATAAAAGTTCCTTTGGAAGGTACCAATACACAATTTATTTTTGGATGGATGAAAAAATGTTTACTTCCTGGTTTTATTTTTGGTCTCATTCTTAGTTGGATTCCTATAAATATAGCCAAACTTATTCTTTTACTTTGTTGTATATATGGTCTTTGTCAAATTCATTTCTTTTCATATGTTTTTAACCAATTTAAGAAGACGGATTTCTTTGATAAATACTACGTTGAATCTGAAGTTATTTCACCTGAAAAGAAGATGAATTTTATTCATATCTATCTAGAATCGATGGAAGCAACATATGCCACAAAAGAAGATGGAGGCAATGCAGATGAAAATTTATTGCCTTATCTGACTCAGCTTACAAAAAACTCCGTTTCTTTTTCACAAAATGAGAAAATTGGTGGAGCTAGAGTCTTAACTGGAACGGGTTGGACAACGGGAGGTATTGTTGCGAGTACGTCGGGTCTTCCTTTAATTTTTAGTTTAAAACATAAATTTTGTAAGGACAAAGTTCCATTTATGCCTAATGTAAATACCCTTGGAGATATTCTAGAAAAAGATGGATATCATCGTGTCTTTATGATTGGCTCGGATGCGACATTTGGTGGAAGAAGAAGCTATTTTGATCAACATGGTCATTATGATATTCAAGATACCGTTTCTTTAAAGGAAGAAGGGATTCTAGATAAGGATTATCATGAATTCTGGGGGTTTGAGGATGATAAATTATTTGAATTTGCGAAAGAGAAAATCTTAAGTTTATCAAAATCATCCAAACCATTCGACTTTGAAATGTTGACAGTCGATACGCACCATCCTTATGGGTATCAATCAAAAAATTGTAAGAATGTATTCAAAGAATCCTTATCGAATTCGATTTATCATACAGATGAAAATCTAAAAGATTTTATGGAATGGTTAAAGAAACAAGATTTCTATAAAGATACTGTTATAGTCATTCAGGGTGATCATACAAGTATGGCGGCTGAATATATTCATGACACATATTCCTCAAATTATGATCGTCGAGTGTGGAATGCGTTTATTCATTCTAGAGTGAAACCTAAAAAAGAAAAGAATCGTGACTTTACGACCATGGATTTTTATCCTACAATATTAGCAGCTTTAGGATACAAGATTAAAGGCGATAAGCTTGGATTAGGGACCAATCTATTTGGTGATAAACCAACACTTACAGAAGAGATCGATGCAAATCGAGTTGATAAAGAGATAAAAAGAAATTCAACTTTCTATAGGAGGCTCATGTGAGAAAAAGATTACGCAGTTTCATTATTATATTAGTTGTGGCGTTCATCGTTTTTTCGATGATGGTCACGACCTTCATGCAGATGCTTCGATTCTAACATTCCTTAGTGGAATGTTTTTTCATTTTAAAGTAAAATGTAAATAGATGAATCGAGGTTTTAATTATGACAAAAAAACAAAAAATCAAATTTATAGCGTTATTAACGACAACGGCTTCTTTAGCTGTAGGATCTTACTTCTTTAAAAAGAAAATAGAGAAGATGAAAGAGGATGGTACATTTAATACAATGGTCTTTAAAAAGCGTTTAAATCAATATTTAAAGGCAGCTAAAAAAGATGAATTAACTTTAGAAATCATTGATGGCTTACTAGCTGAATTGGATAAGATGAATGATTTCAAGGCAACGCACGAAGGTTTTGAATTGAATCTAGATACAGATAAGTATATGGAACTACAAGATTATCTAGATGCCTACTATTCTCGATTGGCAAGTTCAAATCATTTTAAACAAGCGGATACAAATGAAGATAATACGCAAGTACGTTTAAGAAAGTGTTTGAATACACAAAAATACATTCTAGAAAATTTCTAAAGAAAGTCTCAAATCTATCTTGAATTTATATAATAAATACGTATGATATCCTTATAAGGATGTGATACACATGGATTTAATACACAAGAAAAAAGAAAATCGGGCTCAGATTTTTCAGAGCTTTGATTCTTTAAAAGGCTTTAAAGAAATGATTCAAGAATGTGAAGTAGAAATTGTCAGCCCAAGAATTTTATCGCAGGATGATTATGAAATCTTAAATGAAAGAGTGCATGAAATTCAAAAAGGAAAACTAGTCACGATTGAGTATTATGATCGTATCAATTATAAAAGAATCACAGGCGTAGTTTCTAAAATCAATCTGGATACGCAAATACTTCAAATCGTAAAGACAAAGATCAACCTGAAACAAATTAGCTATATACAATTAGAGGAGTGAAAACTCCTCTAATATGCGTTATGGCCACCAATCAATGTATTTCTTTTTTTAGCAGTCGCAAAATCTAAGGCATTCATCCCTTTTAAGATGGCATTCTTGCCATAGCGATGCTTGATTTGAACTAAGGTTTCTTGTAGCTTTTTTTCTCGTTCTACTTTTTCTACGTCTGTAAATAAATCATAATTCTCATAATAATATTCATCTTTCACATCTTGAAAACCAATCGCAATCTGTCGAATGGGATAGTTTGGATTCACAATGCGAATATAGAGTTGTTTGAATTCTTCTAATAAGATGGAATAGGAGTTTGTACAATTGGTAATCTTACAGGAGCCACAGCTTGGTTTGATACAATCTTTGGAGTAGCCAATCATAAGAGAAATTTGTTTAGTCACTAAATGTTTCTCGGTTAATGTCAATACATTTTGATCCACCATTTCTTTCATAACCACAAAGGCATTTTGGTAGGAATAATCCTCAAAAAGAATTTGGGAATTGGATATAGAATGTTGTTTCGATTTATAATTTTTAATGTCTTGAATGGTTGTAGGCTCTTTGCCCCAAGCATGGTCAATGATATATTCGGCATTCACACCAAATTCTTTATATAATATTTCAATAGGAAATTGACACAAGTCGTACATGTCATAGATACCTAATTTGTGTAATCTTCTTTCCGTTCCATTTCCAAGCATCCAAAAATCTGTTAATGGAACATGATGCCATAATGTTTGGCGATATAAGTCTTCATTTAAATAGGCCATGCGATCGGCATTGTGTTTGGCGGATATATCCATCGCAATCTTAGCTAGATACAAATTGGTTCCAATCCCTACGGTAGCTATAAGACCGGTTTTTTCATAGATACGGTCTAACATTTTTTTTACCAATTCTTTAGCGTTGACTTGATAGAGATTTAAATAGCTTGTGACATCCAAAAAGGATTCGTCAATGGAATAGACATGAATATCTTCTTTGGCAATAAATTCCAAGAAGACTTTATAAACTTTGCAGCTATATTCCATATACAAGTGCATTCTAGGTGGAGCAATCATATATTCGATTTTTGGATCAATTTCAAAAATACGACCACGACTCGATACGCCTAATTTCTTAATGGCTGGTGTTGCAGCTAGAGTAATCGCACCACCACCTCGTGTAGGATCAGCCACTACAAGATTGACTTTGAATGGATCAAGGCTGAGTTCAACACATTCAACGGATGCATAAAAGGATTTTAAATCAATACATAAATATGTTTTTTGCATAAATACCTCCACACCCCATATCGTTCGTATAAAATCATAGTTAAAAATATATAAAAATTCAAGATAGATTTGAGACTTTCTTAAAAAGTTAATAAATTTTTACTGGTATTTTATTTATTTTTTGATACTATATAGATAAAGGTGGTGTAACTATGCAGTTAAGACAATTATTACTACAATATGAGATTGAAAATAACATTAAACATGATGAGGCGGCTAAAAGAATAGGAATTGGTCGTGCTACATATTTTCGTTGGTTAAAGGGTGAAAGCACACATTTAAAGGCCAATACATTAAAGAAATTATCCGATATGTTGGATTGTGATGTTAAAAGTATTTTGGATGAAGAAGAAAGAATCAAACCCATTGTTGGTAGTGTAAAAGCTGGATATGATGGTTTTCCAATGGAAGATATTGAGGGGTATATTGAATTAAATCGACATGATGGTAAAAAAGGCGATTACTTTTTACGTGTGCGTGGAGACTCTATGATCAATGCTCATATCTATGAGGGGGATCTAGTCTTTGTGAAACAGACAAATGAAGTGGAATCTGGAAGTATTGCGATTGTACTTGTGGGAGAGGAAGCAACATTAAAGCGTGTTTTATATAAAAAGGGTTTAATGATTTTAGAAGCCGCAAATCCTAAGATTGACACAAAGGTTTTTACGCCTGAAGAAGTGGAAGAACTTCCGGTAAAGATTATTGGGAAAGTTTTATATGCTCGTAGAGACTTTGATTGAGGGAATGATTGAATGAAAATTTGGATTACTAGACATGGCCAAACAGCTTTAAATAAACAAAAATTAATGCAGGGACTTACGGATGAACCTTTAAATGAAACGGGGATTCAACAAGCGAAAGAGGCCAGAAAAAAGATTGGAGATATTCATTTTGATGCGGTATATGCAAGTCCTTTACAAAGAGCGATTCAGACAGCGTCGATTATTGGCAATGTAGATCAAAAGGATGTAAAGATTGATTCTCGTATTATTGAAGTGGATTTTGGGGATTACGAGCTTCGTAACTACTTTAAATTAGGATTAAAAATGACTTCCTATTGGGCATTTCCTGAACTATTGCCAAATCCTAAGTCGGTTGAATCTGTCAAAAGTATGGTCAAACGAAGTCAATCCTTTTTAAAGGAATTGGAAAAGAAGAATTATGAGAATGTATTGATCGTATGTCATGGTGGTATCATTCGATCTTTATGTGGCTATCTAGAAAATCGTAAAAATGGTATTAAGTGGAGACCAAAGCCAAACAATTGTGAGATTCGTGTTTATGAATCCAATCATGGTAAACATACATTTATTAAAACATATAAGTAAGGGATGTATATAGAAACATTTCCTGTTACTAGCCATGTTAAGAGCGTGGTTCTGTTGACTAAAGTACACAAGTAAAAGTGTGAAAAAGGCTTGAAATAAGGGCTTTTCAGAATTTTCAGCATTGCAATGCAGGAGGACTTTGATAAGTTTTGATGAATAAATTGTAAATTTTGGAAATGTATTGCTGCTGTACTCACATATAGGTATAACAAGATTAAGAAAGTATCTGAAAGGCGGTGCTTTATATGGCAACAAAATCAGCGAATCTCTATGCTCGCATTGAGCCGGAAGTGAAAGAACAGGCAGAAAGCATTTTATCAGCACTGGGCATCCCTGCTTCCGATGCTATCAATGTGTTTTATAAACAGATTATTCTTCAGAGAGGTCTTCCGTTTGATGTGAAAATTCCATCATCTCGTCCTGTAGATATGTCCTCTTTATCAGAAACAGAACTGAGTGCAGAACTTGAGAAAGGATATGCGGATATCAAAGCGGGAAGAACAAGAGAAGCGAATGCAGCTTTTGCAGATATTCGTAAAGATTACAATCTGTGATTTACTGTTGAAGTCAGAACGCTCGTGACTTTAGTCATGGGATGAATTAGATGTAATGTGTGTACATGTTGTATTGCATAAATCAAAATCACTGTGGTAATACAAATTTCAATTGAGAAGAGTCCATCACAGTGATCCCAACCATATCAGGTGTGGTAGTTCATGAAGCAGCTGAAAGAAAAAGGAGAACGAAGGACGAAGTATGATACTTGAAACAGAAAGATTAATTCTGCGCCGCTGGGAAGAAAGTGATGCAGAGGATTTGTATAAATATGCAAGTAATCCAGATGTGGGACCGATTGCTGGATGGCCGCCACATCAGAGTTTAGATGAAAGCAAAGATGTAATTAAAAATGTCTTAAATGGCAAAGAGGCGTATGCAATCTGCCTAAAAGAAGATGGAAAGGTTATTGGCGCTATTGAACTGAAACTAAATGGTCATACCGATATGACCGAAAAAGACGATGAATGCGAACTTGGTTACTGGATTGGAAAACCTTTCTGGGGGCAAGGACTGATGCCGGAAGCCGCAAATGAGCTTCTTCGTCACGCTTTCGAAGATATCGGTATGAGTAAAGTTTGGTGCGGATATTATGAGGGCAACATCAAATCGAAGCGTGTTCAAGAAAAGGTCGGTTTTAAGTATCAGTGGACGAGTGAAGACATTGATGTCCCTTTGATGCATGAGAAACGGACCTGCCATGTCAATGCATTGACGAAGGAAGAATGGTTAAAGAAGAGATAGCTGCCAATTTGTACTTCTTAATCTTTGTAAATGACAAGAATTGCTAAATTTTGAAAAGCAGCATTGAATCATAAATACCCTCCGGGCCATTAAAGCTTGGAGGGTTTCGTGCAGTTATGCAATATTTTTAATAAATGATCGCATCATCAGCTGTGAATCCATCAAGTGAGTTTTCTTTCACTTGAATGCAAATATAAGTGATTCCTGAATCACTTGCAGCAAAGAATTGACGTTTTGCTGCAGGGCTGATTTTTAACCAGTCACCAGCAGTAATTTCTACAGTATCCCCATCAATGATAGCCGTTCCTTTTCCGGCAATAACTCCATAGATTTCTTCATTATTTTTATGAGAATGAACAAAAGGAACACTTGCACTAGTAGGTAAAGAATTAATACTTACTTCAGCACCTGTTAAAGAAAGTGTTTCATGAAGTTCTGCACGACCTTCATTACCAACATTGGTTTTTGTGTAGTTTGACATTTTAATTACCTCCATTACTATTCGCAACCTTGTTGCTTGATTATAGTATAATCATTTACGCACTCATTAAATAGTACGCACCTTTTTGTTACTGTACACAATAAAATGAATGTGCCATAATGTATATGAAATGAGGTGACTGCACATGAAGACAAAAGAAGAGCTTCCAGCATGTCCTGTAGCAACATCAGTATCCTTGATAGGTGGTAAATGGAAGTTATTGATAATAAGAAACTTAAGAATGCGTCCATGGAGATTCAATGAACTTCAGAGAGATTTAGAAGGAATTTCTCAAAAAGTACTAACTGATAGTCTGAGACAAATGATAGATGATGGTCTTGTGTATAGAAATGATTATCATGAGAATCCACCAAAAGTTTATTATGGACTTACAGACCTTGGAAAAGAAATGATGCCGATCATTGATGCATTGGCAGACTTCGGTAATTATTATAAGACGATTGTTGATTAAATATAGGACTCTTTATCGCGGGATTAGTTATAGTGGTGATGCAGATCCCGTTGTAGGCGGTCCAAAATGCCATTCTGTTCCGAGGCATGGGATGCGATTTTACGCTATATTTATACCGGATTACAACGTGGTTCCATTATGAAAGGCTGGATGAAAAAGGAAAATGAAATGATTACCTACTGGTCGGATGGAACAAGATCTGTCATTTCAAGATTGAAAGAATTGATTATGATCAGAAATAATAGAACAGTATTAATAGAAATGGAGTAAAAAACATATGTTGGCATATACGTATTTGGAAAAAGGAAAATTTGAATTGATAGATAAACCAAAACCGATACTTCTTCATGAAAGGGATGCGATTGTAAAAGTAACACTTGCGAGCATTTGCTCAAGTGATCTGCATATTAAACATGGAAGTGTTCCTCGTGCCGTGCCTGGTATTACTGTTGGTCATGAAATGGTTGGTATTGTAGAAGAAGTAGGAAATAAAGTGACACATGTAAAACCTGGCAATCGTGTCACGGTGAATGTGGAAACATATTGTGGAGAATGTTTTTTCTGCAAGAATGGATTTGTGAATAATTGTACGGATGATAATGGAGGATGGGCTCTTGGCTGTCGTATTGATGGTGGACAAGCTGAATATGTGCGTGTTCCTTTTGCAGATCAGGGATTGAATAAGATTCCTGAAAACGTTAGTGATAGACAAGCTTTATTTGTTGGGGATGTACTAGCTACAGGATATTGGGCAGCTTGTATTTCTGAAATCAAAGAAGACGATACTGTGTTGATTATTGGTGCAGGGCCTACAGGTATTTGTACGTTGCTTTGTGTAATGCTTAAAAATCCAAAGCGCATTATCATGTGTGAAAAAGATGAACATCGTATTGCTTTTATCCATGAACATTATCCAGAAGTTTTGACAGTAACTCCAGAAAAATGCCAAAACTTCGTACTAGAAAATAGTGATCATGGTGGAGCAGATGTTGTTCTTGAAGTTGCGGGTGTACCCTCTACTTTTCAGCTTGCATGGCAATGTGCAAGGCCGAATGCGATTGTGACAATTGTAGCTTTATATGATGCACCACAAGTTTTACCACTTCCAGACATGTATGGGAAAAATCTAACTTTCAAAACAGGTGGCGTAGATGGTTGTGATTGTGAAAAGACTTTACAATTGATTGCACAAGGTAAGATCAACACAGAGCCTTTGATCACACATACATATCCTCTTAGTAAAATTGCCCAAGGGTATGATTTATTTGAAAATAAAAGAGATGGTGTAATTAAAGTGGCAATAGAGTGCTGATTTCAACTACAGAAAAAGGAATCCGATAATCATGTATTTCAACATGGTTTCAGGATTTCTTATTTTGACATTTTTTAGCTGAATTAACTAATATAATAAGACATGTTTGTGAAAATTTATACCATATATTACAATAACAATATTAATTGCTTGAGTTCGCAAGCAATTAATGTGTATAATAAAGAAAAGGAGTGATACTATGGCAAATACAACTGCTGTTTATGCTAGAATAGATACCAAACTTAAAGATAATGCCGAGAGCATTCTTTCTCAACTTGGCATTTCTCCATCCAGTGCAATTCAGATGCTTTATAGCCAAATCGTACTGAAAAAAGGTATCCCATTTGATTTGAAGCTTCCTTCTTCTGAACCATTAGCTGTTGGTACAATGACAAAAAAACAGTTAGACAAAGAGCTTAAAAAGGGAGTTGATTCCATCAATACTGGAAATGTGTATTCTGCAGATGAAGTAGATACAATACTCGCAAAAGAATTTGGAATATGATGAATAACTATAAAGTCAGCTATTCTGGAGAGGCACTTTCCGATTTACGTGAAATTTATTCTTATATTGCGTATGAACTTCTTGTTCCTAAAACTGCTGCCGCTCAAATAAAGCGTATTCGAGAAAAAATCCGTTCATTAGATTTTATGCCAGCTTGTCATGAGCTAGTTGAATGGGAGCCATGGCAATCAATGAATATGCATCAGCTGCCTATAGATAATTATATTGCATATTATCTTGTTGATGACAAGACAAAGATGGTTATAATAACTCGAATATTCTATGGCGGCCGTGACATTAAAGGAATTATTAATTCAAATATATAAACAGAAATGGAACTTTTAACTAGGAGTTCCATTTTTAGTGTGTATTAAGATAGGTTTATTTGATAAAATAAAGACACAATGAATTACTAGGAGACAATTACGATGAATAAACAATATAATTATACAAATATCATAAAGGAAACTTTAATCTTAACTGTTGCGGTTGGAATTATTGGGGCAGCCGTCTATTTTTTTCTTGTGCCCAGTCATACTTCAGTAAGTAGTATTTCTGGGTTGGGTATTATACTATCTAATTTTATACCTCTACCATTATCAGTCATCACCATGATTTTAAATGTCGTTTTATTGATTATTGGCTTTCTAACTTGTGGCAAAGAATTTGGTGTAAAAACAGTCTATACAAGCATCATGCTTCCTGTTTTTCTTGCGTTTTTTGAAACTATTTTTCCAAATTTTGTATCTTTCACAAACAGTCAAGAACTCGATGTATTGTGCTACATTCTTGTAGTGAGCGTGGGACTGAGTATTTTATTTAATCGAAATGCTTCATCAGGTGGTCTTGATATTGTCGCAAAGATCATGAATAAATATCTGCATATGGAACTAGGAAAAGCAATGTCCTTATCGGGTATGTGTGTGGCCTTATCCGCAGCTCTTGTTTATGATAAGAAAACAGTTGTATTAAGTATTTTGGGCACTTATTTTAATGGAATTGTTCTGGATCACTTTATCTTTGATCATAATATTAAACGAAGAGTTTGTATCATCACTTCGAAAGAAAAAGAACTTCGCGAATATATCATTCATGAACTACATAGTGGGGCAACCGTGTATGAAGCTTATGGTGCATACAATATGGAAAAGCGTAATGAAATCATCACAATCGTAGATAAAGCGGAATATCAAAAGTTGATGAAATTCATCAATACACTGGATCCAAAAGCATTTATCACTGTATATAATGTATCAGATATGCGATATCAACCAAAGATTTGAGTAAGGCAAGACCTTACTTTTTTTTCCTTTATTATGACCTATTTGGACAATACATTTGATTCTAAATGGCTAAATGATTAATATGAAGATAAGGAGATAGGGTATGGATAAAAGGGTATTTGGAAATTGTGTAATCACAGTTTTAATTTGGCTGTGTAATCGCTTGGCTTATTATTACTTATCTAAAAATACAAGTCTAATTGTGAGTGGCATTAGCCTAATTATTGGCTGCTTAATAATGTGGAGGTTCAACCATGAATATCGATGAATACATAAGGTTTGAAGTTTTGAATAAACAATTTACCATTCCACCCGATACATATTCTTATAGTGATGTAGTTCGTGTTTCTGTCTTAAATGAAAAGGCTAAGTATAAAGAAAAGGGTATTCCATTTACGGCTATACTTCCTTCAGGACCATTACCATCTGGGATTCTACAAGATCCATATCTATTTGTTGGAGTAAAGGTTGTATAAAAGATGAAACTATTTTGGCCATATATGTTTCTAAAGAAAAGACAATGGTCAATACGAATCAATATATTAAAGATCGCAAAGTTGCAGAAAAGATAAAAGAGGTGATGAAAAAGAAGCTGAATCGATTTTAAGGGAAATTAAAAAAAGAATCGGTTAAGATTCTTTCTTCTTGTATTCAGATATAATTAATCCGGATAAAGTAAGTATGGTTCCAAGAACAATACATGGCGTAATCTTTTCATGTAGGATAATTACTGAAAAGATAATTGTGGCAATGGGGTTTAAATATACATATTGATTGGTTCTAACACTTCCTAATATGGAACAAGAATAGTTCCAAATCACAAAACATCCTGCACAAGCTACTACACCTAAGAAAAGTAGATTTAATAGATTGAGTGGGATTAGAATCTCATCCATGGATACATCAAATCCTAATATTGGAAGGCTGATTGTCATAAAGAAAAGTCCCCACGCAAAGATTCGTTTCGTATTTTGAATGGAAGTATGTCCTAATTCATTGACTTTCTTTAATACAACACTATAAATAGCCCACATGATGGCTGCCACAATGGTAAGAATATCTCCTTTTGGAGATAGGTGCATTTGTTGGCCATTGAAGCTAATGAAGAAGATTCCAATAAAGGCTACAATAAATCCAATCGCAAAGTTGATCTTAAAGGGTTCATCTTTAAAACATCAATAAGCGAGTATCGAAGTAAAAAATGGAGCTATAGATATAATGACACCTACATTTGTGGCATAAGCGTAGACTAGAGCTGTACTTTCTAAAAAGTAATAGAGGAAAACACCGGTTAATCCGCTAAGGATGTACCAAATTTCGTCTTTTCTATTTTCTAATTTTAATATTTTAGGACTTAAGATGCATAAGGCTAAAAAGCCAATCAAAAAGCGTATAAATAACAGTTCAATGGGTGTGAAACTATCTAAAAGAATCTTACTCGATACAAAGGTAGAACCCCAAATCATAATGCACACAAAGGCTAAAATATGTCCGATCATTGTTTTATTTTTCATGCCAAATAATTATAACAAGAAAGTGAAGGGAAGTGTAAAAAAATGAAGAAATTAGATCCTGTTGTCATTATTGTCGATGTGTTATTACTTATTGGATGTGGATGCATGTTCTTATATGGAAAGATGTCTGCTCATTCATTGTTTATCGTTGGTCTTGTTTTGATTGCACTTTTAGTCATTTATCTTTATGTCACAAACTATAAAGATAATCATTATGGAGGAAGGTTCCACAAAGACTTCTAGGCGGTAGAAATACCGCTTTTAGTGTGCTATAGTTGATTTAAAGAAGGTGATTTTATGGGCGGATTGTGTGTATTACTATTGATGATGTTTTGCGTAGGATGGATCTTATGCGTCTTCTTTCTTTCAATGTTGATTCCACTTTTGATCATCTATAATGGAATTGTTGGCATTGTATGTTTTATTCTATATTTTGTATTACGCAAGAAATCTGTCTTTACCAAATATACAGAAGGCTATAAACATGTATTATCATCCATATTAAAATATGGTTTGATTGTATATGGAAGTATTTCACTTGTATTTAGTATCATTTTGGCTATTTTAAACTTTTGTTAGGAGAGAATATGACAATATTAGGCGTAGATTTAGGAACAACCAACAGTTTAGCGGTTGTCTATAAAGAAGGAAAACCCGTATTGATTCCTAATGCGTATGGTGAATATGTAACTCCAAGTGCTGTCAGTATCTTGGATGGTAAGATTGTTGTTGGAAAATTGGCCAAGGAAAGATTAATTACGCATCCAGAATGTAGTGCATCTTTGTTTAAGCGAAATATGGGTTCAGATGTTACTTATACATTAGATAAGAAAGAGTATGATTCAGCTACACTTTCTTCTTTTGTCGTGAAACAATTGATTGAAGATGCGCAAAATTATTTACATGAATCTATCGATGAAGTTGTGATCAGTGTTCCGGCTTATTTTAATGCCCGTCAAAGACAAGATACAAAACGTATTGGAGAATTATTAAATGTAAAAGTAGAAAGGTTGATCAACGAGCCAAGTGCTGCGGCCATCGCATGTCATATGGACGATGAATATGAAACCTTCGTCGTGTTTGATTTTGGTGGAGGAACATTAGATGTATCCGTTGTTGACTGTTTTGAAAATGTCATTAGCATCAATGCGATTAGTGGAAACAATCATTTGGGTGGTACAGATTTTGATCGAGCTATGGCCGAATACTTTTGTTTAAAAAATGGGTTAAACTTTAATGTTTTGGATTTATCATTCCAACAAAGTATTATACGTGCTTGCGAACAAGCTAAAATCAAGTTGAGTAGACAAAGTGTGGTTGAAGTATCTTTAGTTCATTTAAATAAGAATTATAATTGTATATTTGATGAAAATGTATTATTTAATACTACACATTCTTTACTAGAATCTTGTAAGAACGTGATTGGTAAAGCCGTAAAAGACAGTGGTTTTTCAGCTAGTGAGCTTGATAGTCTGATTCTTGTAGGAGGCTCAAGCAAAATGCCGGTACTTCAACATTATTTATCAGACGCTTTAAATATTCCTGTATTAAAAGAAGAAAATATGGATTCTTTAGTTGCATTTGGACTTGGAAAATATATTGGCATTAAACAAAGGGATGAAAATATTAAAGATGTAGTTGTGACGGATATTTGTCCTTTCTCACTAAGTACTTCTACGTATAATGAACAAAATCCAGACTTAGAATTATCAACCGTGCTTATTCCTAAGAATTCAGTTTTACCAACAAGTAAAAAGATGACTTTGCGTACAGTGCATAAAGGGCAAACCAAAGTCAATATTAGTGTGTTTCAAGGGCAGGCTATGTATGCGAAAGAAAATTTATTTCTAGGCCAAGCTTGTATTCATGTTCCTAGAAATATGCATGATTATGAATCGTTCGATTTAATCTATTCGTATGACATTAATTCCATGTTGTATGTAGAAGCCATTGTACATTCTACCAAGGAACATTATATTTTTAGAGTATCAAAAGGGGATGTGTTAGAAAAAGTAGATGCATCTATTCGTTTGGATTCCATCAAAGAAGTGTCTTTAGCTTTATATCAAAATAATGAAGTGGATGCTCTGCTTGCTCGTATTGAAAGAATCTATCAAGAAGTGGATGAGGAAACACAAGATTATTTAATGCGTCTTCATGTAGAATTCACAAAAGATATGGAAACTTTGATCAACAATATTCAAAAGCGAAAACGTCTTATTCAACAAGTATCTTCAATCTTAGATCAGATTGAAGCCTGCCAAGATGTAGATCAATTGGATATCTTTAATCAAGAAGAGGATGAAGAAGGAGAATATTTGGCATGAATGCGTGGGAAATATTAGGAATTGAGCCTACAAGTGATAAAAAAGAAATAAAAAGAGCGTATGCGAGACTTTTAAAACAGTATCATCCTGAAGATAATCCGGAAGAATTCAAACAAATTCAGGATGCTTATCAAAAGTGCCTACATCCAGAGCAAGAAATAGAATCTGTTTCATTTGAACAAAATAAACAGGATATTAAAACACAACCCATTTCAACGAAAGAGGATACAATCGTTCCTCCACCTATTCCTGAAATAAAGACATTATTTGTTGAGAATGAAAAGGATATCGTTGTTTATCAAGATATATTGAATTCGATTGAAAAAAATTTGCCTAAAAAGATTGGGTCTAAAGAGATTGTACAAGTTTTTACAGATCCCAAAATCATGCCGTATTTAGAAGACGAATTGTTCTGTAGAAGATTAGAAGACATCTTTTTATCTCGTAAATTAAAATACATTAAGAATTTTAGAGATCCTATTTATATGTATTTAGGAAAGTATGACATGTCAAAGTTATCAAATGCGATGGATTATTCAAATGTCCCATTATATAAAAGGCCAGCCTTTGTAGCTTTTATTGTGATTAGTGTCATTCTTTTAGAGGTGATATTTGGCATTGTTTAACAATCGCAAGAAAAAAAGAATCTTCATTTCTATATCATGTATGATATGATCAACTCTAAAAGGCTAGAAATAGCCTTTTTAATATGTTAATGTTTAGTTATGAAAACATATTTAACTTTAGAAAAATCAATTCTTCACAAATCGAATTATGATGGATCCTTATACAAGTCTTATGTAACTTCATTTTTTTCCTATACCAAATCACATCATACAATCAATGATTTCTACGATGAAGAAGGGAATGTATATATTCCTGAAGTTTATTCATTCAGTGAAAAAAAGATTGATCCAGACACAAATGAAATATTTGTACGCGTAGATGTTGAGTTTGAAGATGGATTTGATATGGATTTTCTTCTTCACAAACCACTTTATTTTAACGAACCAGAATGGTTTCAGGATTTAACAAATGAAAAAATTAATAAAATCGTTTGTAGCTATTCTGATTGGGATATATTGGATCTACTTGATAATAAAACGAGTAATACAACTATAAATATATCTATCTTTGATGATGGTATGATTCAAATTGAAGATATAAAGGAAAATCATGATCCTGTAGTTTCAACATATCAAGTGAACAAGAATTACATTCAACAATTCTTTGAAGCTATGAAACAAAATCTAGGTAGTGAAACTACATATGAGTCTAGATATGTTGGCGGATGGTCTAGAAGTTTTACTTTATATTGTGATAATAGGAATGTTTTTAAATATGAAGCTGATTATTGTGCAGATCCTAATAAAGAAGGTCGTACGACAAATATAGTAGAGGAGTTGCTTAAAAAATGTCAGATAACTATTTGATTTTAGAAGAGGTAAAATACAATACATCTTATTTAGATGGTTCCACATATAAAACATATATTACGAATTTCTTCTCATACACCAAAGCTCGTCATAAAATTCAATATCTTTATGATGAAAATGATAACGTACATTCTATTGAATTGTATGAAATAATAGATCGAAAAGTAGATCCAGACACAAATGAACTATTTGTTCGTGCTGATTTCGAGTTTGAAGATGATGAAGATATGGATACTTTTCTTCACAAACCACTTTATTTTAAAGAACCAGCATGGTTTCAGGATTTGACAAATGAAGAAATTGTACAACTGGATTGTATTTTTGAACAATATGAACCTGTTTTGGGGCCACTGATTGAAAGAAATAATATATCAATATGTATAAATGGAACAGTGCAAGTAAATGATAAAATTTATAATTTGTCCAAACCAAAGATTTATGACTTTTTTGATGAAATTAGAATAAATTTAGGCAGTGAAAAAACATATAAACCATTACTAAGTGGTGAGTGTAGTAGCCGATATACTTTGCATCTAAAAAGTGGTAAAGTCATTAAATATTCTGGTGATTATGCATTATGTGATGGCACTCCATATGGATGTAAAAGATATACTAAATTCATTGTGGATGATTTACTTAAACAAGTATATGAAAGTGATTGATTCTTTTTAAGAATTTTAATAAGCTATTATTAAAGGAGAAATTATAATATGAAATATGGATTTGGAGTAGATATTGGTGGTACTACAATAAAGATTGGATTATTTTCAGTGGAGGGGGATTTGATTGAAAAATGGGAAATCCCGACAAATAAAGAAGATAATGGAAAATATATCCTTACTGAAATTGCTGATTTTATTAATCGTACTATTGAAACAAAAGGCATCGATAAAAGTGATGTGATTGGTGTAGGTCTAGGTGTACCTGGGCCAGTCAATAAAAATGGCTTTGTGAGTGTATGTGTGAATTTAGGCTGGAATTCATTGAATGTTGAAAAAGAATTTCATGAAATTTCAGGCCTTCCAGTTCAAGTAGGCAACGATGCCAATGTGGCAGCCCTTGGTGAAATGTGGCAAGGTGCAGGAAAAGGATATCAGGACGTTTTGATGGTGACACTAGGCACTGGTGTTGGAGGCGGTTGTGTGTTAAATGGAAAAATCGTTTCCGGAATTCATGGTGCTGGTGGAGAAATTGGTCATATGCCTGTAAAGGATGATGAACCAATCGCATGTAACTGTGGTAATCATGGATGTTTAGAACAATATGTTTCAGCTACTGGAATTGTTACACAAGCTAAGAAAGTGTTAGATCAAGATGCTCGTAGTTCGAGTTTACGTAACTATGAATGTTTAGAAGCTAAACATGTCTATGATGAAGCTAAAAATGGTGATGTTGTAGCTAATGAAATTGTAGACTCAACATGTAAAATTCTCGCAAAGGCATTGGCACAAATTTGTAGTGTGATCGATCCAGAAATCATTGTGATTGGTGGCGGTGTTTCAAAGGCTGGAGATATTTTAACTTCAAGAATCACTCAATCTTTTAAAAAATATGTATTTAATGCATGTGCTCAAACGCCTATTGTTTTGGCTAAACTTGAAAACGATGCCGGGATGTATGGGTGTGTAAAATCATTGTTCTAGTTCTTGTCAAATCGCAAGAAATTCGTAAAGCCTTTAGATGAAATGAAAAAATCGTAGAAAATCTCGGTAATCCGCAATTAGATAGGGTCGACTAAAAGTTGGCTTCAAAAATTGTAGGG
>ERZ791902.183-NODE-183-length-53263-cov-27.257461_pt1 | contig 53263 bp, 44 predicted proteins | sample MGYA00510149_ERZ791902 | MGnify/ENA primary metagenome ERZ791902 (study PRJEB30046, sample SAMN00792060) | human gut metagenome | study: EMG produced TPA metagenomics assembly of the A metagenome-wide association study of gut microbiota in type 2...
TCAAACTTCTCCATTGTATATCAATTAAAAATTCTGATGCAAAGATAGCCCACACATGTGTAAGTTCGTTTCACACATAAGAAGTTTTTCATGTGCCATACGCAAAGATTTATACATGTCGTTAAACACAAGTTAGTGTTAAACCAAAGGAATTTATCTTCTTTCTAATAGTTTTATACTAACTTTGTGCGCAACACCGACAACCAGCTCTACGAAGTCAGTGTGCCGCAGCCGCCCTACACACAGGGCCGACATGAAGAGTCGCATCGGCCCACCTTTAATTCGTTTTTATCACACATTTATGAAAATCAGAAAATTTTTAGCATTGGCATCATTGGCATTGCTGCCCTTGTGCAGCATGCAGGCAACGACACAAGCAGCCGACGATGCTCAGATGAACCGGTTCATCGATGGCCTGATGGCTAAGATGACACTACAGGAGAAAATCGGACAGCTAAACCTCTCCGTCACTGGAACAATCGTTACTGGACAGGCCAAAAGCAGCGACATCGCCGGAAAGATAACGCGCGGCGAAGTGGGCGGACTGTTCAATCTTAAAGGCGTGAAGAACATACGCGACATGCAGAAGATAGCGGTGGAGCAAAGCCGCCTGAAGATTCCGTTGCTGTTCGGCATGGACGTTATCCATGGCTACGAGACGGTGTTCCCCATTCCCTTCTCGCTCTCTTGCTCATGGGATATGCAGGCCATAAAGCGCAGCGCACAGATTGCGGCACAGGAGGCATCGGCCGACGGCTTAAACTGGACCTTCTCGCCCATGCTCGACATCTGTGTAGACCCGCGCTGGGGACGCATGGCCGAGGGCAGTGGTGAGGATCCTTACTTAGGCTCACAGGTCGCCCGCGCCATGGTTGAAGGCTATCAAGGCACCGATCTGTCGGCACCTAACACAGTGATGGCGTGCATCAAACATTTTGCTCTTTACGGTGGCTCTGAGGCGGGGCGCGATTATAACACGGTCGACATGAGCCGCTGGCGCATGTTCAACTATTACATGCCTCCCTACAAGGCCGCCGTCGATGCAGGCGCCATGAGCGTAATGACCTCCTTCAACACCTTCGAGGGCATACCGTCCACCGCCAACCGCTGGCTGCTTACCGATGTGCTGCGTGGCATGTGGGGTTTCAAGGGAATGGTCGTGACCGACTATACTGCCATCGCCGAGATGATGGACCACGGTTTGGGCGATCTCAAGACCGTGTCGGCACTTGCCCTTAACGCCGGTACCGACATGGACATGATGTCTGACGGTTATCGTGGCACGTTGGCTCAGTCGATAGCCGAAGGCAATGTGTCTGAAGCCGCTGTCAACGCCGCCTGCCGACGCGTCTTGGAGACCAAGTGGAAGCTCGGACTCTTTGCCGACCCTTATCGCTATTGCAACGAGAAGCGTGCCAAGAAAGAGATCTTCACTCCAGCCCACCGCGCGGAGGCCCGCAACATTGCCGCCGAGACATTCGTCCTTCTGAAGAACGATGGCAAGATACTGCCCTTGCAGAAAAAGGGACGCATAGCCCTTGTCGGCCCGTTGGGCAACAGCAAGCGCAACATGTCGGGCACATGGAGCCTGGTTGCCCGCTTCGATGAGAACAAAACGCTGCTGCAAGCCATGAAAGAGGCTGTGGGCGACAAGGCAGAGGTGCTGTATGCCAGAGGCTCCAACTTCATGCACGATACCAAGCTTGAGGCTAATGCAGGAATATCTGAGCGCGACAAACGTTCCGACAAGGAGATTCTCGATGAAGCCATCGCCGTGTCACGCAATGCTGATGTCATCGTGGCTGCCGTAGGCGAGTCGTCGGAGATGAGCGGCGAGTGTTGCAGCCGCAGCAGCCTTGACATGCCCGATGCTCAGCGCGACATGCTCGCCGCCCTGAAGAAGCTTGGCAAGCCCATCGTGCTACTCAACTTCTCTGGCCGTCCAACGGTGATGACATGGGAGAACGACAACTTTGATGCCATTCTCAATGTGTGGTTTGGAGGATGCGAAACGGCAGATGCCATCTGCGACGTGCTCTTTGGCGACAAATGTCCGAGCGGCAAGCTAACCGCCACCATGCCCAAGAGCGTGGGACAGATTCCGCTCTACTATAACCACCTCAACACAGGTCGTCCGCTTGAGGAAGGCAAGTGGTTCTCAAAGTTCCGAAGCAACTACCTCGACATCGACAACGATCCGCTATTCCCCTTCGGCTATGGTCTGTCTTATGTCACGTTTAGCTATGGCAACCCCCGACTCTCATCCGACACCCTCACGATGGGTGGCAGCCTGACCCTCACGGTTGACGTCACCAACACTGGCGATCGCGATGCCGACGAGGTGGTACAGCTGTATGTTCGCGACCTTGTTGGCAGCTTGTCACGCCCTGTGAAAGAATTAAAAGGCTTCAAGCGTATAAACTTGAAAAAGGGCGAGACCAAGACGGTGAGCTTTACCGTTACTCCAGATGATCTGATGTTCTACAACCAACAGCTCGAGTATAAGTGTGAGCCAGGCGACTTCAACATCATGGTCGGCCCCAACAGCCGTGATGTGCAGACGCTTAAGTTTAGCTTAAAATAGGCTGAGGCATTGCAATCCTTCTTAACTGATCTAACAAAAAAGCGGAAACCAAAAGGTTATAATGCAACCTTAAGGTTTCCGCTTGTCCTTATCAGAATGACTGATACTATCCAGCGAACAGCAATAATTTTGAATGTCAATAAAGTGTCAGAATGGTGACACATGAGCTATTCCTCTCCGCCCTCTATCTGATAGACTATCACAAAGATGCCTTGGCGGTTTATAATGCCCGTGAACTTCATCATCCCGTTGGGACTCATGATTGAGGCCGTAGCATAGCCGTCGGCAGAGAAATCGCCCACTTCCCAGCTCATAGGATACTGTGAACCGACGCCGATTCCGTTGTCCGTCAGCTGTGCCGAATAGTGCATGACGCCGCCATCGTCCACCCACGGCGTGCCCCACTGTGCAGTATGGAAGTCGACCTCAGACACCGCTCCGACTTCCACGTCGCCTGCGCCACTGCCCCCGTCACTATGCAGGTGCGCTCCTCGCCATCGACTAACTTACGGGCATAAGCGTTTGACTTAATAAATGGCGTCCCCAAAAGAGCCTTGCCGCAAGAATTGCCGCTGGCGTTATAATAGTGGGCGTAGTATCCGTCGTCCTCGTCGTTGTCGTTCTGCATTGGAGCCACGGTACAGATTCCCAGACGCGGCGCATAGTCGCTCACCGCCTGTGGATCGACGAGATTGGGATTCGTCTTCTTCGGCTCAAACCGCTTCGCCCCGCCGAGGTCTATGAAAAAGAAGTCGTCGCTGAAGTCGCCCTTCGAAACGAGGGCAAGACCGCTCGAGAAAGAGCGTGCAGAGCTATACTGCGGCTGTATGACCATCCGCCCGTCGGCGCCGAGGTAGCCCCAGGCGCCGCTGAAGGCATTTTCTGCCACATAGACCGCCCTGCGGTTCTCGCGGAGAGGAGCTATGGTGTAGTTCTTGCCGCCCACCTGCTTCGGATATGTCTTGATGGAAGGATACACTTCACGCAGTCCCGTGTCCATGAAATGCCAGTCTGCGACCATCCCGTCCACCTTCGTCGCAATTGCGCAGAGTCCGTCCACAAAGTTGGTTGCATCGACATACTTCGGCGGCATGGGCTTCGCTATACCATGCTGGTCAACAAGATAAAGCTGCGTACCGTCAGGAACGGTTAGCCCCTTGGCAGTCTTGTGGAGCAATACGCCCGGGAACCCCATCTCTGGAATGCGCCCCATCGACGTCACGCACCATTCGCGATCGTCAGAGAGGGCATAGCCGTTGATGTTATAAAGTGTATACGTCACGCCGTCGTCAGTCAGACCAAACACGCCGCGGCTCACGGGAGTAGCCTTCCATCCCTCCGCACGATGGCAATCCTTGAGGAAATGAGTTGCCCCTGGCATTATCCTAAGCGGCATCATGCGCACTACATCCTTACTGTCGGGCTGCACATCAGCCTTTTCCAGCAACATGGCCACGGTCTTTGCGTCCATCTCATCACGCTTCTCCTGCGCCGTCGCCGTGACAGACAGCGTCAATAACGCCGCCACAATGGCTGTTCTTGCCATTCGCTTTGTTCTCTTCTGTATCATATCCTTCGTTTTTTAGTTAAGTGATAATATCGGCGATTTGGTACCGCTGATTCACGCTGTCGAATTATTCGTAGCGGAAGAGTGGTACCGTTCAAACTATCCTTCTTTGACATAATGGCTCAGCAGCGTGTGTAGCTATGCTGTGTTTCGCTTTATACTATTGCATTCTTTCCTTTTAGAGAAATTTCTTAATGATAGTATTTTTATCCTCAACACCTTTGTTATATTTCCAGATTGTTTACCAGTATGTAATGCACTTTAGCGGTTCCATTCTACCAAAGCGAGATACAGACTGGCAGACATTACTCTCCTTAGAAAGTTTGTCAGGTGAAAGGTCCGAAGTCGAGGTGCCAGAGAAAGAATTTATGTTGGTGTTGTCCATTTTACTTTGATTTGCGTTTTAAGACTTGTCCTGTAAAATAATCTCCTCTTTCTTTCACCTTGCCTATATACTTGAATTGGTGAAGAGCGTCCATAAAGTGTAGTGCTCCCTCTATTTGTTTGGAAATGGAATAAACTTCTCCTTGCTTTTCAAGCCCTTCAAATATACCTTTTGTCTTAGCAAAAATATTAGGCAGTTCATTTATCGCAATTATTCTTTTTGCAATACAACATGTACTTGCTAAAACTTTTAGAACTTGATTGTTTGACTTTTCCATTGCTTCAGTATATAATGCTAAGTTAAATTCATTTTCGGATTTACAGAAGTATGATAATAAAGCATCAGCAATAGCTGGAGTAACACTCTCCGAATTAATTTTATTCAGAATGACACTTTGGTAATCTTTATATTCTATCCAACTTATCATCTTTATTTCTGTGTTTATACCAAGAGCAAAGTCATCCCACTCAGCAATAACAATATCAGGATTCTTACAAAGAAGATATTGGCTCATATGTGGGTGTTCTTTTATAATACATTGATAAGAACTTGGTGATATAGAAACAATTCCATTATCCACAATATATTTTATTCTTTTTTCATTAATTTGCGAGAGTTTTTTGTTCCATACATCTATTAGACTACGATTGTTGAATATAGAGTAAGCAATATTGTCGTTGATATTCTCTGACAAAACGACACTTGACAACAATTCGTTTTGATGTTCATCTTCACATTCTACAAGTTTAGTAAATTCTTCAATAGATTTTTTTTCATTGCGATTCATGAATGTTACGAGCGTGTTATCTATATTCCAAGAATTAAAGCAAGAGCAATAATGGTTCACATTTTCAAATGTCATTTTTATTTTGTTATCAGTAAACAATGTACATACAACGTCTTTATCTATAATACCCTTACAATCATCCCACAAGGTATCATTGTGCTTGATAAGTTTAATAATATCGCTTACCTCTATGTCTTCGTCCATTAAAGACACTATACTATCAGACGACTCTTTCGTATTGCTTGGAGCAAGCATATGATTATCTACAAACATTGGTAATTCTTGATGAACATATCCATGTAGTTCATCCAGTTCTGTCTCTTCTATAGAAGTATAAATAGCAGAATCCAAATTATCTACAGGCAATTCATTGTGCTTAAATATCACCTTGATATTATCTAAAGTCAGCGCGTACATATTGTTATCATATATATGAGAATATGTGTCAGTACCATTGCTGTCATCTTTCAACGATTGAACATTTAAATTTAACAAATCAAGCAGTTTAATAACCTTATCTTTTTCTATGTCCTCAAACAAATGAGGATAGTTACTGTTTTTGTTGATGTATGCATTGAAAGGATATGCGGAATTTATCGTTTTTATGTCATTTATGTCGGCACTCATAAATATCATGGAAATGACATAATACTTTTCTTTGTCGGTATGATTGATATCCTTATATAATGATTTCCAAATATTCTTATCTATATGTGCTAATCGTTTGATGAATGTCGTTAAACAAACACTTTCTTGCATGAACTTGTATAGCAAGTCAACATATTGTTCATGAGCTACCATTTGTTTTATAATGGCATCACATTTATCACCAAATTCGTCTTCATGTTCCAAACAATAATCCAGCAAATCTTTGTTCAATACTCCTTTATTGTCATAATCAACAACCGATAAGTTTTGAATAAGAGAAGGAACTTCTTGCAACTTATAATCAAATCCTTTGGGAGCATTAAACTTTATGGACAGAAGGAATTCTTGGTCAGAAGGGGTAAGCCGTCCCTCTTGGAATATTGAGATATAGAAGAAATACTTCTCGTCAACATACCCCTTTTCCAACAGATATTTAAGAACCTTGTATTTTTCTTCTTGCTCTTTTGCAATTTCTACATAGTCAAATATATTTCTATCAGACTTAGCTATATCTAAAAGGGAATACTTATCAATCATGGCCAATTCTTCCATAACTGTTTTACGTTCCTCTTTTAGGCTTTCTATCTTATCATTCGCAGCAGATTGTATCAAAACCTTTCTCTGACTATAATTAAAACTTTTTCCTAATGTCGTTTTGATTTCATCAGATGACAGATTCATTGGCTGATAATTGTATCTACTTTCAAAACTGGCATTGCCATTAAGAATATGTTGAATGCTTTCTTCAGAATACAGATCTTTTATACTTTTGCGACTCATGTCACAATATATGTTCCAGTCCTCACCTGGCCATAATTTCAAAAACTTTCCAACAATAACAGCGCGTAATTCTTCTATAGAACGAAGAGTCTCTTCTGATATAGCATGTATCTCCAAGTCTATTTCCTCTAATCGCTTCCAATCATCTTTTTTGATTTCATCCTTTAATAATCCTGTAGATATAAAAGTCTCATAGACCACGCCCTTATTTTGATGCAACAAAGAAAAATCCGTAGGATATAAATTCTTATACAGAATCATGGCAAGCAATTTTTCCTTATTCAATTTCGGGTCAAGTAAATTACGATAGAGATCAAACTCATTCACAACGTTGGTCAATACCCTCATATCGTTTACAAATGCGGATATATCCGTAATAAATGAAGAGCGCACCTCTGCCTCTGGAATATGTAAATTTGCTATTTTTCTTCTGAACAAGTCTCCAGAATTGGAAACATTAACAAAAGGAATAACAGGAACAATGTAATCAAAGAACTTTGTACGCTCTTCCGCATTGGCAAATATGTCATCTTTCAGTGCATATAGAAAGACGATTCTTCTACCAACCTCTTCTGATTGATTGAGAATTAAGTTCAATTCCCTTAGTTTTGTGAATATATGTGTGTTTTCAAAACGGTCAATGTCTTCAAATATAACCACATCATATTTCTTTTCTTGGAAGAGATAAATGATTTCGTCCAAATAGCGATTCATTATTGAAACATTTTTCTTCTCTTCTAATTCTATTGTAGCTTTGTCTAACTTTAGGTTTTTGATGCTTATCTTCTTTATGCAAAGAATGAGTTGGAACGAGATTACAATTATACCTACAAGAAAAACAGATATACTTATCCAAAATACGAGGGAAGTTTTAAAAAATGCTGTTGGAATCAAGAAATACTTGGTCACCATTTCTTGACAAAAGAGAAATAAACTTGAAACAATAAACAGCAGTACTTTCAAGACTGTCAAAATTCTATGTTTATAGGAAGTTCTCTCTATTCGTCCGAATCTTGACTCTGGTATACTCTTGGCTTTCACATGGTAGAATAGTTGTTGCAATATGCTATATTCCAACTGTTCCTCAAAGCAATCTTCTTCCTTGCAATTACTTTTATCATTACTTTCCGGTTGTCTTGCTTCGACAAAAGACGCAAGTGATACATTGACATAATAATATTCTTGATAATGCGTTTTGAATGTCTTTAAAATAGAACTCTTGCCAGCACCATAAGAGCCAGTTAATGCTATATTGAATACATTAGGCTTGTCAATCGCATTTTTCAGACGAATGATATACTCTTTATGTCTTTTAAAATCATCTACAGGAGATAATAAGGAAATCTGTTTTTCACTCGTTTCCTCTAATTTCCACCGGTTAATTTTACGTCCCAAATTGACAACCAATCTACAGATACATTTTTGATAGAATTTAAATATCTTAGTTTTGCAATTTGGGATAATAGAAAAAATCAACTCCTTGCAATTGTCAAATAACTTACAGACCGAACAAATAAACGCAATTCCCAGCAATACAACAATTACCGTTGGATTCCACTTTAAGTAAAGTCCAACAGTAATTGCAATTATCAAGAATAGCGTAAGAAGTGTAAAGAGTATATTCGTTTTCATGTTATTATATTTTTTTACCTCTCCCATATTCCATCCTTGCCTGTTTTAAAACATCCTGACAGAATTTAGTCAGAGGCCTTTTATCTATATCATTCTTGTCCAAAGGGATTCCAAACCATTGGTTCAAAAAATTTTCTCTATCCTCATCAGGTATACAAGTAAGCATGTTTCGATAATATGTTTCATTATATGCCTTGTCATAAATTTCTTGTACGATGTCCTTATGCCTACCATATTGTTCTTCCAAATGCAAGTCATTTTGTAGCTCGTCAACACCTTGTCTGCTTACATTCCTTTCTATTTTGATGTCAATCTTATCAGCAGCCTTTTTCCCGCTTCTCAACTGAAAAGAATCCATCACCTTGAAATGAAATTCATCAGAAATCCCTTTAAAATAGGGATTGTATCTTAAATCTAACAAGGTAGTTCTCTTTTGGTGATTACATAAAGAACATGATGGTATCAGGTTATATAGCGACATACAGAGATAAGGATAATCTGACTTATCATAGAAATGATCGAACTGAAACAGCCCTTTCATTTTTGTTTTTCCCATGATGTCTATGTACAAAGTAAAATTATGATTGCAGTAAGGACAAACTTTTATATTAAGCATACGGGATAGTTCCACCAATTTGTTTTCACGATAATTTTCATATCCCATTGCTTGAAGCAATCCTTTGGAAAAAGTTTGCTTCCGCCTTTTTCCGTTAACTTTGTTTGGCTTATAAACTTTCTTGGTTGCAATATTTGTGTACTCAACATGAAGAGAGTCTATGAATGCTTTTAATTTTGAGGGAGTTCCTGTTAACAGGAGAGGAAGATTAAAAATTAGCTTTCGAACGAACTCCTTTTGCCCTTTACTTTGGGAATTATACTCTAATCCCTTTAATCTCTTTTTGATAGCATCATGAAAAGTATTCAAATACCATTGGTGAATATACTCACGAGTATATTCTTTTCCGTCAACTCCCAAACGCGGAAACTCTATTTTATTCATCCTTACGCCTCCTCAAGTCTTCAATCTTAGCTTGATAAAAAGCTATCTGTTCTTCATATGAGAGCCTATCTGCAATACCGTCAAGTTTTTTCAGCAAGTAACCCTTTATGAACGTATCGCCAATGTAGTTTATCTCTTTCCGTATAGTTTCCATTCCTAAACGAGAATTGCATTGCTCAATCCTCGCTTTTAGAGCATCTATCTTGTTGGATGCGAACTCACCTATAAGTCCGTTTTCCATGAAAAATGATCTTCGATACAAATTAAATATGTTTTCAGCAAACGTCTCTGTTTGCTCATCCCTATTGTTCACGACATATCCATGTTCTTCTTTCAGAAAATTGGTACAACATTTTGGTATATCCGAAAGTATGATGGGTGAATGTGAAGTAAGGACGATTTGAAAATTATGATCTGCTGGAACCAAAAGCATTTGGATGAACTTACAGAGTCGATTTACATATTGACGTTGCCATTCTGGATGGAAACCTATTTCCGCTTCATCAAGTAACAGTAATGATGGACTACGCAGATTATCAAACTTTGTCGGTCCAATAACCACAGCGTAATACAATCTTGACAAGAGGTTTAACAATTCTTGCTCACCTGAACTTAATACCGTTATGTCATGCAAAGAATGACTATATGACATATCAAAGAATTTGGCAGTCAAATAGATTCGATTAGAAAGTAAATGCTCTACTAAGTTATAAAGGCTTCCGTCTTCATTCCGAACATCTATATAATATCCAATATTATCATCAAAAGAACAAATTTCGTCCACTATCTTCAAGCACCAATGTATATCATTCAAAAATGTTCTTAGCGCCTCATTCATTTGTTCATTAGCCACATATTCTCGATAGAAGTTTAGAATATTCTGGGTGTCTTCATTATAGGTATTACACCATCTTACAAGGAAATCATACGCTTCTGTTCTGATAAAATTTTGATCCGCAATGGTATTAATCAAATTGTAATATATCAGATTTGCAAGAACATTATCTTTAATGCTATTTCTGATTCTTTTAAAGTCTGGTATCTGATAACCATTAAATTTACCAGAATAGTTTACTTCTATAGCTTTTATACCTGAGGTGTTGGCATTGATAATTATGTACTTAGGGAAATTAAGGTTATCCAAACACTCTCTGATGTGCTGTTGACTTAACAAATAGCAAATTCTATAATTGTTTTGGGCTTGATAGGCAAAAAAGTGAGACTGTATATTGTTTGACAAGTGAATCGTGTCCACATTGGAATAATCTTGCAAATCTTTGATAAGTCTGAAGTTATCTGTTGCATTATACATTCCAGTCAATTCTACTGTTCTTACATCATTGTAGTCGAATAGGGGAGAAAAATGACCACTATAGAAAAATGTATTGATACTTTCATTGTCCGTTTCTATGATTTTGACATTACTAATACCAATGATATTCAACTCACAATTACGTGTACATTTGTACAAGTTACCATCTTTTTCAAAGATGATACACCCTTGAAGGTCTTGGTTGGCAGCACCTTCAACAACAGCGTCAAGAATAAATCTCAGCATCGTACTTTTACCAACCCCATTTCCACCAACAATGGCAGATAACGAATACACCCCTTCACCCCAAAAGTAATTCGGTATGGAAGGCTTTTTCTCTATAGTCAAGCACCTCTCTTGTATATTGAGGTTATACTGATAATGAGGGTCTATTACAATACCTACTTGATGCAGCTTTTTATAGGTTTCAATATATACATAGCAAAGATGTGTCATCGTTTTGAACTCATTTTTAGATTCATACTGCAAAACTCCATTCTCGAAAAGTATATTATAAAGAAGGAAGATGCGTTCCTATATTTATTACTTTTTGCATTTCACCAGCCATAGAAAATGCCAAACTCTGAACATCGGTTCACTCAAAGCCTCGGCAGCATAATATCTCAAAAGACGAACGTCACGATATAGGCGAAGGAGGTTATGCCCCCAAACGTGATGCTTGTCATAATGTCCAAAATTGCCTCCGTTCAAGATGTCATCAAGAAGCATTTGCCCTCTCTTTGCATCCATAGGTGCAATCATCTTGTCTTTTGGCATTCCCATGACCTTATATAACACAAACATCATAGCCCCTGCAAACTTCCACAATCCGAGATGCTTAAACTCTCGTTCTAAGGCTATAGAATTCTTCACTCTTTGTTCTTCACTCTTCACTAAGACAAAGTAGTAATCCACAACCTGCCTCAGCCCTACACCCTCATAGAAATAATGGGGGGGGGGGGTACAGATGATAAAGCTGATACACGACATTGAAGGAATGTGTTGGAACTGCAACAAGACCTGCATCATTAGGCAATGCCACCATGTTGTTACATTGCTCATCAACATTCTGCTTCAACCATCTTTGCAATCTCCGATTATACACGAAGTTTGCCATAAAGCCAGGAGTAGAATGTAACTCCACTGTTATGCCGTTGACAGTAAGACCTATATGGTTGGAACTATCATCATCTACATGTCCATTGGCGTTTTCAGCAAGCGAGTTGGCAAGAGAACGAATATCATCACGCTCAGCATTCATCCAAACATCCACATCACCCCAGGTATTCTTATCAACGGATTAGGATACATCACCGCATTGCCCTGCCCCTTCAAAATACAACAGCTATATCCCGAATCTTTCCCCCTTATTATATATAGCCACCGTAGCCTCATTCAGAACAATATTGCGTTGCATGATTTTCTGGTTTATGCCAAACCAACGCATCAGCAATTCCAAATTCGGTGCTGCATCCTTAAGTAGTTTTTGGATGCCATCGAAGACTACTCCGACAAGCGTCTGCTTCTTGGCAAATTCATAAAACGCCGCCCTGTCAAGGTCTTTTAGAGCAGAACCATCAAGAAACTCCTTGCCCTCGTAAACGCCCAAGGAAGATTGAATAAAGCGGAAGTAAATATCTGTCAAGCTATCTTTCAATTCAACATTCAACATTTCTCTTTCAGCATATTCCAAAGGAATAGCGCATTGCCAATAATATATCGGCGCCACATGCGCTTCGGTTCCTTCAGCAGTCGGTAGAGCCACTCCAGTCCGTGACGCTGCCACCATATCGGCGCACGCTCCACGGTGCCGGCGAAGAAGTCGAACACCGCACCGATGGTGCCCACATGGCAGTGAATATTGAGTTCGTTCCAATGCGAGTAGGTCCATTTCTCCTGCTTCGGCGCCGTCATACCAATCCAGAGCAAGTCTGGATTAACCGCATTGATTGCCTCAATGATAGCCTTATTGTCCTCCTCCGAGACCTCCGGCTTGTACGGCGGCGAGTAGGTAACGATCTTCAAGTGCGGATACACCTCTGCCGCCCTCTTCACAACCAGATCGAGCACCTTCTGCGAGCTGCCCATGAACATTACCGTGAGCGGACGCTCACGGAATTTTGAGTTTTGAATTTTGAGTTTTGCGCTCGGCTCATAGAGACGCTTGCCTGAGCAAGAATGGTCGGCTGAAGCCGATTGTGAATTGTCTAATGAAGAATTATTCATTCTACATTCTTCACCATTCACTCCACATTCAACATTCAACATTCCACATTGTTTTCTTTCGAGATTTTCCATCTCGAAAGAAAACAAATCCCATCCTGCTATTCTTTCCTTCGGCAGGCTCTTCGCCTTTATCCATCTGCACGCCTTCACGATGCTCACCCCGTCCGGAATGAGCACATCACCGTTTGTCAGCGCCTCAGCGAACAGTTCATCCTTACGCGCCGTGTTGTACGAATGAGCATTAATTGTGTTAATGAGCAGTTTGCCCTCAGGCAGCGCGGCAAGCTCCGCTTTGCTACCAAGTATATTTAAATTTTTTAATCGAAACATCAATCTTGAATTTATAATCAAATTCTCCCTTTTTCAAAAGCTATCACTTTAGATGCGCATCAAAAAAATCCAATAACGGCTTCAAAGCCTCTCGTGTTAAATCCCAATATTTAGGATCATCAAAAAGCCAGAATCCGGAACCTATCTTGTCACGCTGTTTTTTATTTAACTGCTGCGAAGTGATATAAGTATGGAGCTTTGCTTTACGATTAGGCAGATTGTATTTTTGATTGTTTTCAGAATCCTTTGCTCCTTGAATACATGTTTCATAGTCCTCAAAGCAATCCCACCAATCTTTATGCAGATCCTTGCGGATAAGACTCTCCATCAATACCTCTACATCACCATCGTCACTATTGTTCGGATAAATAAACAGAGGAAAGTTCAACTGCAATTCTGTCTTTTTAGCCTCGATATCGTCATGCCTCTTAGTGTATCCCCATCCTTTACTTGGACTGTCAGCATCAACCAGCACAAGAACACTATCACCTTCGTCTTGCGCCTGTTCCATTCTGTTTATAATAGACTTTTGGAAAAGATTCCCAACCCCATCCATACAAATAAATTCTACAGACTTGTCGACAAAATGTTTTGACAATACAGCCTTGAGAAAGTTGCATTCGGAAGTATTTGCATTCTTCGCTTCAATAAAAATAAGATTCATATTATCTGATTTCTATTTCCTGGGTTAAAGAATAATCAACACTGTCAAGAGAATACGTATACGACTTCAGTTCGTAATCGGCAGTTCGCTGCAATTTAAAACATACGATAGAGTCATCATACTCCTCGCCAGACTTTGCAGCGTCACGCAAACCTTTTATTGAATCCAGGTCGTGTGTAGTGGCAAAAATCTGCACATTGTTTTTCTTAGCTACAGAAACAATCGCTCGCCACACCCCTTTCATAACAGAATAGTGGAAGCCATTACTCAATTCGTCTATCAACACTATACCATTTTTACATTCGTATATGGTGGTCAAGATAGATAAAATCTTGCGTGCTCCGTCTCCCATCATATTTATAGGGATACGCTTATCCAGACCGATATCCACCAAAACCTCATTTTGCGAAAGAACAAAATCCTTGATATTTGGTTCTATGAGTCGCAAAGCGTTAACGATGAACGCCTCGTCCTTGTTCTTTATTACGTCTACAAGTCCGTCAATGGAGGTCGTAAAGTCGAACTTCGGATTAAGATATCTACATGTGAGTTTCTCCTTATAATGTGCAGGCATCTTTATTCGTTGCTCCAGAGAGTTGTTAGAAGAATGCGACATTATTATTGAAGACTCGTAAGCATGCTCGTCAACCTTATACTTTAATACCAAACCATACTTATTGTCAGGATCGGTAGAAGCCACATTGTTGTCTTCGCCCAAAAGGTTCACCTTGCTTGAAGATGACTCAACAACAGATATTTGCAACTCTCTTGTTTCGTCATTCTCAGCCTTTATTACGATAGGGCTGCTCATGTCAAGAGAATAGAAGTCCAGCTTCATATCAGAAGGTTCCAATCGACGATAGTTGCGTATGATGTTAACATTAAGAGGCAACTTCGGATTAGATATACCTGATATGAGAAAAATGGCATCCAAAAGTGACGACTTGCCACAGTTATTCTTTCCGAAGAAAAGATTTATCTGTTTCAAGCCTTCTATTTTCGAGTGTTTTATACCACGTAATCTATTTATTTCAATATTATGAAACATTGCTTTAGTAATTTAAAATGACGAAATAATGGCACATCGTGTGCAACGATGTCCGATTGCTCCTTGACCGTTGTTAACGATCGAAACGCATTCAAAAATAATAAAAAAAAGGCAATGTGGTTGTGCAGATAGACTAAACGGCTATATATTTAACGTTTGTTATCACATTTCTTTACAACCTCCACTAAACTCTTTTCATTTATATAATACATTAATTGTGTTAATAAGCAGTTTGCCCTCCGGCAGCGCGGCAAGCTCCGCCTTGCTGCCAAGTATATTTAAATCTTTTAATCGAAACATATTAGTATTTGAAATATAGCTTTTTTACTTTCTAATATCCAATTAGGTCCTCTTTCATTTTTGTATGCAACTCTGTTCCCGAAGCCTCACTGCGAGGCTTGCCAAAAAGAGAATACCTCAGTCCCTCTATAGTACCTAATTCCATTCGCTCCATCTCTGCCAACTTCTCATCAGGGAAGTTTTGCCTGTTCTTCAGTAATTGATAAGCGGTATAATTCTGGCTTTGATATCTCTGTTCTAACCCCAACGTGTCCTGATTTATCATCATATTTCCTTCAGTATGCATCTTGATGGAGAAATCGGCTTCTGGTACCGCATCATAGTTCACTCCTATGGGCAGGTTTGAATAGAAATAAGATAGGTTCTCTATATCCGACTCATAAGGATTGGCAGCCACTGGATTCGTCAATTTCAGTTGATTGCAAACCTTACAACTTGGAACCAGATTATAAAAGCACATGGCCAGTCCAGGATACTCATCAGTACCTTTCGGATAGAAATGGTCGAACTCCAATGTACGTTTAATCTGTTTGCCATGCATTACTTCTACGATATCCAATAGTTCATGTTCGCAATATGGGCATACCTTTAAATTCATTTTCTCAAACAAAGTATATGCATTATAGGTTTCATTCCGATCTACATAGTTCGAGATACCATTTGAGAACCTGTTTAAGTACACCTTCTTCATATAATCAAATTTCAGCAGTTCAGAACAATTCGCCACCCATCCTGCAAGAGTCGGACAATCGGCTAATATAAATTGTTTGAGCCAGTTGAAAGTATCATGCTCCAGATCATACCCACTATCATATTTTTCAAATCCAGGCAGAGCTACCACTTCCTGATAAAACTCTTTCCGCAGTTCCTTGTGCATGATATCAGCCACATAACTTTTTACCGCTTCATAATGAAGCCATTTCAGTTCTTCTATGTTCGGCAACAACAGTCTTATCATCTTATTTAAACTTTTCCAACATCATGCAGAAACAATGGCGTATCAAAGCATCACCGATATTCGGAATCAAGCTACGTATCATTGTTAGCTCTTCTTTCTCTGAAGAAGAAAGATTTCTGTTCATGCAAGTTAACCTTTGTAACAACTTAAACTTGTCTTCAAGAAAGATGCGAGCCTGCTCTCCAATTGTGTATTCTAAAAAGAAACCATCAGCCATAATGCTATGGATATTAGCAGCATAATATGGCTTCTTACTTTCTGAGATAACGCACTTACCATTCTCATCATAGTCCATTTTGATAACCTGCGATGCCATCACATCCGACAACATAAATGGCGAATGCGTACTAATTAGTACCTGTAGTTCTGTATTCGGGTTGCGTTTACTTAGCAACACATTCAGATTTCTGATAAAAGTTCTGCACATTTCTGGGTGCATATAATTTTCAGGTTCATCCAGAAGGAGAATGAGATTAGGTTGAATGGATTCCGAATACTTCTGCCCCTGCGTCATCATTTTAACTCTCACTCCATATTCTTCCAAAACACCCCATATTTTGGCATACTGATACTCTCCAGAACTCACATAACTCCAATGATAAGGCAACAGGCACTCGGTAAAGACCCCAATCTGGTCAGGTCGATATTGCTCCATCCGTTCAAACACATCCCTCATCACGGTCTTTCCGTTTACATCTATATCCATTACCGGTATAGTAAACTCAGTATCCGTGAAGTATTTGTCATCCATCTTTCCGAGAAGGTGGAAAAGATCTCTGATATCAGAACCAATCTGCCATACAAGACCTCTATTGCTCGTAATCTCGTCAGTATGATAATCTATATATTGGCATAACCAGTCAATGCGCTTTAGGATTCCCATCTTCTTCCCGTCAGGCAACTCTCTGGGATCTTCGATGCCCAAATCATATACAATACCAGTGTAAGGATAATATTTCTCAGGAAACTCATATTCCACCAATTCTGCCCACTTTCTCAGATATATGGCAAAATCAACCATTAAGTCATGGATGAAACGACTCTTTGGTGTAGATTTCTTATCATATTCTATTGGCTTGTTGTATTGCCCATTACGAAAATTCTTATCCCTTTGTTCTTCTGCTCTATCCTTATACGTCCAGTACTCCCTTTTTATCAGTTTCTCATCCAAATCTGATTGAATTTTATTCTGCCAGTTCTTCCATCCGATTACAAAAGAAGCTCTTCTTTTTATGCTCTTTTCTGAAAAATGGCTCAAGTATTCTTTCAGAAACTCACATTCCATAGAAACACTTGACTTTCCATATTGAGTGATTTTCCGAGGAATAAACTGATTATTATCAAACATCTGTTCCTGCCTTACATTATCATAAGGACAACTTGCAAAAGCATATCTGTCAAAAGCATTGATTATGTATGTATCCTCATGATCATCATAAGCAGCAGGTATATATTTCAGAATTTCGTGTTTATCAAAATCATATGTGAAGCAATACGCCCGTGTCTTATTTCCAAGCCCCACTTCCTCAACAAAGAAATCATTTTCATTGTGCATTTTATACAGCAGAAGATAAGCATCACCATCAGCCGTACTTTTTCTATTCCACCAGTCCATACCTATCAATTGCAGGAAATTGGTTTTACCAGACCCAGTCTTTCCTACAATAATTCTGAGATTGCTCATGAAACCATTGTCATAAATGTAATCCATCAGAGGATTCTTTTCTCGCTTTTCTATAAATATCTTAGAATCACGGTAGCGACAATCGAATTCATCAGATAAGGAAACATCCTGATTTTCTATGTTACGAAAGTGCTCTATGTAGCAATATATCAGTTTCATATTGTATTTTGATCACACATTGTTAGATGCTTTTTTAATAATTTAGACAATGATTAATGATTTCAACAATCCTCTTCTCAAACACCTCCAACGTAAACTCACGTTCAAACTTTTCGCGTCCTGCCTCACCCATTTTATGGCGCAAGTCGGTATCAGTAAGCAGTACCTGTAATTTATCCGCTATCTCACAAACATCAGGACGGAAGGTATTGAGCATTATCGGCTGTTTGCCGCCAAGCAAGAAGCCAGATACGCCCTCCTCCACTTCTGCACTCACACCACCAACGTTGCTTGCCACAACAGGCAGAGCAAACTGCATGGCTTCGAGTATAGATACAGGGAAAGCCTCGGTATAAGATGGCAATACAAACACATCAGCCTGACTGAAAAAAGAATATTTATCATCGCCATATTTTGGACCATAATAAGTACAACATCCATTCAATCCCATCATAGACAAGGCATAGTCAAACTCCTCACCACTCATTTCCTTTGTCAGGCCACCTACGAAATCTGCCTGAAATTTCACCCCTTTATCTTTAAGAATCTTCAAAGCAGAAAGATATTCCATGATGCCCTTTGTCTTCATGATATTGGTAAGCCAAAGGATATGAGGTACATGATCTGAATTTTCATTTACCTGATTAGCGTTTGATATAGCAGGAATTGCGTTTGGACACACAAACACATCCTCTCTTTTCACATACTTCTTAACATCTTCATATAGAGCATCAGCTAACAAAATAAGTTTTACATCTTTAAAATAGCGCTTATACAGCCAGTTGTCGAGCCATTTATCCTGCCGAGTCTCTACACCCTTATTATGGAAATGCATAACAACCTTTTGCCCCATCATCTTGAGCATCATAATGGTAATGAAATCCTTATAAAAAGGTATACCAGCCGAATTGGGAGTGATATAAACCAAATCTGGCTTTACACTCTTTACAGCTTTTCTCACTTCCATCAGTTTCTTCAATACACCCTTTGCCTTATGCCATCCACCCTTACCGATTTCATCCAATCGTGTTGCCACGGCCGGATTCACATAATGGCAATCAAACGACGAATTAACGAGTTCAGAATCGTGAATGAACTGCCCCACCATGGAGGCTCCATGCACAGGCGGCGGCATGTGCATGATAAAAAGTGTCTTTTGTTTCATATTTAAATATCAAATAGTAAAATGATATCTACAACTACTTTATAACAATTATCAAACGTCTGAAGCTATCCATAGTTCCTTCATCTTATTGTATAATTTCTTTTGCATACCTTCTCCTGCTCCTCCGGCAAAAGAACTATTCAAGCCGAACAATTCTTCTCCGTGTGGTTTAAGAGGTTTTAATTGATTTAAAAAGAATGATATTATTTCTGCATAATCTATAGGATTGAGTTGTGAGTTTTTCAATTTTTCTAACAATTCCTTTTCTATCTTCAAATGCAGATTTGTCAGGAACAAAAGAATTGCACCTATACCTGTTGTCTTACATAAGAGAGAAATAGGCTTCTCGTCTACATTTTCAGGCCAATATTTTTTAAATGTGTATCGAACCGCAGCAAGATAAGCAGAAAGCTCATATGCTATATACATATAGTCTTTATTATTATTCCTAAGCGACTGTACAGCATCACTCCAAATGCCCTCTGGAGCAAAATTCTTCAACAAAGCTTCCACAAAAAAAGCTTGAGATACATAACCAGATCCTTTACCCAGCATTTTAACAAAGCCATGAAAAGGAGATTTCTCCCTACTGTCCAAGTAACTTACTAATGCATGTGATATATATATTTCATTGTGCTTTGGAATTTTTTCAAAAGTACCATCTGGCATCATTATTCCATATATATCATAAAAAAGAGATTTGCTTACTGCTTTTTGATTGAAATTGACACTTGCAAAGACTTCTGCCTGTTCCCAAATATCAAAATTCAATAAGATACTACAATTAAATGTGTAGTTTTGCAGAAAATTAAAAATTATGCGATCATCTTCTAAAAAAGAAAACTTCACTTTATTATACAAGTCCAAAAGAGCACTATAACGATGTTGACCATCAACAATCAATGTGTCTGCTTGCGAATCTATTGTGATAGTATCACCAATACTTAAATTCATTAAATCCATTTCATCATTACCACAAGCTAATATAATGGACGTAGGAAATAAGGGCACAAAATGACCTTCATCATTAGCTTTAATTGAGTTACGAATAAACTTGGAAATGCTCTTAACACGATTCGGTTCTATTCGACGTTGATATTCTTCTATATCGTTACTTTTTTTACGATAAGATAAACGGACTTTGCCTATCAGGTCACAAAAGCCTACGGTGCCTGTTATCACAACTTTATTCTTATCTTTTGATATTTGCTGTACAAAACCTTTAATCATACGTTCTCCTCCATATTATTAGAATTTGGCAATTGAGGCATCTCAAGACTTTCATTATGAATTGAGCTATCTCTTTCTAACCCTTCGTCATTAGAATTTCTCGTATTTTCTAAGGACGAAAGTCTTTCAAGAACATTTCGTAAAATTGTATTTTGAATATTCTCTGCAACTCTTTTCTCCAATTGTTGCGAATAACTGGTTTGAGACAATTCAGAATGAACCAAGCCTTGCAATTTATCATTAAGAATCTTTGCCGTTTCTGTTCTAACAAGATCTTCACATTTGTTTTCAATATCTTTAAAAGACTTATAACCAAAAACACCGAATACAGCAATTATTATAGATGCGACGACACCAGCAATTGACCAATATCGTTGAGCGTCTTGTTTCTCTTCCAAAATTGCATTATAACGTTCTTCCAATACATACTCATGCTTGTTAATAACTTGAATAAGCGAATCCGTATAATACGAAAATGTCTCTGCATCAAAGGAAGAATCGGGATTTACCGTCAATACCACTTGATATTGTTGAACATTTTTACCTTTAAAGATGGTGAAAGACCCTATTATTAATGCCAAAAAAGCGACTACAAGAACGGAACATGCTGCATAATTTTAGAAAGAAGAAAATTTCGAATCCATAGATAACTATATTATCAAGAGAATGTTTACTTTATCAAATATAATATTTAAAAAAGGAGTCAGAAAAAATAAACCGACCCACATTTCGACATACCAACCATATGGCGTAAGCTTAAAAGCTAAAGTCTGCTTTATGTAATCAACCACACCTGCTTCACGCCCCATGCATACTGATCCAATATAACATAATGAACCTAAGGCAATATAAGCAAGCAACACTCAAAACAGTCTTTCCATTTTCCTTTCACATAATAGTCTTCAACTGTTTTTTTACAGTTTAAATATCCAGTTAACAATAAAAAGAGAGGAACAGCCATTTTTGCAAGGCATAAAATTCCTTCTTGAAGCACACTTGCCCCCTCAGAAGCCTTAAAACTAAAAGCGTGAATTGTTAAAACTAATGTTATTGCCAAAGCTCTTATCACGTCCAAAGCATAGTTCCTATTTTCCTCTATTTTTTTCATCTACATTTTTATTTTAAAATTATAAACTGCTTCATATTCTCTTTGCATCTTCCCAATAGAAAAATTGTCTTTTGCATATTTATAGGCAATATCTGCAAGTTGTTCATAATTGATATCTACCAATTTATTACGGAAGATGTCAACAAAAGCCTCTACAGAATTATTATCAACTGCTAATGGCCAATCTGTTGGGAAAGTGTCTTTAAGCCCTGGGCTTCTGTTTATAATTGTTGGCGTATGGGCAAGACTCGCCTCTATGGACAGTAATGGAAGACCTTCAAAACGTGAAGGCATAAAAAGGAAATCAAAAGAACCGATGTATTGTGACAAACCATATATCTTATCATAAACAGAAATACGATTATTGTGTTTCGCAAAATCTCTTATTTCATTTGCATAAGGTCCCGCACCAACAATATGAAAATGATATTTTTCTGAATCTTGCATTGTTTTCAAAACATTAAGCAAGGTATAAATTCCTTTCTCTGGACAGAAACGACCAGCAAATAATACATTTATTTTTCCTTTTACTAAGCCCTCAAATTTTTTCTGAGGAACTTCCTCAAGACCGTTGAATATGATTGGCAAGCTGTCACCATAAGCTGTTTCATAACTTTCTTTTGTTGAAGATGAAATAGCCACATTACATTTATGTTTTATATAATAAGATTCTATAATACGTCCTAATGGTTTCCAACTATTCCAAAGCTGTGTATTATGAATAGTACGAACATATTTTGGCTTTATCCACCAAAAAGCCCAGGCAATCTTACGAAATATCCACAAGGCGAAATCTGGCATTTCTGTATGAACATGAATTATGTCGGGTTCATATTTTAAATAAATGTTCTTAAACCATAGCCAAAAGAAAATTATACAAATCTTATTGTTTTTATATGGTGAACGATGTACATAAACTTTTGAACTTTCCAACTCTTTGGTTAATTGCCTCGCAAACTCAGAATCGGATCTGACAACCTCCACTACATGATATTCAAATTCTGAATTTTTTGACTTCGCAATATTGATGGCAACACGTTCTGCTCCACCAATGTCAATATGAGATATAATATGAAAGACTTTTATCATGTTTAATGTATTGCATCTATAGTTATAGTTTTTCCAGAATAATCAAATACCTCGCTTACGATATGTTGTAAAACAGGATGATTCAGTTTATACACCAAGGGATGTTCGTCCAACTTATTAGTTCCTTTTATATATGTAAGATGATCAGCATCATTTGTTATTGGTATCGCCATATAAAATATATCATTTACATGAATACCTTTTTCTTCTGCATAGTTTAGTTTTTGTTTAGTAGTTTTGCACTTTGCTCCTGTAAGAAATTCGTTCTGGTTATTTGGATTTAATGAAACATATACCTTTTTCTCTATCCTTATTCGCAAAGCTGTCGCCACAGCATAAGGATCATACGCAGTATCTCCACTAACGTATTTATTTACTTCATCTATAAGAACTTGGAAGAAGATATTACAACGTCCCCATGAAGTTCGTAAATTTGGTTCATTTCTTGCATCCAAATCTGCTTCAATACTCTCTGTTGATGGATTATAATGTAAGAAATAAGCTGAAATTTTGTTGTAAAGTTCATTCTCTGCGGCATTACTTTTATCCAATTTTTGACGTAGTGCCAAAAATGAGGTCATTTGTGGCGTTGCCTTTGCTGAAAAATCGTTTAAATACAAGACATTCAATATCTTTTCACTAAATACAGTACTACGGAAATGTGCTGGATCTAAATGGGTAAAAAGAACAACAAAAATATTTGCATTGCACTCTTTCATGAACTTGGAAAGGAAATATTGCGCAGCAATATAGTTAGCATCATCCAAATAATCAAATATTTCATCTATGACCAGCAAATAGTTCTTATTTTCATTTACAGAACGATAAAATTTCTTCAGTCTGCAATAAAAAGAAAGTAAGTCTCTTTGACCGTTAGATATAGAGTCGGCTAACGGATACTCCACAACAACCTTATTGCCCGTTTCTTGTGCTGCAATATTTCTACCTGTTGTGTCCAAGTATCTCAACTCTCGGTTAAATTGTTCCCACTCGTTATCAAACTTAGCCCTTTTTACTGCTTGATTATAAGCATCCCTATTGTGGTTATATAAGTGTAATAGCTGAAAGAAAAATAAGAAGTAATCTAATTTCGTAAGATTAGGGTACACGTTGCCAATTAGAGAAACATATTGTGTATAGTAAGGTTCTGCTTCTATTTCTGAGAAATAAGAATTGTCTATCATTCTCCTCAATTGTTCTTTCGTACCATCTAAGCTATTAATCTTATCTATTACAGCGTTGACCATGTTCATTCGCATCTGAGCAGAATACTTGCTGAAAATGTCTCTCATGTTCCCGATACACTCAATAAAATGGGAGTCACCAAGGTTGTTGTTTATCGTTGTTATTAATTTTGAGTTCTTTCCAAATGAACTTTTTATATCGGTTGTATTTACCTTAATTTCATTTTTATTAGGAGTCGTTGCTTGCATTTCTATTTTTTCAATAGCCATTTGACCTATTGCATTCAACCCTCCACCCGGAATGTGATAAGATTTGGTATCTGCGATTAGTGGACTATTAATGACATAAGGCGTAACTACCGATTTTATATTATTTACAGTATCATCACAGATCAAAGTGTTCCCATCTACAGTTATAGAGACTAGAGGATGTAAGTTCTCGTCATAAGGATTATGCCTATGCTTTTCCTTTAGTTCAATACGCACATTCTCAACATATTGCAAAGCAACGGCTAAAGAAGACTTACCAGTGCCATTAGGGGCAACCACTAAGTTGATTCTGTTCGACTTGATAGGAGTTTGGGACAAGTTCCAATCCAAGCCAGGGTCACCATAGCCTTTTATATTTTTTACTTTTATACTTGTTATATCCATAACAATTTTCTTTTCAGTATTTTACACTCATTTCAAAACTCCATCCAATCCTTTCTTCAACCTGTCTGAACACTCTTCAAATGTAAAAAGCATCTTAGACGTTTGCAATTGGGTCTTATCTCTTTGCCCAGCTAAGTCAAAAGCCTCAATAATACCATTTGCTATATCTTCAATGTTATTAGGATCTACAGTAAAGCCATTTACCCCATCCTTCACCAAACATTGTGACCCGGCTTTTTTTGATACTACAGAATAGCATCCTGCAATAAGAGCTTCATTTGTAACAGCGCCAAAGGCTTCTTGATAACTTGCCAAAATATGCACATCAGCAATGTTATACCATGCATATAGTTCTTCTCCTTCAAGCATACCTGTAAAAATCACAGAGGAACAGCCTAATGCAGTTTCTTTTAAAGTAGGCATTTCTGCACCATCACCAACAATCACAAAGACAACATCCTTAATATGTGCTTTTATGAAGGCTTTAATGGTGTTTTTAACATTCTTCACATCTATCAATCGCCCAACAAATAGCAACACTTTTTTTTCTTCAAGATTGTATTCCTTAATGTATTGATAAGATAAAGGAAGAGATTTCTCATATAAAGCTCTTAAGCGCTTCTCATTTGCTACAATAGGAAAATAGATTCCTTTGCCATATCGTTTCTGAAAGAATGCATTCACGCGAGGTTCCACAGTTACGATTTCATCACTCATGGGTATCATGATTTTTTCTGCCAAGGCATGTGCTTTAGAGAAATGATTACCACCAACAGCCATATCATAGCTATCATCAATCAGAGTAATGGTCTTAAATTTCTTACGAAACAAAAGCTTATATAAATGTACAATTAGCGGACGTATACTACACTCTGACAACATTACAAAATCTGGCTGAAACTCTTCAAGAATTTTAAAGAATCCTTTTGGGATACCCAGTTTGGTAATATGATAAACATCAAGATATATAGGTTTGAAAGTTAACTGTCCTTCTATCTTTGTAAAATCATAATTAATGGTTGGAAACTTGTGCATGAACAAACAACATTTAAAGTCGTATTGTTCATTAAGAGCATTAAAAAAATCAATACGATAAGGTCCTATAATAGGATGAAGCACCAATAGTTTTTTCTTCTGCATAATAAAAGGTTTTATGATACAACAGAATATGCAAATGTATTTATGTTAAATTCTGATTTCACCATATCTAAAGAAACATCTCTATTCTTCATAATTATCTATTTGCGAATAATAAACTTATACAGACAATCTTTAGCCTTATTCTGGTTATTCAAGAACAGTCTGATACCTTCTAACATTAATCCATAGCGACATTCATCAAACAAGTTTTCTGATTCTATTTCAGAAATATTATTATATAAAAAACCAATGTTTGCTTTTTCTACCATATCGAGAGCAGAACAACGTGTACCTACAACAGGTGTGCCATTAAAAATAACATCCAACACAACGCCACTACTACGATCAAAATAAGTGCCACAATAGTTTAACACACAATACTTGCTATGACTTATATAATACAGAAAATGTTCGTTATCAACGAAACCTATATGATGTTCTATATTATTATATTTTGATATAATAACATTCAGAGATTGCTCCAATTCGGGCTCTCCTATACCTCCTGCGATTAAAACCTTATATCCTTTTTCTGCCAAATATTCAAGTGCAGGAAGCGAACCCTTATCTTTAAAAATTGAGCCAACAATTCCGAAATCCCATTTGCGTTGATTCAAAGGAACAATATCTTGATTATGTTTGCAATAAATATAATCAGTAACAACACAAAAATTATGAGTAAAGGTTTGCCCTACTCTCTCATTCGGTACAATAAAACCATCTATTTTCCATTTTGCGCATTTATAAATTAGTCGCTTCAGAGGAGAATTTACAGATTCTGTATTATATTGAATAAGATAAAGCTTACTTGTAAACCAATAGAAAAGTGCAATGGCAATAAATGCTGTAACAGGGGTGCTTTGTTGAAGAACTATTACCTGCTCCCTTGCTTTGATAAATAAAACAATGGCATTTATAAATGTTCGGAGCTTCTCGAGCACAGAATCATTGAAATTATCGTAGGGTAACTTTATCAGCTCGTCTTCACCAAAATACTTGCTGTAAACAGGACCTCCGCAAACTTTTACATTACACCTACCGTTAAAAATCTCTTGATAGTTTTTTGCAACTGGGACAAAATGTCCTATCAATCTACCATTGGTGTTACGGCTCTTTATATCAGATATATATATAGTTTTCTCTTTCATAATTTAACGTTAACTCGTTTCCATGGCTCATCCATGGAACTTCTTGTTTTAATAATCCTACCAGGCACGCCAACAACCACAGAATGAGATGGCACATCTTTAACAACGACCGCATTAGCACCGATGACAACATCATCACCAATATTTACATTGCCTATAATTTTAGCACCAGCTCTAACGCTTACATAATTGCCAATTGTCGGATTGCCATCATCACCAAAGCCTATAGTAACTTGCTGATTTACGAAGAAATGGTGTCCTACAGACTTTGCATACACGACGGTTGCAAAGCCATGTTGAATAAAAAGACTGTCGCCGTAGTGTTTTGTAAGATTATAAAAACACTTGGCTCCAGGTTTCATCCAACTGACGAAGATGCGCTTCCATCCCAACCTTATATAGACAGTGCTCCTAAAGTCTTCGTGAATAGAAAAATTGTAGGCGAAAGACCAAAACGAGACCTTCGGCATTTCAGATACACAAATATCGCTAATTATTAAATTTATAACCCGTTTGGATAATAAAACATAATAAATCAATATAAGAGGCATCAAGAAGAAAGCTTCTATCTTTCCAAGGAGTTCTTTATTCATATCAGTGGTTTATTTTTCGTATAAACTTAGCAGGACTACCGCCCCAAACTTCGTATTCAGGAATATCTTTAACGACAACACTGCCAGCTGCTATAATGCTACATTTTCCTATTTTTACCCCTTTGCAGATTATGCAATGTGTTCCAATAAACACATCATCATCAATAACAATAGGAGCGCTTTTCGTATCTTCAAAACCTTCCCTACGTTTTGCAAAATCAAGCGGATGGAAATCAGAATCGATCAACATTGAGCCACCACCAACTTTAACCCATTGACCTATTGTTACTGCTGTTGAACAGTAAATATAAGCACCATTAAAGCCACTGTGATCACCTATAATAAGATGTCCTCCTTCTTTGACTTGCAAGCAACATTTACTATTCCAAGAAGGACCATCATAATTATTAAAGGCAACATTATTGCCTATCTTTACACAAGCAGCAGACTTGCTTATCAACAAACGGGTTATGGAATTAGCACTTGTTACATTCTTCCCATATTCCGTATTATTCAACCATAATTTCAATCTGAATATTCGTGTTGTAAGGTACGCCTTTGATAAAAACAACAACATCCAAAAACTCTTATAAATTAATTGTATCAGATTTCTCATTTTCCAGATACTTGATGATAAAGTTCTACATATTTATCAAATTGTGCCAATGAATAGTTCTGCGAACGTTTAATGCTGTTTTCTTTCGTATAAATTTCAGGATGGGCACAAACTGTATATATTGCTTTTAGCAAAGCTTGGCGGTCTCCTTTATCCACAGCAATACCACATTTTTCATTTAAGCACTCGGCACTGCCTCCTGTCTTATATGTAATAACAGGAAGCCCTGATGCCAAAGCCTCAATATTTACAGTAGGAAAATTGTCTGCCAATGTCGGATTAACAAACACATCTGCCTTCTGGTATATAGCAATTAGTTCATCTTTTGTGCTTGTTGGAGGCAGACATAAAATGTTATTTGGCATAAGTTTCTTCTGCTCATCAGTAATTCTTCCAAGTAAGACAACTTGATAATCACCGATTAGTTTCTGGCTCAACCATAACATCGCATCCAGCCCTTTGCTCTTATTCCAAACAGAAGCAACGCCCAATATTATTTTCTTATTAGAACATGGAATATTAACCAAAGAACAGTCCCGCTTCTTTGCAAACTCACACGTGTCAATCCCATTGTTAACAACAACAATATCCTTGTCTTTGAAAAAAGAATTCCTTACAAAATCTGCCAACCACTCAGATGGAGTTACAATAGTAAGTTTTGAAATGGCATTAAACAATTTTCTGCGAATAATCCACTCCAATCGTGAATTATCTATCAGTGATTTTGTAAGCCAAGGATTATCCTTTGGACAATTATAACAACCTGTTCTCCATTTTTCACAATTCACTTCATCGAAAGATGCACAACGACCGGTAAAAGCCCGTGTATCATGAAAAGTCCAAACAACAGGAACAGCATGCTTGTTAATGTATCTAACAAGAAGAGGCATACATAGATTACAATCATTAACAACGTGTAAATTTATTACATCCGGTGAATATTCTTTCAGCTTACGAACCAGATTCATCGTACTGATAACAGACCAAACATCTTGCAATCCTGTAAGACGATATAGATAATAATGTAGATGCCAATTAAAACGATTGCCCCATATAACTTGATTTGACAATTTCCTACGATTATTAACGCCTGTATTGGGAACAAACAATTTCAATATATCACCTCTTTTTTCAACGGCTTTTGACAAATCATTATAAAAGCGTGGAAAAAAGCCTTGATTTCCACTCTGTATCAACGCTATTTTCATTTTGGCAAACACTTTAAAAACCATGAACGAAATTCAGAATCATTCATATCTCTAAACTTCTTAGACATACACATAGCAATAAGCATCCATAATATGATGCTTTGTATAAAGAATAAATTGATATCCTCAATCCACCCCAAAGCCCATCTGAATGCAATGAAAATACCTAAATATTTTATATATGAATTCTTAGAATGATGTAATGCTAACAGAGAAGCTTTTAGATACAAAAGGCTATACAAAATAATTCCGATTAATCCAATCCATGTATAAACATTCAGAAAACCAACTTCGTTTACATGACGCTCGTTTTTTCTAAGTTGATTGCCTTTACCGTCATTAACAAGCGACTCAAAGAAATAATCATCATTACCTCTTGCTGGCGTTCTTCCCCATAATACATACCCATGCTTTACAGACGAATCCAGGACTTCTGTATAAATAAAGGTACGGGTGTCACCAAACACATCAACTTCTTTAACACTTCCATCTGCTTTTTTTATCTGTTCGGTATGTCTACCATCATTGTCATCCTGTAAATATTTGAAGAAATTGAAATTTCCACAAAAGCCCAACAGCAACAAGATTAAAGGAACAAAGAGAAACAGGTAATGCACTATCTTCAACAACCTATCTGAAACAAAACGACGATATTTAAAAGCTATAGCACAAGCAATCATCATGGCTGAACGTAACAAGTTAGCTCTATCCATTATTGTACTCAACCATATAAAAAGAACTATACCTATCGCTAATTTCCACTTCTTTGGCAAATCAAAAAAGAAACATGCAAAAAGAGAGATCGGAGCAAGATACAGACAGTTTGGACCTACATTCCATAATATAAACACAAAAAATATCAATCCTCCCCAAAACAGCCATTTACGCAGAACATATTGCACCACTGATGGATATGCGAACAAATAAAGGAGTATAGGCAATGAAAGCATTACGACACCATCTATCAACTGACGATAATCCATATACATCTCACACCCAAAAAATCCTCTCACACTCTGAAGTAGCATCCATACAAAATAGAAAACGACAATATTATAATTTTTACGTTTTTCCAAATATTTGGATTTTATTGTAATCATGGCGATGCCTATAATTCCTACATTTATCATTAATTCAATAACCGCATTGTGATAAACATAAGAGCCAAGCCACGCAACAGCATAAACAGAGTTGGCAACTAAAAGCACAGCAAGCAGCTTAAGTTGCCATTTTTGTATAGGTAATGAATTATCAACCATTGTTTTCAATATCTTTAAATAAATTATCCCATTTCTTCAAAACAGAAGCTACACTAAACTTTTGCGAATGATTCAAAGCATTTATTTGCATCTGTTTCAATTTTTTCTCATCAGACATCAACGCTATTAACTTTTCGCAAAAAGCATTTTCATCAAACGGTTTTATTTTCAAACCATCCTCTCCATCAACTAAGATATCATCTAATGCAGCAAATGACTTAAATGCGACAGGTACGACACCAAATCCCATAGCCTCAGGTAAAACCATAGGGAATCCTTCAAATAAAGAACACATACAGAAAATAGATGCCGTTCGATAATAGCGCTTCACATCGGTTTGAAAACCTTCTACTCGAATTTTCTGCAAACCATATCGTTTTATCGCACTTTTCACTTCTGGCATAAGAATGCCATCACCAACAATAACCAAAGACCAGTCGGATAACGTTCTTTCCACATTTGCCCAGATACGCATCATCTTGTCAATACCTTTCATACCATCCAATCTTCCTACAAACAAACATTCCTTTTGTTTCAAAGAGAGATCAACTTCTGTATTGTCTATAGAAATAGGATTACCGATAACTTCAAACTTACAATTGTCTTCTATATGTCCATATTTTTGACATTGAGGTATCAAGCCATTTGCAAGCATAACGTATCTATCACATACGTCATAAATAAGTTGACGGTTGTTTTTTTCATTACGCAAACTCTTTTGATGATAGAACCATGCCTTAAAGCGATGATAGATATCAAAACGAGATATAGAATTAATGTATTCTCTATATTGAATGTCAAAACCAGATGGAGAACTATGCTCTACCTCTATAATTTTCAACTCAGAATTTCTGTCTATAGAAGATAACAGATATTGGCAAGGAAAATAGCTGTCTTGATACATGATAATATCTACGTTATCTTTTTTTATGATATCATTCAAGAATGCGACATTATCTTGCGATTTCTTTAAACCATTGTATGGCATCCTATAAAAGACCACGTTACGGTCCAATTCAGACAACAGATTTTCTTCGTCTTGTTGGTCAATAGAACAAATAACAATATGATATTTAGCAACCCACTGATTTGCCAAAACTGTAGTCACCTTCTCTATTCCACCATAACCAGGGTATCGTGCTATTAAAAATAATATAGTTTTCATATATATGTATAATTAATCAGAAATAGAGTCCTTAAGAAAATTGACCGAATCTTTCCTCATAACATTTAGCTTAGCGTTTACAGCTTTATAGTCAATGGGAACATCATTATCTATATTGAACTTGTTAACATCTTTTACCATTCGGTTTTTTAGCCCCAAATTACCAAGAAGTGTTTTCATTCTTGAATTTCTGTCATTATTATTCAGAACACAAAGAAACTGCTTCTCATACAATATACTGAACACACTACCATGAAAAGAAGTAGTAACCACAAAGTCAGCATCTCTAACCAATCCCAAAAATTGTTGCGGTCCATTTGCACGAGCATTTATAAAACCTCTCTTCATAATGTCACGCACAGTACCGATTCTTACAATCTTCAACCCTTTCTCTTTTGCTATTCTACGAACTAATTCATCAGTTCCCTCTGGTTCATCAAGAATCGTAAAATAAAATAGATATTTAGAGTATTTTGCAGGAATAGCTATCTTATTCCAATCTGCTTTAGATAGAAGCATTGTCGGATCAACTACAATCTTTGCATCACGTCCTGTATGTTTTTTTATCAAATTGCGTCCTGAATCCTCACGAACAGACAAATGATCTATTTCCTTAATAAGCGGCATATATTTATCCACTTCATCTTGCGTATATTCAGAAACTCCAAAACTCGGAGCATACGCTATCTTTCTATTATTAGGAATTGGGAGATTCAGGAAAAAATATGTATTACCTTCACAAATCATCGGATGCCAAACTTGGTCACTTCCCGTTATGACATAATCATACTTTTTACAAGCATTCTCAAGTTCCTGTCTTGTGTAACAAGGTTTGCTAATACCAATTTTGTTTCGCGAAAAATCTTCAAAAAGCCTATGACGTTTTCTCTCCGACACCAAACTTAGCAGATTATTGCGTATAGAACCAAAAACAGATCTGATGTTGTCACATGACCACATAAAAATAGGACCCTTGCCTATCGTATTACAATCAATTACTTCTGCCTCATATCCCCATTTATGCAAGAAATGACAAGTGGCATAAGCCTGAAGTTGTGCTCCATAATTATTTGAGCAATGATATGTTATTATTCCAATTTTCATTTCCACTTTAGTTTTTCATACTCTTTTTAAGCTTTTGCTGGTATTGCGTTTCATATTGCTGCTTAACATGTTGAATGTATTTCAGCCATGGAAGGAACAAGATATTACGCTTAGAATACCAAACTCCTAATATATTATCCACAATAACGTTTGGAAAAAATCTATAAAAAAATCCTATGTATTTACCACAAGCAAATTTACGAAATAAAGGCCGTGCCGTAAAAAGACGAGGATTTGGCTTTATAGTAGATAGCCAATCGACAGGACTGCTTTCTATATTATCACATTCCGCCATTGCCTTTAGCCCTTTTGGGGTGTTGGGAAGAATTGTTGATATTCCTAAAGGATTATATTCATCAGTTCTTTTTGCAGCCCAATAATCTCCAATTGTAATATCAGAAACTCTTAGTGGTTTACAGAACGGACAGTCGTAACAACTATTACGTGTACACGTCTCAAGTTGAAAAGTATGATAAAAAAAGTTATGTCTCCAATTAGTGTCAACTGTTATCACACCTTCTTTCTTTATTTTAAAGAAAACATCTTTACCCCACCCAAGACTTTTGTCTCTAAAAGTCAAAACTTCTCCAATATTGTTCTTTTCTATATGACGCTTAAAGATTGTGTTAGAAATCACTCCATGGCAAATCAAGTCTATGGTAAGTAGATTATCATAGTCTTTCCCTAAATACGTCTTTAAGGCATTAATCTGACATGGTGTACCAGAAAAGACAACGAAACGCCCTTTATTCAAATGTGCCTTTACATTGCAATATATTCCCGCAGTGTTGCTTTGAATGTATTTGCTACCTTGCAACATATGCAAATCAGCCTCGTTCTCAATGCTTATATGATAGACTTTGTTATCTTGCAATGTGGCACCATAAACAATAGCATGATGCTTGTGGAGCATATTTATTGCAATAGCAGAAAAAATTCCACCAGATGCACTCTGCCTTCTTATATCATCTTCTATACACCATCCTTTTAAAGGTTGCTCACATTTGTTTACCAAAACTGGTTTTCTTACTTTTTGACATTTTCGCTCACAAGCATGACATCCCACACATATAGAAGAATCAACATAAGGCAACCAATAACCATTGTTGTCTTCCTTTATTGTTATTGCCTTTTTCGGACAAACATCGGCACATAACATGCATCCTAAACATTCTGAAGGAGAAGCAAGATTAGGCAAATTTACCATGACGTATATTTTTTAAAGCGAAATAAGCTTGCATAAAAATCACACATATTGAAGGGCTATGTTTCAGTAATTCATATAGTACTTTTTGATCTGTCGATACTGGTGTGTAAAATGATAACCATTGGACATATTCTTTTTGAAATTGGTCTATTGCTCTATACCTTTGCATATATGAATACTTTAACTTGAACAAAGCTATAAGATAACCTGTTGCAGACATAATATACATGCGTTTTGTATCTCTTGAAAATCGATCTGAGCATCTATTCTTTAGCAATTCTTTCGCAACACGCAAATTTTCATCTGCCGCTGTTTTTATTTCTTCATAAGAACGTTGTCGTAAGGTGAGACCCGTTGTTTGCATTATATAAAAATATGCACTTTTGTTTATAGTACGCATCTCTTTCACATATGCCATATACTGTAATGCAAATATACGATCTTCACTTATATTTATGTCTGTACGAAAAGTTATATTATGCTCCTTAATAATACTACACCGATATAATTTATTGCAAACGTATCCGAACATTGAGTATTTGTTAATGTCAGAAATACCCTCTAAAACATTATCTTCACAATAAATACCATAGTCAGGAACCTTCTTTATTATATCTCCATTATCCTTGACCTCATTAATACCCTGGAATACTAAATCAGCAGATTCTGTCAATCCGTCTACAAAATTTTGGATATAATTAGCATCAACGTAATCATCAGAATCTACGAAACACAAATAATCTCCTACTGCATTCTGCATCCCTATATTACGGGCATTACTTACACCACCATTAGGTATGTGAATTGTTTTCACCCTATTATCCAACTTAGTAATTTCATCACATATTAAAGGAGAATTGTCAGGTGAACCATCATCTACTAAAACCACTTCAATGTTGCTATATGTTTGATTTAGTAGAGAATCTGCGCATTTATTTAAAGTGGATTCTGCTTTATAAACAGGAACAATAATGGAAATTAATGGACTCTTGCAATGCATTATATTTCAAAAGACGACTTGTTGGGATATTTTTTATCAAATTCTCTCATTATTAGCTCAGATGCCTTATTGTAAAAATCGGCATTACAACAGGGGTTATCATTAAGACAGATAGACAGAATATTGTCATTATGAAATGCTTCCAAAATTTTATTCAATGTATCTTCTCTAATGCTAAAGCCCTGAAACTCCCCTGTAGGGCGGAATGGTTCAAACTGATTGCTTGCAAATTGCCAATAGCGGACGAAATATGGAGTTAGACTCTCTGCTGTACGAAATTTTGTACAAGACTTGTCTAACATAGTTGGCTCTTTCTCCCATATTTCATTAAATACCGATTTTAAAAATGGTTGTTCTGTATGACGGTAGGTAAAACCCTCGAAACGTTCTTTATGACGCATTAGAAATGCCATCTTTTTCTGCAATCGTGTATAATTATGACCATACCATTTCCATTTTTCTGGAGCTGAAGCTATTACTTCCCTGCGATTAAAATGATAATTAAGCACGGCTGTATTGCATAATAAAGACAACTCTATGCCAAATTTATCTTGTGGGTTGTATTTTACGCCAAGAAAGACTCTTTCATAATTGAAGTCCAAAGGTAAGCCATTCTTGAAATAAGTTTCTGGAGAAACTGGTGAATTGAGAAACATATCATCATTGAAATAGACAAAATGCTCAGACAATCCCTCTATTCTTCCAAAATTGAGTTCAATACATCTTGAATTAAATGTAGGTAAATACTGCTCAGGAATGTAGTCGGAATGCTTAACAAGAACAATCTTTGGATTGTCGAGATTCAACCACTTTGGATAATGCCCACACGTTACTAGATATATCTTATTTACCCATGGAGCATTCTTCTCAACTGCCCTAAACCAATATTTGAACACGTCCCAATAACGATAACGTGCATCAGTTTGGCTTGATTTTACAGGGCGATATTTACCATATTCCTCCAACCACTTTGAATCATTGGAATCAAGCCAAGTTACTACAAAATCTATAGGATATTCTGCAATCATTGCTTTTGATTGTTAAGTAAGTCGTAAATATCATAAAGGTACTTAAGGCGATACTCCTTATTTGAAGTTTTTAACCACAACTTTGCATTATGTAATTTCTGCTCGTCTGTAAGTGGTGTCTCTAATGTATGCTGATTAAAGTCGTGCTGCAAAGAATATATATGATAACCTACTGACTTATAATGTTTATAATTAATTGACGTTTCAGAAAGGAACAACTTAACGCCGTGCCTAAGAAGTTCTTCTATATTGCATGTTGCCTGTTGGCGCTCATGAAAGAATATTCCTACTCCTACCGAAGATAAGAGTTTAAAATAATCTTCTCGCGGCATATAGTCCAATAGAGATATACATACATTACCAAAGAAATGGTCATATGCTTGAGCTATAGTATTTGCATAATGTTTACTTCCACCATAGCTAAGAGGAACAATAACCTTTTTGCCAGAAAAGTTTACGCCCTTAAGATAATCAAGAACATCTAAATGATTGTTATTTATATCGGCAGAATTTCCAATCAAAACATTATGCCCGATCTCTGGTATTTCTGTATCTATATTTTCCCAGTCGGCAGGGTTTGTATATTCATAGACAACTCTTTTGGCATGAAACTCTGGATGCTCCTTCAACAAATTATACTCTAAGGGGAAAACACCTGAAAAATAATCCACTCTCGTAACAGCCTTCTTATATACCGACGGCTCATCATTATGATCCTGGCGTTTGTATTGCACTATTTTTTTTATGTAAGCCTTTATTTCGCGTTTAAACTTTGTAAAGTCTGACACCTTGTTTTGTGTTCGTCTCAACTCTTCCAACAAGGCTTGGGATTTATTATGCAACAATGGAATAGAAATGTATGGATGGTCTTTAGGTGTATTATATATATCATATCCCCATGCAAACCAAAAGACCTTAATAGATGCAGGAATTTTCCACATATAATGAAGAGGCATATACAGAAAATTATGAATGAACAGTGCATCATATGTATGTTTTTCAAGAATATCTATAAGTTCATCTGGGGTAACTATTCTTACTCTTTCAGACTTTTTCATATACTTGAAAACAATGTTCTTTTCCCAACTGACTATAAAATAGTCGTGCTGACACTTATCAGAAGTCAAATCATGATAAGCAATCTGACCATCAATAAACTTTTGATCTCGAATAATATTAGCAATATGCAACATACTTATCTTTTTAATATAAATTTTACGTCATTTAATTCATTGAATTTAAATGCAATGGCACAACCTAAATAAATTCCAATAGAAGAAATGCCACCCAATAATATTTGGACTATGCTGTTTGAAAAAATATTTACTACCAACAACAACACACAGAAGACAATTACAGAGAGTAGAATTGTAGGAAATAGATCTTTCAATTGTTTTAACAATCCTACATTTATTATTTTACCCGTATAATAAGTGTCTATAACTATTTCAAAAATAGAATAAACTATACACCCATAGCAAAAAGCCAATATACCAAAACATAAAGAAACGGCCATAATAGCAAAGCCTATTATCTTTTTTATTATTTCAAGACGCAGAAAAAGATCTGAGCGTCCTTTCACTTGAAGCAAATTAAGATTTATAGCATCAACAGGATACCACATTTGGCTAAAGCACAATATTTGTAAATATATTATGCAAGCTTCCCATTTGGCTGTAAGCATTACCAACACCAAGGGGCGCGCCAGTCCAGCCAAAATCATCATCATTGGAAATACTATAAAACATAAAGTTTTAAGCATTCTACGATAATTCTGAGCAAGTTTATCATTGTCATCCTGCATTTTTGCCAAAACCGGAAATGTAACGCTTCTTACGGTTTGAGTCACATTTTGAGAAGGGAGGTTTGCATATCCCAAGGCTCTATTATAAACACCAAGGTCTGTTGGTGTATAAAATTTTCCTATAAAAACAGGCGTTATGTTTTTATAGGCTGTGTCCAATAAACTTGAGGCTAACAGTTTATTTCCATATCCCCATAGATATTTAAAAGATGTGCTTGACCATCCTTTTTTCGGTATCCATCTCACAACACACCAATTCAAAATTACACTTGAAATGCTACTAAACAATGATGATACAACCAATGCCCATATGCCATATCCACAATAAGCAAAAGCTATACCTAATACTCCAGCTCCCAAACGAGTAATGATATTTATCTTAGTTGGTGTTTTAAAATTCAAATTCCTATTTAAAATGATACGCTGTGGCGTACCTAAAGGAGACCACAAAAATGTAATTGCAGTTACTCTCATTAGGTTTTTAAGGACTGGTGTATTGTAAAACTCTGCAATCAAAGGTGACAATGCAAATATAATTACATAGCATACAACACCAACAATAAGACTATAATAAAAAGCGGTTGAGAGATCTTCTTCTGTAAGTTGTGGCTTCCTTATTAAAGCATTTCCAAAACCACTGTCCACAAATACAGTTGCCAAAGCAATAAAAACAGCAGGCAACGCTGTAACACCATAGTCTTGTGGAGAAAGAAGACGGGCCATGACAACGCCTATAACAAACTGCATTCCATAATTGGAAAACTGATTAAAAAACGTCCAATATATGCCTGTCTTTGTCTGCTTTTTCAAATTATCATTAGCCATATATGCTTAAAATTTTCCAATTAAATAAGTGAAAGGCTTCTTTTGAAAAAGCAAACAGAAAAAGTATGATATAAAAAGTGTTACCCCTCCTGTTATCAAATAGAATACCAATCCTTCGATATGACTACTTGGTATAAACAAACAAGATAACAATAATATTACAATATTTAAAACGGAAAAGTGAATGCCATACACAACAATTGTGTTTTTCCCTAAAAAAGACAAAATTCTATTATGCTGTATCATTTTTCCTATATATAGGACCATTATTGTTCCTGTTAATGAAAAGTACACAAAAAGAGGAGTATATTTAAAATTGAAATGTGGGAAATGCGTATAATAAGGAATATTCTTACCCAATATAACACACAACACCAGACCTATCAAGTATAAAACTAATGATATAATACCATATCTCTTTTTCTCACTTAAGAGACCATGTTGCTTAAATGTATATCCTATCCACAAAAACATCAAGTTCACCAATCCGTTATGCCAATGAAAAAAATTATAAGCATGAAAGTGACTTGTGTTCAAACTTATTGCCACTACAAAAGGAATCAGAACCAGTATAAATTGAACAATTGGCTTGGAAGTACACTTAGTTATAATAAACAATAGCATTTTTGCTATAAATAAGGCACTTAAAAACCAATACAACTCTGTAACAAAAAAGAAACGTTTCCCTAATACGGTGACAAAAAAGAAATTATCGCCATCAATGAGCCAAGAAAAGAATTGATTTATTATACAAAAAGAAACTAATGGTATCAATAAAGATTTTGCATTTGAACAAATGAAGGCTTTCGCTTTTTTATTGAACGAGGAACAATAGCCTGTTATAAAGAAAAAGGCTTGCATAAAATAAGGCACATACAATATGTCCCAACCTGTGATATTGTTCAAATTATCAATAGGCATCTTGCCTTTCGCCATATTGACTATATGGTGAAAGACAAGAAAAACAATAAGCAGACCTTTGGTTGTATCAACAAATGGCAACCTCTTTCTTGGTAGACTCGCTTTTTCGACACACATCATACTATTTGTGGCATTTTTTTATTATTTGACAGATTCTATCTACATTTTCAAGACTAAGGTCAGCGTACAAAGGGATAGTAAGAACTCGTTTGCTGATATGTAAGGCAACAGGTGTTTTATAAACATCAAATCTGCCATGATAACAATCAAATGCATTTGTTAACGGATAGAAATATTTGCGTGCATGTATATCTTCTTGCGCAAGAGTTTCAAAGATCTCGTTTCGTGTACTTCCAAATTTCTTCTCATCAACAACAATTGGAAAATAAGAATAATTAGGCTGTACATCTTTCTGAACTGGCGGTAACTGTACACCGTCAAGTCCTGTAAGATTTGCTCTATAACGCTCAACAATACGCTTACGTTTCGCAATCTCTTCATCGACATGGCGTAAATTACATAATCCCATAGCTGCTACAAACTCGTTCATTTTGGCATTTGATCCTACACCATCCACAGTTTCCGCATCTTTGATTCCAAAGTCACGTAACTTATACAATTCATGTCCCAGTTCCTTATCATGATAGCAAACAGCACCACCTTCTATCGTGTTATATACTTTGGTCGCGTGGAAGCTAAACATGGAAGCATCACCAAAACTTCCGATACCTTGATTTTTATAACGAACACCAAATGTATGTGCCGCATCGTATATCACTTTCAGACCATATTTATTGGCAATTCGCTCAATTTCTTCTACATTGCAAACATTGCCGTAGACATGAACAGGTACGATAGCTGTTGTTTTGTCAGTTATCAAACCCTCTATCTTTGTAACATCCATACAATAATCGTAAGGGTCTATATCGCAAAAGACCGGAGTCAAGCCATTACGAACAATGGCATGAGTCGTTGATGCAAATGTAAAAGGAGTAGTTATGACTTCACCAGAAAGATTCATTGCCTGCAGGGTCAATTCCAAGGCATTATGCCCATTAGTAAAGAGAGAGATGTTTTCTACACCAAGATATTCTTTCAACTCAGTTTCCAACTGGTTATGTTTGGGCCCCATATTGGTAAGCCAATGGCTATCCCAAATGTCTTTAATTTCATCGATATACTCCTCATATGGAGGCATCGAAGTACGTGTTACTAATATTCGTTCTTTTTTCATAAAATAATATTGAAATACTTTAATTTTATTAATTTACAGATAATTAAAATACCAAAGATTAATGCTCCATGTTGTTTGCTAACTTAATGGCACCCAAAGTCCTTGCTTGGATGCTCATAATATCTTCGGATATATAGAAAATTTAGTCTCTTCTAAATATATCTCGTGTATATACCTTGTCCTTCACGTCGTCCAGACAAGCATCATAACGGTTGGCTATGATGGCATGGCTCTGTGCCTTGAAAGCATCCATGTTGTTCACCACCTTGCTTCCGAAGAATGTTGTACCGTCTTCGAGGGTAGGCTCATAGATGATAACCTCTGCACCTTTTGCTTTGATACGCTTCATGATGCCCTGAATGGCAGACTGGCGGAAGTTATCGCTGTTTGATTTCATTGTCAAGCGATAAACGCCTATGATGCAGTTATGCTCCTTTGTCGCATCAAAGCTGTTGTCTTCGGCATAGCTGTAATAGCCAGCCTTCTTTAGAACGGCATCGGCGATATAGTCTTTGCGTGTGCGGTTGCTCTCTACGATGGCCTCTATGAGGTTTTCAGGAACATCTGCATAGTTTGCCAAGAGCTGCTTGGTGTCCTTGGGCAAGCAATAGCCACCATAACCGAAACTTGGGTTGTTATAGTGGGTACCAATACGCGGATCGAGACCAACACCGTCGATGATTGCCTTTGTTTCAAGACCTTTTACCTCTGCATAGGTGTCAAGCTCATTGAAATAGCTTACACGAAGAGCAAGGTAAGTGTTGGCGAAGAGTTTAACAGCCTCTGCTTCCTTCATGCCCATGAACAAGGTGTCAATGTTCTCCTTGATAGCACCTTCCTGCAAGAGAGCTGCAAAGGTTTTGGCAGCTTCTTTCATCTTCTCTACGTCAGTCACAGCTTTTATTGCTTCGTTTTCTTCTGCAAACTCAGGTCGGTCAATAAGCTTTGGATAGCCTACGATGATGCGGCTTGGGTAGAGATTGTCGTAGAGAGCCTTGCTCTCACGAAGAAACTCCGGTGAGAAGAGGAGGTTGAACTGTTTAACTCCTTTTTTAGCGTATTTCAAGTAGAGGCTACGGGTATAGCCTACCGGGATGGTACTCTTGATAACCATCACAGCATCGGGGTTAACCTCCAACACAAGGTCGATGACTTCTTCGACATGGGTTGTATCGAAGTAGTTCTTTACCGGGTCGTAGTTGGTGGGTGCTGCAATCACCACGAAGTCGGCATCCTTATATGCTGCTTTCCCGTCAAGAGTAGCTGTGAGGTTCAGAGGCTTCTCTGCCAGATATTTCTCGATATAATCGTCTTGGATAGGTGAAACACGATTATTAAGTTTCTCTACCTTTTCTGCAATTACATCTACTGCTGTAACATGATGGTGCTGAGACAGCAATGTTGCTATACTCAGACCGACGTAGCCTGTACCGGCTACGGCTATTTTAATGTCTTTGAAATTGTTCATTGCTATTTTTATTTGAAACTATTCACTTATTTGTATCTGAAGTTTGAGGTGTCTAAATTATGTATTTCTATGAAGTTACAATCTAGAAGGTTGATAATTTCTGTTACTCGCAGAATATTGTTTCTTACCATTAATGTATATTACTTCTGGAATGTATTCTCCATTTTTCTTCATATCTTCTTGCACTTCTCCAATTTTTGTTTTAATCTGTTCAATAGAACTATCTTCCATAATGACTAAAAAGAGTGCATTATCGGCTTTTTCGGCTCGCATGTAAGCTGCTAATTGAGTTCTATAACCATGAAGTAAGTTTGCATTGCTTGAGCGTTTAATCTCAATAACAGTATTAGCTTTCGCACCACAAGTTATATGAAAATCGATTTCACCCACGCCTGGATTATCTTCTCTTGTTATTGATATATCCAAAGATGCAGCCTTCTTATAGGTATCAGCAACCGTATAAAGCAACATTTGCCAATCTGTTTCATCAGGTTTACGATTATTTTTATAGAATAACTCAGAGAGTCTGTTATCTTCCACAAGATGTTTGAATTGCAAACATATTGACTTGGTTATCTCATAAACCTCTGTCTGAGGATTATATCCAGAAAGAGACGGAAGAGTAAGTGGGTTCTGCAATAAGAGTTCATTTAACAAGATATCGTAATATTCTTTTTTACCATCAGAAGTAAAATCATAAGGAACACCCTTCAAGCCTTTGTAATAAGATACTACAGTCTCATAACATGCTTTATTTCCAAGAATTAGTTCTCTCCAATCCCGTTTCTTATACTCTTTACATTGCGCCCAAGCAACTCCTATAATATCTGCTACTTTTTTCTTTAACTGATTATTATAATTACAGACCTTGTCTATATCATCAAAATCGTTCGTTTTTGGCAAATCTGTCAACAAATTCATTGGAATGAAATGAATTGGTTTGCCCCTATAAAACGGTACCTCATATACTATATCATAAGTATAATTATATTTTTCCGTTTTAATATTAAGTTCCTTTGCAATTCTTTGAGTATATGCAAGAAAGTCTTTTTGCAAAATATATAGAGTCATATCACTTATTCTATCTGCCCCAACATTATCCTCTATCAATTGCATCAAAGCAAATATTTCAGGATCTTCTAATCCGGCTTTTATGATAGTATAAGCACTATTAGCTAATTGCTTAGCCAAGTCACCACTTATACCTTTTCCATGAGAATTTTCCTTTGAGAATCCTAACCCTGTATTAGAGATCTCACTCATGGTAAATCTTTTCACAATCATTTTAAAGAAACAGTCCGTTTCATTTGTGTTCTTAACAAATTTGACAAGATGTACAAGTTGTTGAAAATAACACAAAAACTTATTATACGACTCTTTAAATTCAGGTATAGAACAACCTTTTAAAAGTAACGGATCTATATGCAGCAGTGAATCTTTGTCTAAAAAACCATTATAAACACCTTTAGAGACAAAGTCCTTATGCTGTAAATTATAATATTGACTGTAATGAATTGCCATAATTGCTAAGATTTTTGTTTTCTAATCCACTGTTTTATTCCCATTTATTTTCTCAAAAAAATTGCGACCCATTAAAATAGAATAACAATCCTTTGAATTAATTGAAATACAATCTTTTGCAAGAGATTTCAGATGTTAGACGATTTGATTTCTTAACTAAGCAGCATCATATAAATGCCTGCTATATTCAAAGTCTACATCACTAATATCAAAGAACTTTATCATCCTTTTTAAATAGCTATTTGAATAATATTTAACTGATCCCGAGTTTAACTGTTTAGTTCAGTTGTTCAACATATTTTTCTCTATATCACTTAAAAATTTTAGCATCGTATCAGTGATAGTACTATTTCTAATGCCATCAAACTTCACTCCCAAGAATTTGTCCATAGCCTCATTATCTATCACATAAACATGATCATCACGATAAATAATATGATTATTCACCAATGCTTTTATCACGTTCTTCCCTAAAGGAGTGCTACCAATTCTATTGTCTATTTTAGCATGGCTTTTTGCTAATTGACCTTTACTATGAGAACGAAACATAATCAATGCTCTTCGCATCTTTTGATATATTTCCGTCATGACGGCAGACATCTTTAGCTCTTCATCATTAGCATTCTTCCGATAATCACAATATGGATAGCCTATACTATTAGGCGTTAAAATCGTAAATTTACCAGAAGTACAACCTACACCTTGAATTTTGGGCAGCTCTCCAGAAGATGTATTTGTAATAATAGATTTGGCTTCTATGACTATAGATTTTGACAAATCACGACAACTGTAATTAATATCATTTGAGTGTACGACAAGATTTTCACAATGTATATAGGAAGGAGCGAACATGCCTGTACGTTGGCTGCCCATTACAAAATCTTGCGAAATATCAACATTAATATCTGAAATCGTTCCAAACCAAACCAATTTATCAAGAATTACGGTTTTAAATTCATAATCATCCAAACTGTTGTCTGAACTGACAAAAGTTACATCATAGAATGAAGAAGTATCATCATTATCGTCAGACGCTTCTATCTCTAAACTATAATAGAGTTTCTTGGTGTCAAGTGTCTTAAGTGAATTATATAAATATGGTATTAATTCAGACTCTATCTCAATTTTCTTCCTCAGTTCTTTAAATAAATAAAAGAACATAAATGAATTCGATTGATTTTTGCCAAGATATCTGTATACAGCATCCTTGTACATATTATTTTCTACAAGTTTTGCCAATATATAACTTTCAAATACCACATTAGCTGGTTTACAACCTTTCAGAAAGGGATGTTCTGGCATCCACGTCTCTAATCCTTTACGATATTCAACATCAAAGGCTTCATCATCAATAGGCTTGAAAGGAAATTCCTCTCCCAAAAGAATATACAAAACACGCGCACATTGTTCTTCTGAAGTGTAGGCATCTCTTAAAGCTTTCTTTTGAAATTCCTCACTTCTATTTTTTACTATATCTTTTATAAGATTAGGAACAACTTTCTTGTTTTTATCTCGTTCCAAAATCATATCCATGATATCTAAAATCAAAGAAAGAGATTTTGTTTTGTTGTTTTTCAGATTCTCCAGTAATTTTTTATAGTTGCTATATATTTTAGGGCTCAATAATTCTGAAATAGCCAACAATACTGGCGCATAGCCTATAAATCTATTACTTTGATCCTCATATCCAGACTCATTTGCCCTAAAGAAGTCACCTAATGACTCCAACACATAATCGCGCGTTTCTTCGTATGATTTCAAATGCTGAAAACATGAGGAATTGAACACTTTTTTATCAATAAACTCCTTAGCTTTTTCCAAAGAGAAAGGTTCAATCTGAAGGACAGCCACTTTTATCCCTTGTCCATCTAAATATAATGAAGCTAATTCAACAGCATTTGTACGGCCCAACATGATGAAAGAACAATCTTCTTTTGAGACTTTTCCACTAACATCATCTAAGAAATCAAAGAAACCTTGCGTATTAGTTTTCTGATAACCTTCATCTAAGGCATCAATAACCATACACGTTTTTCCATTTTGGATATCTTCTAACCACTGACCACCTTCTAATGGCTGGAGATATTGAAAAATCAAGCCTGTCAAAGAATTTCCTCCAACAACCTTCGTTTGCCCTAGGTCAACTACAGGAATTTTCAAGGAATAAGACAATCTCTTTGTTAATTCAGATTTTCCTGTCGCACCTACAGCGGAAATCAAAATAACTTGAGCTTCTTCTAAGTTGCAATTACTAATTTCAGGAATTATAGAGAAGTCTGGTTCAACATAAGCTTCATTGCTTGATTCACAGAGCCAAAACTCATTAGTGTTTACTTTGAACTTATATTTGAATGGAGACTTATCTTTTAATTTTGAAATTAGTGTTGATAAATCCATTATTACGTTTTTCATCATTCTATCTCCTCATTTTTTGCTGCAAAATCGAAGATCTCCCCAACATTTTTTAATTGATAAAACTGCCGGCAATACATGCAGGCATAAGGATTCAATTCTTGTTTTTTTTTGCAAAAAGTTAATGTAAAAAGCTGATATCCAAGGTGACTATGTGTTATAGCTAAATGTCTTCTGATTAATTCAGATTATAATGCTATGACTTTATGATAGAATTTCTTTGGATATAGATTTGTCAATCGTGTTTATAACTCTTTAGAGAAAAAAATCTTGTAATAATTTTTACCTCTATTTTTATCAAAGCCGCGCTCGATAAAATTGCCTGTTTTCATGAAGCACAATTCTACAGTGTCGTCAAGTTTTATCTTACGCAACTTTCTTGGTACCTTCAAGGCTGTTTTGTCAACATCTGTACATGCTTCAATGTTGATGTTCTCACGTTCTTCATATATCTTACGATAATCTTCAAACATCTTTAGAATTTTCTTATCCGAAAATACTTTTGTTTGCAATTCTTCTATGTTTAAACTATCTGATTTTGAAATCAAGTCAGTATAATTGTTTACAATTTCAATCTGTTCAGATCTTGAAATGGTGGATTCATTGGCTAACCTCTCCTTTACAAAACCCTCCATCAAGCCTATAATAGCCTTTGACTGTCTATAAGGAGTAGGTTTCGTTTCCATACCAAGAAAATCTTGTCGCCAAAATTTAGAATTCTTAGCTTTGTCTATTATGAAACCAATAGGCATGTCTTCTGTAAAGACTATTAAACAGGCTTTGTCTATTTTCTGTGAAGAATAGCCTGTCTTAATAGAAATGTCCATGTTGCCATATGTGTCAACGCTTGTTTCTATAAATTCGTTTTTTGTTTCAATCTTAAAAATTCCTACAGCCTCACAATATGCATCATTATCTAACACATCCTCTATTTTTGCAATAAAAATGTCACCGTCTTTTATTGATGGTATTGTAGAAACGCTGTCTAAATATTTATATATAGATATGGAGTTTTCTATGAAATTATCTCCATCAAAAATATCTATAACCGTGTTATATATTATGTTATACTTTAAATCTATAGGATGGGTAAATGAATATTGGTCTTTTTCACGATTAAAAGGCTTTATGAAAAAGTCTTTTAAAAAAGCTTGATCCAACTTCCTCATATCCATAGCATTATGATTTATCACACATCTTTGCTTGTCCAAACTAAATCTATGACAAATCATTTTATCTATATATGCTTCTTTAAAATCCATTTTATATTTTCTTCTTTGATATTAATACTTGCAAGAGGCTCGTTATCATATAAACTGTATAGAAAAAGACTTTTACTATCAGAAATATGATGAATAGTCTGTAGATGAATAGAAATACTATATGGCCTCCTAATAATATTGATTCTTTGTTTATGTCTGACTGATAATTAATAAACTGATATTTTGATATGTCCAATGAGAAAAACTCTTTCCAAAATATGATAGGAATCAATAAAAGCAATGTTAATGTAGCAAAAAGTATATTGAAACCTATTGAATAGAAGAATCGAATAGCATAGTTGTGCTCTTGTTTCATTCTAAGGATGTCTTCTGATGTTGGTCTTTTCTTTGCAGGCATTCTATCTATTGCTTCTTGAGAAGGTATCTTTGATATATTCAACTTGTCATAAATCAAAGTCAGAGCGGTTACAAAGAATCCAACAAATATGGCAAAAATGTCTTTGATATAGTCAATGAAGCTTTCATTAACTCCCTTTGGTAAAAAGATTACGCACAAAGATGATATAAACAAGAAGAAGATATGGTATGCCAATATTGACTGTTTAGAATACTTCTTGTTATTCACATCCATAGTTATGGCACGATATCCTTTTTTTGCAAATATCTGCATTGCTTTAATCCATTCAATCAACATATTTGTCGGGTCTTAATTCTCTAAATATCTGGTCATTAAACAAATCTTTACAGAATCGATCTAATGCGGCAAGGTTTACTGTTCCATCATCATTGATTGCTACCTTGCCATCAAGATATACAACAGGAGTGAGTTCTGAATCTCTCATGTTCCAATCGAAAGACTTACTCGACTTTGTGTTTTTATTAACTGTATAGACAGTGCATTTGTCAAATTCATCCAATTGTTTGGTATAATTTTCGGCTCCAAAGAAACGCTGTTTGAGATAATTTCTTATGCTTTCCATAACATTTAATCCTTTATCGCCTTTACCTTTTGGAGTTATGCTTATTTTGACATCGTAGTCGCCCATTACGTCTTTAATTGGATTCTCGTCTTCTATCTGATTGTCAACGTATGTTGTCTGGAAAGACATGCTCCTTAAAACTGCTCCTTGTTTGTATTCTTCTTGAAAACATTTTGGAGCAAATATTCTCATGGTTGGCTTTTGATAACTACCTATACTGAATAACTTGGCAATATAATTTCTTGCAAAATTTGTAATGGATTCTTCTGCGCTATCAGTATGTATCATGACAAAGCCTTCGTTATGATCAATTGGAAGATATAGAAAAATATAGTAATACTGTAATACAGGCTGATCAACTGCCAAATTATTTGTTTCCTCTTTCTTGCTTAATTTTGTTACAATTCGTTCTTTTCCGTATGTTCCTCCATTAACAACACCTGCAATGATGTTTTTGTCAAGAATTGGCTTTGGACGTTCTTCCCAATGCTTGTTGATGATGCGTCTTCCTTTGTTGCTAATCAGAGTCATGACTTTCTTTATTGAATCATTTTTAGCAAAATCTGTTTTCAGGTCATTCATAAAATATTCATATAGTTTGCCGAATATTGTTGAGTCAGAATCTCGATCTGTACTTTTCCTGGATTCTAACATGAATTCTCTAAAAGTCTTGTTTGTGCCTGACTTATGTTTCAGTTTGAAACGAAAAAATTCGATTTTAGGGTTAGCCATGATTTAAATTGTTAGCATTAATATTTTAATATACAACAACAAGAATCCCTAGCGTTTGCTCATTATGACTTAGTTTAAGAACGCTCAAAGTATTTTTGTATTCTTGATTCTTTTTTTACAACTGGTATCAGGTATGCCGTCTGTCATCATTTATTCAACGCCTTCGCTTACGGATACTTCTTTACCTCTGAACCAGTCTTGTCGTCTGGCTCAGGAACGTGGTGCCGTTGGGAGAAGCGGGGTTCTCGTTGGCGATAGAAGAAGAATCCGTACCATCCGGTTTCATAAATTCTTTTCTACTTTATGTCGTTGGCTGCAACCATACGCGATGGTTGCAATCGTTTAGTAGTTGAAAATGATATAGCGTTCATAAATACCATTCAATTTGATGCGGTCTCTTGCAAAGAGACTTCTTAAACTGCAAAGGTAGTCATTTTATTTGAATTAGACGGGAAATATCCCGTACTTTTTTAAGTTTCAGTTTTTTTTCGAAACACACTACACAATATCTGAGTCCATGAACAGATAGCCGTAGGTGGTCAGCAGTTCCTGCTGTTCGGTCTGATATCTGTTGCGTGTTTCTTCCGTCGGCTCGCTGTCAATGAGGCGCTGCATCTCCTGAAGGACTTGTGTGCCAGCCTGCATGATTGGGGAAAGATGGCGCTGGAGCTTTTCAAAGGAGGGGGCGTAGTAGTAGCCAATCTCCTTGATGATGAAGCTGAGGAAGAGCCATGCCTCGGCGGGGAGCATCCGGTATTGCGAAAGTTCCGTCAGTACATAATTGCGCAGATAGTCGATGTTCTCGGCTTGTGGGGCGACGTCCTTTGTGGTCTTTATGGGATGAAAAAAGCGGTCGATAAGTGCCTCGCGCTCATGGAGATTACGCTCGTAGAACGGCGAGCCGTCGAGGGTAGCGCTACCAGTCTGATCGACCTCCTCAAAGTGCTCAGCATGCACACCGGCGATAGCCACACTCATGCCACCGACATCCATGATAAGACGACGGTCGCGGTCGATGCGAATGACGTAACCTTCGAGTCCTGCCAGGTCGCCAGAGGTGATGCGGAGGAGGATGCGGTTGCGAGCATAATAATGGAAAGGCTTAAGAAGGAAACGGATACGATCGGGCTCCGTTTCGTTGATGCGCATGAAGGGTCGCATCTGCGAATCGGGTATCACAGCAGCCTTGCCCGTACTGCAGTTCTTGCAGAGATAGGTATGTGGAAAATTCCAGTTTAGATATTCTTGTAGTTCTTTTGGATTGCCTTGCAAAAAGACGAGTCCGCTGACGGTCTGCAGTTCCTGACGCTGCACGCCATGTTTCGCCCGCTTCTTGTAATAGCGCACGGTCTTATGCACAAAGTGGGGTACATTGTCGGCGTTCAGCCTTGCTTCCACCTTCCTCACTTTGCCATGATGCACAAAGACAAACGACCAAGATAAAGAATTAGTTCCATCCGGTTTCATAAATTCCTGTCTATTCGTTTATATGCAAAGATAGTGCAAACCGAGCGCAATAAAGCTTGCTTTAATTGCCGAGGTGCAGCCTATCTTCTACAAAGATAGACAAAACTTTTTATTTTTGCAAACGTTAACCCCATTTTTACTCTTTTACTCTTTTACTTTTTATTCTCAGCTTTTTAAGATCATCCTCACTTTTAAACTTCCCATGCATCGAGTCGTACATCTGTTGTCCGTAGCGCCAGACGCCGACCAGAGCCACTATCAAGACATACATAAGCGAGAGCTGTAAAACGCTGATATACACGCCGTCAGCACTTGCACCGGGCAGAGAGGCGATACCCTTAAGCAGAGTGTTCATCTGCGCTACGACCCACCCCACTCCACTCGCCAGCCACTGCCAAACGACCGTCATCCACGCAGCAAACCGACACAACGGCGAGAGCACGAACAAGAGCATGGCGGCATATATGATAAAGGTGGTGAGCGGCACGACGACGATGTTAGCCAGAAGGAAATAGAAGGGCACATTGCCGAAGTAGTACATCACCAGCGGCAGCACGAAGAGTTGGGCGGCGAGCGAAATGCACACAAGCGAGACGAGCTTGCCAACGAATCGGTGGTGAGCATAGCGCACGTAGAAGCGGTTGTTGCGGAGCAGTACATGGCATATCACGATGCCCATCACAGCCAGAAACGACATCTGAAAGCCGACGTCCCACAGCATCGCCGGACTCGCCAGGAGCATCACACTTGCGGCAAGGGCGAGGCTGTTCGCCGTGAGATAGTCGCGCTGCAGAAAGGTCATTGAGGCGTAGACGCTAAACATCGCCGCCGAACGCACTATGCCCGGCGACATGCCTACCATCAAGGCGAAGGTCCAGACGAGGAGAAGCGTTACGAGCAGTCCGCCCATCGTGTTGCGACGGCGCCCGAGCAGCAGTGCAATCATGGCATAGATGATGCCGAGATGTAGTCCGGAGAGGGCGAGCACGTGCGACACGCCTGCCTTCGAATACGTATCGCGTAGCTCGGCGCTGACACCTGTCTTGTCGCCGAGGGTCATTGCAGCAATAGTGGCGTACGAATCTTCGGAGAGGGCGCTGCCCTTCAGTCGGTTGAGCAGGTCGTAGCGCAGCGACTGCAGCGAGAGAGCGAGACGGTCGATTCGCGGCATAGCTTCGAGGCTCACCTCCGCACGTTTCCACTTGTCCGAGGCGACGAACGTGCGAGCCACTATGCCACGCACCATGCGCTGTCTGCGCCAGTCGAAACCGCCGCGCTGTGCGTATGTGTCATCGAAACCGCTGAACACCGACTGCGCCTCGATGCCGTCGCCTATAACAATGTGATTCAACGAATTTGGGTTCTGAAAATAAGCGTTCAGCCTATGTCCTGCGAGTCGCCCACTCACAACGGCAAGCTCACATTTCATTGAGCGTCGCTTCTTGATAGGTTGCGATACGACAACCGCCTCGTACACTTCTTCTTCGCCCGTGAATGCGCAGCGCAGACTGTTCTCGTACGACGTAATACGCCACGCTCCGCCCGCCATAACAACGCCGAAGATCAGCAACGTCTGCATCATTTCGAGGCGCTTGCTCACGTGCAGCAGAACAAGTAGCGAGAGCAGACCGACAAACAGCCACCGCCACAGCGCAACGGGCACAGCGTCTGCCGTCGCATCGCCGATGCAGATGCCGACGAGCAGGCATATTGCGATGCGAAGGAAAGTATGGAGCTGTAGTTTGCCGTTGAATTTCATTGTTCGGTCAGTAGGTTTCTATATGCGGCGGTCGTGAAAAACATCACTTGCACGTAGAGCTTGGACACACTGCCTTGAACTCGCACTTCTCGCAGTGCGCCTTGCGGCTTGTGCAGATGTATCTGCCGTGCAGTAGCAGCCAATGATGTGCCTTCGCAAGGTCGTCAGCAGGAATGTGCTTCACGAGCTGCTGCTCCACTTTCAGCGGCGTGTCAGCCGTGCGCGGCACGAGTCCGAGGCGGTGGCTCACACGGAACACATGCGTGTCGACGGGCATCGCAGCCTCGCCGAACGCCACAGCCAGCATCACGTTAGCCGTCTTGCGCCCTACGCCTGGCAAGCGCAGCAGACTGTCGAAGTCGTGCGGCACCTCGCCCCCGTACTCGTTCTGTATCATACGAGCGAGTTCTACGAGGTGGCGAGCCTTGGCGTTGGGATAGCTCACGCTCTTCACGTATTCGTACACCTCAAACTCGTCGGCCTCTGCCATAGAGCGGGCGTCGGGATAGTGGGCGAAGAGTTCGGGCGTCACTTGATTGACACGCTTGTCGGTGCATTGCGCGCTGAGCACAACGGCAACGAGCAGCTGGAACACGCTGCCAAACTCCAGTTCGGTTGTCACTTCGGGATGGATGCCGCGGAAGTAGTCGAGCACATATTTATATAGTTCGCTTTTCTTCATCTTGTTTCTTTCTGTATTACATTATTATATCGGTAGCCTCATACTTCTATTGGGCTACACGCTGCAAAGATACATCATTTGGAAAATGCAGACAAGAGAATCAGCGAGAATAATTATATAGAAACAAAAAACGGATTTATCTGTTTGTGGTTAGCTGCGAAGCTGCGCAAACAGATAAATCCGTTTTTATATTATTGCTGTCCGGTAAAACTAATAACGTGGTTATAAACGGGCTGAAAGCCCAACAATCACATAGCCCAGGGCAGCGCCCTG
>ERZ791902.185-NODE-185-length-53023-cov-8.750094_pt1 | contig 53023 bp, 67 predicted proteins | sample MGYA00510149_ERZ791902 | MGnify/ENA primary metagenome ERZ791902 (study PRJEB30046, sample SAMN00792060) | human gut metagenome | study: EMG produced TPA metagenomics assembly of the A metagenome-wide association study of gut microbiota in type 2...
TACAATTTTTGAAGCCAACTTTTAGTCGACCCTATCTAATTGCGGATTACCAAAAGAAGTAGCACTAGGCTACCCCTTTGTGTGATTATTGACTTTCATTAAGCTTGTTGTGTCTGTTCGTCTTCATCATCGTTATCAACGTTTTTCCATTTACGTCCTACGAAGAATACTACGATTTGTACGAATCCAATAACAACCATCCAAATTGTCCATTGATCTGTCCAAGTCCAACGAAGACTTAAGTCTTCTGTTACTAGGAAGAATACAACAGATAGGATTGCGATTAGAACTGCAAGTACGCGAGTGAATGCACCACGTTTCTTTTCTTGTTCGTTAGATTCATCATCGTTATTTGTTTGTTGTTTTGTTTCATCATCATCTTCTTCGTCATCTTCAGATTTATGACGTTTAGAAATCAACAATAATAATCCGAATAATACGGTTACGATTGCACAAATCAAGTTGATTAATGCCCAGAATTTCTCTGGTCTAGCCTTAGGTGTCTTTTCCTTTTCAACCTTTTCTTCCTTAGGCTCAGCCTTAGGAGTCTTTTCCTTCTTAACTTCCTCTTGTGGAGTTAAAGCAGGAACTACTTGTTGAATGTATCGAGGTGTTACTGGAGGAGGACTTACTGGAGTTGGTGGAGTTACAGAAGCCGGAGCTGCTGTAATTGTTAATGTACCAACAACTTTAGTAATATCGTAGTTAGAAGCTAATGTCTTTTCATTCAATTTATATTCAAACGCGTTAGCACTATTTCCAACACTTGTTTGAGTTCCAGTTACCTCATAAGAAGCACCTTCACCTTCTACGAATCCATCACCACTGACTGTGATAGAAGTATTCGTCAATGCTTGACCATCATAAGTCTTACTTACAGTTGCACTTGTCAATGTTACTAAACGCTTAGTAATCTTGTACGTCTTAGTGAATAATCCAGTATAGTTACCTAATCCAGAAACCTTAATAGTTACTGTACCAGCATTTACTAAATCATCACTATATACTACTGTGTAATCCTTATTTGCGATTAAATCTTTACCAGTCTTAGTATCTTTAACTGTTAATACTTCTCTGTGTTCTTGACCATCATACTTAGAATCTTTTGGATCATTTACTGTAATACCTGTCTTCTTATCATCTGAAGTATCAGGCTCATCAGGAATAATTGACTTAGGCGTTACTGTTAAATCACCGATAGATTCTTTGGCAAGCTTGTAGTTTGTCTGAATAGCTGATCCATTCCACTTCAAACTATACGTATTCTTTGAAGTACCTTCATCCGTTCGACTACCAGTAGCAGTAAATTCTACTGTTTCACCAGAAACAATACCCTCTACCTTACCACCAGCTGTTAATGCAGTTCCATCATAAACCTTCTTTGCAGAATCTGTTGTCACTGTATAAGCCTTAGGTGTGATTTCGTATGTTCTTGTTACTGTTCCCGTGTAGTTTCCAATACCTGTAATTGTTACTGTGATTGTTCCAGTTACATTTGTGAAATCAGATGTTGAATACGCTACTTCGTAATCAGTACCTTCAGCCAATGCATTTCCTTCTTTATCTGCAACTGCAGGAGACCACTTGTGTTCCTTACCATCATATACAGAGTTACTTGGGTTATTGATTGTAACACCACTGTAGTTAGGATTTGGTTTGTCTGGATCTTTACCAGGATCGATTGTCTGTTCTGTTACTGTTAATGTACCAATAGAATCTTCTTTTAACTTGTAGTTTTTACTTGAAGCTTTCTTCCACTCTAATTTATAAGTATTAGGAGTTGAACCAACTTCCGTCTGACTACCAGTTGTATGAACAACAACAACTTCACCATCCACGATACCTTCAATCTTACCACCAGCTGTTAATGCAGTTCCATCATAAACCTTCTTTGCAGAATTTGTTGTTACTGTATATTCTTTTGGTGTGATCTTATAAGTCTTAGTAAATTCACCAGTATAGTTTCCGATACCTTTAACATTTATTTCAACTGTACCAACATTGATTACATCACTACTATATGTCAATGTGTAATCAGTATCTCTAACTAGTGCTGCACCAGTCTTAGTATCTGTTACTGTTAAAGGATTTACATGTGGTAAACCATCATAGATTGAGTCTTCAGGATTTGTGACTTCAATACCAGTCTTCTTTTCATCTGGAGTATTCGGTCCATCAGGAATGATTGACTTAGGATTAATTACTAATGATCCATCATTTACTACAAACGTTACAGAACTGTAGTTCGTATTGTTATTTGTGAAATCACTTACCTTCAATCCCATTGGATACGTATTGGCTGCAGTCGCTTTCACTTCAGCATTTCCATTGAATGTGAAATCTGCTTCTGCATACGTACTACCTTCAGTAATGGATACATCATATCCGCTCACTGTCTTTTCAGTTCCATCATAATCATATGTTTTTTTATGACCCGTAATGACTACGATCACTTGTCCATCTTGAGTTGTGATATATAATTTACCAAACTTAACTTCGATGTTGTAGTTAGAAGCCTTCGTATCATCGTTCAACTTGTAAGTAAATTCATTGTTACTATCTCCAACGTTTGTCTGAGATCCAGTTACATTGTAAGATGCACCCTCTAATTTAGCGAATCCATCACCACCAATTGTTATATTGCTGTTTGTTAATGGAGTCTTATCATAAACCTTAGAATCAGTTGCACTTGTCAATGTTACATTACGCTTAGTGATTTGATATTCTACGTTATGACTACCTGTATAGTTTCCAGTACCAGTAATTGTTACTGTTACTGTACCAGCATTTGTAGTATCACCCTTATAAGATAATGTGTAATCTGTACCTTCAACTAACGTTGCACCCGTCTTAGTATCTTTGACTACCGGTCTATTTTCATGAACATTACCATCATACTTAGAATCAGCAGGCTTTGTTACTTCAATACCCGTCTTCTTTTCATCTGGAGTATCCGGACCATCAGGAATGATTGACTTAGGATCAACCTTTAACCAACCATCATGAATTACGAACGTTACATTTGTGAAGTTAGCACTTGTATTACTGAACTGAGCAGCTTTTAATCCCATATAAGACGTTCCAGCAACTATTCTACTTACTACTACAGTACCCGTGAAACGAATAGCTGTATCAGAATATAGTTTATTCGAAATCTTTGTGACATCATAACCACTAACTGAATGAACTTGCCCATCATAAGTGACTGTATCTGTATGTCCAGTAATTTCTACTTTAACTTCTGTCTTCACAGCTTCTACTGTTAATGTACCGTTTGCAGTTGTAATTGCATAGTTAGAAGCTAACGTTCCTTCATTCAATGCATAAGTGAATGTATTTTCACTTGAACCAGCATCTGTCTGAATGCCAGTATAACTATAAGTTGCACCTTCACCATCCGCAAATCCATCTTCACTAACTGTTACATCATGTTTAACCAATGGAGTTCCATCATAAGTTTTAGAATCAGATCCACTCGTTAATTTAACTTTTCGTGGAGTGATTTGATAATCAACTGTAGTTTCTTGTGAATAGTTACCCTTACCTGTAATCGTTACAGTTACTGTACCAACATTTGTAGTATCATCCTTATAAGATAATGTGTAATCTGTACCTTCAACTAAAGTTTTATCCGTCTTGTTATCTTTTACAGTCGGTTTATTTTCATGAATCTTACCATCATACTTAGAATCAGCAGGTTTTGTTACTACAATACCATTTGTATCACTAGGAATAATTGACTTAGGAGTAACTGTTAATAATCCGATAGAATCTGTTCCATGAGTATAGTTCTTTTCTTTTGCAGAACCATCCCAAGTTAAACTATAAGTATTGTTAGAAGAACCAACCTCAGTCTGACTACCAGTTATCATCAATGTAACTGTTTCGCCATCTACTAAGTTGTTAACTCTACCACCAGCTGTTAATGCAGTTCCATCATAAGGCTTTTCAGCACTATCTGTTGTCACTGTATATTCTCTTGGAGTAATCTGATATTTCTTAGTAAATTCACCTGTATAGTTTCCAATACCTTTGACTTTTACTTTCACTGTTCCAACATTGACTACATCACCTACATATGTCAATGTGTAATCTTTGTTTTCTTCTAGTTCCTTACCAGTCTTAGTATCTGTTACTGTTAATGGATTTACATGTGGTAAGCCATCATAAATTGAACCTTCAGGATCTGTGACTTCAATACCCGTCTTCTTTTCATCTGGAGTATCCGGTCCATCAGGAATGATTGACTTAGGATTAATTACTAATGATCCATCATTTACTACGAACGTTACAGAACTGTAGTTCGTATTGTTATTTGTGAAATCACTTACCTTTAATCCCATTGGATATGTATTAGCCTCAGTACCCTTAACTTCATCATTTCCACTGAATGTGAAATCTGCTTCTGTATAAGTACTACCCTGAGTAATCGATACATCATAACCTTTGACACTCTTTTCAGTTCCATCATATGGGAACGTTCCAGTACGACCAGTAATGACTACTGTAACTTCACTCGCTTCAGCTGTCACTATTAACTTACCATTATGAGTAGTAATATTGTAGTTTTTAGCCTTTGTATTTGACTTCAATGTATAAGTAAATTCATTATCACTTTCACCAACACTTGTCTGACTTCCAGTTACATTGTAAGTTACACCTTCTTCTTTAACAAATCCATCACCTTCAACTGCTACGTTATGGTTTGTCAATGGAGTCTTGTCATAAACCTTAGAATCTGTTGCACTTGTCAATGTTACATTACGCTCTGTAATCTTATAACTTACTTCTGTAGAACCATTATAGTTACCTTTACCCTTAATCGTAATTTTTACTGTACCAGCATTTGTTGTGTCACCAGTATATGATAATTTGTAATCTACATTTTCTGTCAATACTTTACCCTGATCTTTTACTACCGGTTTAAGTTTTTGTTCATCACCATTGTACTTAGTATCTGCAGGACCAGTTACTTCCATACTATTTGTTTCACTAGGAACGATTGACTTAGGCGTAATCTTTAATGATCCATCTTCAATAATGAATGTTACATTTTTGAAGTTATGACTGTTATTTGTGAAATCTGATGCTTGTACATTCATTGGATATTCACCAACATTTGTACCCTTAACCTCAGCCTTACCACTAAATGTGAAATCATCTTTTGTATAATGCTTATTGCTGATTGACTTAACATCATATCCAGTTACAGTCTTTTCAGTTCCATCATAGACATGTTCAGCACTATGTTCTGTAATAGTTACAGTTACTTCATCTGTTACTGGAATAACCTCTAAAGTACCTTCTTTTATTTCAATGACATAGTTCTTTTCTAATGTCTTTTCATTCAATGTATAAGTGAATGTATTCTTACTTGAACCTGTCTCTGTCTGACTTCCAGTTACATTATATGTAGCACCATCATCCTTAACAAATCCATCTTCACTTACTGTTACATCATGTTTAACTAATGGAGTTCCATCATAAGTCTTAGAATCAGATCCACTCGTTAATTTAACTGTTCGTGGAGTAATTTGATAATCAACTGTAGTTACTTGTGAATAGTTACCCTTACCAGTAATAGTTACTGTTACTGTACCAGCATTAATCACATCTTCGCTGTAAGATAATGTGTAATCCGTATTTTCTACTAACACTTTTTCACCATCTTTAACAGTTGGTTTATTCTTGTGTTCATTACCATCATACTGAGAATCAGCAGGTTTAGTCACCGTAATTTCTTGCGTATTGATTGATTTAGGTGTAATAACTAACTTACCAGCACGAGTCTTTACAACCACTTTATCCGTTACATCAACACCATCTTTTTCAACCTTAGCCGTTCCACCAAATACAGTGTTCGTATATTCACCAACATTTGTACCCTTAGTTACTGCCGTTAATCCAGATACTGTGTAACCATTCATTGTAGTTGATTCAAAACCATCTATTGACTGTTCAGCACCGTTATAAGTACGTGTACCACTATTCGCAACCAATGTGATTTCAGTCTTTTCAACCCAAACTGCATATAGAACATTTTCACCATTCGCATCAATATTGATTGTTTGTCCATCTGTATAAGTTGCATTTCCTGTTTTAGAATCAGCCCAACCTGCAAAGTAGTATTCTTTACCTTCCGCTACTGGAGCGCTAAAGCCTAATGAACCATGAGCTTCAATTTCTACTGCCTCATTATTCATGACATTAACTGTCTGAAGATTACCACGACCATTACCAGGATTATAAGTCAATGTTGTAGAAGTTTCTGCATTACCCCAAGTTGCCGTTAAGATAATCTGATTATCCTTATTCGCAATGTCCTTGTTTACTTCAAATGACTGTCCAGGCTTATAAACGTTTCCATTTAACTGCCAACCTAAAAATTTCTTATCTGAAGTAGTCGTCGCATTACCAGCTACAGTAACCTTAGCTCCACCTGCATAGATATTACTATCGGTTGGAACTGTTGCATCCTTTTCAGTACCAGGATTATAAACAACTCTTAATTCACCTTTATACAACCATTTACCAACGATACTTGTATCTCTAGTAATTGTGTTATTCGTATTGAATACTTCAGAAGTAATATTTCCATTACCATCCGCATAATACCAACCCGCAAATGAATATTCATTGATTGTTGGAATACTTGGTAATACTGTACTAGCTACTGTACCAGCTTCTACCTTCTTAGTATCCTTATCTACTGTACCCTCAGGATTATTCAAGTTATAAGTTAACTTAACATCAGAAGCCGTCCACTTTGCGTATAACGTAACATTTTGAGCTGGCATCTTCTTATCAGTAAAATCATATGCTTCACCTTCACAAAGTTCGTTTTCATACCATCCATCAAATACATAGTATTCTGGAAGTGAACTAGGTCTTGTAGGAGTATAGTTCTCACTTGAAATACTTTGTTCATACTTCTTTTCTACCGATTTATCTTCTTTACCATTATTGATATATCTGATTTTATAAGAATTACGAGTGTAGTAGAATTTTGCATTATTGTACTTACTACGTATCTTTGTACTTACATTTTCATTAAATGTATAACCAGTCAATGGATATTGATCTTCCTTTGTAACTACATATCCTTCTCCTGGAGACGTATCTTTATGATCTAATTTATATCGAATGCCACTTACTGTCACATCACTTGCTTCACCTGGCAATGCTTCTACATAGTAGTATGCTGTTTCATATTCATCACCTGTTTTAGGACCATAAAATTTTGCTCCGCCTAATGGCATTGTACCGATGTTTACTTGGTATGCACCACTACCATCATTAGTTCTCCATGTTGAACTTCCTTTGTAAGTTGGCCACTTCTTACTAATATCTTGACCATATTTTGCGGTAATTCTTAAATCCGTATATTCTTTTGATGATGTATACCAAGAAGAATAACTATAGAACTTAACATCATACATATTTCTCTTATAGTAAACACTAACGATTGTTGAGCCATCACCCTTGATTGTCTTTTTAGTAACTGGTTGTGCTGTAAATCCTTCATAAGATTTTGCCTTTGCGTTTGCTTCTGTTCCAGTAAGACCAGTTTTGTTTTCAGATTCATGGAATGAATATCCATCATCATCGGCATTTTCCCACCAGTGAATAACTGTATAGCTAACTTGTTTTGGTATCCAATGTGCTGTTAACGTCATTGGAGAACTAATAGTAGCATCATTCTCTACTTTTTCTGTTCCATTGTACCAACCAGCAAATTCATAGCCAGGCTTTGTAGGTGTTGTTTGATCATTTAGAGAGATTTTGTCAAATACGAATTGAGAATCAATTGCACTTCCACCATCAGAATCAAAAGTTACCCAATAACCTTCTTTAATAATCGCATATACATTTACAGAAGTACTTCCTTCTGGTACTGCAATATTTTTTGTGATGTCATCAGTTCCGTTCTGATTTGCTGCCCAACCAACTAATTTGTGAGTTGCGTCAACATCATAAGATACGTGTGAGTAATCATGACCATTGTGGTCTGCAACTTTTTCTGTACGCATGATCTGTGTTCCTTCTGGATTATAGAAGTAAACATATAATGCGTCTTCGTATTTTGCAGTAATTGTACGAGTTTCAGTCTTAGTAATTGTCTGTTCACCAAAACCATCAAACTTAGATCCATTTTCTTGCCATTCCACAAATGCTTTTCCAGCAATATCTGGAACAGTTGGAGTAATCAATGTATCCCCTGTTTTAACAATTTGAGTACTAACTGTATTACCTTCAGCAACAAAGTTAAATGTTGTCAATTCGACTTTCTTTTCACCCGTAATAACATAAATTGAGAAGTGATTTGCATCAAAGCTTTGTGTATTTGTAGCAACCTCTGTTACTGTACTTGCATCATCTGTAACATGGTAAACATTGACTTCTTCACCACCAACTGCTACATTTTCAAAGCTAACATTAACAATTCCGTTTGGTTGAATTTCGATACCATCTGCATTCACAATCGTAATATCCAGAGCTATAGCTGAATCAACCTCTTTATCCTTTTCCGTAACTGTTTCTTCAACAGCGTTCAAAATAGCTTTTCTTGTAACACGCTTAACGATTAATTGTGCACCACTCGGTAAAACACCTTCGGCCGCCGTTACATGAACGGTTACGTTTCCAGCTGTAGCACTCATATCAAATGCAGGATACTCTGGTAATTCTTCCTTCGCTTCTGGGTCTGCCTCAGCATCTTCTTCTGTTTTTTCTTCAGTTTTGTTTTCTTCTTGAGCTTCATTCGCTTCTGGGTGAGATTCTGTCATTACCTTCTGGTAAACAAATTTCACACTTGTCAAATCTGAAGTCACATTTAAATTTGCCTGGGCTGCAGCTACGATTTGTGAATCATTCATAACTACATCTTTTAGGGTATAACCATCAAAATTCAACATCACACTTGCATCCGAATTCAAGCTGTAATCGATCTCATACTCATGAGTGGTAGCATCTTGTAATATTGTTCCATCTTCAGCTACATAACTTAATGTTACAGACTTGGTTTCAGGCACTTGTACAAACTCTTCTTTCGCATCTATTGCAGGCGCTTCAGTTTGTTCGACAGCCACTTGTTGCGAACCCTCTTCAACCGTTACCGGTTCTTGTTCTTGGGTTTCTTCTATTATTGGTTCTTCTGATAGCGTATTCGCATAGTAAGTATCTGCCAATCCGAACTGAACAGCCATCGCAAGCGACAACATGATCGCCGATGCTCTCTTCAAGTTCTTCAACATATTCAATTTTCCTCCTTTTCTATTCTTAGATAGTTACCCTTCCCATCTACAAATAAAGTATAGAATTTTAACGGTTAGAAAGCGGTTATAAAACATATAACTTTGTCTTTTTTGTTACACAATTTTCATTTGTTTACAACGTTTACTTTTAAAATAAAAAGTCATCCAATTGGATGACTTAACGCTCACTGATTTTTGTTTCTACATCAATCTCATAAGGAAGCTGTACAAGCTTTACACCCGCCTCATGAAACATACGCTTACTCGCAATATTACCTTCAGTACCATCGTACTTATCACTTTCATATACCACGCAAGAAATGCCTGCCTGAATAATGGCCTTTGCACATTCGTTACAAGGAAATAATGAAACATATAAAGTACAACCATGAAGGTCTTGAATACTATTTAAAATCGCATTTAATTCAGCATGCACAACATAAGGATACTTAGTCTCAAGAAATTCACCATCTCGATCCCAAGGAAACTCCTCATCTTCACAACCATAAGGAAAACCATTGTAGCCAAGTCCAACCACTCTTTTTTGAGGATTGACTATACAAGCTCCTACACGCGTATTTGGATCTTTTGAACGCTTTGCACTCAAATGAGCCATGCCCATAAAATATTGATCCCAACTTAATACATCATCACGCATTATTCTTCCCCTTCTCTAAGTTCATTTAAAACTCTTTCAAAAGTAGGTTCTAAACCAATCTCAAAACGCATCTTTTCCTTTGTCGTAGGATGTACAAACTCCAACGCACACGCATGCAACAACTGACCATTGGCCTGAATTGTTTTTCTAGGACCATACTTAGGATCTGATGCGATTGGATGTTCAATATACTGCATATGAACACGAATTTGATGTGTTCTACCCGTCTCTAACTGACACTTGATATACGCAAATTTCTTGAAGTTTTCCAATACTGTAAAATGCGTAATCGCATCCTTCGAATTATTTGCGGTAACCGCCATCTTCTGACGATCCTTTTCATCACGACCAATTGGTGCATGAATCGTACCATGTTCGTGCGTAAAAGGATTATGTACAATAGCTACATATTCACGATGACACGTTTTATCCTGTAATTGCTGACTTAAAGATTCATGGGCCACATCATTCTTGGCAACAACCAATAATCCTGACGTATCCTTATCAATACGGTGTACAATACCTGGACGCATCACTCCATTGATACCACTCAAATCTTTACAATGATACAACAACGCATTCACTAAAGTTCCAGAATAATGACCAGGAGCTGGATGCACAACCATGCCCTTTGGCTTATTGATCACAATAATATCATGATCCTCATATACAATATCCAAATCAATTGGTTCAGGAAGAACTTCCGTGGAATCTAGTTCAGGAATAGAAACCGCAATTTCATCTCCTACACAAACTTTATAACTTGCCTTCATCAGCTTTTGATTGACCAAGACATTTCCTTCGTCTAATAAATCCTTAATTCTCTTACGTGAAAAATCCAATTTTTCCGCAAGAACCTTATCCAAACGATCCAATTTAGTATCTTCATCTATCTTTAAGATTCTTGTTTCCATCTCTCTTGCTCCTTCTTATCATCTATAAACATACTTACTAATATTAATGCGATACCCACTGTAATACAGATATCTGCTACATTAAATACGGGAAATGGATAGCCAAAAATATAGAAACTAAAAAAGTCTCTTACAAAGCCTAGCGTCATACGATCGATAAAGTTTCCAATAGCTCCCGAAAAAACTAAAGACAAACAAATCTGATAACGCGAATCATTCGTTTTAAAAAACATATATACCATACCTACTAAGGCAATAATGGTAAGTGCGGCAAAGAAACCCATTCCAGCTCCCACAAACATACTAAAACCTGCCCCTGTATTTCGAACATATGTCAAATAAAAGAAATGATTGATCATTTCAACCGAATCATTTAATGCGATAGACTTCTCAACAGCCCACTTTGTCCATTGATCTAGTCCCAAAGTGACCAACACAATCAATAGTGAAGCCACTGTAGTTTTACCTTTTTTCATATACTTCCCCTTTAAAAAGACTTGTTTTTTCGATGCAAAAATAACATCTTAAAAAACAACCATACACTCATCCCAATCGCAATGATGTATCCAAAAAATCCAAGTGCTGGTATTCCCATAATCATCGGCTTCATCTTTGTCGTACAAATCAAACTTGAACCCATAACCAAAGCGGCAATCAACACACATACAATCAAACGATTCACCATCTGATCAATCTTCGCAAGTGGAGCTTGAGAACCCATTAGATTCAAATTGACCTTGATCTGTCCTCTTTGAACCATCTTCAACACATCGCTTGCCTGCACAGGAATATCCACCGAACGAGAAAGCGCATCAATACTTCGCTTAAATCCCGACTTGATTTCTTTCTCCCAGTCAATTTTTGTCAAACTTGACTTATGACTCATCGCAATCTTCATCGTATTCATATTCGGATCTAAAGCCATTAACGTTCCTTCAATCGTCATCATAGAACGAGCTAACATACTAATGCCTTTAGGCAAAGAAATCGAATATACATGACAAATTGAAAACATATCCTGAATCAGTTTGGCAACATCAATTTCTGAGTATGGAACACTCAAATATTGATTCACAAAGCGATCCATATCCGCACAAAAAGCCGTATAATCAATCTCCTTTTTACAATTTCCAATCATCAAGATACAATCCACTAACTTTTGTGTATCCCTCAAGGCAATGGCACGAACAGCCTCCTTCATCGTTTCACGTTCATTCGCATCTAAAGTGCCCATCATACCAAAATCGATCCATACGATTTGATTATCACGAATTCTTAGATTTCCCGAATGTGGGTCTGCATGAAAGAAACCATTCTCAATAATCTGTGAAATATAATTAAATGCCAATTTATCCGCTATCTCACTACGATCATATCCCAGTTCATCTAATTTTTTTGAATCATTAATCTCAATGCCATCCACATATTCCATCACCAGAATATTCTTTCTTGTATATTCATCATAAATCTTTGGCGCATCAATAAACTGACAATCCTTATAATCATTCTTAAAGCGTTTCGCAAATTGAGCCTCAATCGTAAAATCCATCTCCTGTTTTGCGGTTGTCCAAAATTCATCGATGACCATATCTAGATCCACTACGCTTGATACAATATCTGAAAGATTCAATATCTTAACAGCCTTTCTTAACAAGGCCACATCCCGTTCCATCCACTCATAAATCTTAGGACGCTGAATCTTAAGCACAACTCTTTCTTTCGACTTCAAAGTAGCTGCATGCACCTGCGCAATAGATGCTGAACCTAGACAAATCTCATCAATACTTTCAAACTCTTCTTGAAATAAATCGCCATACGTCTCTTGAATGATTTGTTCAACCATAGAAAAAGGCATGGGACTTGCCTGCGAGCGCAGCATCATCAACTCTTTACAATAACGCTCAGAAAACAGATCCTGTCTTGTCGACATAATTTGTCCAATCTTAACGAAAGTAGGACCCAAGTCTTCAAGTATCATACGAAACTTAACGGGATCCATTCCCTTTTGGATATGATGTTTTCTTAATATAGATACAATCTGCGCAAACCTTGCACTCGTTGACATCGTATTCGTATCACTCATCGTTTCACATCCTGCTTTCTACGTAAAGGCGTATTTGTCACTTTACCCCTTTTTAAATTCCTTAGCGAATTTGACTTCTTTTTATCATCCACCAGAATCATTCTCAACAAACGACTCCAGTCTCTATTATTTTTCACCATAACAGTATTTTAACACACTTGTTAAAAATCAAAAAGAAACAGTATAAACTGTTCCTTAATAGTAGTCATCCACCAATGTAATTTTATCCTTTAATGCCTTGCCATATCGAAGACTTACATGAATTTCACCATTCTTTGCACAATACTCATCATAACTCTTCGATTTGAACGTATCAAAAATGGTTTGAAGATTCTTTGACATTTCATAATCATCCATCTGTAAATCCAATTGATCCCCATCCTGCACAACATGAAGCATTTTAGGATATGTGATCACCAATGAATTATTCGGTAATTGATTATCTTCCACCATCTCATCCACAACGACACGTACATCGCCAACCGAGCTTAAATACGTTTTTGTATACAAACGACAACGATCTGGCATTGTCGTTGTCATAGTCTGCGTTTCTTTTGACAAATCAATTTGATTTGGACTAATTTGACTCAATTCATATACAAAAGTTCCACAACCAAACACAAATAATAAGATTGAAACAACCAACAATACACCTAACTTACGCATTTGTATCCACCCTCTTAGGCCAAGCACGAACTAACATCAATAGTATTGCCAAACTTCCTAACACAAAAGCAATATCCATACAATATAATCCAGCACTTGTCGTGGCATATACAATAGTTACATATATTAATACAACTAAGCCAATACCACTGCCAATCAAAACGCACGCTACAGGAATCATAGCCAAGACTAAGATCACCTTTAAGACATCAGATTCAAGATGGCTTGGCTTTCTTTCATGATACAAAGGACGCTCAGGTGTTGGAGGCAAATCACTCGATTTAATATTATCATTCCAAGTATCTTTGATATCATCCATCACACCCACATTATGCGCATGCAAACGATAACGCTCCACTCTTTTAGCCATAACTTTCACAAAGAAATAAACGGCTAAACATAAATATAGAATGCGACATAAACTTAGCATAAAATCTGTGATCATATAGAATCCGACAAAGAATGAAAAAATCATAGACAATAAGAATTGGCATAATATATCAACCACGATTACTTTTCCAATCAACAAAATCAACACTAAAACAATCGCATCAAATAAGATGTGAAAAATTTCATTCATCGAAAAATTACCAAGCTTAGAAAACAATTCCTCTACCTTGGCATACACCTTATCAATCGTTTTATCTGCACGATTTGAGAATGGATCCATTGAATCCGTATTGATCTTATATGCATCTAGAATATCTTTTACCAACTCATCCACATCGCCAAAACCAGCAACCGCCTCTTCTTCTGCAACACCACCAGCAATCTTGTCATCAATATACGTTCCATATTCCAATATGATGTCTTCTCTTTCTTTATCACTAATTAACGATAACTTTTGATTTAAAACATCCAAAAATTCCTTTTTTAACACCCTACTTCACTCCTTTCAAATATGCATTTACACTATCTGAAAAATCCGTCCACTCCGATAATAATGCATCATATCTTTCAAGTCCTAAATTTGTGATATGATAATACTTTCTTGGAGGACCCTCCGTAGATTCTTTTAAATAAGACTCCAACAAACGATCGTTCGACAATCGCTTCAGCAAAGGATAAATCGTACCTTCATTTACTTGAATTACCTCGTTGATACGAGACACAAGCTGATACCCATATAGATCATCCGATACAATAGCCTTTAATACAATCAACTCTAAAACACCTTTTTTAAATTGAGTATTCATGCGTTTCACCCCTATTCTTTCCCATTAATGATGGCTGAAACACATCTACATACATCTTTTCCAAAGTTGTCAATGAAAGATTACGAATCGACTGTACATACTTAAAGTTTGGATTCACAATCCCATTCTTATATTTCAACTTCAATTCATATGCCTCATTATATTCAATGGCACCCACACCAATTACTTGAACACACATAAATAATTTCGAAGCTTTATTCAACCCCATGATTTTTCCGTTACGAATCCAACCACAAAAATACACCGGAATATTTTGGAAAGAGTATCCCGAAATATGGTCAATCGAAATCACAGGAAGATTCTTTTTTTTACCTAAACATTGCGCATATTCTTTTGTTGCTCCATGTTTAGAACAATAAATCACCGCTCTTGGCTGCATAATATCACCCCGTTCACTATTATGATATACACACTACCTTGGATTGTCAAGTACTGTGTTATGCGTATTTGATTTTGATGAATTTAACATTGAATATTCACTTTATTTTAAAATATCTATCTAACGAAGATTTTAGTAGAATATAGGTGAAATAATATATAGTGGTAATTGATCCTTTAATGTATTAACACAAACACCTGGAAACATATAGGTATCTGGCTGACTACTCCTCACCGCAAGCAGTGAGGGTTCTTAAATAACAAAGGTCAACATACAGTGGATACAGTAGCTCAGATGGAATATGAAAGAATTAAAGAAGGAAAAATAAAATGAAATTTCAAAGATTTAAGCGCGGAAGTGTTGTAATGGTGGAATTTTCACCACCTATGGGTAGTGAAATCAAGGGGAAACATTTAGCTATCGTTTTAACGAAAAATGATTCACCTAATAGTGGTGTGCTAACGGTAATTCCATTAAGTTCAAAAAATAAGCCTTATTATGTTCCAATCGGTAATTTTTTTCTTAATGAAGCAATCCCTTTCTTAGATAAACAATTAAATGAATTCATAGAGAACATTAAAAATGTTACAGATGAAGAGAAAAAAGCAATGTTAGATAATGCAAATAAGTTTATTTTTATTGCCAAAATGTATCAAAAAATGGGTGTTAACTCCTATGCAATGGTACAAAATATCTCCACAATCAGCAAATTAAGAGTTCTTAAACCAATAAACAAGTGTGATCCCATTTTAAAAATTAGAGTTTCAGATGAAATCATGACAATACTTGATAATAAATTAATAGAATTATTTACAAAGTAAATCTTTTGACTTTAGAGTTATGAGATGTTAATATGCTTATGAACAACGGCCTTAGCGCCATTGATTATTACACAACGGCCTTAGCGCCATGTAGAAAGTCACTGATTTATTTCAGTGGCTTTTCTTTATTATCAAATCTTTGTGTGAATGTCAAATCTATGGCTGCTTAATTAATGCTGAAGAAGAGATTTTGAACGCAATTTCAAATTTTTAGGACCTAATTAAGATATAATACAACATAAAATTATTAAATCCCCTTTATATAAAAGGGGATTTTGCTTAGTTAGTAAATTTTTCGTAGAAAGATAATGAGTTTATTACATTAATTTGTGCTTTAAATATAGGTGTAGAATTCATGAGAATAAATGATATTTAATAGAATTCATTCCTTTTAAGATGTAATCAAGATATAAACGATATCTTAATTTTTGAAGAATTTCCCAAAGTTAAGTCCATTGGTATTTAATCAAAAAAAGGCATAAGAAAAGAAGGGCCACAATATAAAATCGGCCCTTTTTTTGCGTTATTTGAATAGTTTAAAAATCTTTTCGACGATTTTCAACAGCAATTCAATCAATTTGTTGATTCCAGATACATTAATTGTGTCATTTTTGACAGAATCTGAACTATTTCCATCGTTTTTATCGTTTTTTGAATCATCTTTTCCGGTATTTGAACCATTTTCATCCTTTTTAGGCTCGTCACTCTTTGGATCAGACTTGTAGAAGTCAATATCATGATAGATTACATCTTTGTCAAATGGATTCGAAGTGTATTGATGTATAACTGCAATATCTGAATTGTCTGAATTGACATTACCATCATCCTGATTCCATGCTGCAATCCACAAAGGATAGTCTGTATCTACATATTGTCCAATCCATGATCTAGATGTATAAACACCAGTGTAATAACCTTGTGACTTAAAATAATCACAGAATACTTTGCAGACCATCGAACAATGTTCTTTTGTCAATAATCCGTTTTGTTCCTTCCAACCCGGCTCTCCAGGCTTCGTGCTAGAATCTTCCATATCCATCCACACACCAAGTTGGATATTTCTGTTTCTGATTAATTCATGTGTATACTTGGCTTGTTCAAGTGCAGTCTCTTCATCGCCGCAATAATCGTAACAATATACACCATAAGGAATTTTCAACTCTTCGCATTTGTTCGCAAAATACTCAAATTTCTTGTCTTCAGTTGTCCACCAATTTGAGCGCAAAATCACAAAGTCATACTGCGACAAATCTATGTCCGAACTGTTATGTTCTGATAAGTCGATTCCATATCCTTTTACATTTTTAGTGTAATCTGTTTTAGACGGGTTGGATGACTCTGGTGTAGAAGGTTTTGTTTCTTCCTTCTTTTCTTCTTCTGGTACAGTGAATGTAGCCCACATCTTACTCTTATCTTCGGTTGCGGACACTGCAACAAAGATTTTTCTATCACTATCTTTATAAACTACATAACGATGACCATTGCCAATATACTTCCAATAATATCTGATTTTATCTCCGCTGTTGTATATTTTGCATACATTGCCAGTTGGCGAGTCGTAACGCGCTCTAATGCCATCTACAGTGAACGTAGCTACACCATCTTCTTGTACAAGTTCAATTGTATCACTTGGATTAGCATCATCTTCTATTGCACTGAAAGTGGCCCACGTGTCTTTTCCTTGAACTTCGCTTCCTGAGATTGCCATGAGTTGAGTCTTGTCTTTATTAACCACCCATCTATGGCCATTAGCTACGACTTTGTAATAGTATTCAAACTGATATCCTTTATTTACTCGTTTCAATACATTTCCTGTTGGACTGCCTTCACGAATTGCAACTGAATCAACAGTTAAAGTAGCAATAGCGTGTTCTGCAACTAAATTGGCTGCATTAAACACTGTAATTCCTGAACCGCTTGTAGGATTACTATAGCCTTTGTAATGCAACACCCCACATGATCCATTGTAAGTCAATGTTTGAATATTTGCAGGAGACAGGTTAGTTCCTTGATTCATTCCTAGGAACTGTCCTGTTCCGTTACCATTGTCTTTAATCAACATCGCTACATGGCCATAATAGGATCCTTTGTACCAACCATAAACTGAATCCCAAATAAACCAATCTCCAGGGTGGCCAATTTGTTCGAAATTAAAATAATCAACATATCCAAGTAAATCTCTTCGATACCAAATTTCGCGTGCTCCTCCAGAACCTCCAATCGCTCTTCCAGGGTTTGGATATCCAGCTTTCTTTAAAAACTCTTTGAAAAGAGTTACACACTGATTGTAGTATCCGCCTAGACCAGATGATTTGCCTAACCATTCTTTTTTAAAGTCATCTTTTGTGAAGTAGTTCATAATTAAATCTCTTCCTGATTGATTTTCTTGTCAGCTACTTCTAATCCTTTGATTAGAATTTTTGGAACGTCATATCCTGCTTCAACAAAGTTCTCAATAATTGATCTTGCTTCATTAACGGTCAAGGAAGCTAAGACGAACCATCCTAATAGAGTTGTTAGTGTTAGATCAACTCCGATTGTTTTGCCGATTTCGATAAACCAAGCCGAAATTGCAAAAGCGAATACAATCATTAACCAGTATCCTAGCTTTTTCAGAACTCCGGTCCATCCTTTGCTGCTATTAGTCTTATGATTAATATTTGACTTCATCCAACCTGTAATCCAGTCGATTACGTTTAATAATAAAAAAATGGCGAACAAGAACCAGTGTTCACCAAAGATAAGTGTTAGTAATGCAATAATTGCACCACATACATTGTTGTAGTAACTTGTAAAAACTTTCATTTATTTTCTCCGATGTCATATATAAAAAAGGCTAGATATTCTAGCCATGTTAATAATTTTCGCCAGTGATTTGTTTATACTGATCAGCAGTAATTATTCCTTTTTCACAAAATTTTCTTACCTGTTTATCAGTATATAGTTTTAGATCATAAAATCTTTTGATTTTTTCAAACATAGATTATGCCTCACTTTCTTCTAGAAGTGTATCTGTCATCATGGCGGTGTACATGACTTGTGCCTCAATCTTATCCTGTGCCGTTGCTTGTTGTTCTGGATCAACAACTTTAGGTTTATCTTCTTCTGAAACCTCAACCACTTTACCATTTACATGTTTGTAGTTATATCGACCGTATTTATCAACTAGTCCTTTTTCTAGATGCATACCTTGAGCGTGAGCATATTTATCTCCTTGCCCCCGGTCAATTTCTGTCATTGTTTGAATTTCTTCTTGCGATAAGAAGATTTCTGAATTAATAGATGTAATGTTATTTTCTGAATCTTTGTTAATATATACTCTTACCATGCTTACTTCTCCTATTCATCATCATAAATTTCTGCGTCTAGATAAATTCCACCATTAGGTGAAATAGCATAATTAATTGTAGTAATTCCAAGTGCTTTCAATTTATTCTTTAATTCACTTGAAGGATTTAACTGTAATTCTTTATAATCGTCAACCAAGGCACTGATAATATCTGATTTGTTAACTGTGATTACAGTGTTTGTTCCTGTATAAATAAAACCGGCTAAATTCATCTTATTGCTATTCGCAGATGGTTTATAAGTTCTCATTGAATTAACCTCCGGAACATTAATGTAGATAGTGCCGTTTGAAACATAACCGCTTCTAGCTCCGACAATTGGTTGGAAATACCACATACATTTCACGTATTCTTCGCTATAAATTGGATGAATAAAAGCAGTAGAGTGTTTACCTTTTTCCAATTTAATCCATTCGATCGTACAAGCTCCATTCTGTGATGTAGTACCGAATCTGATGATACTTAATGGAGTACTTGAACCATCAAGCGTTAGCGTATGGATTCCATTTGTTGTGATTTCTTTTTTTCCAATGAGAGCTTCTTTACCAAGAAGACTATCTCCGCCTTTTTTCATAGCTTCAAGTCTAAAAGAACCTACAATTGAAGAAACTTTTACAGAAATTGTAAATTCCTCATTTAATTCAGTATCCAAGATTTGGCTTATATAATTCTCTAGAGTTCCTGCAGAGTTAGTTGTTGAGCTTCCACCTTTATAGCTTATCCCATTACCTAATTGTTTTACTGTAGTATTGTAAATTTTCCATCTATCAAATGAATAATCTGTTTCGTTGTATGTTGTAAGTCCACGTTGATTTACTTTAAAATCCGGATTAATCAACAAATTCGGATTACTGAATTTAGTTCCTAAATAACTTGCTAATTGCGACAATAGCCCTTTTTTCAATCCTGCGCCATTATGCACAGGTAATAAGCTTGTATCTGTAAAGCTAGGCAATGCGTCTAATTCCGTGACTTGTTTTCCTGCCATTCTCTATTCCTCCTTGACTTTATATGTCCAATCCGTGCCGACTTTTCCACTTGCGACCTCGTAAGACCAATCCGCTAGGATTGTATTTCCTTTTTCATCCACTAAATCTTGAGCACTTGTTGCGTTTAAATTTGTGGTAAAGTGGTTATTCATAACCATTTGATTCAATGCGTTATGTGATGTGGTTACAGACTTAATTTTAGAGACAAGCCACTGAATAGAAGCTTTGTCTTTAAACACGAAAGCCATATACTAACCCCACATTGTATTTAAATCGTTTGTTGTAATCGCCGTTAATTCTGATTTCTTAACATATGCCGATAAATCAATGTCTGTATTACCAATCTTTTCAAATGTTTTTGTTTCTGAAAGCCAAATATACTCATCATAAATATCTTGCGCTCCATGTGAATGTGCGACTAAATAGATAACGCCATTCTTTCCTGTAGCAGGTAAACTATTTACCTTTTCATATTTAATAGATGTAATATTACCGACTGCCGAATTAATCAACGATTGTACTTGTGACTGTGTTTGATATCCTTTGCCTGTAACGATTGAATTTACTTGCGTAGATGTTTGAAAGCCACTGTCATTCGTTAATTGCGATACCTTTGTAGGTACTGAAATATCTACGGCTTTTGAGCTTGGCTCAACTTTTGTACCGTTAACCTTTACAGACTCAATCACATTCGCTTGAGCACCACTTGCGATACCACTTAATTTGTTTTTTTCTGCATTAGTATAGTCATTTGTCGATAAGCCTTTACCACTTACAACATTAACTTTCCCACCTAATTCAGATTTAATCTTACTAATCAAGAGTGTCAATCCACTCTTATCTAAATATTCAATAGCCATTCTTTTTCCTCCTATAGACTATTCCATAATTCATCTAGTTCGGATGTTGATACAGATGTTACAGAACCTTCTGCCATAGCTCCGATATCTTCCGGAGTATATACCGGTCTTGTTTCTGCTTTCGCCCACGTTGGAACAGTTGGGTCTATTTCTTCAACCTCTCCAATGATTTCATTGCCATTTAATTTCGGCTTGTTTCTGAGCTTCTCATAATCCGTTGTTCCTACATATTCTTCATTTAAACCGAGTTGAATATGATCTGATTCGTCTTTAACATCGATTTCTATACTGTTTACCAGAATCATGTGATCACTTCCTTATTTAATACACTATATACATTAACTGTTTTTATTGGTGAAGCCATCGCTATGCCGTCATATGTAATCATTCTTAATTGAATATTGCAATTTCCGTTTTTAAAGCTTAATGTTTCTTCCTGGGTTAAAAGAACTGAAATAACATTGTTTTCGACTTTTAAATCCGTCATACTTTTTTTCAGTAAATTTCCATTTTGTTCAAATACCACATAGATATGTTCCATATCTGCTAAATCAATATTATTGACCGTGATTTGAAGTGTTGGCGTTGTTCCTTGTCTCATTCTTTCACCTTATACGTCCATTCCTCACCTACATTTCCGGAGTCAACTTCATATGCCCAATCCGCTAAGACTGCATTTTCGTTCTCGTCGATCAGACCATTTTCTGAATCTGATAATAATTCAGTTTTAAAATGATTAGTCAGAATCATTTCCATTATCTTCTGATCAGCTTCACGGATTGAAGCTCCTAATGTTTTCTTTGCGTTTCCTTCGAAATCAATTCTTGCATCAACTATCTCCGCATTAGCATTCAATGAGCTTTCAGTTGAAGATATAATTGCATCAATGCGTGTAGTTAATTCATTCGCTTTTTTCAACAATGCCAAATATTGACCACGCACTGCGTTACCAGCATTACTATAGGTAATGCCATTACCGCCTACACGAATATCAATTAACTCGTTCAGATTTGTCTGATTGCCATTAGTGATTGTCAATAAATCCAATCTATGCATAATGGTGTCATATTTCTGCTCGATATAAGCATCAACCAATTGTTGCCAACCGTATTCACTTGGATCTACTTCAGTTGTTCCGTTTGGCGCTCTCTTCACGATAAAAGCTAATTCATTTGTCACTAGCTGCTTATTACCGCGAATCAAATGAACTGCTAGTTCAATTAATCCGTTTTCCTCAAAAGGCTTTCCTGGAATATAAAAGCCATCTTCGTCAGATGGCAATACTTCTTCATGTAGTTTTCCTTGATTTAAATATCGAATATGAATTTGTGATGTATAGTCATCATATTTGCTTCCATCACTTTTCAATATAACAGGAACATTAACAGACCCTTCACATGTTTCTAGCCCTTTAATGGCCACAAGTTGTAAACCGCTTCTTAATAATTCCATCAAATCAACTCCTTCCTATACGTATTTTGCATCTATTACAATTCCATTAATCAATGTTAATTGCAATTTTTTGGTAATAATCGTTGGCCCATCAGAACCGTCTGCATAACATTTAGGCCTGAAATATCCTAATGGCGCAGTTCCGATTGCCAGTAAATTAAATGGTCCGCCATTCGCGCCACCACTTCTACCCTGGTTTTGGCCGAAGTACTGACCATTGTAGTACATGGCTACGTGGCCTTTACCACCTCCCATGTTGGAACCCCAAACTGCGATATCTCCATTTTGTGGAGTGGATACGACATCACATGAATTCAACATTCCGTTAGAAGCGCGTTGAGTCCAAATATCTTGAGCACCGCCTGTGGCCGTGCAGTTCGCATATGAGTAGCCTAGCCACTTCATGTAGAATGCATATCCATCCCAACATTGTGCTCCATATGCACCGTCTATATCATGACTTGTGCCATTGTACGTATTCACAAATACTGAAAAAGGTTGAGCCATATTACTCAACCCCTACTACAATTCCGGCTTCAACTGTAATTGATTTTGTTACAGTGTAAGTACCAGTGAGCCCTTTTTTACCGTCCAAAGTTATGATGCTAGCACTGTCTGAAATAGATATAGTTGAGTTTTTGGTCTGCATTCTAACATAGTTTTTGGTCACAGAAAAACTATGTTCACCGCTTGAAAGTAAAACTGTGCCATCATCGCTAACCGAAACACTGGTGTCGCCACTGATCAGTGCCACACTATGCGATAGATACTCGCCATCATGTTTAAAAGAACGAAATGCTATTCTTTCGGGCAATCGAGTACCATCTGAATCAATGCACTTAATATCAGACCAGACGGAGCCTTGTGTGACTCCCTCAGCACGTGGCTGCATATTGATTTCTGCGCCAACATTTATGTCTTTAACAGTATTAAGAACACCTTTAAATGTCCCATCATTCATTACAAGCTCACCGGTATCCATATTCAAATAAAAGCTGCCGCTCTTATCTGAAAGAATGCCTGTAATAATCGCATTCGCAATCAAACCTTTTGGACCAAATGCATTACCCCATTTCCAATCCGTTCCATCTTCGGTTCTTGTATCAGAGAACTCTAATCCGCTAGTTCCATAGCATGTTGCTCCATACGTTGGACTACCTGGATCTAAATCTTCCATCTTCATGGCTCTGTAATCCATTTTCTTTGCAATGTTTCTTTGAGCGTATAAAGAAGCTTGAGTTGCATCAATGATTCCTTTTATCTTTTCTGCAATCAAACTAGATGTTTTCTTGTCAATCACCTTTTGTGCTGCCTGAATAACGCTGTCCGCGTTTTCAAAGTACTTCGTTTCATAATCACCTAAAGTCATACTGTCATATTTCTTTAAAATGCAATCGTAATCACATTCGATTAATCTTGCCTTTGTTTCGATATTCAACTTTCTATGCTTAATATGAACTGTATCACCAAAACCAATTGAAACAAGATTCTCAAAATCTTTATAAGCATCCAGCCTTGATAAATCGACAATATCAACCTTATACGTGATATTAGGAACATCACAATTGGTCTCAGTGAAATAATTGGCTGCTCTTTTTCGCAACACTTTATACAAATCTTCTAAAGTATCGCAAACTGTAATTCCATTCGATGCATCATCTTCCTGTGCATCTTCTTTTAGCTTTACGTCATCAAACTGGATAAAGTTCCAATATACATCTGGATAATTATTGATATAAGGAGAATCAATACACTCCTCATTGGGCAATGTATATCCATTGTAGGCTTGAGGATATATCCTAGTGATTAAATTTTCTGTGTTGACGACTTCCTGAACGCTTTTCAAATTGTATCCGAACTCACATCTAGCGCCTTTATCTGAACCAATTCTTTTGTTGATTTTGATTGTGTAATCGTCATAAACGATTTCTCCACCCCACCGATTCATAAATGTATTGTCTGCATTCCCATTAATAGCCTGCAGACGATTCATTTTATTAAAATAGCACGTAGAAATATCTGTGATATCCGAAATCCCTTTAAAAGACGTTCCACTTAAAATTGTATTTAACGCATCCTGGCCATTCATATTCACACAGCGAGTATCCCACAAAGGCGGTGTTGTCTTGACCATGTAAAAAAGCGGATACGATGTTACCTGAACATCATAATCCGCTTTGTCTACATGACGAATAATAAACAATTGATCTTTATTGAATAAAGTTGGAACTTTTAAGACTGCTCCATCAACTATATTTTCTGAAATATCATCAATAGGATGTATTAATTTAACATACCATTCCCCATTCAAAACAACGTGCATAACGCAGCTAGATGGATGTAGAACATAATCGCCATTCTTTTCATAATTCTTATTGAAAGGCTTATACAATTGGATCATAGTTCGCACCTCCAGTTTGGAATCACTTCACACTTAAAATTGCCACTAACAGTAATCGAATTCGAACCTTCAATTAGATATAAAGACTCAAAATCACCGCTTACCTGGACATTCTGCAAATCACCATTTTCTCTATATGCTACACAACGCTCGGTATCAATATAGATTGTTCCTGATGCATTAACTGTCATCTTATTACCATTTACAGACAAAGCACATTGTCCTTCACCGCTAATGATATAAACAGGATGAGAAACCGCATAAGGATTTGTCTGCACCATTCCACAGCCATATCTATCTTGTCCAATATATAAATATCCATATGGATCACAAGTAAATGTGGCCACAAAAGCATTAATTTCTTTTGTGCTTTCTCTTGAGATATCACCAAATTCAACTTTTTTGATTTTATAAAAGATTTCTGAATCATCCATCATCATAAGAGTCTTAGATTTACGAATCATTCTTTTATAATCTCTAAAAGTTTTATTCAAGTATTCTCTTTTTTCTTTGAAATTAAAATTGATATTAAATGTAATATCGTCATAAGTACCTAAATCTTCGAAATACTTACCATCTCTTCCAGGAATATCATATTCTTTGTAGTTGCGCTTAGGAGTTACTATATCCGGCCGTCTGACCGGATATAGTTTTTCCCGAACGCAAGATACGTTATCTAAATAAATATCAAATGAACTCATTCTATGCCTCACCCCTCATATAAGCATTAGATACACTTCTAGATCCAATAACTCTTTCCATAGATGAAGCAATATTACGACCATCCAATGTTGTAGTGTTGTATACAACAAACGTTGGATCATACCGATAATTCGTACTATCAGTAAACGAAGGATCCATTCCAATATCCATGATATCCTGTAAATCTTTGATTTGGCTTTCTACTCTGCTTTTGTTTCTGTCAATTCCTGTAGCTAATAAATCCATGAAGTCAGGCATCCACTTATCCGCATCGGCCAAAGGACCTTCATCTGGAACAGAGAAATGTAGATTTTTCTTAATAAAGTTTGTGACTCCACTAATCTTTCCTTTTACCCATCCAGTAAATCCTTTCCAGATACCACTCGCAAAGTTTGACATCATGTCCAATCCCCATTGTAAAAATTGACCAGGTAATGATTTTATCTCATTCGCAATATTTTTAACCAGATTAACTGCTGCATTCTTCCCTTTTGAAGCAAAATCTTTTGCCCAATTGACAATTGCAGACAACATATTACTAATCCAATTTTGGAAATTGTTTAAACCATTCGCAAAATTCTCACCAAGATTTTGGAAAAAATCGTTGATTTTCTGCTTCACATTATTGAAGCCATCCGTCCATGATTTTTTAAAGCCTTCCCATAACTCAGATACTTTGTTGCAAACGGACTCCCAAGTTTCCGTCAAGAAGTTAAGTACTTCATCCCAGTTTTGAATAACTAATATAATGGCCATGATAGCTGCAATAATCGCAACAATTATCGCAATCACAGGAGCTGCGGCGGTCATTAAAGCTGCAACTCCACCTGCTGACCATCCACACGCTGTGCCAACCGCCAGTATCAAAGGAGCAATCGTAGTTAAAGCCGCAATAATCCCAATAAATACCGCAATCATTTGTTGAGCTGGTTCAGGAAGTTCACTAAATATCTGAATAATTGTAGTCAATGCTTTTGTAAATTCAGTAAACACTGGCATTACTGCCTTTGAAAAATCGGCCATGGCCTCATTGTAATCATCTTGGGCTTTGTTTGACTCAACCAATGCCTTGTTGTTCTCATTCCATGCATCTGCTGATTTCATTAAGCCTTGATTTGCCATTTCATCCAACACTAACTGTGCACGTTCTGAATTATCTGAACATTGTTCTAATTTTTCATTGAATTCATCTTCGGATGTTCCAGCCCAATTCAACATATCCGCAAAATTACCGGTAACTGTACCTGTCTTGATTGTCTCGTTGATTGACTCAGCCAAACCGTCGATTGGAATCGAATCACCATACCGGGCCCAGGCGCCAATTGCACCTTTAGTGATTTGCGTTAACTGACTTTGCTCCAAACCAATTGCCTGCAAGTTAGCTGTAGTTGTTGCTGCGGATTGTGTATCGCCTAACACTCCAATAAGCTGCTTATAGGTCTGTTTTGTTTCATTCGTAGTGTAATTTAAATGAGAAGAAGAAACTTCTAAAGAACCCATGATTTTTAAATACTCTTTAGATTCTTCAACTGCTCCTTTAATATTCTCAATCATATCCGACGCAAAGTCAGAAGCTATTTGAGCTACTTCTAATTTTTCAAAACTTGTTTGTAATTGTTCTACGTCTGTTTTAGTATCATTTGACACATCTCCAGCTTCCTTAGTAGCCTTCGAATAATCTTTGACACTTGAAGCTGCACCATCTGCGCTAGTTTTTAAGCCATCTAATTTAGTATCGTTATCTGATATTTCAGATGATAACTTATTGGCATATGCAGTTGTCTCGTTGAATGCAGTTTTCAACTTAGAAATTGTTGATTCCGTATTCGCATAAGCTTTTTCTGCTTTCTGAACCTGGCTTGAATTCTCACCGTATTCATTCGTCAATTGTTGAATTTCTTTAGCTTGTGCATCAAGATAATCCGTTTGTTTTTTTATCTGATCCGATAAAAGTTTCATTTTATCTGACTGCTCATCATATTGCTTCTTCAACACTTTATTCTTTGCAGTCAATGACTCCATACTATCCGCTTGAGCATCAAATTCACTTGATACAGCTTTTAATTCAGACCCATACTCTTTTAAATTTTGATTGATTTTAGAAATGGATTGATTAAATTCAGATTCACCTTTAATAGAAATCTTTGGACCAATATCATATCCAGCCATATCATCACCTCAAATCCACATTAATATATTCTGGCTCTATATATTCGTCGGCATATCCATCTAGAATGACCGAAGCATCCGTTAAATCAGCTAAATAACCTAACGGCATCACTAGAAACTCATTAGACGGAATACCAATCTTATAGGCTTTTACCATTAAGTATTTGCTTGAATCACCTTGAAGCTTTTTTTCTTCTTTTTTTTTGAAGATTTTAAAGGCTTAGCCTGGATTTTTCTTTCTTTTGATTTGGAAATACATTTCTTGATTTTTGCAACAATTGCCTTCAATTCTTCTGGATCAGAAGGAATCAAGTACCCAATTGTATCTTTTGGAATCGGCTCCAATAATCCATCTTCGCCAATTGGTGCTCTATCATACTTTTGTCGCATGATATTCATAAACGCACATCCTGAATCAATCATTAGATAAAGCATGCTGATCATCATGTTTGCAGCTTCGGCCACATCCTGACCTTCTTCAATCTTTTTAGCAGCTTGCGCAAAGTTTCCCATTTGAGATACGCAAGCTAAAGAAAAAGACATTGGATATCTATATTCTCCAATGTCAATAAATTGAATATTCATGTCCATAAGTCACCTTATGCAACGATATTTGCCTTTTGTTTCAAGTACTCAACTGCTTTTGCTTCATCAGGCAAGTCTGCGTAGCATTGCCATGCATGGTCACCTGCTGCATCACGCATCACGGATCCTGTAATTTCAGGCAACTGCCAATCAACTGTATCTTCTTTAGTTTTCGCAGAACCACCTGGAATATTAAATTTAACGCGATTAAACCAAATTGCACGATAGAATTCTTCACCGTTATTTTGATGCAGTTCAATAAGCCCACATCCAACTTCAATTGACTTCGTATTATCATCAAATACATATTCCGTTACTGATTCCTCACCAACTGAAATTTTATTTTCTTTAATACTCAATAAAAGCTTGGATGTAGCAGGCATCAATTCACCAGTGGTAATAGTCAAAGTTCCTTCTTTGAACTCTCCACCTTCTGATTCTGCAATTTCATTGTCTAAATATAAATTGTTATTGTCCGTAGTCGTAATATCAAGGCTATACTCACTCATTTTTTCTGGAATAGCTCCTTCTGAATAAGTTGTAGCACCGCCTGTATGACTATATTTCGCAATAATTAGTTTTGATAAACCTTTTTTTGCCATTATTTGTTCATCTCCTTTTTGAATAATTCATTCATTTTACTGTCCATTGTTTCAATACTCTTTTTTCTATATTTTCGAACTGCACGACCTACAAAATCATTTTTAGGACGAAAAGACGTTCCTCTCAAAATTGATCTAGCAATCAATGGTATTGGAACACCTCTTGAATACTTTTTCGTTTTATGACTTGAATATCCGGCAAAACCAACTTTGATGTTGATATCATCGCCCTTGCTCTCCATGTCTGATATTCCAAGACCTTTCTCAAGAGCTTTTTTCTCGTAGTCCATAGGGCCTTGACTTGCATGATTGGATGTCTGTAATGATTTTATCTCGCTACGAATACCATCTACAACCACTCCAGCGCCTTCATATAATGACATCTTCATGATTGGAACTACATCATCTTTTTCAAGCTTCTGCAGTTTATCAAGATATTCATCAAAATCATTAAATTCAATTTTGGCCATCAATACTCCCAGTCGAACGAATAATGAATGTAATTTGAATTTGTTTCGTATTCAATATTAATTATATTGAATGGAACTCCGTTGCCGTTAAACAAACCAATAACATCATCCACTAAATCATCGAACTCGACTTTTGTATAAATATCCAACGAACCTTTTAAAATGATTTCATCATGCTGATTGTCCAAAAATAAAGAATCAGATTCTCCTTCTTCTTGCCAAACTATATATCTATCGCCTTTATCTCCTGTTGCATCATAATGGTAAATTTCATTAGTGCTTGTATACTGCAGTAATTCTGCAAATTCTTTAAGCTTCGAATTCAAACTTTTCATTTAAATGCATCAATGTAAGCTTAGTGATTTGTATACCATTATCATCAAATGTATGTTGAATCTGTGAAATCTGATACTGTGTACCATCTTCCAAAACCACAACATCGTTATATGTAATTGAACGATCTCTGTAGATAGATACAGATTCATCCAGTCTGTCCTGTGCTTTTTTAGCTTCATAAAACTTTGTAACACCAATTACTTCATAGGAAAAATAATAAGAAGATTTAAGACGTAATTTAGATACAGGCATAAAGCCTTTATCCTGCACTAATACACGCTCATAAATCTTCAGCATTCCATCATCAAAGGTCATTATCTTCCTTTTTGTGACCACAGGATATTGTTCAATTCATATCTTAGAGATCTAGGCATAGCTAGTGTGTTGTCTTTGGTAGCTCTTTTTCTAAATAAGAATGCTGCATAATCAATCTTGGCCATATAATAATCAAAGGAATCATCATCGACGATTCCTTCTCTTGTCATAAGGGAAGCAGCTTGCTTCAACAACACTTTTAAATATTCATCGTTGGCATTTGTTGGAGGCATTTGGAGATTCTGCTTCAGGACAGTTAGTTCAGTATCTTCTCCAAAATCCATTGTTTATTACCCTTTTGTGACTTTTACAGTATAAACAAGTTTTGACATGCCATTCTTAACAGTAACAACTAAATTCTTAGTTCCTTCTAATGTTAATTCCTGGCCATTATTGTATTTCTTTCCACCGTACATAATAGTCACTGATGCTCCTTCTTGAGCAGGAACTGCATTTACAACGGCATTTGCTGCAGTTGCGCTTACTTCATATTCGTAAGTATTTGCATTGAATGCTAATGTTTCTGATCCAAGAGTTAATGATGATAACGTTGCATCGTTCGCATCATCTGCACGGAATGTTGCTGATGTCACTGGTGCTTTACCGTTGATTGTCATCACACCGAATCCTTCATCGATTGCAGGTTTTCCATCGTAACGAGCAACTCCACGGAATACTGTCTGGTTATCTAAGAATTTAACGTGTTCTGACTGATCAATCTTAGCCCCTGCACGTTCGCCTAAAGAGTATAAATCAAAGTGTCCGAAAATAATATTGTCGTCTGCAATAAAGTTAAGCTCAACAATTTCACCACCAACAATAGGCATTGTATTCTGCATTCCCGCAACAATGGCACCATTCATATCTGCATCCAATGATTCTGCCATCAATAATTTATGCGTCTTTTCATTCATTACCCATGTTAATCCAGCAGATGAATAATCATTAATTACACAAGTAGACTTTTTAATGATGTCTTTGAATAATTCTTTTCCAGAAAGGCTAGCATTACCTTTTAAAATATTTGTTGTATGTAAATCTTTCCATGCTCTTGCCGTTGAAGGATAATCGTTTGGACGCGCTTCCTGTGCTAATCGAGTTACGATACCTAATGGCATTTTAACTCCGTGTCCAAATACGATAGCTTTATCCAATGCTTTACCAATTGCTTTACCAATCGCGTTGATAATTTCTGCAGCTAAATCTTCATCACTGTCTTCCAATACTGCATTGCATACCGCAAAGAATCCAGCAACTGCGTATCCATCCATCTCAATGTTATTGAATTTCAAATCCATTTCATTCAACGATCCACACATTTCAGTCCAAATACCTTCCGGAATATCTCCCATGATATTTTGACGAGACGTTCCGCTTACGCTCTGCAAATTAACTCGTGAAATCAATTTAGAATTTTCTTCGACCTTTTGACGAATCAACGGCAACATGATTTGTGGAATCGTTAATCCAACATTTTCAATTGCACGATGCTCTTTAATGCATGTTCTTACATTCGCTAAGAATTTTTCAACGCTTTCATCTTTAAAGAAACGATCACGTTCTTCCATTGGCATATTGAAGAATTTATTTCTTACAGTCATTTTCTGTTGTCCTCCTCTGTTTTCTTCTTGCTTAGGGTCATCTGTTGGTTGTTGAGATTCTGCTTCTTCAATTTCTTTTTCGATATCAGCGATTGTCTCTTCCAACTCTTTCTTTTCATCTTCGTATTCTTGTTTTTCTTCTTCTAATTTTGCTACTTCTTCTTCAACAGCTTTTTGTTCTTCTTCTGTTGAATCATCACGCAATTCAGAAATCGCAACTTCTAATTCTTTCGTGCGCTTTTCAAAATCAGATTCTTTTTTTCTTAATTTCTCAAGATTCTTTTTCTGCGTATCTAATTTTTTACGCAACATTAAAACTTTTAACATGCTTATTCTCCCTTCAATCTCTTTAGCATTTCTTTTTTTCTTTGTTCTACTTTTCTAGAACGAATTGTGTTAAATTCCTTTTTTCGCGCAGATACCTGGGTATCTTCATATGCAGGGAACGTAACTACGGATACTTCATACAGATTCACGGATTTAATTGTCCAATGAACTCCATTTTCGCTTTCTGAATATTCTTCTGAAGTAATTTCAAACCCAAAACTACATTGATCCACATCTCCACGCTGAACACGAGCATAAAGATTCATCGCATCCTGGTCAGATTCATTGATTTCAACCTCGCCCCATAAACCTTTGTCATCAACTCTTAAAGTCAATGTTCCTGATTTTGTGCGGCCTAAAACCAAACGTGTATCATGGTCAATCAAACAACGGATATCACTATCCAGTGCTCCATCAAAAGCATGTGGATCTACACTTTCAGTAGCTCCATCCCATAACTGATAATTGGAATTGAAAACCGCAAAGTATCCATTGATATACTTTTTACCATCCGCATCTCTAGTTTTGAATTTAGATAAAGAACTCCTCATCTGATATTTTTTATCCATTATTCTCACCACCTTTTTCCAATTTTTTCTGGTCTCCTATCATTCCTTGTGGAATATAGTTTTCAAGTATGATCAATTCATCTAATCCATCCATCGGAGAATATCCTAGTGAATCTCTGACTTCATTGCCTGTCACGATTCCTCGTGTATACAAATCACATCCCACCGTCGAGAGTGTCTGTATGTCATAAGCATAAAGCGACCTATAATTGAACCTAAAATACCATTCAGGCTTGATAAGTAAACTTCGTGTAAGTGCCTGTTGGATGCACTCACAAATTCCTTTAATTCTTGTATTAATCCAGTTGTTCCATTCCTCTTTGTTGAATTCTCCAGCACCTAATACGAATGCTGGAACATCTAAAATGGAAGCTACTGTCTTTTTGTCCATTTCAACCGAATCTTTGATTGCTAAATCATTCAATGATAATGGCTTTACTGTAACCACATCAAATCCGTCTGCAGGAATAAGCCACGGCTCTCCAGTCTGATTTGATTTAATGTATTTGTCCAATAACTTTTGTCTTCCACCTGAATTAGAAAATTCATCAACCATTCCATCGACCTTAACAATTAATGAGGGTTGCCATTTTGATTCCATGAATCCTTTCTTTGTGGCACTTGCTTGATCCAATGTTTCGGCCACGCTTCGTAAGGATTTACGATATCCCACACCTTTCCATGGATAGTTTGGATCCGGATTAATCACGATATGAATTAAATCTTCCGGAAAATATTCCTTTCCGTTATAAAGAATGGAATATCCAAAATCACCGTTTGGAACGAATGAAACACTTCCAGGATTCAAAGGATAGATACCTTCAATCAGTCCGGATACTGTTCTTGGATACAGAACACAGTTTCCGTCACCTTCCAGCAGCAGAGCACGAACTATAGAAGACATCCATGTCATTCTCGTCATATATTTATTTGGATGGATATCCACCAAATTAGATAATGCATTACTTATTCTTTGGTCACCATTCTTAGAATTCTCCATTAAATGGATTGTCATACTTCCAATTAGATTGGCAATCTTATTAACTGCACTAATAATTTCAGGATTCTGTGATAACGGTGTATAACCGGCTGACAATAAAGATTCCCAATTCACTGGCATTACCGCAGCATAATTCGACCTTTTTTGTGGATCTGGTCTAATATTCTTCTTTTTGTTTCTCCTTGACAAAATAAGCCTCCTAATCTAAGAACATCGAAGCAGACGAATTCTTTTCTTCTGCAATTAATAATTGTTTACAAGCAATAACTGAGCAATCAAATAAATCTATACGTTGGTTTGGCATTACTTTTTGGAAACGAACAAAATCATCGCTATCTTCTGTAGCTTTTACATTTCCAACGCAATACTCATACGCAAGATTATGCACGTAATAAAATTCTTGAAGGTTGAACTTCTTCTCAATTTCTCTAAAAGCTTCCGTTTTTTCGACGTACAACTGTTTCTGATCACGAATTTTAAAACCAGCTTTTTTCATTTTTAAAATGAATTCACGTGAATACCTTCTGTCGTATCCAATCCATCGAATCCTAAAGCCTCTGTCTCGAACTTTTATAAACCATTGAATTACATCTTCATATTCAATAACGTTCGAATTACAACACGTTAGCCATCCTTCTTCTTCCCACCAGAATACCGGAATGTTATCTTCATCCGATTTCTGATATGCGGTACTTCGTGGAATAAACGCATGACTGATGCAGATATCCACTCCTTTATATCGGCCATAAATACAAACACCGGTTAAATCGTGCAGTTTGGATAAGTCCGCACCGCCATACCACTTGATAGGAAGTTTGGCCAACTCATCAATCGTCCAATTATACTTGGCATCGGATGTCTTCACGACATTCATATCAAAATAAGTATCAATTTGATTTGTAAAAACATTCAATGATTTTGCGAAGAAATCTTTTCTTTGTTGAGGGTCATTCTGCGCCTGGATCGCATCATTCATTAAGTCTTCGGCACGAACAGATTGGCCAATACCAGGATTGGCCATCGCCTGAACATCTGGATTCATGTAATCCAAAAACTTTGCGCCTTCCTCATTTTCCGTTAGATCGGCTTCGCAAATAAAAACGAAGTATTGCTCATCGTCTACTTCGCCATCTAAAATTTTTTTACAATATCGAACTCTTTGTGCTAAGAAACTGTTTGGATCATCTCCTGCAGTTGAAATACCAATCATTAATTTGTTCGCGTAAGCCTTCATGGCTTCTTTAAACAAATTGTATTGTTTCGGTTTTTTAAACGCATGGACCTCATCTGCAATCGCAAAGTTACAGTTAAATGAATCTTGCGCATCTGGATTTGTGGCCAACGCATTTAATTCAAACATTCCGTCAGACATTTCTGCTTTTATAGAATGTTCGTTGTTGTTGTCGATAATATGAAACAATCCACCATCCTCATCAGATTCACCCATGTTTCTTACGTTATATTTAAGAAAATTGAATGTTTCCAATGTTTGCTTTAAGGCTGCAGCCACAACATAAATCTTGGATCCGGACTTTCGATAAAGTAATCCAACCGCATACGCTAATGCTGCGGAAAATGATGTTTTAACATTTTTTCGAGGAATAAATATTAACGCCTCATGATATTTCTTTATCTTTGTTCCTTTTCGATAGATTCCAAACAGGTTGTAAATGATAAATTTATGAAAAGGCATCAAAATAAAAGGAGTACCTCGTAAAGGTTCTCCATCTTGTGATTCGCCTTGCATGTGGCAAATCGTCTTCTGGATGATTGAGATAATGAAATCTGCATCCTTTGGATTGAATTCATATCTTTCATCTTCCAAATCTCTATAAAATCTATCAATTGCTTTTATACGATAAATATTGGCTTTGATTCTTCCGTCCTTACAATCTTCACAATATTTCTGTACTTCTGAAAAATACTTTCCATTATACACTACTTAACACCTGCGCCAATCTACTTTGTTTTACGGATTCAAGTCCGTTTGATTTAATCGCTTTTAATCCTTTTGGAGTTAATCCTAAAGTTGTTTCAATTGTGAGAAGATTCTTTTGAAGAGCTTCGATGGCCAAATATTCTGCAGTCTTACGAATATTCTCATTTCCGGATTTATTTTTAAAAGTCTCTGTCACTTTGCACCCCTCTTCGAACCACTTTGCATACAACAAATCGTACTGAAATCGCATCTCTGCATACCTATGAATTGTTACATCGAACTCTTTCTTGTAAGTTCCAATTTCTTGCATATATAAAACTGTTTCTTTAAAAATTCGATTCGTTTTTCTACTGACAGTTGCCCTGTTCATTTTGGCCATCACCCCCTTTTTTCAAAAATTGCTCAGAGTTGGAAAGATGGATACTCCCCCAGGGAACCAATTTTCATGTCAAAAAAATTTAGGTGGGGGGATTTCTTTCAGAGCAATCTTTTTGAGGCTATCTCATCCAAATCCACACCTAATTCTTTGGCCACATCACGTTTATCGTAAGCTCCAATCAAATAGAGCAGATAGATTCGTATCAGCCTACATAGTTCATCATTAGATTGCATAATCTTTTTTCTTCTTTCTCCAATCAACTCCTGGAATTGTATGTCTTTTCAATTCTTCACCAAGCTCAGTCAATGCACCAGTGCTTCTGTTCTCCAACTTATTGTGCTCACCTACGCTCACACTAATTAGGTTCCAATCGCAGAACCGATATTCAGGATATTCATCTGCTGGATAGATATGATGCACAACTTCTGCTTCTACTCTTCTGCCATATCGCTTTGATATCTGACAAAGATATCCATCTTTTCTAAGAATTGATTCTCTTTTCTTTTTCCATCTCTTAGTCTTATAATCCATGCTTTTTACCTCGTGAAGACAGTCTAGCAAGGAAACTGTCTACACCAAATAAAAAAAGCACATGTGCGTGCTTTCATGTGTAAAATATTCAACGCTTGGCTTGTCGAATTTTTTACGCTACTAATATACCACATTAAAATGGTGGCCAATGGCTACTCTTTCAAATTTTTTGTATAATTGATTCGAAAAGGAGGTACATTATGAATTCATCGAATACAAAAGCGAACGTTCCGTCCAATTCGCAAACACGTACAGGACTTGGATCAACATCCCCAAAAAGACCAAATCCATCTACTACGAAAAAGCCTAGATAGGCTTTTTTATTTTGGTTCTGGAATAATCACAATCTTAATTTGCTTATCTACATTCACATATGCTTCCACATTGTCGTTGTTCTCACATTTATTCATGGCTTCATCAAACGACAATTTTTCTAGTCCTGGAAACGGATAAATAGAGAATTCATAATTTTTGCTTTTTTGATTCTCCCATCCCATGCAACCGTGAATCAATAATTCGCTACTTTTCAAATCATATACATATACAAACAATACTTCATTTCTATCAAACAGAATGGTTCTAACTGATTTAGGAGTAAACTCTCCATTTCCGAATGAATCTTTTCTAGCTTTATTTATGTAGCCTGTATATTTTCCAATAATCCAAGGAAATAAAGTAAATGATAGAAATATCGTTAAAACTAACGTTGACGCTACACTTGCTACAAGATTCCATTTCAATACATCTGTAAACAAAAAACATAATAATAGATTTATCAATGAAAACAATCCAAGCACAAATACTTTATCATTCGAATCATTTTCACTAATATTTATTTTGTTCAAATTATCAAGAATGTAGTAATTCGCATATCCACATCCACCAGCCGTGATAAAAGCTAAAATCATTTGTTTTAATAAAACTTCCATGTATTCAACCTGACTTTCTATAATATATTTTTAATCATAGCATGAACATGTTTCTTTAATCCACTACGACTAAATCCATATTTATCTGCAACTTCATACTGTGACATTCTAAAGAAATACAAATCACACATGATGCATCTATCCTTGCTGGATAACAATTCAAAGGCCTTGCATTCGTTGATTCTCTTTTGATAATAAGCAATTTCACGCTCACGCTCTTCAATCGTTTCTAACAATGCAAGCTTAGATGTAAATGTTCTTTGATATGTCGGCATAGGCAAACTAGATTTCATTTGTTCTTTAGACAGTTCCTCAACTGAATGTGATAAACCTAACATTTTATGATTTAGTTCTTCTAGTTCTTCATTCAACTCGATGATTCTATGGCAACAATAGTCCAATGATTTAAAATCACCAATAAACTGTGCGACTGTTTTTGATACCTCAATCATGTGAAACCTTTTCGATACCTGAACAACGTGCCCATGGTGTTCCAGACGAATATTTACTTTCTACACGCTTTCTCAAATTGAAGACTGTTTGATTTAAACCACAGTTTTCTCTTTCCAATTTCGAATATTCTTGTCTGATATATTCAAGCTGTTTTAATCCTGCTTCACGCATTCCACCATTTTCAACATCATATGTCATGATCTTAATTAATTCAGTTAAACAATCAAATGCATTCTCTGCAGTTTGATTATGCAATACAACTTTTTCCATTCTTTTCCCCTTAATACAACGAAAACAAAAAACAAACAAATTTAACAATACTTGAGATAATCCATACAGTTCCGCCTACAATGGCCGTAAACATCCATATGTATAAAACCCCAAACAGAATAATAAATACTAATCTCCAATTAATCTTCATATGCTGCACTCATCGCTTTTTTTAACTCCATGTATTTACACATATACCAATCAGATTTTACATGTCCTCTTTCCCATTTTTATTCAATGCTCTATATCTGTATTTCCAAACATTGCACAAACAAAAATTTGCGACTACTGACATTCCAAATACTGCAACCATTTCATCGATGCATTCATATGATCCACTCTCATAATGTTCTGGATGATTGACTGTGTCTTTTTCTTTTACCATTGTGGATATCCTCCTTCACTGTATGACATTTCTCTTTCCTGGTTAACATCATTATTTTGTGTTTCTTCTTTCTTGTCTAAGAATTGTAAACTTTCAACCATCACATCACACGTGTAGATTGTTTCACCATTATTATTTGTGAATTTTCCTGTCTGCAATCTTCCGTCGATTCCAATCAAAGAGCCTTTCTTCAGATACTGGTACATTAAATCTGCTGTTTTGTTCCAGGCAACACAACTAATGAAATCTGCATCCGGTTGTCCTTGTGCTTTCACTTTTCTGCTTACTGCCAATGTGAATTTACAGATGCTTGCTCCATTTGGTGTTTTCCTAATCTCAGGATTCTTGGTCAATCTTCCTACTAAAATAACTCTGTTTATCACTCTTTCTCCTCCTTTTTTCTTTGTCAAATAACCTTAAATTATTTTCCAAAATCAATTCTGCACTGAGAGCCCTAGTTTAAAGGCTCTCTGTACATTTTTTTGAATTAAAAACTTTTTGTGTTTTTTAATGCTTATTTTGTCCGCAATACAATCTATTTTCTATTAGCAAACTTAGTGAAGAAAACACTGAATCAACATCTGTAAACCTTCGATTTAATTCACGCATTGATTCTTTAAACGATATTGATAGTTCAGGTTCTAGAGCACCAAGTGCCACAAATTTTATCCGATCCTCATCTAAACAAAATATAGCTCCATCATCGAACTGGACATCATAAAGTGTAGGTTTTACATAGTTGCCTTTACTTATAACGCACGTATGGATTACTTTACCAATCTGGCCAATATATTCTTTTTTGAGCTTTCCTGTGCTACTTACCAATTTATGCTCATATCCATCAGTTAAGCTTAATAGTTTTACTTTTGTATACATTTAAAATTCATTCCTATTTTTGACTATAAACTGTCTCACAGTTTTCTAATACTTCTTCAATCATTGCTTTTGCTCCTTTAGCTTTTTACAAATTCTTCTTTTGTGAATCTGTTTTTTTCTAATCATTCTTTTCCAGCCATTTCTCTTTCTCCCGTTTACAAGAACATCGTAATAATTTTTTAATTTTTTTGATGCTAAACTATATTCTTATTCAATTCTATCTATCTCTGCTTGTTGTTCTTTTGTTGGATTTCCATCGCTCAATGCGTAAAGCACGTACATACTTCCATAATACTTTTCTATACACTTATCATTAAGTTCACAAAGCTTTTTTGCTTCGTTGTACCTTAAATTGCATCCTCCTTTTGTTTCAAATTTTTCTGGTACGTCATCTCCAAATACTGCACAACCATATTCAGTGCCATATTCGTTTGATTGACAATATTCGAAATCACATTTATTACACTTCATTCTCTTCTCCTTTAAGACCTTCAAGTTCTTTATTTAAAACTCGAATCTCAACAAGATGCTCATCGAGCTTATATTCGAGATATTCAATAATTGCTTTTTCGATTTTTGACTTTGCTTCATCAATTGATTTAGCTTTTAGTGGCATCAAAGAACCAGGCCTCAATACAACATAGCAGCTATAAGTATATCGTTCTTTAACACACCCTTTCTCTACGTTTAGTACTGCGATTGGCCTTCTTTCTTCCGGCTTCCATGTTCCAGGAAATGCATAACAATATAGATTATAACTATTGTATTTCTTGTTGTATTCCCACCATTTACTCATTTTCATTCTCCTAACTTACTGATTGCTAAGTATTCAACATCTTGTTGGCCTTCCCACCAATCATCTAGCCAACATACTCTTCCGTCATATTCGCATCCCCATGATGCAGCTTCTACGGAATATTGCCATTCTTGTTTAAATACATCTGTGTTATATCTATATCTTAGATAAACAAGGAAGCTTGAATCATCACTTTCTGCTATGTAGTCATTCAATTCATCTTCTGTCATCCCTTTTTTTAACGGAACAAATCTAATTGCAGGAGCTTTGATTTCAACTAGCTTTTCTTCTTCTGCGAATCTATCTACAAGCTCTTTCAATGTATCCAATTGCTTTTTATAATTATCATTCGCAATTAATGCTTCTCTTTGCTTGTGCTCATCTCCTGGATGTATAAAATCAAACAAATAAAACGAATTCAAATTATGCAATGCATATTGATATTTGTTCATGATTCACCACCTAAAGATTCTCTCAAGAAACATAAATGCTTCTCTAATCAGCTCAACAATAAAGAAAATTGGCCACAAAACAATAACTAATGCCGCAAATTTTTCAACATCAATAAAAGGTTTGCCAATGAAAAATATTGTGAAAACTAACAAACCCAAAATAAAATATAAAAGCATTAAATAAATTATTGATTCCGACATTTATTTTCCTCCAATTTATGTAGTTCATATTGATATTTATTCATGATTCTCATTCTCGTCAGTAGATTTAAACTTATGAATCCAGCTTTGCAAATATTCGATTTGTTCTTGAACGAATTCAACAATTTTTTCTTCTGCTTCCAATTTAGCTTCTTCGATTGTTTCTGCATATAAATCATAAGGTTCGTCACTTTCATATATATCTTCAATCTCAAAATCCGCATAGAACGCTCCACAATCATGAAATATAGTTGCGATAATTTCATCTTCGTAAAATCTTGTAAAATGTAGCTTATAATTCAAATCTTCTTCGTCGTATTCCCAATATTTATCTTCTTTAAGCATTACTTTGCCCTCCTATTTATATTTCATACTTTCCAGCATATTCTTCTTAGCTTTGTTCGTTGTTCTAGTATACAAAGATGTGGTCTGTATAGAATTGTGGCCAAGAATATCCATAAGATCCGTTACCTGTCCTCCAGCATCCAAATAGTTAATCGCAAACATGTGTCTGAACGCATGAGGATGGATTTTATCCAGGCTTATACCTCTACACTTTCCTGCAATCTTCTTCAACTGGTAGTAAATCTGTTTATAGGTTAAAAAAAAGATTTTTCCTGACTTTATCTTTTCCGTTCTGCAATACTTTAATATTTCACGCTTTAAATCATTTCTCAGAATCACATCACGAATCTTACCTTTGTTTTTGACCGTAATATAATTCGCTTTTATATTCTCAACAGTAAAATAACTTAACTCGCTCACGCGTATACCTGTGTATGCGAATATCTTAATGATCAGATAAATATCCATTCGATTACATTGTTTGGCCATTCTACACATTCGCTTAAAATCAGATGGTTCAATCACATCATCCAATGATGCAGCTTGTTGAATCTTGATGTTCTTCAGAGTCATTTTTGAATGATGAGTGCGCAACAATTCGTCTGGATCCAACTCTTTTTCGACCAATTCACAATATTTTATAAACCTATTTGCGATAGTGATATAGTTCTTAACAGTTGCAGGAGCATACTCTTCTTCTAGATTCTTTTTAAAGTCGATAATATCAAGCTTACAGATATCATCGACCTCAAAAGAATTTACAAACAGTTCAACTACCTGGCGATAATGAACCAAAGAATTTTTTGATTTTTCATTCTCGGTTTCGAATGCGATAAAATCATCAACTTTGCTAACTAGAAACTCTTTATTCATGGCTTAGCCTTGAAGAAATATCCTGGTAGTTCTTGAAGACTCATCGTCTACAATCTCAACAATTTGTCTTTTGCCAAAGTAATTCTTGGCTTTACTTAAACATGGAAATCTATGAATTCCATTCACTGAAAACATAATTTCCTGATAATCTTTCACAACACTGATTTCCACAGGTCTAAATGTTGTATTCTTTAAATCTCTTAAAATCACGATATCAACTCCTTATTTATCTTAAATTTATCTGCCCATTCCCTGACAAAGCTAAATGCATCCTCTGGAGGGACTGCATTATGATCTGCTCTAAATTGCCGAATAACCTTATGTTTCAATTCAAGCGTATACAATGGAACATCCGGTTTATCACTTAAACGAACAAACATGATTTCCGTATGTCCTTTTGATACATCTGCCGCATACGTTCTTACGCAATGGTTCAATACTTCAGATTCCTTCTTCAATTCAGCATTCGATTTAACAGGCCGAATCAAATACTTTCCACTTGAATAACTCAACTCAACATGTTTTTTGTAATTCTCAAAAATCCCCTGTTCAAACCTGGCATCTTCTGTAGCACGCATAGCTTTATAGGCTGCATCATGCGCCTCAATTAAATTAGGCGGTGTTAGAACTTTATAAGACTTCATGTCCGCTCCAATCGTTTCCGCAAACTTCAAATAATCTTCGTAAATATTTATGTTCCAATCATCTATCTTCGATGCATACTCCAATACTCGTGGACACATATACTTACGTATATGCTTGAAGTTCAACTTTCTGATTTTCAACAACTCTTTTTCGTTGGCCCATGAATATTTCCTGCATAACATCAAATGTGTGTAATCCATCTGTGGAAGAAACGGAACAAACTTACGATCAACCTTGAATATCTTATCCAGGCTCTTCTGGTTTAGATCAAGAACGCGAAGGCTTGAAATGAACTGACTCAAATCTGCCTTCACTAGATATTCAATTTTAGGTTCTTTACGATAAGCACACACGTATTCAAAAAAATCTAATCCTGATTGATTCAATTCAGACTGATACTGGCAATACGGAATATCCAATCTTTTGATCCAGTCTTCAACTGAGTACATCCTCAACGGATAGAAATTCAATTTACTGTCACTGATCCAAAACTTTAAAGGATAATCGAAATCAATATGTTTTCCATACATTTCGCAATACAAATTGCCAACCAGAAACTTCTTTTCACCTTCGATATATCGAGCCACTTCCTGGATTTTCAGTTCTACTGAATGATTCGGATTCTTGAACAATTGAAATCCAAATATTCGTTTTAATAGCTTGCCGTAATATATTTCCAGTGTTTCGACAAAATAAGTTCGGCTACAAGCTTCTTTTGCGAGCCATAAATCCATTTTTGAAAAAATAAACTCTTCAATGCCTTTTGGCCATGTGAGCTTCCTTGTCTGTAATCTCTCTAAAATAGACTTTCCTGTGTCCATTCTGATTCTTCTTTCTTAGGCTTTTTCTTTTTCTCGACGCTCTTTTTAACAATTGTCTTTGCAGATTCAAGATTCAAACGTGAAAGCTGTCCTTCATCACCAACGTTTTCTTCATCGTAGTAATGAACGGCCAAGCCAAACACTTCTTCATCGCTGATGATTGCACAGTTTTTCACGGCTTTCTTTTTAGCTTCAGAAACAATGTAATTCCACATTCCGTCGATAGACTTCTTAGGATTATCCAACTTCGAAACCATGTCATTACGTGACATCAAATATTCGCAGATTATTTTCAATCCTTGATTCTGCTTGATTGTCTTATATTCATCTTCAAATTTAGACATACAGACCTCCTAGTATGTCTTTACAGGCACAAGCACACTCATCAACTTTAAAACATCGCACGAACCACGAACAATCAATGGCTTTCCGATTCCTGGAGTCGTAATCTGAACTTTTTCAGAATTAATGACATCAAGTGCATCTCTTAAATACTTTCCATTTAAATTGAATTCGATTGGATCCGACATCAATTCAACTGTTTCAAACTCTTCATATGTTTCTCCAATCATTTCAGATTTTGAATCCACATGAGATTCTTCTGTACCAAACGACAAATGCACAATTTGTTTCCCATCAGATTTCACAAAATCACAACGTTTGATTGCTTCTAATAATTCATTCTTATCCATTTCGACACAATACGAACAAGATTTTGGAATGATTCTAGAAACATCTGGGTACGTTCCATTTAAAAGCTGCGACTGATACATTCTATTGTCAGTTTTAAATTGAATTTTGTTTTCATCGTAGAAAACAGAAACCTCATCATTGAATGTTTTCAAAAATTCCACACAAGCCTGTCTAGGGATTGTAATACTGGTATCCTTGCAATCCATATCAATAAATGCATATCGATTCATTCGATACGAATCAGAACCAACGATTGTAACCTGGCCATCGTCCACACTTAAATGAATACCAGTAAGTATTGGACGTGAAATCGCAACTCGTCCTCCGCTCGCAACACAAACCAAAGCTTTTTCGAATGCTTCACGCAACGTTTCGATTGGACAATACAATTTATTTGCAGGTGTGTTTAAATCTACTTCTGGATACCATTCGACACCTGTACACGTTAATTTAAACTTGGCTTTCCCACACTTGATGTGCATTAAATTGTCCGTACAATCAACATCAATTGATTTGCCAGATACTTTTCGAATGATCTCACTAAAATATTTAGCATCCACTAAACACTGGCCACTTTCCTCAACACCTGTTTCCATTTCCAATGTCTGCTGCATTGAAGCAGTTCCATTGGATCCAGTAATCACAATTGACTTTTCTTCTACACAAATCTTTAAATTTGCTAACGCAGGCAATGGTGATAGTTTGTCAATTACCTTCGATACATTATTCACTGCATTTAGCAATGTCTTGGTTTCTATATTGAATTTCATTTTCCTTTTTCCTTTCGTGATAATATATTTTTGAGGAGGTGATAAAATGGATGACTTGACTAATGAACAAAAGCTTTTATTAACAGCGATGTATAGAGATTATCTAGAACTCTCAAAAAAAGTCGGCCCTGAGAAAGCAAATGCTTTTGGAGATTCTGATGAAATCAACTATAAATACTTCATTGATAGATCGAACAGTTACGTTTCTTCACTATGTTGGACACTATATCGTAAAGGCTATATTGATTGCCATGGCGGAGATAACATAGCTAACGAAATTTCAATTACCGATGATACAATCATCTACTTTGAAAACAAATTCAAAAATAATGCTTCTAAAGTGTTGAATGCTATTAATGAATTGCTGAATTTTGTTCCATTGTTTAAGTAGTTATTTATTAACTACTTTTCTTTTACTATTTCACCAAGCTCCATCAATTTTAGTTCCTCTGAACTGTAAGCCTTAAAAAACGATTTTGTTGGCTTAACTAGAATCCAATCCTTAGCCATGAGATCGTCTGTCATTGGATTCCAAAATCTTATATACTCATCCCTTCCAGGTAAGTACAAAGCAATTTTGTAAATCGTTACGTTTGTTGGATATAAATAAACGCCTTTTTTGTGATCACGACTATTTTTTCTAACAAACCCCATTTTCCTCTTTTTAGCTAGTTTAATTGCTTTAACAATATTCATTCACGACACCTCACTCATTTAGATATTCATCAAACTTATTTCCAAACAAAATGCTTGGCTTTAAATAAGATTTCATGACTGGATCAGACTTCCACGAATCACATTTCTTTTCAATAACACATTTGAAATCCGCCAAACTATATCCAGCGTTCAATTTATCCTGAATCAACTTTCTAGTTAATTTAGCATCAGGAGAAAATTCTTTCTCCGTTTCAATATTCAGGATTTCAACAATGGTTTTAATAATTTGATTCATTTCTAGTTCTTCGTCAGAAGAACAATATAAATTATTATTATCATTCTTTATATTCTTTACATTATTGTTTGTTGTTGTCCGTTTGTTGTCCGTTTGTTGCTCGTTTGTTTTCTGCATGTTGTCCTCGTGTTGTTCGTTTGTTGTTTGCTTGTTGTCAACATTGGCAAAACACTGATAATCATCGTATTTTGTAACGATTATGAGCGTGTTTTGGTTTGTTGAGATTTTTTTAATCTCGCCTGTTTTCATTAAATTTTTGAGTGCTCTTTTTATTTGTTCGACGCTCAATTTTGTTTCAGTGCTTAAACTCGCAAAGCTTGTAATGCACGAACCCCTTTCTATTTTTTTACCTTGCCAGTTACGATCAGTGTGATTCACCTTTAGCAGCAAATGTATGAACAGCCGACAAGTTGGGATATCGTCATACCATTCCCAATCGACAATTTGTCTAAATAACTTAATATAGCCACCACGGTTTTCCATTTCATCACCCCCTTAAGTGTGAATCAGACCGAACTTTTAATGAATACAATGGCTGTTTTCTTTGTACTCATTCAAATACTTTTGCAGTTTCCTTCCGAATGCTTTTGTACATTCCGATAAGCATTCGGTAATTTCATCTGAATCCATATCCTCGAAAAATTTAAAAAAAGTAGCGCCTGCTTTTGCTTCACTAGCAATAATGGGCCCATCCATTGTGACAAACACTTTCAATTCAAAAGCAGGGCCGAAACTGCCAACAAATTCATTGAATCTATTCACGAATTCATCTTTTTCTTTGCTTGATTTTGCATTCTTACACTCCTTCTGGAACTGCTTAATTCCTTCGTGTATCTCATCTATTTTTTTTCTTTCTTCGATAACATCATCTTCATCTCTATCAACGTGTAATGTTTCCATTTTGTATTTCTCCTTGCTAGTTCTATCTCGAATCCTGCAACCTAGATACCACAATCCGCGTAAGTCTTGTTTAAAAGGAAGATAAGTTACAGAAACAATCCATTATTTTTTTGACGTGCTAGAGCAAAAAAATACATTATGTAGAAAGCGAGTGCGGATCACGTCGATTTGTGGTGATACCCAGGTTGCAAGATTCGAGAAAATAATTTATAATTTAGTTGTTATTTTTTGATTGGCCACTTTCCTTTGAAGTGGTCTTTTTTATGCTCTGCATGATTTACGCAGCTTGATCAGGTTGTCCAAATAAGGCTGCAAGCCAAGAACATTAATTACCTTGATTGTTGGCCATCCAAAGCAATTTGATTCAACGCCTAACTTGTTCAACTCGGTTTTCACAGTCGCACTGCTACAACCAATGATTTCTGACAAATCTTTTTGCGTGATGTATGCATACTTTGTCAGCTTTTGGATCTTACCTTCAATTTCTTCGTCATATTCCTGACGAGATACAACTTTAATACCTCTCATAACAATCTCCTTTCTAAATTCCAATAGACTGGATGGTTCTACAAACAAATGCAGTACCAATCACACATCCAATCACTAATACAACACTCACAAACAACATCCAGTTTGCGAAACATTGCTTTCTACGCACCGCCTTCTCTCTTTTATCTAGATCAGCATAACGATGCATCATCTTTGTGTACTCTGTAGCATGTCCGTTGTTTGCGAATGGAGACAATTCAAGTTCTTTTTCTTTAGTTTTAGTTTTTGTGGTAGCCATACTTTTTATCCTTTCTGTGGTAGTAATTTTTAAATCTAAGAAGGTTAAATAAGGCCTTCTTTTTTTAACGCCAAATAAACCGCCTTACTTCTACAAACTTCAATCACACGTTTTAAATACTCAATATCATTACAATCGTTCAATTTCTCTAGAAATGATTCTCTTTCAACTGGATTAAGCGATTCGCAAAAGCTTTTGCTTTCCATAATGTATTCTCCTTTCTGTGGTAGTTATTGGTAGTACATATAAGTGTCTTTAAACTTCAATATTTTTGAAGTTTAAATTTAAAAAAATATCAATTGATTTCAACGTCTTCACCAAAATCAATTTCATTCAATTTCTTCTTTGTCAATTTACAAATGATTGATGCATTTTTAATCGATATAGAGCCAGGCTTTTTCAAATATTCATTGATATATGTCTCCGAAACACCTAATTCATTAGCAACATATTTCTTTTTAAGACCTGCTTCCCTGATTGCTTCTTCAATACTGATTCTTTCTTGCATCTATATCACCTCCTTGCACATCCATAATACACTTCAATATTTTTGAAGTCAATATAAATTTTCAATTTTTTTGAAGTTTTATTATGATTTTCTTGAATATTATTGAATATATTTTATAATTAAATAGAAAGAGGTGAAAAAATGAATAGAGAAATTAAGTTTTCTAGCATGGTTGAGAAGTACATGCGAATGAATGGTTTAACAATGAAAGAGTTAGGAGAAAAAGTAGGTCGTGGTGAAAGTACTGTATCAATGTGGATTGCTAACAAATCTACACCTCCAATGGGTATAGTACAGAAACTAGCTGATCTATTCGGCGTTACTACAGATGTAATGATATATGGTGATGAGGCAACCGATATTTCATTAACGGATCACGAACGCAAACACCTAGAAATTTACAGGTCACTTGACGATAAAGGCCAGCACACAGTGGATACAGTAGCTCAGATGGAATACGAAAGAGTTAAGAAGGATAATAAGTAATTATATCTAGATTTTGATTATAAATTTAAGGGAGAGGGTTAAAAATTATGACACAAAAGAAAAAAGAAACAATTGGATCAGTATTAATGTATATTGCGTTAGCGTTGACTATTATCTATTTGATATTCGCAATTATTAGTTTATTTGGAACTGTTGGCATGAAAAATGATTTTGCAAAGTTAGGTGCAATGCTGGCATTGAGATATTTATTGCCATTTACAATTTGTATGGTAATTAACTTCTTTTTAACTGGAGTTAGTGCTATATCGAAGAACTGGATCGTAACTTTAATTTCATGCATCTTATATTTTGTAGCAATTATAGTTGTTCCAGAAAGATTTTATTGTTCAACGGTGCAAGGTGTTTTATCGTTTATTTCTATATTCTTATTTTTCAATCGTGGCTTTGAAAAAGAGAATGTTGAAGAAGATGAGAGAGCAAACTTACCTGATCTACCAATTCAGGAATAGAAAGAGTTAAGAAGGATAATAAGTAATTATATCTGGATTTGATTATAGAGAAAAATAAAACGAGGAGGGGTATGATGACTGAACAAGAAATAAGTAATAAATGTAAATCTTTGGATGCTAGTAACGATACTTTTAAAAATATCATTAAGGATTGTAAAAATCCTAAATTCAATAATTTAGATAGTTGGCAACATTTCCAAGCAACAGCCTTCAAAAAAGAAAACAATCCTAATATAAAAAACAGGTTCATTAAATATAAACGTGGAACAGTTGTTATGGTTAACTTTGGTACATCCATAGGGAATGAATTAAGTGGAAATCATTTTGCTATAGTACTAAATAAAAAAGATTCTCCTAAAGCAGGAGAAATTACAGTGCTCCCGTTAACATCTAAGGCTAATAAATCTAATATCAATTTAGGAAATGAACTAATTCAAAATATATTTAGTGACGTTTTGAAAAGCATGCAAGATCTTGTAGCTTTTTCTGCAATAATAGAAGATTTATTAAAGGATGAAAACGGAACTTTTAAATATCACGAAGGACAATCGGTCACGTTTCATGATTCTTTGATTGAATATTATTGTATGACAATTAAACCGAAGAAGGCTGCTACTGATGGAACAATTCATTATACGACTGATGAAATTGCAGACATCATTAATAAAGTTATTCATATGCTTCAAGATATCACAGATTACTATAATGAAAAAAATAAGGATTCATTTGCTAAGATTCTATCCATAACAACTATTAGTAAACATAGAATTAAAAAGCCAATTAATGTATTAGATCCAATTGGTAAAATACAGTTATCCAATGAAACAATGGATAGAATTGACACTGAAATCGTAAAAGCTATAACCAACATTGCCTTGTAAATCACTTGATTTTAAATAAATTCATGTTATTATAAAGATGAATTTCAGTGATGATACATTATATCAGGCACTGCTGGTATTTATTTCGGTAACACATTTGTGGGTGCCGCAGATACGGAAAAGCTATTCGGTTTCGGATAGCTTTTTCTTTTTTTATAAAATCAATAAAATTCTGAATTTATCATTCAGAAAGAAAGGAAATAAATTATGGATATCAATGAAATTGCGAAAGATACTTATTATTTTTCGATCAATAATAAGCTCAGCGGCTTTATTACTGAAAGAAATGCGATTAAATGCTTTGAACAGTTAGTTACGAAGTTAGAGCCAGGTGAAAGTATTCATTTGCCATTTATTGACAAACCAGGTTCGTGTTACTATGCAACTCAGCATCGTATAATAAAATGTTCTAAGAAAATCTTTGGATTTAAATTTAAAGAGTGGAAATGGGATCAGATCAAAACTATCAACTACTTAAAAAGAGGATTTACAGGAACTTTGATACTGAATACAGTTAATGGTGAAGTAAAAATTCAAGTTTGTTCCTTCAAAGCAAAGTTTATATGTAATCGATTAAATGAAACAAAGAAACTCGCAAAATAAAAAAATCCTGGATGCTACCAACATCCAGGAACATAGAGTACTACCAAAACAAGATTAACGAAAGGAGTTGACAAACAACATATTGTTTGACAAACAAAAATAATTTAGTAAAATGAGGACAAGGATAGCGGTAGAGAATTCTAAGTGAACCTACTCGCGCAAGAAAGCCTCTCATTTTGAGGGGCTTTTTTTGTTTAACCATAAAAAAACATATGTGATTAATTTAACAAACTAATCATTGACACCCCACGATGGTTTTGCTAAGATATGAGTACCTTAACGAATATGTTAAGCGATCGGTTAACTCGGTCTTAGTCGGAACCCCCAGCATAAGGGATTAGGTTGTGACTAAGACCTTTTTATTTAGAAAGGAAACAAAAGAATGAATCATAATGATGGAATAAAAACAGCTATTCTCGTTGATGGAGGCTTCTATAGAAGGAGGGCTTATGCCTGCTTAGGGGACCTATCACCAAAAGAAAGAGCTGATGAACTAGACGTATATTGCAAAAGGCATTTAACTGAACGCATTAATGGAGACAAAGTAAATCATTCATTATACAGAATCTTCTATTATGACTGTGAACCAGTTGACAAAACAATCTATAATCCGTTCACGAAGTCAAATGTTAATTTAGGCAAGTCCCCTACATATGAATGGACCAATGCCTTTTTCGAGGAACTGAAGAAAAAACGCAAGTTTGCTATTCGATTAGGACAACTTGCAGTTCAGCAGGCAAACTATAATCTATCTCAAAAGGCTTTTAAAAAACTATGTAACGGAACTATAGACTTTTCAAGTTTATCTGAGTCTGACATAATCCTTAACATCGATCAAAAGGGAGTTGATATGAAGATTGGTTTAGACATAGCTTCCCTTTCATATAAACAACAGGTAGATCAAATAATTTTAATTTCCGGAGACAGTGATTTTGTGTCGGCTTCAAAGTTGGCGAGGCGAGAAGGGATTGACTTTATATTAGATCCACTAGGTGCAACTATAAAGCCAGAATTATTCGAACATATAGATGGTTTAAGAAGCTGCGATAAAAAATTCTACAATTCTGCTTCCACAAAAAAGAAATAATAACCAAAAAAAACCTGGATGCTACCAACATCCAGGACGATTAAGAGTACTACCAATACTCTCACATAAAAAGATGACTACCACATCAAACTTTTTATGTGCTCATTTTAGCATAGAACGGAGGAAATTTAAATGCCTATTTATGAGCGCCTACACAATGGAAAGAAACAATGGTGTTACCGTTGTTACTATACTGATTTTAATGGAGATCGTGTTCAAAAACATTCCAAATGGTTTAACACCAGAAAGGAAGCAGTGGCAGCTGAATCTGCATTCATGCAGATCAAGGTTGTTGGAGACCAGAACGTAACCTTCTATGAAGTTACTTTAAAATGGTATGAATTTAAATCTAGAACATTGAAGCCATCCACACTGGATACAAAAAGAGTGTATCTGAACATGTTATCTCCGCTTAATGATAAGAAGATGGCCAAGATTACATATCTTGATATCGATAACTTTTTCGAATTGCCACAAATCAAATCTTATAAGTATTCAACTAAAAAGACTTTATTAACCAATCTCAGAAATATCTTTAGATTCGCAAAGAAATACTACGGTATTATCAATGATCCATTTTTTAAGATGGCACCTTTGGTTAAGCCTGTGGCCACGGAGGCTAAGAAGCTTGAAATCGTGCCTAAAAGTGATTTTAAGACACTTTTTGAATATGCAGTAACATCTAGAGATGGAGCATGGAAAGATACGGCATACGCAATTTGGACCATGTATATGACGGGCATGCGTGTATCTGAATGTTTATCTTTAACCTTTGAGGACTTCGATGGTAAATACATCCATATTCGCAGACAGTATATTCGTGGTAAGTGGCAGACACCTAAGACCAAGAATTCAATTCGTAAGATTGCGGTTGATGAAAAGACAAAATCGTTTATTTATGAATTGAAGAAATACTATTCTTCATTTGATGAATTTGAAGAGTCGTGGTTCATATTTGGTGGATATAGACATATGGATCCTGAAATATTGAGATTAAGAAAAAACAAATTGTGTGCAGAAGCTGGAGTCCCTGAATTTAATATTCATGCGTTAAGACACTCACATGCTTCAAATTTGATTGAGGCAGGTGTAAATATGTACAAGATATCAAAACGTCTAGGACACTCTTCTATACGTACTACAATGGATATTTATGGCCATCTTATTGATACTGAAGAAGATGAGGTTTTGAATGCAATTTCGAACTTCTAAAAACTCAAAAAAGGGGCTGTAACGAATAAGTAAATTTTATTACTTATGGAGTTCAGCTCCTT
>ERZ791902.191-NODE-191-length-52297-cov-10.116458_pt1 | contig 52297 bp, 57 predicted proteins | sample MGYA00510149_ERZ791902 | MGnify/ENA primary metagenome ERZ791902 (study PRJEB30046, sample SAMN00792060) | human gut metagenome | study: EMG produced TPA metagenomics assembly of the A metagenome-wide association study of gut microbiota in type 2...
ATGGACTATTTTTTATTCGATTTTTCAGGTGTGCAATTTCATTATACAATGAGCCTTCTTTTTCCAATAGCTGAATTTATAACGTAATGTCCGCTGTTCTTCCTTAGTGAACTGTACAATGTTGTCATTGACGTAATTCAAAATAGCATAGGAGTCACTGTAGGTGTAGTTAAGCATATTGGGGTTGCGGTTGATTTCATCTGCCCAGCGTGTCAGGTACTCGCTGTGGGCTTTCTTGTGTGAATCGCTTATTTTAAGACCGTACCTTGTGCGGAAACGGTAGGTTGCCATTTCCACGACAAGCTCCTCAACTGCATAATTTGTTTGACCACAGCGCTTCTTCAGGTCAAGGAAGAAGGGATTTTTACCGGCACGGCTGTCAATCAGGGTGCTATGGGCAATGCAATGATAAAGCTCTGCAAGAAATTCATCTTTATTCTTCCAGTTAGCTTCCGGAACCATATGGATAGTATCAGTATCTTTGACATAGAAGTTGTTTTCTGTCTGGTCGAAAACAATCTTTGACTTGCAGTTTTCTAATAAACGTTTTCTTGTTTCGTTTTTTTCCATCCAGTTATAGGGCATTTCCGGCTCTTCACCAAGTCCTGAAATGGCAGAACCGTTGTAAAGGCGCTCTATTTTAATCTGCGGGCGGCTTAATTTGACCATCTCTTCTATGGGATGACCGTTTTTGTCATAGACAGGATTGCCATTATCATCAGTTTTCTTGACGGAAACCTCATTGGCCCATACTTCAAGCTCTACACCTTCGTCCTGCTTGTACAGGTGTGCTCCTTTGAGTGCCAGGATTCCACCCCAGCGACAATCTGTATAGCCATGCTCGCGGGCTGCGTATATCATAGGTATAGTGTTGTGCTGATAGTAGTAGCCGGTTTTTATGCTGACCATGCGTTTAAATGCAATACCTTCGTTGTCCCAAAAGAAAGGTGTGCCAGCTTCAAAATCAATTATCGCCAAATCGGCTGTATGCCTGCGGATTCGGGCACTTTTCTCCGAATCTTCGGGTGAGATATCATAGTTTTCACGATTAAACATAACGCGCCTCCGTAAACGTCAGTTTTTTTATTTAATGTCTTTGACATCAATGCAGATTGCCTGGTTTTCTTTGTCATATAAATTAAGATTTAAGATTTTATTATCTTTATAAGCTATAAGACTACCATCACGATTAATGACAATTTTGTCAGTGTTGATAATCTCCTGGCCATCGACTGTTAAAATAATATCCATACGTCCTTATACCTCCTGGTAGTGATTTATCTCTCACAGCGTCAGAAATAGGGTTATTTTCAATTTTTTAGTTCTGCCCTAGTACGAATACACAAACGGCATATAAAATCGTTCTAGGGCAAAATCTGTGCGTCTAAGAGGACTTTTAATTATCCTTGCTGTGCATTATTATCTTGCAACTGTGCAATAATGTCTGTAAGAGTATTATTGGCAGTGAATGCCTTATAACGTTTCTCGCAGGTACAAAAATCCACATGCCCATTAGGATAAGCATCTGAGGGAGGGTAGTTTATGACACCGTTGCCGCGACAGGTAGGACAATCTATCTGGAACTTAGGCTTGAATTTAAGCCATTCCTGTTGACTGAGAAAATTAGCAGGCATTTTGATATATCGCATATCAACGTCGTCTTTATGCATTGCATCAGCATAATTCTTGGCAGCGGCAATCAGATCGCTGATAGCAACGCCTTGGCTGACAAGGTCGCAAAATGCCTTATAAACAACATCACGCTTAGCCTGGCAACGAGGATAACACTGCATAAAAGCATCAAATCCCTGAGCAACAGGTAAACCAAAATTATCTACAGGTTTGCTTACGTTTATATTTACTTTAGTACTACTGGATGGTTCTATCTCTATCTCTTTCTCTATCTCTGTGTCACAAGTTTGCACAATGTGACGCTTTGTTTTAAAGTGACGCTCATCCGTCACTTTGTTACGCTTTTCTGTCACATTGTGACGCCTTTGCGTTACAATGTGACATTCTTCGTGACGCGTCACATCGTTGTCACTTTGTGACGGTGAGTTATCCACAGTCACATCGTTGTCACCTTGTGACGCTGATGATAGTAATTTTGCTTTTGGCTGTGTAGTGGAAAGTTGTTGTATTTTTTTTCGAGCCCTGTATTGTCGGGTACGTTCAGCAGATTCACTTTCAGTTCCTATATGACTTATTGCTTCGATAAAATAGTAATTATCACCATCAATAGTGAGCAAATTATACTGGTAAAGAAATTTTAATAAAAAATTAACAGCATCAGCGTCACTATCGAGGATTAAAGCGAGTTCTTCGGCAAAAGTAGCCTCTACATGATCAAAATGCAAACATCCTTCCGTTTTTACAGAACGAGAGAGTAAATTGATATAAAGAACGATGTATGTATCACCGCCTGGGATTTTTTGCAAACGCTTGATTTCGCGCGAGTCGAAAAAATCCGCACGCATTTTAAACCAATAATATTTTTTAGGCATATTCAGTTACCTCAAAACGGAATTTCCTCATCAAAGGGAACGCCTGCTCCGAACGCTTCCATACCTCTATCATCTTGTGAAGCAGTAGATGCAGAAGCATTCGTATTTGTATCAGTATTGCTGGTTTTCTTTTCAATAAAGTTAAAATTGCTAACAATAACTTCAGTCGCATAATGTTTCGAGCCATCTTTAGCATCATAGCTGCGTATCTGCAGACGACCTTCAATTAAAATACGCTGCCCCTTAGCAAAGCTATTACCACAAACCTCAGCCTGTTTGCCCCATATAACAATAGGGATAAAATCAGCTTCATGCTGTCCATCATGATTTACAAAGGGCCGGTCAACAGCAATAGTTCCTTGGCATACAACTTTGCCGGTAGAGGTATATCTCACCTCTGGATCACGAGTGAAACGGCCGAGTAAGATAATTTTATTCATGATTTAATTCACGTTCCTTTCGTTTTAACATGTATTCAGCGATAAGCTTTCTGATACCGTTTTTAGGATCTTCCTTATGTGCTTTTATTAAATTGTCTTGTCCAATTTCACGATAGATAGGTAGCATAATACTGGCAAGAGCCGTGCTGTAATGCTTAAGTCCTGGTATAAAAGGCTTATCTACGTGAGTTACGCTTTCCTCGCGGCTTATTACATGCCAGTCTTTACGGTCTACTGTGATTTTGGCTTTAATGTTGTCGTAGGATTTTGCAAGCATGATTAAGCACTCCTGACAAAACAAAACTTAAAGATGTACAATATGTACATCATGACGGTAAAAAAATATCTTCAATAGAGGCTTTTAGTATTTTAGAAATTTTATACGCGAGTGTTAAAGAAGGCTTTTTTGTGCCAGCTTCTAAAAAGGCAATATATCTAACGGTAATACCAGCTTCTACAGCTAATTGTTCTTGGCTCATTCCTCTTGAAAGTCTATAAGTCTTTAATTTAGACATATAAAAGCTCCTTTCTGTGTACATTTTGTACTGTACTTATTGTACAGTACAAGTAGTGGAATGTCAACACTATTTTTGGTAAAATATATGTACTAACAGTACAGGTGGAGGAAAATCTATGTTAGGCGAAATAATAAAAAATCTAAGGACAAAATATAATATTACGCAAGCAGAATTAGCTACTTATTTAGGTGTTACGCCTAAAGCTGTATCATTTTATGAGTTGGGACAAAGAGAACCATCTAATGAGATGCTAGTAGCTTTAGCTAAAAAATTTAATGTGACAACAGATTATCTTTTGGGGCTGAGAAATAGTAAGAATGGTTATATGCCTTTGACTCCTGCAGAAGAATCTCTGATAAAAAAAATTAGACAATTAGATGACGATGACCAAGAAGAATTAGAAGCAATTATTGATATGAAAATAACTAAACTACGCAAGAAAAATATTGAAAAAGAAGGAATAGCTTAGTTCTTATTAAATTTAAAGGTGAACAAGATGAATGAAAAAGATATTGATTCTGTTACGGTATTAGATAATATAATTCCCATAATAGAAGGTGGCAACGAAACTATTACTGTATCAGGCAAAGTGTTTGATTTTAAGGTATCAGATGACAATAGCTATGCTACTTTCAGACTAAATTATGACAAGGATTTTGCAGTTAATATTTATATTGATTCTTATAACTGGAAGAAGCTGCTGAATGTCGGAGTTAAATTAAAAGAAAAAGATTATGTGAAGGTTTCTGGATATCCTGATTTATGGAAACAGAAAGATAAAAACAATAAATTTATCTTGCAAATAAAGGCCAGAACAATTTACCATAACGAAGAAAAAACAAATTATTACTGTCCTCCTAACAATAAACCTAAAGCATTACCAGAAAATCCTAAAATTACATTAATATCTAATGTTAGTGGTGCCGGTGCTCAAGACTTTTTGCGTATACTTAGTCGCAATAAAAAGATTGATATCACAAAAGTTAATGTCCCCATGGAGGGTGATAAGGCTTTAGAAGAAATTCCTGCAGTAATAAAAGCAGCTAATGATAGTAATCACGCAAATCTTATTTGCATAGTCCGTGGTGGCGGTGATCCGATTGGAATAAGATACATTTTTGATAATGAAAAAATATGTCAATCTATTACAAATTCCAAAAAAACTGTTCTGATTGGCGTAGGACATACAAAAGACTTTACTAATGCTGATAGAGCATCCGACGCTCCATTTAATAAGAATGGTTCACATAATTATTTTATAACTCCAACAGACTTGGCCAATTATATTAATAAGCATTATTACAAAAGCATAAAACAATCTGCATCTACTTCTACGGATACAACTATAGCAAGTACAAGCTATAATAAGTACCTTATTGTTGTTATAGTAATACTATTGCTCTATATTTTCTTTGTGAAATAAAAAAGAGCTGCATAAAACAGCCAATAATAATATTTGACAATCCAGAATGCTCGTGGTACTATATTGTTGACAAAAGAAAGAGCTGTGGAGCATGTTTCCACGCAAAAAAAGAAAACCCCGAGCTGGCACTCGGGGTTTTTTTGTGCTGGCTGTGAACCTATCTTCTATCCAGCCACTTGCAAATAATGTTGGCAACAATACCTGCTACGACAGAAGAAACGAAAGAAAGAACTGCTTGGAACACATTCCCACCTCCTTCCTACCGGAAAGAGTCACAGCGTTCTTATTATAACAAAATAACGTTTTAAGTGCAAAAGAAATTAAAAACGAGAGGTGAGAGTAATGAGAGCAGTATTATATGCAAGATATTCTTCAGACAATCAGCGTTATGAATCTATATCCGGTCAGTTTCATTGCAGCGAAGAGTATTGCAGAAGAAGGGGCTATGATATTGTACACTACTATTACGATGAAGCTAAAAGTGGCACAACAGTAGCAGGGCGTGAACAATTCAATCAGATGATTGAGGATGCATCACGCGGTATATTTGATATTATAGTCTTTTACCAGATTGATCGCACAGCACGTAATGAAATGGATTATTACGCAAGCGTCAATAAGCTTCTGAAATTAGGTGTACGCTACGAATACAGTGCAGAGGGTATAGATGTATCGACAGCTAACGGCAAGCTTACAGAGGGCGTTAAAGTGGCTGTAGCAGCCTTTTATTCCCGTGATTTATCTATCAAGATAAAACGTGGGAAAAAAGAGAATTTGTTGCAGAAAAAGCATAATGGTGGAATTTCTCCTTTGGGGTATGACATAGCGCCGGATGGAACGTATGTTATTAATGAATATGAGGCTATAGCTGTCAAAAAAATCTTTTCTATGAAGATTGAAGGTGCAGGCTATGGAAAAATAGTTGATTGGTTAAAAGCAAATGGCTATAAAACCAAGCGTGGTGGAGATTATAGTAAAGGCGCTATACATGATATATTGCGTAACCGCAAATATATAGGTGTCTTGGAACTTGGCAAAAGTACCAAGCATAATAGTAGAAAGAAGGCTGACAACTATATGGAATTTGAAGATGCTCTTCCTGCGATTATAGAAAAAAAGGATTTTTTGACTGTAGAAAAGATTATGGCTAGACGTCGTAATGGCGCAACAAATGCGAAAGAAATATATGCGCTTAGTGGCCGTATTTTCTGCGAGTGCGGAGCAGCTATGTCTGGAACTAGAATTGGAGCCAGAGGAAATAAATACATTTATTATGCTTGTAGCAACCAAAAAAATAAACATGGTAATTGTGACGTTTCTATGGTGCGCAAAGACAAAATAGAATATGTTGTTTATCTTGCTATTGTTGACTACATAAAGGCTCACAAGCAGTCTATTATTGCGGAATTTTTAAATCAGTCTGAGAATAGAGAGGAGAAAGTTCGTGCGGATGAACTGCGTCAAAAAATTGGGGTACAAAAAAACAAGGCTAAGAACCTTCTTGCCTTGTATGATGGAACAGATGATATGGTATTAAACGCTTATAAAGAAGCTAAGAAAACCTTAGATATGATGGAGGCAGAACTTATTGAGTTGAACAAGAATGACTATTCTGCTATCAATCAAGATATTCTGGAAGCTTTCATTGATTCGTTCATTACTGAAGTAGGGGTTTCTGACGCTTTCCTGAAGAAGTTTTTTGACTCCTTGGATGTAAAAGTAATTGTAAATAATAAAAACGCTGAAATTCAGTTGAATCTCAGCGTTTTGCCTTTCGTGGTAGCGCTAAAGGGAATCGAACCCTTGATTTCGCCTTGAGAGGGCGACGTCTTAGCCGCTTGACCATAGCGCCATTTGGCTCCGGGACTAGGACTCGAACCCAGACCGAATGATCCAGAGTCACTTGTGCTACCATTACACCATCCCGGAGTAGCAGTTCTTTTTGAGCACGCTCATCAGAACAATAACGATTATAGCAGATAGATAGCAGTTGGTCAAGTACTTTTTTGGAAAAAAGTAGAATTTTTTCCAAAAAAGTTTAGGAGGAACGGCAACGTTTGTTTGAAGTATAGATTGACGCATATGCTTTAGCATGATAAAATCAAGATAATACAACGATTAAATAACAGTGAATAAATATTCGTGATAGGGAGTGATAGCATGAAGCTTTTACATTTGTCGGATCTGCATTTAGGAAAAAAACTCAATGAATTTTCTCTTTATGAGGACCAAAAATATATTTTACAACGTATTGTACAGATGATTTGCGCCAAGCAGCCTGATTGCGTACTGCTTGCCGGAGATATTTACGATAAACCTGTGCCGCCGGCAGAAGCTGTCGTTTTGTTTGATGATTTTCTGAATCAGCTTGCGGAGCTTAAAGTGCCAGTGTGCATCATCAGCGGCAACCATGATTCGGCGGAGCGCCTGGCGTTCGGCGCGCAGCTGATGAGCGGCAGCGGCATTCATTTTGCGGGCAGCTACAACGGTGAGGAGCAGAAGCTTGTGCTGGAGGATGAATTCGGCAAGGTGAATATTTTCCTGCTGCCGTTTTTGAAGCCTGCTGTTGTGAAGCATTGGGCACCGGAGGAGGCGGCAGCGGAGATTACAGGCTACCATGATGCGGTGAAATATGCTGTATCGCAGCTGCAGTTGGCACAGGACGAGCGCAATGTGCTTGTTGCGCATCAGTTTGTCACCGGTGCTGTTACTGCAGGCAGTGAGGCTGTTAATGTGGGCGGATTGGATAATATCGGTGCGGAGGTTTTTGCTGCTTTTGATTATGTGGCTTTGGGGCATATCCATAATCCTCAAAACGTCGGCGGTAATGAGCGTATCCGCTATTGCGGTACACCGCTGAAGTATTCCTTCAGCGAATGGCAGCAGCAAAAATCCGTGACGCTGGTGGAGCTTGCCGAAAAAGGCAATATGAAGGTTACGCAGCTGCCGCTGACGCCGTTGCGTGAAGTGCGTTATTTAAAGGATACCTTTGAGAATTTAATGACAAGACCGAATTATGCCATGTTTCCGATGGATGAAAATGGCTTCCTGCAGGATTTTTATTATCTGACGCTTACTGATGAAAACGATATCCCGAATGCTATGCAGCGCCTGCAGACTGTATATAAGAATTTGCTGCAGCTTGATTATGACAATAAGCGCACGCAGGCGAATGCAGAACTGGAAATAACGGAAGATTTGGTAGAGAAAACACCGTTGGAGCTTATTGATGATTTTTATCGCCTGCAGAACAATCAGAAACTGAGCGAGGAGCAGAAGCAGTATCTTACTAATTTGCTTTCGGAAATGGGAGGTGACGTATTATGAGACCGCTGAAGCTGGTTATGAGTGCGTTTGGTCCGTATGCAGGCCAAACCGTTATAGATTTTTCCCAGCTTGGGGAGCAGGGGTTGTATCTGATTACCGGCGATACAGGTGCCGGCAAAACCGTAATTTTCGATGCTGTTTCCTATGCCCTGTACGGACAGACGAGCGGCGGTGTGCGTGATGCCAACATGCTGCGCAGCCAATATGCGGATGCCGATACGCCGACGTTTGTGGAGCTGGAGTTTTCCTTCCGCGGCAAGTGTTACAGGGTAAAACGCAATCCTGAGTATCGCCGTCCGTCGAAGCGTGGCGGCGGTATGACGAAGGAAAAGGCCGGCGCCGAGCTGTACTATCCCGATGGCCGCGTACCGGTAACGAGAATGTCTGATGTAGACAAGAGCATTGTGGAGCTGTTGGGGCTTAATCACAAGCAGTTTACGCAGATTACGATGATTGCTCAGGGACAGTTCCGCAAATTTTTGGATACCAATACGGATGAGCGCAGTAAAATCTTCCGTGATTTATTTCATACATACTTTTTCCAGCAGCTGCAGGATAAGCTGAAGCAGGATGCTGCGGCTAAGCGTAATGAATTTATCGAGCAGCAGCGCCGAAGCGAGCAGGCTTTAAGCGGCATCAGCTGCATTTATTCCGTATATACGGAGCAGCTGCAGAGCTTTGCTTTGCGTCACTATGAAGGCTGTGTTGAAGAAGTACTGGCCTTGATTGACACAATTATTGCTCTTGACGAAAAGGAACAGCAGCAGGTGGCGGCAGCGGCGGCTATTGTGACGAAAAATCTGACTGCGCTGCAGGACAGCCTGAGCGCTATTGATAAAAAGCAGCAGCTTGAAAAATATATGCAGACGACAGAAGTGAGAATAGCAGGCATGCAAAAGCAACTGGAGCAGGAAGCAGCTGCAGCAGTGCAAAGGCAAGAGTCTCTGAAAAGGTTAGAGACGGAGGTCAGCGAAGCGCAAAAGGGCGAGGTGGAGCTGGCACAGCTGCAAACAGAAAGGCAGCAGCTGGCAGCACGTCAAAGGGAGCTGCTGCAACTGCAGGATATGCAGCAGCGTTACCAAAGGCAGGAGGTTGCACTTCTGCAGAAGCGACAAGAGTATAAGCAGGCCTGTGATAATTTCAATCATCTTAATGAGCTGAGCGACGCTTGTTTTGACAGATTTTTGGGCGCGCAGGCGGGACTTTTGGCACACGATAAGCTGAAACCCGGCAAGCCCTGCCCGGTTTGTGGTTCCTGCGAGCATCCGCAGCCTGTGCAGCTGGCGCAGGACGCACCTGCCGAAAATGATGTTGAGCAGGCGCGCGCTAAAGCTGAGGCTGCTCAGAAAATAAGGGATGGCCTTATAGGTGAAGGCAAGGCTTTAAAGGAACATCTGGAGCTGGACAAAACCTTGCTGCTAGGCAAGGGCGTGGAGCTGCTTGGCTGTGATGATTTGAAGCTGATTGCCGAAAGAGCGCAGGCAGAGCTGAAGGATGTTAACAATAAGATTACGGCCCTGCGCCTGAAAATGGGCTTTTTGCAGGAAAAGGTGGAGCAATACCGTAAGCTGGCGAGAACGCTGGAGCAGCAGAAGGCTGCCGACAAGCAGGCGGAGGCTGCGGCACAAAACTTAAGGCAGCAGCTGGCAGGTGCCGAAGGGCAGCTACAGGAGCTGAAAAAGCAGCTTGCCGAGCAGAATGAGCTGCTGACGGATGTTGACGAACAGGAGCTGCAGCAGGAGCATGAAAAGCTGCTGTCGCAGCAGCGTGAGCTGGAGCTGCAGGATAAGCGTCTGTATGCCGCAATCAAGAATAATCAGCGGATTAAGCAGGAGGTCAGCGGCTATGAAGCGCGCAGGGCAGCCTGCGAAGCGGAATACAGCTTGATCAACAGCCTTTCCGCAACGCTGAACGGAACCTTGACCGGCAAGAAGCGTGTCAACCTGGAAACCTATGTGCAGATGCACTACTTCGATAAAATTCTGCAGCGCGCCAATGTAAGGCTGCTGCACATGAGCCGCGGCCAGTACGAGCTGTGCCGTGACAAAATGCAGGATGCGGACAGCAAGACGGGCAACAGCAAAACAGGCCTCGATTTGGAGGTTAAGGATTACTACAGCGGTAATTTGCGCAGCGTCAAAACCTTAAGCGGCGGCGAATCCTTCATGGCATCGCTGGCGTTGGCGCTGGGGCTGGCGGATGAGGTGCAGTCCTGCGCAGGCGGCATTCAGCTGGATACGATGTTTGTCGACGAAGGCTTCGGCTCGCTGGATGACAGCAGTCTGCAGCAGGCTATTGCTACGCTGCAGGGCCTCAGCGAAGGCCATCGTCTTGTAGGCATTATTTCACACGTACACGATTTGCAGGAAATGATAGACAAAAAAATTCTCGTCAGGAAAAAACGCGGCCAACAGGGGACAGGCAGCGAAGTCGCACTGGTGGTAGATTAAGGTAAAAATATCTCTGCGGAAGCAGAAAATTACTTTACCATAGATTGTCAGTGTGATAAAATAATCTTTATACTTAAAAGACAAATTTATTGCTGACATGTTCGTAGCAGCAGTTAAAAAACAAAATGTATGGAGGGCTTGACGATGAAATTATTGGAAGAAAAAATTGTTAATGACGGTGTTATCAAAAGCGGTAATGTCCTTAAGGTTGACAGCTTTTTAAATCATCAGATTGATGTGCCGTTTGTTGCGGAGCTTGGTAAAGAATTAAAGCGCTTGTTTGCAGACAGGAATATTACTAAAATCCTGACTATTGAAGCATCAGGTATCGGTATTGCCTGCGTTGCGGCAATGTATTTTGGCGTTCCGGTAGTGTTTGCCAAGAAATCCAGCGGCAGCAATATGGATAAGGATGTTTACTTCACTCAAATTTATTCCTATACCCATAGCAAAACAAACGACGTTGTTGTTTCCAAAAGATTCCTGTCCAAAACAGACCATGTGCTGATTATTGATGACTTTTTGGCTAACGGTTGTGCACTGGAAGGACTTATCGATATTGTACGTCAGTCCGGCGCTACTGTTGAAGGCGTTGGCGTTGCTGTAGAAAAAGGCTTCCAGGGCGGCGGCGACAAGCTGCGCAAAGCCGGCTACAACCTGCATTCCTTAGCTATTATTGATAAGATGGATGCAAAAACCAACACAGTAGTGTTCAGACATGAGGAAGCGTAATGAGCGAAAAACAATATAGTGATCCGATATACGACTTAGACGGAAAAATATCTGTAAGCAAAGCGATTCCCTTCGGCCTGCAGCATATTCTGGCGATGTTCGTAGCGAATATCGCTCCGATTCTGATTGTAGCCGGCGTGGTAAAAATGCCGATAGAACAGAGCGGTGCGCTGGTGCAGTCGGCAATGCTGGTAGCAGGCATCGGTACGCTGATTCAACTTTATCCAATATGGCGCGTGGGCAGCGGGTTGCCTATCGTTATGGGCATCAGCTTCACCTTTGTATCCATCGCCTGTGTTATCGGTGCTAAGTACGGTTACGGCGGCGTTATGGGTGCGGTACTGGTTGGCGGCTTGCTGGAAGGCTTTTTGGGCTTAGGCGCAAAATACTGGCGCCGTCTGATTCCGCCGATTGTTGCTGCTACCGTTGTTACCTCCATCGGTTTCTCTTTGCTGGCGGTAGGTGCTAACTCCTTCGGCGGCGGCTTCGGTAACCCAAACTTCGGTGATGCTCCTTATATTATTGTAGGTACGATTACTTTGGTAAGCTGCATTGCCTACAATATTTTCGCCAAATCCTTTTACAAGCAGCTTTCCGTGCTTTTTGGTTTGATTGTCGGCTATGTAGTTGCTTATTTTATGGGCATAGTAAACATGAGCAAGCTCGCTGAGGTTAAGCTGATTGCTATTCCTCAGCTGATGCCTTTTACCATGGAATTCCATCCTGATGCAATTTTTGCATTCTTTTTGATCTTCCTGGTTTCCGCTACCGAAACCATTGGTGATACCTCCGCAATGACTGCTATCGGTCTGCGCCGTGATGTTAAAGAAAAAGAGATTTCCGGTTCTATCGTCTGCGATGGTCTGGTAAGCAGCCTGTCCTCTGTTTTCGGTTGCCTGCCGATTACCTCCTTCAGCCAGAACGTAGGCCTGATTGCTATGACGAAGGTTGTTAACCGTTTTGCTATCATGACAGGCGCTGTTATTATGATTATGGCAGGTCTGTTCCCGGCGCTGGGCGTGCTTCTGGCATCTCTGCCGGAGGCTGTTTTGGGCGGTTGCACCTTGATGATGTTCGGTTCTATCGTAGTCAGCGGCGTGCAGATGATTGCCAACTGCGGCTACAATTCCCATAATGTAACGATTGCTTCTCTGGCACTAAGCATCGGTATCGGTTTTACTCAGACACCGGCAATTTTTAAGATTTTCCCGGATCTGATTAAGAATGTTTTTGCAGAAAACTGTGTAGCCGTAGTTTTTATCGTGGCTATGGTGTTAAATATCATTCTGCCTAAAGAGGAAGAAGAATAACGATACGTGTTTTAAAATAAAGAGGGGTTACAAATGAAGATTATTGATGCCCATATGCATTATTACAATGTTGATGGTTTTGTGCAGGTTGCAGCCAATGCAGGTTATGAAAATACAGCGGCTTGCTGGCAGAAAATATGCGAAGAAAACAATATCGTTTTTTCCGTAGCTATGGGCAACACTAATTATACGTCTTTGAAATACGGCGGTGTCACACCGCGCATGATTGACCTTGCAGCGCCTTTTGACGAGGAGCATTACAATCAGCCGCAGAACATTGGTTATTGCATGGGTGTAAACAGCGAGGCTATAACCGAAGCAAATGCGGAAAAAACAGCGCAGGAATTTGAACGCTTCATTAAGGACCCGCATTGTCTGGGCATTAAGCTCTATCCCGGTTATAATGCTGTCTATGTCAACGATAAAAGGCATTGGCCGCTGTTTGAACTGGCGCGTGCTTATAATGTGCCTGTTGCAATTCACACAGGCGATACTGCCTGGCCCAGCGGTTTATTGAAATACTCGCATCCGCTGACTGTTGATGAAGCGGCAGTGGCGTTTCCTGATGTTACCTTTGTTATAGCGCACTGTGGTTGCCCATGGTTCGCCGATGCGGCGGAGGTGGCCTGCAAGAACGCCAACGTATGTATTGACCTTTCCGGTTTGGTGGAGGGCAATCCCAAACCGTTGATGCTGCTCGAAAGACAGCGTGGATTTTTGCGTCAGCTGCATACCTGGCTGAATTATCTTGGCAATTATGAAAAAATCATGTATGGCAGTGATTGGCCGCTTGTAAATATTCCCCTGTATATCTGGATGATCAGCCATGTTGTTCCAGAATGCTATCACGAGGATGTATTTTATAACAATGCAGTAAGGATTTACAGTAAAATCGGCAAGCTGCTGGAAAAGTGCGGAGGTTGAGATGGGACAGCCTGATATCAAAGAAATAGAAGCAGGTCTTAAGGATTGGGACTTTGTGCGCAATCTGCCTGCTGCAATCGGTGATTATACCTTAGTGCCGGGTTCCGGTATCGACGGACAGATTTTGAATATTGCAGCCTATGTGCACGAAGCGTCGCACTGTCGTCTTGATTTGACTTATACAAAAGAAACCTTTGACTATGTACCGGTAAAAACCGTAGGTCTGCATACGTTTCGCGACGTGCGCTTCTTCTGCCGTGACCGCGAGCACTTTGCCGATATGATGCGCAAGAGCCTGCCGGATATTTTGGCCAGCATGGACAAGAAAACCGTGCATGCGCTGCCGTATGAAGCAAAAGCGCTGCACTTTGAGCAGTGGGACTATTGGCGCTCGCTGCCTGCTCAGGTAGGCGATTATGAGCTGTATATTACGCCCGATAATCCCTTGCCTTATATCAATGGTTCCTTTATCTTTTTGGATTATACTGATTTTAAGCATGGCAATCAGATATACTTTTCCTATAATATTTTCCGTGATGAGCTGTTTGCGGAAATGCGCAAGAATCATCTGCCCTTGACCACAGACGCTTTTGACGTGCTGGGCAACGTGCCGGCAGAGGATAAGCTGCAGGCGTTGCAGGTGCATATGGAAGCAAATTTAATGGCTACATTGGAAAATTTAAAAAAAGTATAAAAAGCTGTTGACAAAACAAGGTCAAGCCTGTATAATATAATTCGTAGTTGATTGGCCCGGTGGTTCAGTTGGTTAGAATGCCGCCCTGTCACGGCGGAGGTCGTGGGTTCGAGTCCCATCCGGGTCGCCAATCATGCCTCGGTAGCTCAGTTGGTAGAGCAAAGGACTGAAAATCCTTGTGTCCACAGTTCGATTCTGTGCTGAGGCACCATATTGCGGAAATAGCTCAGTGGTAGAGCACCTCCTTGCCAAGGAGGGGGTCGCGAGTTCGAATCTCGTTTTCCGCTCCACCTTTTAAGGCGACATAGCCAAGCGGTAAGGCAGAGGTCTGCAAAACCTTTATCCCCAGTTCGATTCTGGGTGTCGCCTCCATTTTTATTTCTTAAAAGGTGTTAATTAGTTATGTCTGCCGCGGTGGCGGAACTGGCAGACGCAAGGGACTTAAAATCCCTCGGGTAGTGATACCCATACCGGTTCGATTCCGGTCCGCGGCACCAACATAAATTTTGTTTATGTTGGAACAATATATAGAATGAAAATGCTGATTGAACTTGCAGAAGTCAATCAGTTTTTTTGTGTTTAAATTTAAAATAATGATATAGCAAACTTTCATGTTTATGCTATAATTAAAGTAACATAAGCATGAAAGGAGCGTGCACCGGATGAGCAGAAAATTACCGTTACCGGTTGGGACGACAAATTATAAAAAGATTTGCGAAGACAGCTATTATGTGGATAAAACCTTGCTGATCAAGGAAATCTTAGATGAAAAAGTAAATGTTGCTTTATTTACACGTCCAAGACGCTTTGGCAAGACGCTTAACATGGACATGCTACGCACTTTTTTCGAGAAGACTGCAGAGGACACCGGCAGATATTTCCAAGATAAAAAAATTTGGCAGCAGGGAGAAAAATATACGAGCCATCAGGGACAATATCCTGTGATTTTTCTCTCCTTGAAGGATATTAAGGCGAGAAAATGGCAATACGCTTTTGATGCATTGAAGTATATTATCAGCGTCGAGTATATGCGGCATTCTGAATTGAAAAGAAGCAGCGAGATTGAGGAAGCGGATATAGAGTTATATAATCGTATTGTCAAAAATCAGGCTGGCTATATGGAATATGTCTTCAGCCTGCAGGCACTTAGCAGAATGCTGCATCAGCATCACAAGCAAGCTCCTGTTATTATTATTGATGAATACGATACGCCGATTCAGGAGGGTTTTGTAAATGGCTATTATGATGATGCTGTAGAGTTTATCAGGAGCTTTTTCTCGGCTGCTTTGAAGGATAATCCGCACGCCAGACAGATTGTAATGACTGGTATTTTGCGTATTGCTAAGGAAAGTATTTTTAGCGGACTCAATAATATTCGAGTTTTTTCTGTGCTGGATAAAAAGTTCAGTGAGTTCTTTGGCTTTACGACAAGCGAGGTACAGCAGATGGCTGCTTATTATGAGCAGACGGATAAACTGCCTGAGCTTAAGGCCTGGTATGACGGCTATAAATTTGGCGACACGGAGATTTTTAATCCCTGGTCGGTAATCAATTACTTTAGTAATAATTGCCAGGCTATGCCGTATTGGGTGCAGACTTCGGCCAATACGATAATCCAGGAGATTTTGAAAACCTATAATGATGATACATACAGAAATCTGCACGCTTTACTGGGGAAGACGGAGGTGCAGTCGATTGTTAGAACTAATATCATTTATCCGAAGCTGAAGGAGCCGCAAACTAATATTTTGGGCTTTCTTTTAATGACTGGTTATTTGAAGTCGACCAGTACCGAGCTGGATGCAAGAGGCGATTATATTTGCAGGCTCAGCATACCCAACAAGGAAATTAAAACGATTTATTATAATGAGATCTTATCGCTGCTGACGGAGGACATTGGCGAAAACACTGTGATGAATTTAGCTAATGCTTTGTATGATAAGGATGCTGCAAAGATAAAGGAAGCACTCAATAAGTTCATGCTGAAAACAATCAGTTATTATGATAACTTGAAGGAAAACTACTATCATGGGCTTATGCTTGGACTTCTTGCTATAGGCGAAAGCAATTATGATATTCGTTCCAATAGGGAAAGCGGTTTAGGCAGATACGACATTCAGCTTATTCCTAAAAAATCTGCATTGCCGGGGATTATTATCGAGGTTAAAGCTGCTGATAAGGATGCCGGCGTTGAGCTGTCAAAGCTTGCGCAGACTGCACTAAAGCAGATAGATGAGAAAAAATACGATACCGAGCTGTGCGCGCAGGGCGTAAATGATATTATCAAATATGGCGTGGCGTTTAAGGGTAAGACGGTCGAGATTGTTACAAATTGATTCGAATGAAAAGCAGGAGCTGGTGTACGAGGGTACGGCAGCTCCTGCTTTGTGGTTTAATATGCTATTTTTGAATCATCTTGTTAATAGTGCTTGTAGAAATTAAGGGATAAAACGCAAATCCCCTTTTAAAGTAAAATAGTTTCCAAGAACTTTCGATAAAAAGTTATGCAAAACTATTGACAACAAAGCGGGGGATGCTTATAATATAAATAAAAGTTGCGACCAACTTTTTGTAAACGCTATGGAGGTGTTTTAATTGTTGAATAACGAATTTGCTAAACAAGCAGAAAATCTGTCTAAGAAAATCGAGGAAGGCTTGAGAATTTTGCTGCCCGGTTATACTGCCTTGGATAAGGCTGCCATTACTTTGGTATTGTTTGCAGCAAGCAGTCTGCAAGCAGGCATCGTCACCTATAAAGAAGCTATTGCATCTTTACCTGAAAATATAAAAGCTGATATTTATCATTGCACGAAGGTAGACGTAGTTTGGGACGATGTAAAACAGCTTTTGGAAATGTATGAAACGGAAGACTTTTTACAAGTCTTGTTAAGCGTTTCCGATAATGACGCAAGAACAAATTCATATAACTTGCCGGCAAGCTTAAATCAACTTGCTGAAAGGTTCTTGCGTATCAAATCCGAACCCGGCAAAGGATTGCAGTTGTATTCCGGTTCCGGTGATACATTAACCAGCCTTGTTTGCCGGCACAATAACCTTGCTGTTACAGGCTTGGAATTAAGTCGTGACGGAGTACTTATTTCTAAACTTAAGGTATTTGCGCTTGGCGTTCAGATAGAAGTAATCAGACGCAGTCCTATTGAGTACTGTCTTGCAGACCGTGGAAAAGCTGATTATGATTTCGTTATCAGTACTCACCCTTTTGGCTTAAGGGTTAGAACGCTTAGCAATAAATTTCCTGAACTCAGTGATATTTATCCGTTCTTGCGAAGCGGTACAGCAGCGGATTGGGTTTGTGGCTTGCTGGCTCTGGACAATATTGCACCGGACGGTAAAGTTGTGGCGTTTTTTTCTGAAGGCTGCATGTTTACCAATCAGGATCGTGAGGTTAGAAAGTATTTAGTACATAATGGTTTGGTAGAGGCTGTAATAGCTCTTCCGGCCAAAATGTATTCCTATATGAGCATAAAACCTGTAATGGTAGTGCTGAGCAGGGGCAATAAAGAAGTAAAGATGGTCGATGCTTCTGATATGTTTACCCCCGGAAGACGTCAAAATGAGTTTTCTGAAGAAAACATAGAGGCGATTATTGACGCTTATAATCATCCCGGTAAAAAAAGCGTATGCGTTACCATAGATGATCTCAGCAAAAGCGACTATACTTTGCTGCCTACACGTTTTCTGGCTGTACCGGAAGCTGCAATTAAAAACGGTAAACCTTTGGAAGAACTTGTACAATTCGGAAGAAGTGTTGCAATCACCGCTTCTGCATTAGATAAGTTATCTGTAGATGAAAACGATGCTTCAACGAATTACTATTTGCGCCTTTCGGAAGTGCATGATGGCATGGTAGACAATCGTTTACCTAAAATCAGTTGCATTGATAAAAAATACGAGAAATATCTGTTGGAGGACAACGATATTATTTTGTCGCGTAATGGTTCGCCGTTTAAAGTGGCATTGTTTAACGAACAAGCCGGGACTAAGGTTTTACCTGTCGGTAACTTGCTTATTCTTCGTGCCGATACGAGTAAAATTAACCCGATTTATCTTAAAGCGTACCTTGAAAGTGAACAAGGCATAGCCGGTTTGAGCGCATTGCTTACCGGAGTTGCAATGCAAGTTATCAGCTTGGAACGTCTGAAAAAGATGCTTGTACCTGTTCCTGATATGGAAGAACAAAATGAAATAGCAGAAAAATATCTTAGCATTGTTGATGAATTGAAAATTTTGAATTTAAAAATCATGAATGCTAAGGACAGACTGCGTCATGTAATTGATAACGGAAAGGCTGGTGAGTGAACGTGTTAAATGACATGCAGATGTATGAACTCTCTGAAGTTTTAATGAAGGAGTTTGCCGAGGGTGCTTTGGAAAAAGCAATTTCTTCTCTTAACAGAGCCGGAAAACTTGCCGATTGGTTGGAAATGATGGGGTTGAGCCAACTCTTAGGAGGAGATATTTTTTATAATCCTAAAATCTATGGTAAAATATTAGTATTGGGAGATTCCCGTACTAATAAGCGCCATCTTACCGGAGTTGCGAAAAGCATGGGCTTTGCCGGTGACCGGTTTGAGTTTTTCCTTGACTATGATGGCAGCCAAAAATATAACTATTCTAAATTGCGCTATTCCGATAAATATGCTGCTGTTATCGTGGGACCTATTCCGCACAGTACCGTGGGGAAAGGTAATTATAGTAGTGCTATAGTTGCAATGGAAACTGAACAAGGTTATCCACCGGTATTTCGTGTTGATAAGATAACTAACAACAGTTTCAGATCAGTAATGGACAAGCTGCAGCAAAAGAATATTGTTGCTGCTTGAGTATATTGTTTGAGATAAAAACAATATACTGCCTTCTCAGGCTTAGAGAAAGTAAAAGAATAATTTCAGGAGGTTTTATTGTGACTGATATTAAGAAAATAGATGTGCTTTGGGATGATAATCCCGTTGATATAAGCGCAGAGGCGAATTTCATCTGGAGTATTGCTAATAAGCTGCGTGGTACATATATGCCGGACAAGTATGGTGATGTTATTATCCCTATGACGATTATCCGTCGTTTTGAGTGCGCTTTGGCAAAGACAAAGGCTGCTGTCGTAGCAAAATACAACGAGAACCCTAATTACCCTGCTAAGGCTATGTACAGGCTTTCAGGCTATCAGTTTTATAATGTCAGCGAGTTTACCTTGCAGGAGCTGTGCAACGATGCCGACCACATTGCGGAAAACTTTAAGGCTTATATTCAGGGCTTTTCCGATAACATTAAGGATATTTTGAATAACCTCGATATGGAAACCCATATCAAGAAGATGGATGAAGGCGGTTGCCTGTTCAATACTGTTAAAGCGTTCTCCGAACTGGATTTGTCCGTTGAGAGCTTTGACAGCATTAAGATGGGTTATATCTTCGAGAATCTTATCGGCAGATTCTTCCAAAATGTTGATGCCGGTCAGTTTTACACCGGCCGTGATATTGTAAAGCTGGGCGTATCCTTGCTTGTTTCCGAAGGCTGTGACGATATTTTTGATGACCACAAGCTGATTACCATCTGTGATCAGGCTGCAGGTACCGGTGGTATGCTGAGCACGGCGTACAGCTATTTTAAGCATTATAATCCTACTGCAGATGTTAAGCTGTTCGGCGTGGAGTTTATGGGTGTTTCCTGGGCTGTGGGCATGGCGGAAATGCTTATTAAAGGTCAGGATGCGACGAATTTTGTGCATGCGGATTCCTTTAAAGAGGATCCTTCTGCTGATACCAAGATGCGCTTCGTGCTGATGAACCCGCCCTTCGGTACTCCCTGGAGCGGTAAAGACGCAAAGGCAGGACAGGAAGAAGCTGTAAACAAGGAATACGCCAAGGAAAATAGCCGTTGGGGTGCAGGCTTGCCCGGTGGTGGTGATTCTCAGATGCTGTTTTTACAGTCGGCCATTGCCAAGCTTGATGAAAAGGTTGGCCGTGCTGCGATTATCGAAAACGGTTCGCCGCTTTTTACCGGTGGTACATCTTCCGGTGAAAGCCAGATTCGTCGTTGGCTGCTGGAAAACGATTTGCTGGAAGCGATTATTGCTATGCCGACGGATTTGTTTTACAACACCGGCATTGCCAGCTACTGGTGGATTATATCCAAAAACAAGCGCCCTGAGCGCAAGGGTTATGTGCAGCTCATAGATGCGACTAATATTTACCACAAGCTGCGTAAGCCTGTGGGCAACAAGAAAAACGAGTTCTCCCCTGAGGACAGAGCGCAGATTGCTAAGCTGTATACCGATTTTGACAAGGCTGACAGCGAGTACAGCAAGATTTTCAAGAACGAGGATTTTATGTACCGTGAGTATGCTGTTATGCAGCCTTTGCAGCGCAGCTATTCTATCACCGAGGCAAGCATTGAGCGTATGCTGCAGAAGGGTGCACTGAAGGGCTTGTGGGATGAAGCCAAGGTTGCAGAATATGAGGAACAAGGCAATGCTTTGAGTGGTAAGGACCAGAACAAGCTGCAGGCCTTTTATGCTACGAAGTCTGTTTATGATGCAATTTTGGCGAAGCTGCAGGAGCATATTGCTGATGAAAAATGGCTTTCGCCTAAAGCTTTTACGCCGGTGCTGACTGCTGTTCTTGGCGATGCGGCTGATAAAAAATTCTTTGAGAAAATCATGGACGGACTTTCCGTTATGGATAAGACTGCGGAAATTCAGCGCGATAAAAAGGGCAACATTATCTACGACAAGGAAACCAAGGATACAGAGCTTGTGAAGTACACTGAGGATATTGAAACCTATATGGCGCGTGAGGTGCTGCCGCATATTCCTGATGCCAAGTGGTTCTGGGAAGAGGATTTGACGAAGAAGAAGCCTGTAATTAAAACCGGTGCGGAAATTCCTTTTACCCGTTACTTCTATAAATATCAAGCACCCAGGCCGAGTGCAGAGCTGCTGGCGGAGTTTTTGGCAATCGACAAGGCTGTGAATGAGCGCATTGCTCGCCTGCTGAAATGAGGTGACGGGAATGCGTGAAATGAAGGATAGCGGGATTGAGTGGATTGGTGAGATTCCGAAGGAGTGGGAAAGAGGACATTTAAAATATTATACTCAAATAAAAACTGGTGGAACTCCTAGTACGTCAAATCAAGTATGGTTTGATGGTGATGTATTATGGTTTACTCCGGGTGATTTCGATAAGATACTGCTAAGTGACTCAAAAAGGAAATTATCGAAACTAGCAGTTTTGTTTAGAATTGCTAATTTATTTCCTGCTAATACAACAATGATAGTCGGAATTGGAGGTACTGCTGGTAAAGTAGGATATACTATAAATGAGAGTTATTGTAATCAACAAATAACAGCTTTAATAAATAAGCCGAATACTCATCCTAAATATATAACTTATTTGATGTTTTGCTTTAGTGATGTATTAAAAGACAATGCTTTGTATACAACGTTACCTATACTGAATAATCAATTCGTTGGTGATTTTAGTATTTGCATACCTAAAAAACTTAGCGAACAAGAAAAAATCGCCAACTTCCTCGACTCCAAATGCTCCGAAATCGACGCGACCGCTGAAGATATCCAAAAGGAAATTTCTCTTTTGGAGGATTATAAGAAATCTGTTATCACCGAAGCGGTTACCAAAGGTCTGAATCCTGATGCGGAGATGAAGGACAGCAAAATATTTTATTTAGGTCAAATTAATAAGAATTGGAATCTAACAAAAGTAGGTTATTGCTGTGAAAAGTTATATCGTACTTTTGAGGCGTCTGATGAAGCTCTTGTTTGTTCAAATAAAGGTAAAGTAGTTCCTAGAGGCGATACTCTTGTCGGTTTGATGACTAGCGATGATAATGCAATGCAAGGCATTTGTAAGGGGGATATTGCTATTCATGGTATGGATACTTGGCATGGAGCTATCGCTTGTTCAGATTATGATGGGAAGATTACAAGGGTAGTACATGTCTGTAAAGCAGATGGAGATAATAGATTTGTAGTATATTGGTTGCAACATCTTGCTTTTGTTGGCGTATATAAATTAATTTCTAATGGCGTTAGAGGAAATACAAGTGATTTTCGTAGTTGGGATAAAGTAGCTGATATATATGTTCCTAATCCTATAAAAGATGAACAACAGCAAATCGCTGACTTCCTCGACACCAAATGCTCCGAAATCGACACCCTTATCGCTGACAAAAAGCGCCAGCTCGATATCCTTGCCGACTACAAAAAGTCCCTCATCTACGAGTACGTCACCGGCAAGAAGGAGGTTCCTGTAAATGAATAACATCCTTTCGGAAAAAGAATATCAGCGTTATATCATCGACCAGCTTGTGAAGCCGGAATGTGGCTACGCAGAAGCACCGGCAACGGAGTTTGACCGCCTTTTTGCGATGAACCGCAAGGCATTGTTTTCTTTCCTTGAAGCAACTCAGCCGGAAAAGCTGCAGGCTTTACGCAAAATCTATAAGGAAAAAACTGAAGACACCCTTGTTGCCTTCATCAATCAGCAGGAAACGAGAGCGAACGGCAGTCGTCTTGATGTGCTTAAGCATGGCGTGGAGCTGGCCAACATTCATCTGGATTTGATGTATACGAAGCCTGCAACGACCTTCAATAAGGAACTCAACGCTTTGTACCATAAGAACATCTTCACCGTTTCCGAAGAGGTCTGGGCGAGCGATGATGAACGCATTGACCTGGTAATCTTTCTCAACGGCCTTGCAATCATCACCTTCGAGCTGAAATGTAATGCTGCAGGACAGTCCTATCAGGATGCCATCTATCAGTATCGCATGCAGCGTAATCCAAAAGACCGCCTCTTTTTGTGGAAGGCCGGTTCCTTGGTAAACTTCGCTATGGATTTGGAGCAGGTTTATATGTGTACCAAGCTCAGCGGCAGCAGTACCTTCTTCCTGCCCTTCAATATGGGCTGTGGTGAAGGTATTTAGGTCGGTGCCGGTAATCATTTGCTGGAAGATGAATATAGCGTTCATTATATGTGGGACGATATCCTGCAAAAGGACAGCCTGCTGGAAATCCTTGGCAAGTTCATGTTTATCGAGGTCAGCGAAAAAGAAGATGCTAACGGCAAAGTAAAGAAGAACGAAACAGTTATCTTCCCTCGCTATCATCAGCTTGATGTGCTGCGTAAGGTGCTTGCTGATGTTAAGGAGCATGGCAGCAGCTTGAACTATCTTCTGCAGCACAGCGCAGGCTCCGGCAAAACGAACGAGATTGCCTGGCTTGCACATCGTCTGGCGTCCTTGCATAGTGCAGATAACAAGATTATCTTTGATAATATCATCATCTGTACCGACCGCGTAGTAGTTGACAGGCAGCTGCAGCAGGCTGTGCTTGGCATTGAGCACAAAGAAGGCCTTATCCGTGTTATGGATGACCAGTGCAACTCTACCGACCTTGCTAATGCGCTTGGAGGTAACACGAAGATTATCGCAACGACGATTCAGAAGTTCCCGTACATCGTGGATAGCGTCAAAGGTCTGAAGAATAAGCATTTTGCGGTAATCATCGACGAAGCGCATTCTTCTACCTCCGGCAAGAACATGGCAGCGATTACGAAATCACTTGGCTCTGGTGAAGTGGAAACCGACGTTGATGTTGAAGATATCATCGTTGATGAAATTAATCGCAACGGCAAGCAGCCTAATGTGTCGATGTTTGCCTTTACCGCTACGCCGAAACCGACTACTCTGCAGCTTTTCGGCAGGGTAAATGAGCAGGGCCAGTATGAAGCTTTTCATATATACTCTATGAAGCAGGCTATCGAAGAAGGCTTTATTCTTGATGTGCTGCAGAATTATATCACTTACGATACCTTCTTCCGTCTCAACAAAGAGATTGAAGATGATCCGGAAATGAAAACGAATGATGCCAAGCGCCAGATTGCCCGCTTCGTGCAGCTGCATGAAACAAATATCTCGCAACGCATTGAGGTAATCATCGAGCATTTCCGCCAGAACGTCATGCAGGAGCTTAACGGTCAGGCTAAGGCTATGGTCATTACGGAATCGCGTGCCGGTGCGGTTAAATATCGTCAGGCCTTTGAGGACTATATCAGTCGCAAAGGTTATACCGGGCTGAAAGCACTGGTTGCCTTTTCCGGTAAGGTTACCATTGACGGCAAGGAGTATACGGAAGTAGGCATGAACGGCATTGCTGAAAATAACCTGCCTAAAGAGTTCGATAAGGACGAATATCAGGTGCTGCTGGTAGCAGATAAATATCAGACAGGCTTTGACCAGAAGAAACTGTGCGCTATGTATGTGCTTAAAAAGCTGCGTGGCGTAAATGCAGTGCAGACCTTATCGCGCCTAAACCGTATCTGCCCGCCGTTTGACAAGAAAACCTTCGTCCTGGATTTCGCCAACGATTATGCGGATATTGAGAAGGCTTTCAGCAAATACTACACTGTGACTTTGCTGTCCAACAGCATTAATCCGCGTTCTATTTATGATATCAGCGCTAAAATTGACGGCTATTTCTTCCTTGCTCCCGGCAACGTAGAAGACTTCAATACACTTCTGTATAAGGAAAAGGTTACCGCTGCGGACAAAAAGAAAATGACATTCTTTTTGCAGAAGGCCAAAAACGTCATCGAAAAGAATAATGACGAGCAGACGCAGAAGGAAATCCATATGGCAATCCGCCATTTCATCCGCTGTTATGAGTTCTTGGTACAGGCAACCTGCTTCGAGGACGTAGATATTCATAAGAAATATAAGTTCTTGTCTTACTTGCAGACGTATCTAAAAGTACGCCATTCCGGTGGCGGTTTTGACTTGACCGGCAAAATCAAGGCAGACAATTTCGTGCAGAAAAAGAGCGGAGAGTTTGCAAATGTTAAGCATAAAGCTGATCCGATTGTCAGTCTTCCGTCCGCTGAAAGTCTGAATCTTACGCCTGCAAAGATTGAGCGTTTGTCGCAGATTATTGCGGAAATCAACAGCAGAACCGGTAAAAACTACGACAATGACGTTGCAGTCAAGGCCATGCTGCAGATTAAGGATATCATGATGAAATCCGAAAAGCTGCGTGCTAGCGCTCAAAACAATACTGAAAGAGACTTTGAGTTTGCTTATTTCGATAATATTGATGATGCTCTGGTAGAAGGTCTGGAGCAGAACCAGGACTTCTTTAGCTTGCTTTTGGATAATGATGAGATTAAGCGTCAGGTGCTGGGAATTTTTGCCAGTGATGTATATACTGAGCTGAAGGGAAAAGCAAATGTGCTATACCCTAAGTTTAATGAAAATGCAGTAACACTTAAGGTTGCAGAAGATAAGGAAAAATATGGAAAAAAATAAATCATCTGAGATCAAGAGAACACCAATTCGCGAAGCAGTAAAACTGCGCTTGTGGGGAATGGCGGCAGGTAGATGCGAAATTTGTAATAAACTGTTGTATTTGGATTCGCATTATGGCGATGATGCCAATTTTGCCGAAAATGCCCATATTCACGCAGTTAGTAAAACAGGACCAAGACATGTTGATAGCATGACAAAAGATGAAATAAACAACATAGACAATTTAATGCTTCTTTGTGCAGAACATCATCATTTGATAGATACCAAACCTGAAAACTACCTATCAGATTTCTTGATTGTGCAGAAAAAGACTCATGAAAATCGTATTCGAAGATTGACGGAGATTCAAGATGCTGATTCCTGTAAGATAGTGACATTCTTCTCAAATATAGACAATGTTGATGTATTCAATACAGTATCTGTACTTAGAAGAGCTAGTGTAAAATGTGGTCTCTATCCGAAACAGGATGAGCCAATAGAATTGCATAGTGGGTCAGTTACAAAATACATACCATCAAAGGAAATTATGCAAATCCAAGTAGATGTACTGGAGAATCAAGTTAAGCAGTATTTTGGTAGCATTGTAAAGAAGGAAGATGTTGTTGCTTTGTTTGCACTTGCTCCGCAACCACTTCTTTTCGAATTGGGATATTTGCTTTGTGACCAATTAAATATTCGCGTCTTCCAGTGCCATCGCGAAGGAGATAAATGGGCATGGCCTGAGGATCAATCGGTGGTAGATTTTCTAACATGTAAATCGAGGAATGAATCAGAAACAGTTATAGCGTTAGTTGTTGATTTGAGTGCTGAAATTGTAGATCAAAGGATTATAAATGTATTGGGTGAAAAATGTTCTATCTATCACCTGACTATTTCAGAACCAAATCGTGTGTTTGTTAAGAATCCTCAGATTCAAGACAGTTTTGTCCGTGCTTTTCGGCTGTTAATGGAAAGAATAAAGAACGACAATCCTAAGGCAAAGGAAATCTGCTTGTTTCCAGCTATGCCAGCATCGCTTGCAGTTCGTGCGGGTATGGATATTATGCCCAAGGTAGATCTACCAATTAAAATCTATGATCAACTTTCACGGAAAAATTGTTTTGAAGAAACTATAACGATTGGAGGATAAATGATGTATACTAAAGAGTCATATAATAGCCTGCTTAAATTGACAGCTCAGAGCATTGATATTAGTGATGAAATGTTTGAGGCAGCAGAAAAGACCTATAAAGATCTTGGGAAATGGATAGACCGAGAAACTCCTGATTATGAAATTAGCATTTATCCGCAAGGCTCATTTGCTCTCGGAACTGTGGTCCGCCCAATTACAAATGCAGATGATTATGATTTGGATATTGTTTGCCAATTCAAAAAACAGTATGGATTGACGGCGAAAGAGCTTAAGGTTGATGTGGTTAAACCATTGCTTGTCCGTTACAAAAAGGCAAGTAATGAAATTGAAGAAAAAAAGAGATGCTGGCATGTTGAATATGATGAGGTTCCCAATTTCCATATGGATGTTATTCCAGCTTATGCTTATGGGAGTGCTATCAAAATAACAGATCATAATGAAGACGATGATACCTATGATTATTTGGGAAGCAATCCAGCAGGCTATGTGAAATGGTTTTTTGATGCTTGTGCAAAGCAACGTAACAGATTATATGAGCAATATGTTAAGGAACACCACAGGGTTGTTGATCAGGCTGATGTTGAAGATGTAAAGCGTAGAAAAGTAAAAACACCATTGCAGCGTGTTGTACAGATTCTTAAACGGCATAGGGATATTAAGTTCGCAAATGATAATAGCGGTAATAAACCCATATCAATTATAATTACAACAATAGCGGGAAGGCTGTATGACGAAGAGGATAATATTTACGATGCTCTTTTCAATATCCTTTCCAAAGCTACTTCTTGGATTATGAATAATCGAAAAGGAGAGCAATTTTATATAGAAAACCCAAGTTATAAAGGTGAAAATTTTGCTGATAAGTGGAATACACATCCGGAACGTGCGACTGCATTTTTGCAATGGCTAGACACTGCGAGGGAAGACTTGGTTGATAGTAGCCTTTGGCAGTATAACAGAATCGAAATGGGGAATCATCTTAAAAAATGTTTTGGTAGCGAGACTGGAAAAGCCGTCTTTAATAATAAAGCAGAGATGGTAAGATCTGCTATTGCGGCGGGAACCTTGAAAGTAGACACATCGACAGGAAATATATCAAAATATGGCACAGTTTCGATTCCACCAGCACATCACTTTGGCGCATAAATATTTGAAAACAAAGCCTATTTCGTTGGTAAATCAGCAAATACGGATGCAGTATTTATACCGTAAGCTATTGGTAGAAAACTATATTAAAGATTCAATGTTTGTATGTGTTTTAGATATACAGCCATCTTCAGAGTCCCAAGTGTATCGAATCAAAATTACTTATAAATTGAGTGATGGAGCACCAAAAGCATGGCTGATTTCGCCACCACTACAAAAATATGAAGGAAAATATCCGCATCATAAGTATGGCAAGGATAACAATGGAAATTATCAACTGTGTGTTTATTATCCTAAGTATAAAGAATGGAATAAGCAGATGTATATTGCAAATTCATTTGTGCCATGGGTATGTACATGGTTGAGCACTTATGAATACTGGCTTGTGACCGGAAGTTGGCATTACGATGAAATACTTATTGGTCAAAATTAAATAAAAACATTAACCGAGAGATTTAAGTTAGTTTTACCAAGATGATTAAAGTAATAATACGCATTTAGTAATTGAAGAGTTTGCTCCTTGCAACTAGAGAGGGCAGTGTTATTTCCAATTGGGCAAATGAAATATAGAAAAAGTTTATGGAAAAATTCAAGTGATATTACCATCAGGTTAATGATATAATCCATAATTTTATTGTGGATGGTGAGTTCAAATAGGTAATTTATCAATTGTATTTGAGTAAATGGATTAAAAAATACTGTCGAAAGTGATTGAAAGGTTGAAAAGTATAATGATGATATAATTTATACAATCATTAAATGCCAACAGTGGCTGAAATTTAATAATTATATCAGAGTTTTATCATGTAGCACGTAGATTTTGTAATGGGGTTAATCTTATACATTTATAATATTGATATGGATAGCCCGTAACCTCGTTGAAAATAGTCACAATGCTATTCGAAATAAGAAAATAGCCTTTAGGTGCTGTAGGAGTTTCTCGCCAACTATCTGATTTTATAATGGTTATAGTTACTTCAGGCTTTTTAAGGTTACGGCTACGTAAAAATCTTTTAGCGTGAACACGGCGGTTATGGTCTTGAAAAATACCATTGGTGTGTTTCAGAAGATATTCTGCTAATTTTGTGTAGTCTCCACTGTTGTCCAGTTTTTTGATGTTTATAGTTCCGTGGGACCAGATATTTTGTAGCTCTGCATCGGTAAATATATGATTTAGCAGCAGATGATGATGAGGAACTCCACAATAATCGAAATTAGAAACACCAATATATAAAAGTTCTACTCCTTTACGTTTAGCAGCGGCTTTGAGATTTCGTAAAAAATTTTGGATATCATTTTTTGTTTCTTGTGGAGTTTGAGGTCTGTTATCTTTGGCATATGTTAATGTAATAAGCATATCGCCAGACAAAAAATTATTATTGATAAGACGTGCTAACTCTTTTTTGGCACGACGCTCATTTGCTTTGGCCATATAGCTAGGTGTAGGAGCGATTTTAGGTCCACGTTTGGTATTTTTAAAATGGAATTTCAAATTTTGTAGTTTTTCGATTTCAACTACAGCTCCGCTATGGATTTCTTTTTTAATATACATTAAGTAGCTCCTCCTTGTATGTCATTAAGTTAATCGTTTGTATCAAGACCAAGGAAGGAGTTTCACCTTCCGGATTTTTATAGTGACAACTAAAGTATTTTATATCATAATGCCTTAAAGTTAATAAAAAGTTATTCGATTTATAAATTATTTGAAACGGAGGCCCTAACATGAACATCACAGTATATCTTGCCTCATCAACAGGCAATGATCCTAAATTTATGGCAGCAGTTAGAGAGCTGGGCATCTGGATTGGTGCAAGCGGACACTGGAGGTTCTAAAACTGGTTTAATGGGCGAGTTGGCGCACAGCGTGCTTGCCGCAGGCGGTAAAGTTATTGGCGTAGAGCTACAGTTTTTTATGGACGAAGATTTTCAGTACGACGGTTTAACGCAGCTGATTGTTACTAAAGATATGGCGGAGCGCAAGGCGAAGATGCTTGAACTTGGTGAAGCATTTATTGCCTTTCCGGGTGGCGTAGGCACGCTGGAAGAGGTTAGCGAAATCATGTCGAAGCTGTCGCTTGGGCACATCAATACACCGTGCATTTACTATAATTTTGATGGTTATTATGATGATATGAAACACTTTTTGCAGCATATGATTGCTAAAGGTTTGTCATCAGAGGAGAAACAGAAAGGCGTATATTTTGCGGAGAACCTTGATGAGATAAAGAGAATACTTAAATGATAGAGAGCTGCTTCGGCGGCTCTTTTTACTTGCATTCATATCACTGTAGTGATAGAATAAAAAATCGACCCTAGGTAGGATCGATTTAAGAGTATTTGTATTAAAATTTTGGTAGGTGTGACGATTATAAATTAGTTAGGTCATCACCAAAAGAATCTGTCATATCACCAGCATAGTTAGGATCATATATTTCGTCAATGTTACCAATAATATTATATGCCATGTGATGATAACGACATTTGGAAGCTCTTTTATATTGTTCGTTATAAATTGCTTTGTGCCTATCACAAATGGAGCGAGCGGAGTCTTCGAGGCCCATGTAATAAGCAATTTTAACCATTTTGAGGTATGTATCTTGTTCCATGTCAAAATCTGCCGCATCGCCATAGGCGATTTCACGGATACGGTCTTTAAGTTTCTTCATTTGTAGAGAAACCTCCTTTAATAAATTTTCTTCTAAATTTAGAAGTTGCCTTTAGGATACAACGTAAAAGTTAATAAAACGTTACTTGTGGTTAGTTTTTTTTGAAATGCTTTCCGAGTGTTGTCTTTTTTAGACTAGAAGTGATATAATTTTATTGTATTTACAGTAATTTTTAGGAGGAGATTATTTTGCTAAAAAAAATTTTAGGATTAGCTTTAGTGATGGTACTTTCTGTTGCTAGTATTACTCAAGGTGAAGAGTGGATAAAAACTAATAAAACATTAGGTGCGGCGTCAGGAGATTTCTATTTACCAGAAAAAAATCTAAAATCTGGGTTGCAGTTATCGAAGGATTGGGGTTATGAGCATTCATTTGATGCTGATAGTATCAGTGTAGACAAGGCAAATAAAATTGTTTATGTCACGATGCGTTTTGAAAGTTTTGCTGGTAATCAGACTAGAGGAAGCAGGATAGATGATAATGTAATTTTGCATTTCAATGAAGATCCAGCTAAGTGTTATGCTGTATACACTAAAATGGATACGTTTGAAAAAAGTACAGGTAAGTATTATACATACTACTACAAGAATAATAAAAGTTTTACAAAAAATGGCTTCTCTAAATCAGATACCAACCCTTATTATACTGGATACACATTTTGGCAAGATTTTGCTTATTTACTAGATTTACCCAATCAAGATGGAAGTGCTTATATTGAACCTAAAAATCTAAAATTAAATTGGGCTACATCTACTGGTAAATTTGGTGTTTTTTATGATCCCAAGAGTTTAAAAATCAAAGGGCAAAAAGTTAGTGCAAAAATTTATCTTTGGTATCCTAGATATAACAGATATCAGCAAATAAATTCGACATTGAATTATGATAAAAATCAATGGGAAGTGTCTTTGGTGGAAGATCGTCGGTTAAGTGATAATACCGTAACGTATAAAATCGCCAATAGTTTATTATTTAGAATAAATCCTTCTCCCTTTGATGTTGATGAAGAAAGCAAAGTGGTATCTGAATACTTTAGAAGATTTTTGTAATAAGTAGTAAGTAGTTAGAAATTATACAAAAAGCTGATATTCATATGCAAATTTTATCACGGGCTAGTGAAGATTTGAAGAGTATCAGCTTTTTTGCGCAGTACAACCTATATTAGCTATAACTAGGCGGTGAAAGTATACTTCTTACCTGTTGTAGCTAAGAAAAGGTTTAAAAGTTCAAATGCTATATCTTTACAGGTATCGTAATTATCAGATTTAAGCAGTTGTAAATAAACCCATGAAATTCCATGCATGAGCATAAATTCAATTATGCAAAGGTTAAAAGGTTGCTTATCAGGAATCAAGCTAATAAATCTCCAAATGCAGTGAAGCATTTGCTTAGAAGCAATTTCTCTAAAACAATCTATAGTTTTATAAACATTATCATAACTGTGCTTGTTAATAATATTTATAAAAGATGCTTTATTGAAGCCCTTAGCTTTTGCACGCCTCATCTCATCTCGTTCGAGAAGCCATCTCTGTACAGAAGGTTCATCAGGTTTACCAGTAGAGAAATAGGTATTAAGTATCTTATTGGTATCTATTTTGATAATATCAATAAAAATACCATAACTCCATTCACGACAAGGATACATATTAGTCCATTGCTCCATAATTATTGTAGATATAATTTCAAAAGACGGTTTATCTGCAAGATATAATTCAGGTATTTCTTCATCAAGGCAAGTAGTACACAGCAAATATAGCAGGTTTATTTCTTTGCTCATAATTTTGTAATTTTTATTGTCAAAACATCTTATTCCTATGTAATTATAGTTCTTGTGTAACAATGTTAATAGCGAACAACAGGAGAAATCCTTAATATACCTTTATGTAATCAACGATAAGGCATATAATAAAATAAATAGAGGGAGGTGTTACGATGTTTGATGATATGATTTTTTTTGAGATTTGTGTATTTAGAATGTTTTGTGAAAAAGAAAAAGTTTCACCTGTTGAAGCTAATAAATTATTCGATAAATACGGAATATGGAAATATATTGAAAGTACGTATGATATGTTGCATTTAAGCAGTGATGAATGTACTTATGAAGACATTGTGGAAATTTTAAAGGTTAAATGTGTGCATTATGGAATTTGTTGATGGAATGATGTTGTATTATGGTAGTTATATTCCATTGGTAAAAAATGATATGGATGATTGTATGGTTCGAAGAGATTTTGGTTGCGGGCTTTACTTTGTATCTGATGAATTACAAGCTGAAAGTTTTATCAAAGTATCAGTATTGCAGGCAAAAGGCCTAAAATTGATAGATAATGCTCAAAACTACGGATACATTACTTGCTGTAAATATCATGCACCTAATAACGATATACCAGTATATAAATTTAAAGATATTGATAAGATGTGGTTGGATTTTGTTGCGCTAAATAGGAGACGTAGGCTTGCTGAAATATTAACTCCACTAATTTCGAGAGAAATTTTTAATAGTGAAATTATCATTGGGAAGGCTGTTAGTGATGTAGCCAATGTATATATTAATGCTTATATTAATGACTTGTATGGGTCAATAATGGATGAAAAATCATCTCATATACCATTATCTTTGCTTCGCCGGGAGGTTCTTGTTAATCAATATTGTTTCCTTAGTCAACGAGCATTGGATGGTTTAGAGCTTGTAGAGGTGAAGAGATATGAATGCTGAACAGAAAAAATTTTGTACCGATTTAATTTTGACAGATGTAATTATGGATATGGCTGAAGAAGAAAAAATAACATGGCAAGAAGCTAGAAGCAAAATTATAAATTCATCTGCATATATGGCCTTATATGATTTTGAAACAGGGCTTTGGAAAAATGGACCGGATTATTTTAGGGATTATTACAATAGGATAAAGTAAAATTTTATTGTACATGATAAAATAAGTTTGCTAAAAATAAAAATAACTACAAAATTGTGATTGCAGTATAATCAAAGATTTACAGGCATTGGTCCAAATTTGTGGGTTGGGCTGTTACATGAGTATGGGTCGACCTAGTCCGTAGTTGTGGGTAGACCTATTACAATATGTGGGTTGGGCTAGTACAAATTTTGTGGTCGACCTAGTCCATGCTATTGGGTTTCAATGGCTGGAGCGTATTGCTCCAGCCATTTTTTGTCTTTAAAGAGTGAATTTATCGTATTTGTTGAGACAATAAAGGATTCGGTTACGGGTTCGCTACTAAAGTTGTCATACAGATCCATGGATATATACTTTACGTTGTTGAGTTCGCTGCGTTTGAGAGTGTAGTTTTAAATATCTCCACGGATAGAAGAAAAATAGTCAATAAGGTAATGCTTTCTGCGTGAGGGAAGTACATCTTTTACTTCACCCGTGATAAAATTCATGAGCAGGCAGCAATAAAGAGAATCCATATCAGATTCAGGAAAATAGTGTTCATCTATGGATAATAGCATTGGTAAAGGCTTACGCATAATATTTACGTGTTAGTCAAATAATCTTAGAACAGTAGCTTTGAAAACATGGTATCGTTCAGCAACACTGGTATAAGTGTCTTCTGGATGTTTTAAATCTTTCAAAATATTAATTTTGGTTTCGTGAGTTATTCCGTCATTGGCTTTAGTAAAGGGATTATGTTCGTTAAAAGAATAAGAACACTTTGGGCAGGTGAATCTTCTTTGGCGATAAACAATGCTACATTTACGGTTTACCAGTGTAGAGTGTGTAAGAGTTCTTGGGTAGTAACAATGAATTTTTACAGGTCCTGAACAGAACGGACAAATCTTAGATGTAACCTTTAGCTTAAGATTAATAATGATTGAGCCATCAGACTGCGCAATGGTTTGTAGTTCCTCAATATTATCTTCTTGAATGTTAAGCATATTTGTGATAAACTGACGCATAGATAAAAAATCCTTCTTCGGTTTAGTAATATGTGCAATTACTATTTTAACGAAGGAGAATTTATTTGTTTAGTTGTGGCGTAGCAGAAGTTTTAGTCTGTTAAAGCCATTGTTGTTTTTAAACAGGTAAGGTTTGGATATGACCACAAAATGTGTACTAGGTTGACCCACAGATTTGGACTAGCTTGAGCACAAGAATGTACTAACAAAACAAAAAAATGTACTAGGCTTTAATAGAGCACAAAAATTGGACTAGGTTGACCCAACCACAAGTAATGGACTAATGCATTAAAATTTGGCTTGTGCAGCAAATTTAGCATGCGCAAGCCAAATTTTTTATGAAGAAAGGTTTGATAGAATAAAATGTCAACTGTAGAGTGAATCAAGAAGTAATCAGCAAAGTACAGTTAAATATAGAGAATATATGCTCGAAAAATACAAAAAAGCAGTTTTTGGGTGTATTGTACTACATGACTGACATATTTCATAAAAAAAGATGCAGGTCCGCGTCCTCAAAAGGTGACCGACGAATCGGTTTCTCAGGAGGGTAGCTACCTTGCATCTTTGAATATTAGTATATTGGTTGTTCATACCACTGTCAATAATCAATCTTCTTTTGGGAACATTAATTAGATTTTGAGATTTCGGTAATGGATGATTATGTTTTTAGTATAATATGCAGGCCAGCGTCTCTCTCGTATTACTTATCAGTAATACAATACAATCATTATACGAGTTATTTCATTATAGTCATCTGGTAAACTGTCGATAATATTGCTTATAGTTTTACGGATGTTTTATAGCTTTGTAACTGGCTCGGGGAAAAGCAGTTCTTGGCGGAAATCAAAATCATGATTTGGATTACGAGATAGTTTAAAGATTAATCTTTTTGGATAGTGCCTGTTTTCACTCAGAAACGAAAATATCGTGTCTAACAAGATAAATGCTTCTGCCTTTAGTTCATACTTGGAAATGATTGTAAAGTATTTTGTATCACCAGTAATGGAATTCATAAAATTGTTATTGTTTTGTGTTTGCATAGCAAAAACTCCTTTGAATTTATAGTTTTGATTTTCGCCGGTACCTCACTAACGTAGCTTTGCTGATACCGGTCATTGCTTCAACTTCGCGGTAACTGTGGTTATTTAGCAATGAGACTGCAAGTTGAATTTTTTCGCGGGGGAGAGGGGGCCTTCCCTCGCGAAAACCAGCTTTGGTCCTTGCGACTTCTTTTCCTGCCTGAGTGCGCTCTATAATCATATTGCGCTCCAGCTCAGCGACGGCAAGCAACGTTGTGATAAAAAAATTTCCCATGCTAGTGTTTTCCAGAAGTCCAATATTGAGTACATGGACCTTAACATTTTTTTGGAATAATGCTCTTATAAGGTCAATTCCTTCACTGACATTTCTGGCTAGGCGGTCCAGTTTAGTAACCATAAGTGTATCGCCTGGCTGTAGAGAGTCGAGCAATTTTTGCAGCTTTGGCCGGCTTGTAGTTTTACCGGTGTACTGTTCAGTAGTGATTGTAATTGCACCGTTAGCTTTGAGGGTTATTGTTTGTTCTTCTAGAGAATTACCGTGTAATTGTTTTTTACTCGATACGCGAGCGTAACCGTAAATCGTAATAATTCCTCCAATCCTAAAATCGTTTTGAGGATAAGTTTTGACTACGCTTTAATCCTGCAAATACGTCAGGTCAAGAGTGTCATCATAACTCAAAAGTTTTGAGTATGAGTTGTTTTTTTATGCAGCTCGTTATGGCAATAATCGTGTATCAGGACCAGCTTGTCTAAGCAAGATTCCGAAAGATCAGGAGCTTGAAAATAGCAAAGCTCGCAGTTCGGAGTTACGGTGTATGTATAACCATTTTTTTGAGGGCAATGAATCATAATTTCAGGATTAGGTGATTTGCAAAAATGGCCGTACGTATTGTGATGGATACGAGATTTGAGTTTGATATCAATAAGTTGCTTTCCGCAGACAGGACATAAACCATGTTGGCGAAAATAAAGACGTTCACGGATAAAACGATTGCGTGCACAATGCTGGAAAGCAAGAAACTTTTCTTCATGTCCTTGTGCAATATGAAATTCTTTCATGGCTTTATAGGGAATTGTTGGTGTATATGGCTTGGGTAAAAAAATCATGTTGTTATATTCCTTTGATACGTATTTTAATAGTAGACGTATTGACTTGGAGAGGTGTATCTGCTAGCCTTGGCAGGCAGTCAGCCATCATATGGGCTCGACTGCCAAAGGCTGAAAGAGCAGATGCACAGAGGCTCAATGTCAATATGTCGTAGGACTACTATTATTTTCTGTCATTACTCTCATGCCAAATCTGTGCAGCAAATTTCTCATTGCGCAGATTACGTTCAAATAGGCATTCTGCTTCATTGGGGAAGCAGCCACAATTCATCAAGTCAGCGCAAGCTTTGATACAGTCTTGGTATTTTGGTGAAACGAAGCAAAGTTCAAATTCGATAATTTCATCATCCGCATGATAAATAATTTCGCATGTTTTGCAGATAGTTTCGATATTATAGGCGATGCCAGAAAAGGTTATTGACATCATTTTTTCGATTTCTTCGGCCAACGTTGTGTCCTCTGGCAGACTCCAGATAACCTGCATACTGAGAAAGCTAAGTTCTTTTTTTATGGTAGTTTGCTCTTGATTATACTCTTTGTTCATTTTATAGATCTCCTTATAAAATAAAATTAATTACACTTTTTTTATACGCAAAAAAAGCTGCTGGCGAATTGTGAGCAGCAGCTTTTTGGGCGTAATTTACAATTTGTCATTATCTTTGATAGTTGTTTTCTTTTTTTATTTCTTTGCTCTGGGGTTCTTGAATTTTGGGATTCACAGTTTTCTGTTTTATAGGGAAGTAGGAAGCAGATTTTTCGTCCAGTTCTTTGACTATCTTCTTTAATCTCGTTATATCAGGATACTCTTTTTCAGTGATTTCCTTAATGAATTCTTTAGGCAGTTTTTGGTCTTGATTTAGCTTTGCAAGTTTAATCAGTTTGTTCAGTTCCTGTAGGATTTCTTTAAGGTCCTTATTCTGATTATTCTTTGCTATCGCTTTGGTTCTTGCTTTTACTGCGGATTTTTTCAGTCTGTTTATAACATATTGATAGCGTTTTTTTGCAGCAGGAGTTTGGTTGATTTCTTTGATTTCATCAGCAAGTTTCTGCATGTATTTTGAGCTGGCTTGCATTATGAGTTCCAAACGTTTTTTGGTTTTATCGTCTAGCCTGTTGGCAGCAGCAAGAGTTGATTTTTTTGCTTTTGCCCGCTGATAATCAAGCTTGGCTTGCTGGTATTTTTTTGTTCTGCCACGATTGATGATGTTGTTGATCATTATATTTTGTGTAGTTTTGTCTGCGTAAATTTTATTAAAAAGATTTACATAAGCAGAGTTGTTTGCACTTTTGTTTTGAACCATAAATGCGATGCTTTCAATCGCTTCCCAGAACTCTTTTCCACTGATCAGCTCATCAACTTTTTCCAAAATCTTTTTGGCATTTTTCTGCGATAGTTTGAACTGATATTTGAGCTTTTTGACCTGAAGGCTGACTCGTTCCAGCAAAACTTCGGCAGCAGAAAAATCGGTGCTGATGAGCTTTTCGAACGTCGGCCAATTGGTCTCTGATGGTATGATAGGGACCGGCTGGGTACGGTCGATTATGTTGTCATCTTCGATAATCTTTTGGATTTTTTTCCATTGTTTTGTCGATATTGTTTTCACAGGAGCCCTGTCAAAAAACTCTGCGCGGTCTTCATCTCCGGCTTTAAGTGCTTCTGCTTTTTGCATCTCAAGGGTAGTTCCTGAGACGTGGATGTCGAAGCCATTGCGCTCATAGCCAGCGTTGATCGCATCAGCAATAAGAGCTCTGATTTTGTCGATTTCCGGATTCTTTGCTCTTTTACGGCAAAGGTTCTTGCGGTCTTTTTTATAACCGCCTTGTTCCGGATTTGACGGATTATATCTTTTGAAATATTGTTTAGGCGGTTTTTCTTTAAGTGTTGCATCCTGGATCCTTTCACTGTTCATGAGGTGAAGATGCACGTTCTGAACATTGGCGGTTACAGCCTGCTTGCTGTGAATTGCCCAGATGCCTGCTTTGTTGTCGCCTATGATTTTATCTTTGATGTCTTGAGCGATTTTTATGTTTTCATCGTTGTCCAGCTCACAGGGGAGCATGATGATGAACTGCTTGAATGTCGTTCCGTTGTTCCTTTCAAACTTGTCTGCGGCTGTGAAAAAAGTCTTGCCGTCAGGTGCCCAGCTTGGTAAGTTGAAGCTTTCGCTGGCGACAAGTTCTTGCCTTAAAGTGTCAGATTGGTACTTTCCGTTACGAGTAATATAATCGCATTTGTCAGCTGCCTGACTTTTATATCCGTTGCTTAGTTTTACGAAATAAGTAGCCACTGGTTTCTCCTCCTTGCTTTGAAAAATAGGTTGCCTGAAGGTCACCCTTTAGACTTCTTTAGTATAAAACTTCAAGCTTTAACAAACCGTTAATCCTATGCAGCAGTTCTAATTTTTTCTTAAAAAATTTTCGCCGAAAAAGAGAAACGCGTAATCGGACAGTAAAGGCACTTTTTGGGTGATTTTCGGTGCTGAAAATCTGGTTAGCAAAAAGTGCCTTTGCATTTCTTCAAAGAGAGGTCTGTACCATTATCTTAGTATGGCAGATGGAAATTACCGGGAGTACCTGCGAGGTGAAATGGTGCGAGCTAAAAAGTATTTTTATGTTTTGCGTACTTTGCTTGCCTGCAGGTGGATTTTAAGAACTAATACTCCGCCACCGATGCTTTTCTCTGAGCTGGCTGCAGCGGATTTGCCTGCGCATCTTAATGAATTCGTGCAGGAGCTTTTGCGCATCAAAATGGAGGTGCCGGAGATGAAGCTGATACCAAGAGTAAATGAGATAAATGCTTTTATTGAAGAGGAACTTCCACGCATTAAAGAGCTTTTTTTGAAGTATCTGTAGTAAGAAAAAGCACAGCTATTACACATGCATGAAGCGTGCTGGTAGCTGCGCCTTTTTTACACCTCCAGTCTAAAATTTGCTAAAAACACGAGTTGGCGCTAGAATAATAGTTAAAGAAAGGTTGTGACAGCAGGGAGGTCGAAGCTATGCTTTTTGACAGAGCCTCAGCGCTTTGGCGCGAGCAACTTGAGCTTATTGTAACGGATTTTGCGAAAGGTGCAGAGTACAATCTGGCAGTAAGCAAGTCGCTGCCCATGCATTCGCAGAGAGCCTTTTTATTTGAGCAGTTTGATGCTTATACGCTGAAAGAGCTGGCAGAGAGGTGCTTGGAGTGAGGGAATTTTTACTTTGTACTAACAAGGTAGTACGATTGTAATACGAGGAGGCGAAATTATGAAGGGAATATTGGATATATATATTGAACGCAAAACTTATAGACTTTCTATTTTGGTGTATCATACTAATAAAATTGGATTTGGCGAAGCTATTGGGAAAATTGCTGATATAACAGATGTATCATGTCTGAAAAAGTCTGTTGAAGACGCAATGGCTTTAAGCTTATCAGAGTATAAGAGTGATAAAGAAAAATGCAATGCTTTTAAATTTACAAAATATAAGACTTGGAATAAGTTTTTTGATGCACATTATGTTATTCAAATAACTTATGATGATGAAAAAATGTTATATAGAATTAGCATGCCTGAAAGAGAGAAGAAAACTAAATCATTTGGGAATAGTGTAAGTGGGTTTGAATTTAAAATAAGAAAAGAAGAATTCGATTCTACATTTGATGGTATAATTAAAACAATGCTAGATAATCTTGAAAAATATCAAAGCTGATTTTGATATCAAATGAGCCTTAGCAGTAGCACGTAAAAGTAAAGTGTACCGCAGGAGGTATTAGCAGTTCCCTTACCGCGAGCGTAAGCTTTGGCAGATAACCTGCGATGATACGTGGCAACAAAAAAGCGCAGCTATTACACAAGCATGAAGCTTGCTGGTAGCTGCGCCTTGTTATTTCCAAAGGAGAGGCTTGACCAATATGACCTGGCCTTGTACAATCTACGTATCCAATATAGAGAAATTTGACTTTGCACTAACAATGTAATATAATTGTAATGCAAGGAGGCGATGATATGGATACTAATATGACGTTTAGAATGGATTCCGATGTTAAGGCAAAAATGGCGGAGATTTGTGCTGGAATAGGGATGAGCCAATCTACTGCTTTTAATATTTTTGCGAATGCTTTTGTTCGTGCCAAGGGTATGCCGTTTCCTGTAACTTTAAAGAAGGATGAGGAAAAAATCTCTCGTGCGCAGATGTTGTCTGATGCAGATAGCATATTAGATGATTTTGCTGCTGATTATAAGAGGATGGCAGAATGATTTGGGTTAGTGCAGATGATGTTATTGCACTTCATAGCAAAATCATAAAAAAAACCGGTGGTATTGATGGGGTAAGAGATAGGTCTGGTTTAGAAGCTGCTGTAGCAGCACCACTTCAATCATTTGGTGGTGAAGATTTCTATCCGACAACTATTGATAAAATAGCTCGTTTAGGTTATGGTTTGGCGGCTAATCATGCTTTTATTGATGGAAATAAGAGAATTGGAGCATTAATGACTCAACTATTATTGCAATGGAATGGCTATCGTCTTGTATTAAACAGAGGCGAATTGGCTGATATGTTTATTGCCATTGCTGATGGTTCTGCTGGTGAAATTGAATTGTTGGATTGGATTAACAAGCGTATTCATAGATAAGCAAGATAAGTAAAAATAGAAGGCTGACGCTTCGCATTTACGCAAGGCGTCAGCCTTTTTGCTGTTCAATATGAGGGGAGCGGTTAAGCCTTAAGGCCGAGCTCGTAAGCCGCCTGCAGCTTGCTGCTGCCGCTGATTTCGCCTGCAGCATTAACTCCGCCGCAGAAAAGGCTGCCGGCTAATTTAGCCTTTTCGAAGCAGTCAATCCAGCCGGTTAAGCCTGCCAGTGCACGCTCAGGGGTATAGATGCCGTTGTCCGCAGCAGTTGCCAGGAAGTATACCTCGCGGAATTTGTAATCCTTAGGAAACATGGAATTCATGCGGTCAATCAGCACCTTCATCTGACCGGCCATTTCGTAATAATAGATAGGCGTTGCCCAAACAACTACGTCGGCATTCAGCACAGCCTCGGTGATAGGCAGCGCATCGTCGTTAAAAATGCAGTGCCCCTTGCTTTGACAGGCCAAGCAACCTATGCAGAAGGCAATGCTTTTGCCCTTGAGCGATATATATTCAACCTCATGGCCTGTGGCCTCGGCGCCTTTGACGAATTCCTTGGCCAAAGCCTCGGAATTGCTGTTTGTTCTTAAACTTGTGGAAATAACTACAACCTTTTTAGACATTTGTTATCCGTCCTTTCCTTTGACTAATTTCCTGTTGTCTCTAGTATAATACCTGGAGTACAGTCTAAGTCAAGGGGGAGGAGGATAATTTGCGTTGAGGCTTTCTTCTTAAAGCCAGCTTTTACTGTTCCTACTAGCGTGTTATAATTAAGATAACGCTAATATGAGGAGCTGATATTATGGGCAAAAGAGCAATCTATTCCTGCATTACGCTGCAAAAGGAGTTGGAAAACACCATTAAGAAAATAGGCTTTGAGGGCAAGGTCACATATCTTAATGTTGCGCTTCATAGCAATCCGCAGAAGATGCATGAAACATTGCAAAGGATTATAGACGAAAATACAGAAGCAGAGGAAATAGTTATCTGCGTCTCCGGTTGCGGCAAGGCTACGTGTGATTTGAAGGCCACAACCTGTCCTATTGCTGTGCCGCGCACTATGGACTGCATTGATGTTCTTCTGACCGGTTCCGGCATAAAGCGTCCTGACGGAGCGATTTTCATAACTAAGAGCTGGATGAACTTCATGAAAAACTCTACAATTGACTATGCCAAGCTTGTGCAGGAGCGTGGGCAGGCAGAGGCAGATGCTTTCCTGAAGCAGCTATATAAGGGCTTCACGGATTTTTATATCATTGATACAGTGACGTATGATTTGCAGGAGGTTGAAGCTTATATCATGCCCTTGGTGAAGCTTTTGGAAGGAACGCTTACGCGTCTGCCGGGGCCTTACAAGGTGCTGGAGAAGCTTGTGTCTGGCAACTATGATGACAGCGTTATTGCGATACCGAAGGGCGGAACGCTGAGCATTCATGAGTTCGATGGCCTGCGTCCTTGTACGATTAAGAAGTAGGGCATGAAGCACGGAAGTGAAATAAAGGCTTAACGTAAAGTCTATGCTTTAGCTTATAATTATTTCATGGTAAAATGTATATAGATATAATTAAACGGAGGTTAAGCCATGCTTTATCCCATAAGCATTCAAACATTTGCAACGATCAGAAACGGAAATTACGTATATGTAGATAAAACAGATTTAGTATATCGCCTGGCACAAGAGCATGTATGCTTTTTGTCGCGTCCACGTCGTTTTGGCAAATCTCTGCTTATAAGTACGTTGGATGCTTATTTCTCCGGACGCAGGGAGTTGTTCCGTGGCTTAAAAATGGAAGCTTTAGAGGATAAATGGGATGTTTATCCTGTTTTTAGAATTGATTTTGCCAAGGGACGTTTTGATCTTGCTGGTGAACTGGAGAAGGTTCTGGAAGAATATGTGAGCAGTTGGGAAACTATATATGGCAAAAGCGATATATATACAACTCTGAGCAGTCGTTTTCAATATGTTTTGGAGCAGGCAGCGGCGCGAACAGGGCATCAAGCAGTTATTTTGATAGATGAATATGACAAACCGCTTCTGGATGTACTGGAGGAAGACTTAGAAAATGTGAATCGCAGTATCCTGAAGGATTTTTATGGTACCTTTAAGGCTGCTGATGCCAGCCTGCGCTTTGTGCTTCTGACCGGTGTTACGAAGTTTAGTCAGATTACGGTTTTCTCGGGCTTTAATCAGCCGAATGATATCAGTATGGACAGCAGGTACGATGCTATTTGCGGTATTACTGAAGACGAACTGTACAGTGTTTTTGGTGAAGCAATCAGTGAAATGGCTTCTAAATTGAATTATACTGTTGAAACTATGAAAGCAGAGCTGAAAAAGCAGTATGATGGCTACCATTTTAGCAATCCTCTACTTGATGTTTACAATCCATTCAGTATTATCAATGCTTTCAATAAGATGGACATTGACAATTATTGGTATAAGTCAGGCACGCCAACATATTTAGTGAAGCTTTTGGAAGGGCATCATGTGAATATGCAGAAGCTGACCAGCAGGCCATATGAGTCGCAGTATTTTGTCGATTACAGAGCGGATGCGGAAAATCCTTTGGCGATGCTTTATCAGAGCGGGTACCTGACGATTAAAGGTTACGACAGGCATTATAGGGAGTATACTTTGGATTATCCTAATGTTGAGGTAAGAAAAGGCTTTGTAGCTTTGATGGCAGAGGCGAATAAGTGCTGCAGCTAAGTAAAGCAACATGTCATAATTGCAAAATAAGAGGATGAGCTTTAAGCCTTGACTGTTCCAATTAGTAACAGGAACCAGGGCTGATAAGCTCATCCTTTTTTGAAGTGAATCCGTATCAAGGCAGGCGTCGGAAAAGACGTCGGTTCCGTGGGGCCTTCACTACATATACCTAATATTAGCTTTATTTGCTAAAGATGTCAATTGGTTTCACCTATAAGAGCATTATAAAAAATGAGACTAGCAGTTCCGGAAATGGTGGTGCTGATTACTAATCGGCGTCAAAATCGGACAAACTATTCTCTGCTAAGCACAGTATAGCATTATAGCTGCTATGAAGTCAATGATGTAGTAAGCTGTAAACTTTGATGTAGCGAAAGTAGTACAAAGCATAGTGTTTGTAGTATAATATTAGGAAAGTGAAAGAATACTTCTTTAGGGAGGTGTAAAAATGCTGAGTATTTACTTGGGTGATTGTGAAAACGAGATATACAATCCGCCATTATACTTTATAAATCAATATGAAGACTTTTGGTTGGAATCTGAATTGGCCAAAAAGATGATTAAGGATGTAGATAAATCAGAAGTAGTAGGCCCGCATTTGATTCAAAGTCCGGTGCTTGGACCAATATCGCCTCGCGAGTTGTCCGGTGGTGTCAAAACCTTGCTGCTATTAGCTTTTGACAACAGTGGAAAAATATTTAATGCAACAGCATGCGGTGATAACTGCGCTAAATGGATTCTGGAGATTGCCGAAAATAAGGATTTAACAATAAGCCTGCATCATAGTATGAATTTTGGCGATGGTGAATATGCCATTAAGATATTAAATAATGGTGTTGTCGTACATAATCAAGAGGAATGGCTTGATGTAGTGTATGATTTTTTGTGAGGTAGAGCATGAAGGGTAAGTATAGTGTTTTTGTACAAAATAACAGACTGCGCTATGAATTTACTATCTCCAGAAATATTACTATTATCCGTGGTGATAGCGCTACCGGTAAAACAACGCTTCTCGATTTATTAAATGCTTATGACAGAGATGGAGAGAGCAGCGGTGTTTTAGTAAAATGCGACGTTCCCTGTGTCGTTATCGGTGGACAGCGGTGGGAAGATAATCTGCAATTTATCCATAACAGCATAGTTTTTATAGATGAATGCAATAGATTTATTAAATCTGAGGATTTTGCTGTACGTGTTAAGGAGTCGGATAATTATTTCGTTATAGTTACTAGGGATGATTTACCGAATCTGCCTTACAGTGTCAAAGAAATCTATGGCATTCGAGAATCTGGTAAATATGCTGGACTGAAGCAGGTTTATAATGAGTTTTATTGCTTATATGGAGAGCTGGAGAATACTGAGCTGGCACAGGAGAGTCTTGTGATTGCGGAGGATTCTAACGCCGGTTTTGATTTTTTTAGCAGTTTATGTGATGGAATCGTAAACTGCATTAGTGCTAACGGAAAGTCAAATGTTTTTAAAGCTTTACAGGAGCATCGCGAAGAAAAGGTTTTGGTAATTGCAGATGGAGCTGCCTTTGGCTGTGAAATGGAAAAGGTTATGCAGTTAATAAGAATCGGCAGAAAAATAGCGCTATATTTACCGGAATCGTTTGAGTGGCTGATACTTAATGCGGGAATCTTTGATGATAGCGAGTTAAAGGCTATTTTAAACGACCCGAGTGAATATGTAGATAGTAAGGAATTTTTTAGCTGGGAAAGGTTTTTTACTGATTTGCTTGTGAAAAAGAGCCATGGTACATATCTGCAATACAATAAACGAAGCTTAAATAAGGCATATTTGCAGGAAAAAATTAAGAATAAAATTGTTAATACTATGCCTTCTATAGAATTTTGAAGGACGTTTCAATTTAAAATTTTTCGTGGCAACAAAAAAGCGCAGCTAGTACACAAGCATGAAGCTTGCTAATAGCTGCGTTTTATTATGCCCAAATGACAAACTGCTTTGACAAATATATCATATAGACCTTCGCCTTACGCAATCTACGGTTTCCGATTTCTTCAGCCATACAGAAGACAGGTCTGAGCCTTCGGGAGCGACCCTGAGCTTCCTGCCCCTTTTGCCTGCCGCGGGAATGGCTACCCACAAATTTCACCCATCTTTCAGATAATTGAGCCAGCTAGTTTCGAGAACTAGCAACACTCTGGTATTGAGCTACTTTTACCTCAGAATTCTGTTATACACTGATTTCTCCGCTTCACTACCAACAGCTTGCTTCGGAGTTTCCGCTAAGTTCGCTGCAGCATCCCTGTTGCAGGTTTCACGGATTTTTCTAGCCTTTCGAGCTAGCGTCTATTGTCGCTGCCAGAATCCTTTGTGCTTTAATCGGCACCAAGATCCGCACATACCGTTCTGTGTTGCCTTTTGGGCTTCTCTGTCAGTCCTCGCGGAGCAACAGAAACCTCACTGCCGCAGTATCCCGCAGGCAGCCTGGTCACAGCTTCCGGTATTCTCGGAGGGGTTGACAACCCTTTAGTGCACCGAGTTATACGATATATTTGTCAAAACAGTTTTCAAGGAGCGTGTCGGTGTTCAACCGATGAATAAAGTATAGCATATCTGCGTGAGTTAATCGTGGAAAAAAAGTTGCGCGTTGCCTTTTTACATTGGCGGAAGAGAAACTGTTTAAAGTTATTCGTAGAAATAAAAACAGCGTTGATTTTTTTTGTAGACAATAGATATCAGGAGAAGGGCTCTGTGATATTGAAAAATAGTAGGCATTGCCTTATAATGTATTATAGAATAGATGATAAGGAGATGATTCTTGTGAGCATACGTGAGCTTAGAGAATGCACTGGACTGAGTCAGAATAAATTTGCAGCAATGTTTGGTATTCCTGCTGCAACAGTAAAGGATTGGGAGTATGGCAGACGCAATCCTCCGAGTTATGTGGTGGATATGATAAAAACGATTTTAGAATATAAGGGAATTATCATTGACAGTAATTATGTTGATGAGTGTGAAAAAAGAAGAAAAAGTGTTGAACGTGCATTGGCAATAGTTCTTACTGCGACAGAAGGGCCTAATGAAGAGTTTATGAATGCGCTTGAGTTATATATTAATGGTAAGCTGACTCTTAGCGAAATCGAAAACAAGGTTAATCGTCTTGAGTACATAGGAGCGTAAGGTATATGGATAATGGAAAATATTGCTATCCTAATAGTGATGTCTTAATCAATAATTACAATATACATGATAAAGCTTTACTTGAAGAGCTAGAAATACAAAAGGTTACTGTCAAGCTTTTAGGTTTGGATATCAGACCGGAGCGAATAGAGGCAACGTTTGATATTCAGCATCTGATTGCTATACACAGGTATTTATTTTTAGATTTATATAATTGGGCAGGACTTTTTCGTGATGAAAATTTGTATAAGAGCGAAAGGGTTTTAGCAGGTGGTTCAGCAGAATATGCTGATTACAAAGATATAGAGGCAAAGCTTAAAGCCTTTTTTGACAAATATGGTGAGATTGACTGGAATAAAGAAGATAAAGCTTTGCCTTCGATAGTAGTAGATTTTCTTGTAGAATTGTGGAGTATTCACCCATTTCGAGAAGGAAATACAAGAACCTGCGTGACATTTTTATGGCACTATTTGCAAGCTCACAATATAGAGTTTCATATTGAGTTAATCAGAAATAACCCAATGTACGTCAGAGATTCTTTAGTGATGGCGAATTATGAGCAAAAGGAGTACCTTACTCGTATTATAACTGACGCTATATTGGGAATTAAGAATGCTCATGAATCTGTAAAAAGTAATTCTGAGAATAAAGAGAGCTATAGAATTGCAAAGTCGGATTATGATGCATTCAAAGCAAAGTATTCTGTTGAAAAGTAGGCAATGTATTGTGCCACGTGCGCAGAAGCTTTTGCCTATATATTATAGTTCCTAGTGAAAATTGTATAAGTATGGACAAAATCAACAAAGGCTGACGCTTCGCATTTACGCAAGGCGTCAGCCTTTTTGCTGTCGTTGAGGGTTAGTGGTTGAGCATGAAGGCCAAAGCTGAATTTTGCTTTAGGGTTGCTTTGGCTGGCGGTTACGCTTGAGCTTTCTGAGTTTAAGATAGCCGTTGTAGGGATCATGCTCGAGCTTGGGATTGTGCCTGATGCGGATTTTTTTGAGCAGCGATTTGACGATTTTAAGGTCAACTCGAGGACTTTTTCCTCTTTCGATAGCAGTAGTTATCCTGATAGAGCAATGCTCTTTAGCGGCGCTTTGATGTTCAACGTTGGTATAAGGATAAGGAATATAGCCTTCCGCATCTAGAAGGTACTTAGCGAGCCAATAGATTTCTTCTTCTATCCTGCTGCTGAGGGTGAATAGAAATGTGTCGTAGTAGAGCTCTAAAAAGTCATTGAGGGATATTGCAGAGTGCTGCGCAAGGCAGGCGTTCAGCTCCTTGTCATTATGGATGATGCGTAAGTCTAGGTCAGGGACACTTGCTATAAGACCATAGGGGGTTCGTTTTATAATAACATTATAGGTTAGGTTCATGGGATGCTCCTTGAAAAAATTTATTATCTATGTAAAGAGAAAGCTGAGGCCTCTAAGGATTTCGCGTGTTGTTTGCTTAAAAATGCTATGAATGCAGCATATAATGATAGGTGTACATGTGATTTGTTGAAAGGGTGAGAAAAATGCAGAAAAAGCATGCTTTTGAAGTAATTCCGAGGGCATTGGTTAAAATGGTGAGGTTTCCTGAGGGACAGGCTTATGAAAATGTGCAGGATGCTGTGTTTGGTACAGCGTATGCACTCGCCATGAGGCTTAAAGAGAGACGCCTTGAATGCTACAGCGTAGATTTGCTGGTGAACTACCATGATGTGTTTAGCGATGGCAAGCAAAGCTATTATGACGCAATTGAGCTGTTCGTGGGCGTGAATAATGCGATGGAAATTGTTAAGCTGGTTATGGTAATGTATGAGAATCATATCAGCAGGGAGACTTTAATTGATGGTATTTCAATCGCACTGAGAGAATTGAAGAGGAAGGCGAGAAGTGACTCCTAGAACGGAAAAATGTTGGCAAAGCGAATAACTTTTTGTTAACCTTTTGGGTGCTATAATATCCTCAATGAGTAAAAATTGAGTAGAAGTTGAGTAGAATTTAAGTAGAAATTGAGTAGTTTTAACACATTTGGAGGTTTAATATGACTAAAACGATTTCTTTTAATATCCAAAAGGGCGGCGTTGCCAAGACTACATCTGCGGTTATTACTGCAGAAATTTTGCAGCAGCGTGGTTATGATGTACTGCTGGTTGATTTTGAACCGCAGCGCAACCTGACGCATGGGCTTGCAGTAGATAAGCCTAAGCGCCCTGTTGCCGATGTGCTTACCGGCAAAACTAATATTAAGGATGCCATCTTGAGAACTGAAGCTGGTTTGGGACTGTTGCCTGCTGACAGATCCCTGTTTGCGCTGCAGGCTGCTTTGGAAAGCAATGCGCTGGCAAAGGTGCTGGCGCCGGTCAGCGGGTATTTTGATTATGTGATTATTGATACGGCACCGGCATTGTCGTCGCTGTCTGTTAATGCGCTGGTAGCTAGTGACTTGGTTGTTATTCCGGCGGTTCTGGGCGATTTTTGTGATTTGGCTATCAGGGATGTCCTTAATACCATTGATACTGTTAGACAGCAAAATAAAAAATTGGCAGTCGCCGGTATCTTGATTACTATGAGCAAGAAAAGATATGTGCTGGACAGACTGGTTGCAGAACAGTATCAAAGGCTTGCAGATAGTAAGCATATCAGGCTGTTTACATCTAAAATCAGGCAGTGCCAAAAGGTGAAGGAAGCGCAGATGCTGAAGATCAGTTTGCTGGAATATGCACCGCGGTGTAACGCTGCTCTTGACTATCGTAATTTTGTGAATGAATTATTAGAGCTTTAGTAATAGCAGGTCAGCAGCTGATAGCGTGTTGGAGGAGATTTTATGGGGGACTTTGTAAGCAGTTTAAAAAAGGCAGAGAAGAAAACTTCGGCTAAAGACAAGGTTACAGGCTTCTTCCTGAACAGAAAGGATGAATGCTTACAAAAGGAAAGTAGCAGAAGAATTACAGTTTCTGCTCCGGATGCTTTGTTTAAAAGAATCGAGGCAGCCGCCAAAGAAAGAGGACTTTCGAAGAATGCTTTTATCCTGAGCTTGGTGCATAAGGAACTGGATGAGTAGCTTTTACTTAGAAAATGAGTAAAAGCTACTCATTTTTTTTGCAATTGCTGGTTCATTTATTCTAATTTAAGCTCTTCATAAATCCTTCTACGGCAAAAGCTGCCAGCCGTTGAGCAGCAGGCAGCTTTTTGGCGTATTATTTCTTCTTTGAAAAAGTTTAGGAGTTATTTAGGTTTTATGCTCTATAATATGAGGGAATTGGCTGATGCTTTTACAAAGACAGTACTTTAACCTCTTGTTCAGGCTGTATGAAATTATATGCTAGTTCTAATTGCACGCATAAGAAGTAGAGTATGGGTGCTGGAGAGCGACGTGGAACAAAGGCTGCTTATATTAACGTAAAGTACTTGGTTTAGCTTTTAATTATTTCATAATAAAATATAGGTAGATAAGTGTTATTGCTAAGTAAAGCAGTATGTCATAGTTGCAAAATAAAAGGATGAGCTTTAAGCCGTGGCTGCTCCCGTCACGAACAGGAACCAGGGCTGGCAGGCTCATCTTTTTTAGGTGAACAGAGCTGTCTATGGAGAAGCGGTGAAGTGTTCTAGCTTGGTAACTGCTAAACATAATAGCCAATATATTAGCTAAAACTTGCAAAAACAATGCTTTTAAGCTAAAATATTAGCTATGGATATGTTTGATTTTTTGGAAGCTACCCCAGATGAGATTAACAAAGGAATTGCAGCTCGCGTTCGTACTGTACGTAAACGGCGCAAAATTTCACAGGTTAAATTAAGTGAGAAATCAGGAGTAAGCTTAGGATCTGTGAAGCGCTTTGAGAGTACAGGTGAAATTTCCTTATTATCTCTGACTAAAATTGCTATTGCATTAAACGTTGAACAAGAGCTGAAGCAGCTTTTCAGCAACGTGCCTTATATGTCACTTGAGGAGATAGAAAATGAAAGAAATCAACAAGATTAAGGTATCTTATAATGGTAAACTGGTAGGCTCTATAATTAGGTATCAGCGTTATCTGACCGCTTTTGCTTATGATCCGGAATGGTTGAGTAATGGATTTTCTATAAGTCCTTTTTCGCTGCCTTTAAGAGAAGAGCCTTTTATTGCTAAGCAAGAGCCTTTTGATGGTTTGTTTGGCGTTTTTGCAGACAGCTTGCCTGATGGATGGGGCAGACTGCTGCTGGATCGTTTATTACTGAAAAACAAAATAAATCCCCATAGTGTAGGTAATCTTGAGCGTTTGGCGATTGTCGGCGCATCTGGTATGGGCGCTTTGTCTTATGAGCCTGAGTATAATATTTCTGAGAAAAGCGGTTTTGCTGATTTGGATAAGCTGGCTGAAGAGTGCAGTTTGATACTGTCTTCTGAGTATAATGATAATATTGATGAACTGTTTTCTTTAGGTGGCTCTTCAGGTGGTGCAAGACCTAAAATACTTACAGAGGTTGATGGAGAAGATTGGATTATAAAGTTTCCTGCTTCTATGGATAAACCGGATATAGGCTTGCAGGAGTACAAGTATTCTCTTAGTGCCAGAAAATGTGGGATAAGTATGTCAGAAACGCATTTGTTTCCTTCGGTGCGTTGTGAGGGTTACTTCGGTACCAAAAGATTTGATCGCGTGAAAACTTCTGAAGGTGAAAAAAGAATTCATATGGTTTCGGTAAGTGCTCTTCTGGAAACGTCACATAGGATTCCTAATCTTGATTATATTATCTTGGGAAAATTAACTTTGACGTTGACAAAGGACTATCAGGAGCTTGAAAAATTGTTTAGGTTAATGTGCTTTAATGTTTTTGCGCATAACCGCGACGATCATTCGAAAAACTTTTCGTTTATATATTTGGATGATGAGAAAAAATGGCTTTTATCGCCTGCCTATGACTTGACGTATAGTTATTCTATAGGCGGAGAGCATGCTACAACGGTTGCTGGTAATGGCAAAAATCCGGGCATGAAGGATATATTGGAAGTTGCGAAGAATCTTAGTATGAATCTCAAGCTGGCTGAAGATATAGCGCAGCAGGTTCAGGCTTGTGTCGAAGATGATTTAGGAGAAATTCTTTCTAAAAGATTTTAAGGTTTAATATTTAAATTTCTCTAAATTGCAATAAGAAGTTGCACACTTTTTGAAAATTAAGATGCATAGA
>ERZ791902.192-NODE-192-length-52235-cov-76.691798_pt1 | contig 52235 bp, 29 predicted proteins | sample MGYA00510149_ERZ791902 | MGnify/ENA primary metagenome ERZ791902 (study PRJEB30046, sample SAMN00792060) | human gut metagenome | study: EMG produced TPA metagenomics assembly of the A metagenome-wide association study of gut microbiota in type 2...
TACAGAAACACACAAAAAAAAGGGTGCGTCACAGACTTATGACACACCCTCATAAGCATTTGATAATTATGAGTTGATAAATGTTAGTTACGTATTTTATTATGATTCTGATATAGTCTGTTCTGTTTTTCTGAATTATCTGTTCATGTTTCTGAAATCTGAAGGCTTCATGCCCGTCTGACTCTTGAATTTTGAAGAGAAGTAGTCTGGTGACTCGAAATTAAGGCGGTAGGCTATCTCCTTGATGCTATCATCGGTAGTGGAAAGCAGTTCCTTTGCCCTCTGCAGTTTCAGATTCTGCTGGTAAAGGGCAGGTGCGAAACCGGTGTGCTCCTTGAAGAGTTTGCGGAAGGAAGAATAGCTGATGCCGAGTTCCTGCGCAATCTCCTGAATGGTAAGGTTGCCTTCCAATGATTCGCGGATGCGAAGACGGGCTTTATTGATGATATCCACATGCTTTGAATCTTTATTCAATTCAATATTACGCTCCAAGGAGTACATCAGGCCGATGAGATGGTTGGCGATGCCTGCCAAGGTTTGCTGGGCGTATGCTGCTTCCTCCTGAGCAATGTATCGTGCTTCCTCATATAGATTGATGATTTCGTTGCTAAACCCCACGTGATAGATTGGCTTCTCTGGAGAGAGGAACTTATGCTTCACTCGGTCGTCAATGTTTCTTCCCTTGAATCCTATCCAATAACTTTTCCATCCTTTTCCTTGAGTAGGGTGGTAAGTATGCCATTCGCCAGGGAACAACAGAAAGATGTCGCCAGCTTTGATGACGGTCTCTGGGCAGTGGGCTGACTGGAAAACACCTTCGCCCTCTGTCAGATAGAGCAACTGAAATTCATCCAGCGTTCTGCCTTTGTTGATATCAAAATAGTAGCCGTCAGCATGTCCCTTGGTAGGGTAGCTGTCGTGTGGCTCTATCACCTCATATCCGATAGTGCTGATGGTGAGCCCCCATTGTGCATCCCGTTCTGAGGCGAGCAAATATTTACTTGTTTGCATAGACCTTTTGTTATAAATGGTAGTTGTAACTTGTTTCTTTTGCAAAGGTACTAAAAAAATGGCAAAATGCAGAACGTTCATACGATTATCGTTTGCTATATACCTATTTATATATAATATTATAAGCAATTTTAAGGAACTGAATCCAATATTTTAGGTTTGTTATCAAAAAAATAGGGTTAATAATCAAAATTTAAGGTAGCAAAATAAACAGATTCCGTATTTTTGCAACCGAAATAATTCTAAAACAAGACTTAAACGAAGTTGGGAATAAACTAAATCAAGAGCTTATGGTGATTAGTGATCTACTAAGATTAATTAGTAATCGGCTAAGACAAGAGCATTCTTAATTAGCTTTGTACAAGATGAACCTATTTGTTGCCTAAAGGAAGTTGAAACTTATATGCAATTTCAAAATCATTCTGCCATAGCATTTGAGGCTATCAGATAAATATTGTAGCTGTCATTAAGCAAATTGACTTTTTGGGTATATAGGGGATTGGACAGAACATAAAACCTATTTAAAAATATGAGCAAACAAAACAAAATGATGAAAAAGTCTGTGTTGCCATTTGCATTGGTATGCTCAGCGCTGATGCTCAGCCCTTACGTGGGGGGGCAAGCTCATGCTGAGGTACAGAACGTGCAGCAGGCAAAGGCAGTCAAGGGTACGGTGGTCGATGAGACTGGCGAACCAGTGATTGGTGCGACCGTACTGATTGTAGGCGGAAGTGCATCACAAGGTACTATTACCGATATGGATGGTAACTTCAGTATCAACGTCAAGCCTGGTCAGAAACTCAAGATTACCTATATTGGTTACGACGAAAGTATCGTGGCAGCCAAGGACGGAATGAAAGTTCAGATGAAAACTTCTGGTGCTGTTTCTCTGAATACCGTTGAGGTTGTTGCCTATGGTGTACAGAAGAAGGTAACCATGACCGGTGCTATTTCCAGCGTAAAGAGCGAAGACTTGGTACGTACTTCTGTTGGTTCTGTCAACAATGTGCTGGGTGGTCAGCTTTCAGGTGTAACTACCGTTCAGTATTCCGGTGAGCCAGGTAGCGATGCAGCCGAAATCTTCGTTCGCGGTAAGGCTACATGGGGAGACTCACAGCCTCTTATCCAGGTGGATGGTGTGGAGCGAACCATGGCAGATATCGACCCAAATGAAATCGAGAGTGTCACCGTATTGAAGGATGCCTCTGCGACAGCCGTGTTCGGTGTTCGTGGTGCCAACGGTGTTGTCCTGATTACTACCAAGCGTGGTTCACAGGGTAAGGCGAAGATCAGTGTGTCAACTTCCTGGACAGCCCTTTCACCTACCAAGATGGTAGAGCAGGCTTCTTCTTTAGAGTATGCCAATTTCTATAATCAGATGTCTGAGAATGACTATTGGCAGACAGCCAATTTGGCGGTTGCTAATGGTAAGTATTCTTCTTTGGAAGCCTATATGGCAGAGAAGCCATTCTCTAAGAGTTTCTCTGATGCTATCATTCAGAAGTTTGCTACAGGTTCTGATCCTATCCGTTTTCCTAACACGAGATGGGCAGAGTATATCATGAAGGATGTGACGCTCCAGCAGCAGCACAACTTGAATATCTCGGGTGGTACCGACCGCGTGAAGTACTTTATCTCTGCAGGTTATTATTCTCAGGATGGTCTCTTCAAGGAGTTTGGTGCCAACTATGATTTCGGTTATCAGTATCACCGATTCAATTACCGTTCTAATCTCGACCTCAAGGCTACCAAGACTACTACATTGTCTTTCAATGTGGCAGGTAACGTGAGCAATGCCGACAAGCCATACACCGGTTCCGGTGCTGCTGGTCTGATCAAGCAGATTTATTATGCTACTCCTTTCTCCAGTCCAGGTATCATAGATAATAAGTTAGTTGACTGTACTACCGATTATACTGACGGATTGAAATTGCCGTTCACAGGAGGTAGTGGTATGGGTTACTATGGTAAGGGTTTCATGCAGACCAATATCAACAAGATACAGATGGACCTCGTGCTCGACCAGAAGTTGGATTTCATAACGAAGGGTCTGAGTTTCAAGGCGAAGGGATCTTACAACTCTGCTTATACAGTTAACAAGCAGGGTAACTGCCAGGTGGCAAGTTACAACCCACTCGTGCAGTATGATGAGCAGGGCAATGTCATCTACAATGCCGATGGTACTCCTTATATCGTATATCGCCAGAACGGTAATGATACCGATCCTTCTTACTCTGCATCCCAAGGTAAGGCACGTGACTGGTACCTGGAGGGTAGCTTCAACTATTCACGAGTATTCGGCAAGCATACCGTGAATGCCCTGATGCTTTACAACCAGTCTAAGCAGTATTATTATTCTAATAGTTCATATCCGGATGTACCACGTTCTTACGTAGGTCTTGTGGGTCGTGTAACTTACGACTATGCCAACAGATATATGGCAGAGTTCAACGTGGGTTACAATGGTTCTGAGAACTTCGCGCCAGGTCGCCGTTTCGGTACCTTCCCTGCAGGTTCTATCGGTTGGATTATCAGTGAGGAAAAGTTCTGGAAGCCAATTTCCAAGATTGCTTCTTTCTTCAAACTCCGTGCCTCTTGGGGTCTCGTAGGTAATGATAAGACTTTGGACAAAATCCGATTTATGTATCTTGCTGACCCATATATTACCGGTTCTTATGGATTGGTCAATAATATGTCCAACTGGGCAGATTCATACGGTTATCTCTTCGGTAATGCCCAGTCTGGTACCGTACAGGGAACATCTTCCATAGCCGGTGCTTACGAGTCTATCAAGAATAATCCTGATATCGGTTGGGAGAAGGCGTTCAAGCAGGACTATGGTTTCGACCTGTATTTCTTCGGCGACCGCTTTAAGACTACTTTCGATTATTATCGTGAGCATCGTACTGATATCCTTGTACGCGATGCAACCGTACCATCTACCATTGGTTTCACCATGCCATATACCAATGCCGGTGAGACCAAGTCATGGGGTTGGGAACTTTCTCTCGGATACAATGACAAGATAGGTAAGGACTTCCGCTTCTGGGGTAAGTTGAATCTCTCTTACAACCAGAATGAGATCATCGAGATGAAGGAAGAGCCTCAGAAGAACGACTATATGTTGGCAAAGGGTCACCGCATCGGTGCCCGTTCTATGTATAAGTTCTGGAAGTACTATGAGGGCGAGCAGACCAAGGCAGAATATGAGCAGACCTTTGGCAGCCCATTCCCTCAGCAGCTTATCAGTAACTTGCAGCCAGGTGACTGTGTATATGTGGATCTCGACGGCGACGGTAAGATCGATCCTAACGATATGACCCGCGACAATGGCTATACAGACGATCCTGAGTACATGGCAGGTCTGACACTCGGTTTCAACTACAAGCGTCTCACCTTCAACATGCAGCTTACTGGCGCATGGAACGTAAGTCGTTACATTACAGATGTGTTCCGCCAGCCATTCTACTGTTCATCCAACACCACTCAGGGTGGACTCCTCTCATACCATGTGAACAATACATGGACACCGGGAGTCTATGAGAGTCAGGATGCTCTCTATCCACGAGCAACATGGGCGAATGCAGAGCAGAACTATGCAGGTTCAGATCTTTGGGAGAAAGATGCGAAGTATCTCCGTCTGAAGACCGTATCTCTGTCTTACGATTTCATCAATCCTACTTTCAAGAAGATAGGTATGAACAAGTGCGAGGTAACCCTTTCCGGATACAACCTCCTTACCTTTACTCCTTACAAGTGGGGTGATCCTGAGACAAGAGCATCCAATGCTCCTTCTTACCCATTGCAGCGTACCTACACCATCAGCTTGAATGTAGGCTTCTAATCAAAGGTAATGTAACAAAATGAACAAAGAAACAATGAAACATAATATATTATTTCGTAGTGCAGTAGCCATGTTGGTAGCAGGTGCAGCTTTCACAGCTTGTACCGATACCATCGCTGTGGGAGATGCTTCTCTCGACAAGGCGACCAGTTCTACTGCTACTATAGACTCTGTATTCCAGAATGCAGAATATACACGCCAGTTTCTTGTAGGTATCTACTCTAAGCAGTATTATGGCTTGCCATATTATAATGGTGGTACCAACATGCCTCATGCTGGTAACCCATATACAGGTAAGTTTGATGCCCTGACCGACTGCTGGCATGACTTCTGGAATGGAGCTGCTGTCTATTCTAAGTATTACACGGGTTCTCTGACAGCCAATGTAGGTCGTTCAGACGGATTGGACGGTCCGCTTTATTCATACGACAAGGAGTTTCAGTGGAAGACCATCCGTTCAGGTTTGATTTTCTTAGCAAATGTTGACCGTGCTCCTGAAAAGGATATGGATGCATCCGAAAAGAACCGTCTGAAGGCTGAGGCACGCTGCCTTATGGTAGATGCCTTCTTCAATACCTTCCAGCACTTTGGTGGTATTCCTATCATGGATCACGTTCTGGAAACAGGCGAGGTTTCTGGCGAGTTCAAGCGCAATACCGTAGAGGAGTGTGTGAACTGGATGGTAGAGCAGCTCGACTTGGCTATTCAGGAAAATGATTTCCCTTGGAGCGTCAGTTCTACGATGACCGGTCGTTGGACCAAGGCTGGTGCGATGGCTTTGAAGTGTAAGATTCTTCAGTTTGCTGCTTCTCCATTGCTCAATCCTAAGGACGGCAAACCATATTATGATGGTGCTTCTGACGAGGTTAAGCCATATATCATGTACACCGACAATTCTAAATATCAGGAGCGTTGGGATGCTTTTGCCAATGCTTGCGATGAGTTCTATAATGAGTTGCAGGAGAAAGGCGTATATAAGTTGGAGCAGGCTCAGAATATTCCAGCAAGTGCCAACACCGCCGACAAGAAGGTGCAATATTATCGTCTGGCATACCGCAAGGGTTATTACCTCAATGCTTCTACGGAGATTTTACACTCTGTACGTGTGCAGGGTAATGATAACAGCCAATCAGGACGTTACTGCTGGCACTACTGGTATTCAAAGGCGGTTCCACGTAATGCCTACAGTCCTACACAGGAATATGTTGAGAAATTCTCATGGAGCGATGGTGAACCTTTCGACTGGGATAAAGCTGCCACGAAAACTTACAAGCAGGTGAGTGGCAAGGTGGTTACAGAACCGGATTCAACCATGGTATATAAGAAGGATGGTTCGTTTACAATCAATGTAACCAACTTCGTAACCAATAAATTCACAGGTGCGATTTCGCGTAACAAGAAATCATTGCATACGATGTTTGTAGATGGTACATTGCCAAGTGGTTCCCGCCAGATTACGACAGTTCTTACACGCGACCCACGCTTGTATGAGGAGTGTATTGTGAACGGACAGAATACAAACCTCGATTGGACAACCGCTTCTATGACAGGTTATCCTTGGGAACTCTGGTACAGCGGTAATGATGGTGGTACAGGTGTCCTGACCCAGCAGAATACTATGTTCGGTTCTGGTTATGGATTCAACAAATATTACTTGGGCGCAGGTGGTTATCCTGATGAATCTGCTGATTCTTACCGCTTCCCAACCCAGTGGGTTTCTCTGTCACTCTCAGAGTTCTATTTGCAGTATGCAGAGGCACTCGTGATGCGTACTGACAAGGATGTAGAAAAAGCAGTAGATATGGTGGATATGGTTCGCTCTCGTGTAGGTCTTCCTACCATGGAGAGAATGTGGACCAATTCTACTTACCGCAAGGCAAAGGGTTATACAGCAACTACCGCAGAGGCTGCCTTGAATACAACTGTAACTCTGGACAATGGTGCAACTTCTAATGAGTTTATGGAAGAACTTCTCGATGAGCGAGTAAGAGAGTTGGGACTTACCAATGCCCGCTGGTTTGATATGGTTCGCCTGAAGCGTACCGACTGGATGACCAAGCAACTGCACGGTTTGATGCAGTATCGTCTGATTCAGACCAGCGATGGTTTCCAGAGCCGTAATGCTGCGTGGGTAGGAGGTGACCGTGATAATGATCCATCATCTACACAGCCTCTGTTCTTCCTGAGCTGCATCAAGACGATTACAGCCAATAGCCGTTATCTCTGGACGCAGGACCCTAAGAGCAACGAAGTGAAGAAGTGGTTGTTTGATCCACTTCCACAGGCAGAAATCAATAAGAATTATGGTCTTGTACAAAACCCAGGTTGGTAAGAAGAACCTCAGGGAACTAACTAAGTTAAAATGAATTTGTATATGAAAACAAAGAATATATATATGTTGTCATTGCTTGCAGGCATAAGCCTGCCAGCAATGGCGCAGCAGGACATCATGGACTCTGTGGCATATAAGGACCAGACCGTAGATATAGGTGCCAACCGCACCTTTACCCGCGAGCAGTCCACTTCTGCTGTCAGTGTCATCAGCAACAAGGATGTCAACAAGCGTGGCGCACGCAACATCGGTAATAATATCCTGGGTCAGGGCAATGGTCTCGTCAGTCTCGACGGTTCTGGTCTTTTTCATGCCCAGAATCCAGCTTTCTATATCCGTGGTATCCAGTCATCCAGCGGCAGCACTCCGCTCTTTATCGTGGATGGTGTAGAGCGTGCCATCGAGAATGTGGTAGCTGAGGATGTAGAGAGTGTATCTATCCTGAAGGATGCCGCTGCAACGGCTCTCTATGGTTGCAAAGGTGCCAACGGCGTGGTTCTGATTACTACCAAGCATGGTAAGTACAATACCAAATCCGTGACTTTCTCTTATGATCACGTGTTCTCTTTCCTCACCAACAAGCCTAAGATGGTAGATGCAGCTACATACGCATCAGCAGTCAACGAGGCTTATCATAATCAGAATGCTGGCGATGTCTATAGCTCAGATGTCATCAATGCCTATAGAGATGGTTCCAATCCGCTCTATTATCCAAATGTAAACTGGGCTGACGAAACCTTCCGCAATGTTTCCAACAACGATCGCTTCAATGTTGAATTCAAGGGAGGTACCAGCAACTTCCGTTATTATACCAACGTGCAGTTGCTGACCAACAAGGGATTCATCAAGAACTTCCAGAACGACGGATATTCTACACAGAATAAATATACTCGTGGAACACTGCGTTCCAATATGGATATTGACCTGGGCCTCAAAACAAAGTTGCATACCCACTTGTATGGCTTGCTGACAGAACAGTCGCAGCCAGGTGCGCAGGCAGACCTCTGGTCTATGATCTATAAGGTGCCAGCCAATGCATTCCCGGTGAAGGTTTCAGAGACCGTATGGGGTGGTAATACTGTATATACTACTTCCAATCCAGTGGCTCAGAGCCAGGGCGCAGCTTACTATAAGAACCATCAGCGTGCGCTCTATGCCGACTTGGTACTGGAGCAGGATCTCTCATCCATCACCGAGGGTTTGAGTGCTCAGGCACAGTTGGGTTATGATACCTGGTCTAATGTCTATGAAGACCATTCCAAGACCTATCGCTATGCCTACTACGAGGTGCCAACCAATGGTTCAATCGTTGCTGATGGTGAAGGAATACTCTCTGCCGTACAGGGTACAGATTCCAACATGGGTACAGGTTCCAACAATAACTCATGGATTCGCCGTTGCGTATGGAATGCAGCACTCAACTATGACAGGAACTTCTCTGAGAAGCATCACGTATATGGCCAGTTGAAGTACGATTACGAGTACAACGACAAGACCGGTACCAATACCACCGTATATCGCCACAATATCTCTTTGTTCGGTCATTATGGTTATGACAACAGACTGCTCTTGGATGTAGCGCTGGTAGAGAGCGGTTCCAGCCGTCTGGCTCCTGGCGACAAGTGGGCGATGTCTCCAAACGTATCTTTCGCCTGGAACATCTCCAATGAGAAGTTTATGAAGAATGTGAAGTGGCTTGACTTCCTGAAGTTGCGTGCTTCCTGGGGCAACCAGGTACTGGATGTGCTTCCTGGCGGAGACGTATGGACCTATTACGACCAGTTCTATCAGATGAACGGCGTAAGCTATCCATTCGATGCTACCTATACAGGTACACAGTGGGGTAATACCTATCTTGGCACAGCCAAGACCCAGCATATCGATCACGAGAATGCAAGCAAGTTCAATGTCGGTTTCGATGCCACACTCTTTGGCGGTCTGAATATCTCTGCAGATTATTACTACCAGCACCGCTATGATATCTGGTATTCTACAGCAGGCAGCTACTCCAGCGTATTCGGTATGACAGCTCCTTATGAGCCTGTAGGAGTCATCAATTCCCATGGCTTCGATGTATCGGCAGACTACAGCAAGAAGTTGAACAAGGATCTCACCATCAGTCTTGGTGCTTCCCTCACACTCAACAAGACCATCGTGAAGAATCAGGCAGAGGCTCCACAGCTCTATGCCAATACCTCTTCTACAGGCAAGCGATACGGCCAGGCATTCGGCTATATCGCAGATGGTTTCTTCCAGAAGAGTGACGACCTGAATGGCGATGGCATTATTTCAGCTTCAGAGATGAAGGAATTGGGCTACCCAATCCACAATTTCACAACCATTCATCCGGGAGATGTAAAGTATGTGGATCTGACAGGTGACGAGACGATAGACAACAACGACCGCAAGGCGATAGGTTACAGCACTACTGCGCCAGACCTCTACTACAATTTCCACCTCGGTGCAGAGTACAAGGGATGGGGTATCGATGCCATGTTCCAGGGCGTAGGCAAGTGGACCGGTTTCAAGACCACCAACGGCTTGTACCGTTCAGCCGTAGCTAATAACACCCTGTCTAAGTATCTCTACGAGAACTCCTGGTCTGCAGAACGTGGCAATACCGAGAATCCAAAGTTCCCACGTCTCTCAGCAACCAGCAATGCCAACAACAATTTGAACAGCACGCTCAACATGTTTGACCGCAGTTATCTCAAGCTCCGCTATGTGGAGATGTATTATTATCTGCCATCAGCATGGTTGAACAAGATAGGTTTCATCAACAAAGTGAAGTTGTATGCTCGCGGAACAGACCTCTTCACTCTTGATCATCTCGACGAGGCTGATGCCGCTTCATACGGTACAATCCAGCCTCTTACCAGAAGCCTTCAGGTAGGTGCTGCAGTAACATTCTAAATTTAAGGAATTACGATTATGAAAGTAAATAAAAAACTATTTTGCTTTGTGTTGGCTGCCATGACGTTGTCTTCTTGTAATATGGACTACAATGAATATACAGCCTACGACAAGGAATACATCCAGCGCTCGTTCAAATACGTAGGTGGATTGATGACCACGATATACACCGATATCGATACCGACTGGGGCAACCTCTCGGGAGCCATGCTTTCCTCTGCAACTGATGAGTCTGAATATAGCCACGATGGCAATGCAGTAGAGGATTTCTACAACGGCAACTGGAGTTCTGTCAATGCTCACCAGACCATCTGGAAATCTGCTTATGAGGGCATTACCTACTGCAATGAGGTGATAGACAACTGGTCTAATCTTGAATTCGACCAGTTCAAGCTCAATCTCGATTATGAGAAGCAGATGTTCCTCTACAACAATTATCAGTATGAGGCTCGCTGGGCACGTGCTTACTTCTATTACACCCTGGTTCGCCAGTACGGCGGTGTACCTTTCAAGGTTCACAATACCACAGGTACCGAGGAGACGGCACTTCCACGAACCAGTGCCGACGAAATCTTCAACTTCATCATCAGCGAGTGTGATGATATCAAGGACAAGATTATCGAAGACTATGCAGGTAAGTCGGATATGATTCTCTCCAAGGCAGAGACCGCCCGCGCCAACAAGTATGCCGTTCTGGCGCTGAAGGCTCAGGCAGCTCTCTATCATGCCTCACCGCTCTTCACACAGGGCAAGACCTCAGAAGAGAAGAAGAATCTCTGGGCCATCGCCGTGGCTGCCAATAAGGAACTTATCGATGCAGCAGAGGCTAAGGGCTACGGGTTAGCTACCAACTTAGAGGACCTTTGGGGCACGGAGTATTATTCAAATGCTTCCAGTACCAAGGAGATACTCTTTGCCCGCCGCACCGCTTCTTCCAGTTCTTTCGAGGGCTACAACTTCCCAGTAGGTTACTCTTCAGGTCAGGGCGGCAACTGTCCTACACAGGATCTGGTAGATGCCTTTGAGTGTACCGATGGTAAGAGCATTGCGGAAAGCAGCTTATATGATGCAACAAAGCCATACGATAACCGTGACCCACGTCTTACCAAGACAGTCGTCGTGAATGGCGAAGCATGGCCTAATGATCTGGCCGCTTACAATAGTGAGCATCCTACTATCGAAACCTATACAGGTGGTTATCATTCCCGTACAGGTAATGCAGCAGGAAAGGCATATGCTACTACAACCGGTTACTATCTGAAGAAGTTCTGTAATGCAGATCAGATTCTCCGTGGTCGTTCCGGTTATGCAGCTACCACATCTCCTCACGGTTGGCTCACCTTCCGTATGGGCGGTATGTATCTGAACTATGCAGAGGCTCTCTTCCAGTATTTCAAGGCCTGCGGCAATGCCAATGCAGCCGATGCGAGTGGTGCAGTAGTGATTACCGATGAAGAAGGCAACCAGACAACCGTGAATGTACCGGCTACCCAGACGGCAGCCAAGATGGCGAGCAAGACCCGCCTGCGTTCCGGCATGCCAGCCATCGCAACGGGTATGAGCAACGAGGCTTTCTGGGAGAAGTACAAGAACGAGCGCCGTGTGGAACTCGCTTTTGAGGGACACCGATTCTATGACGTGCGTCGCTGGATGGAGGATGGCGATAAGTTCATGAACATCCATCGCATGGAAATCACCAAGAACGAGGATGGCTCCTATATATATAATAAGGTGGCTGTGACTCGTGGCGATGGACAGTGGGAGAGCAAGTGGAATCTGTTCCCATTCTCTCAGACCGAGATTTTGAAATCCAATTATGCTATCCAGCAGAACCCTGGATGGTAAGTATCTGGTTTCTTGCCCCAAAAACAGTATTGAATTTCCTGTCCGAAATCATTTCGCCCACCTTCGGGTGGGCAGATGATTGGGGAATAGGACAAAATATTAAATACAAATTATTAACAACTAAACGTTTTAACAATGAAAAAGTTTACTTTTATTGCAATGCTTTTGGCTGTATTCGCAATGACAGCAAAGGCTCAGGTGATGGACAAGTACTTCTTCAAGGTGTCAACTGATAAGATGTCTGAGGGTTGGATTGTCCAGGATGCAGGCAACTTTGCTTCAACACCAGGTAAGGAATATCTTGAGGTACAGAACAAGAAGAATGGTGGACGTATGTTCAACTACTTCTGGAACGAGGCTGCATGGGCAAATACCGATGTAGCTACTCTTCCAAATAATACTTACAAGTTCACGATGGACTTGAACATGTCTAATATGGCTGCCCGTGCAGACATGGAGTTTGTGCTCCTTCCTGTTGATATGTGTACTCCTACTGATACTCGTGTAAGTACTCATAACTATCACTGGTACAAGGTTAACGACGGTGATGACTATTTCTTCCGTTGGAGAGTAGGTGAGAAGCCTGCTGCTGCTAATGGTGATTACACTATTTGGATTAACGAGGAGCCAACTGCAAAGAACGACTGGAATCAGACTACAGAGGAGACTCTTACCCTCTCAAGCCAGACTACTTATAAGTTTGCTGTCGTTATCAATACTGAAGCTAATACAGCTACCTATACCATTTCTGATGCAGAAGGAAATCCTTTGAAGACAGGTGTTCACAACTATACTTGCGAAGAGGATCGTGCCGGTATCTTCGTATTCGGTATGAACGGTACTTCTACTCACCAGCTCTCTAACATCGGTCTTTCTTACGAGGCAGAGGGTCCATTCGCTCAGGAGCCTTCTGTAGATTTGCTTGCAGCTATTGGTCAGCAGCGTGCTTATTACGTAACATTCCCAGAGGGCCATACCCTGCATTGGACCCAGCTCGGTGATGCTGAGGGCATTGATGGTACAGCTTATGCTGATGGCGAGGAGTGCTCTGTAGCTTATGGTGATGCTATTGATACCCGCGAGATGGAGACCAGCGGTGAAGGTGGTTCTAAAATTATCTTCTGCAACAAGTCTGGTCAGTTGAATGTTTGGACAACTCTTGAGGATGACGAGACCAACAAGTCTAACGAGGTTGTCAACGATGTAGTTTGCGAGCAGATTACCATGCCTACTCCATCTGCTTCAATTGTTAACGTAGAAGAGGGTTACAAGAAGGTTTATCAGATTGTGGCTGATAACTCTGAGACTTTGATGAAGCCTACAGTTACTATCCACTATAAGAAGACTGTTGGTGGTGTGACAACTGAGGGTAATGTGTTGACAGGTGAGACTATTGCATTGGATGGTCAGGGTTCATTGGAACTTTATTCATACGACGGTACCCACCCTGTAGAGATGCCTTGGTACGCTCCATCAGAGAAGGTAACTGTAGAAAACAACGTTGAGTACGTAGTAGCTGATAAGAAGGACTACGCTTGGACTAAGGAGGAGTGTGATGCTGCAAAGACTGGCTTCACTGTAACTGAGATTGTTGATAATGCCAACAAGTCACACTGGGACCGCGCTTATTCAACCCAGATGTATGGTTATGATGCAAATGGTAATGCTACTGCATGCACAGAGGCTGATGCAGCTAACTATGTATCTACCAAGTCTGGCTTTGGTTTCTATGATATGGCAAGTATTGGTACCGACAATGCCAAGTGGAATGTTCAGGTTCCTGAGGATGCAACAACAGCATTTGCTCCATTGGCTCCAACTGCAGACTTCATTGCCAACTCTAAGTATGAAGCTTCTGCATGGAGCATCTTCCCACTCGAGGGTATCGTTTACTACAACACAGTTGTAACCAATGCTGTTTTAACTCTCGACGCTAAATATACTTCTGATGATACAGAGAAGCCAAACTTCTACATCGTTCACACCCGTAATGGTTACGACCGTCCTGACAAGGGTGATTGCAACAAGACAACTGTTTGTGTAGCAGGTGAGAATTTCAACCTCTACCGTTACGATACAGCTCTCTGCGATGTAAAGGTAATGACTTACAAGGGCTTTGTGCCAGGCGTTTCTGGTATCAAGAATGTAAATACAGCAGAGACCTCAGCTTCAGCAGTGAAGAAGGTAGTAACCAAGAATGGTGTTGTTATCGTCAAGGATGGCAAGACATTCTCTGTAGCAGGTGCTCAGCTTAAGTAATTTGTTTCATAGATAAAGCATTGGCAATTATGGTTTCTATAATTTGCCGAGATTGAATCAATCATTTTTGTGTAAAGGGATGCAGTGATGCATCCCTTTCTTTATCTTCTTCTCTTTTCTTGTCCTCTTTCCTTTCTCTGTCTTTCTTTTTTTACCTTTTTACTTTTTTACCTTTTTACCTTTAATTTTTTTTTTCTTCCCTTTTCTCAAAATAATAAGGTTAAATATCATATTTTAAAGATGCTTTCTCAAATATTATGTGTACTTTTGCCAACAAATCAGTTAAACCTGAATAAACAACAATAATCGATATGAATCGACAATAAACAAGAATAAAAACAATTAAACCTACAATAATGAATAAAAAACTACTCGCAACATCTGCTTTAGCATTATTGGTTAGTATGGGAGCAAATGCCCAGCGCTTTACCGATAAGCTAGATCGTGGACTTATTGCAGTGCAAACCACAAGTGGTGTGTACTGCTCCTGGCGTATCCAGGCTGATGAGTATTACGATGTAAAGTACAATCTTTACAGAAATGGTATGAAAGTAAACTCAGAACCCCTCGATGTTTCCAACTTTACAGACAAGTCTGGTTCATCAAGCAGCACTTATACCGTAAAGGCGGTAGTGAATGGGGTAGAGCAGGCTGCTTCCAAGGAAGCTACAGTTTTCAATACTAATTATAAGGAAGTAAAAATCCAATATCCTTCTGCTCTGAAGTCAACTTATATCCCTAACGATGCCTGCTGTGCTGATGTGGATGGCGATGGCGAGTTGGAGATTCTGATGAAGTTTACCAATCAGCAGGAAGGTGAACAGCTTTATCCTAAGAATGGACCTACCATCGATGGCGTTGAGACCAAGGAGTATTCTATGCTGGCCTGTCTGAAGCAGGACGGTAAGATTCTCTGGTGGGTGAACTGTGGTCCTAACATGGGCGACTTCCAGAACAACGAGCAGAATATCGTTGGTTACGACTGGGATATGGACGGCAAGGCAGAAGTCGTAATGCGACTTGAAGAAGGCTCTACTGTCCACATGGCTGATGGTACCACTTATACCATTGGTGCCGATGGTAAGAATGGAACTTCATGGAAGAACTATCGTGAGCCAAAGGCTGAAGGAAGCGTAGAATGGTTTACCCATTATGGCAAGGAGTTCCTCTGGTATTGCGAGGGTGCTACGGGTAAGCCATACCAGTGCATAGATTATCCTCTGAAGCGTCTGGAAGCAGGAGAGACTGATCTGAAGGCTGCTTGGGGAGATGGATACGGTCACCGTTCCAACAAATTCTTCTTTGGTGCCCCTTATCTCGATGGCAAGCATCCAAGTATCTTCCTGGCACGTGGTATCTATACCCGTCATAAGTTTATAGCATACGATGTGGATCCTAAGACTCATGCCCTGAATGTTCGCTGGCAGTGGACCAATAATCAGGCTGGTTCACCTTGGTACGGACAGGGTTATCACAACTATGTAGTAGCCGATGTGGACTGGGACGGACGTGACGAAATCGTATTCGGCTCTATGGTTATCGACGATAATGGCAAGGGACTTTCCACTACAGGCCTCGGTCATGGCGATGCCCAGCATGTAAGTGATTTTAATCCTTATATCCATGGTCAGGAGATGTTTGCCTGCAACGAGGATGCTCCTTCCAACAACTATCGTGATGCAACAACCAGCAAGATATATTATCGCAAGACAGATACCAATGATGATGGTCGCTGTCTGGCTGGTAATTTCTATAATGACATTCCGGGTGCCGTAGGTCATAGTGCGCATGATACGCCGATATCTACCATTACCAATGACCATGTAACAAGAAATACGAATGGACTCAGCATGAACTTCCGTATCTACTGGGATGGCGATTTGCAGGAGGAGTGTTTCAATAATACCGAGATCACCAAGCCGGGAAAGGGAACATTAGAAACTCTGATGGGTGCTTATTCCAACAACGGAACCAAGGCTACTCCTTGTTTCCAGGGCGATGTGTTCGGCGACTGGCGTGAGGAAGTGATAGAGCGCACGGGTAGTAACAACATCCGCATCTATACCACGACCACTCCAACTCCTTGGCGCAACTACTCTCTGTGGTACGATCATCAGTACCGCAATGCGATGGTATGGCAGCCATGCGGCTACAACCAGCCTCCTCATGCTTCTTACTTCCTCGGTGAACTGGAAGGCATCACGATAGCTCCTCCACCACTCACCACCACTGGTCGTGAAGAGATCGGTTCCTCTATCTCCAAGACATTGGACGGCAAGCATGCTCTTCTCGCTACTACTGGCGATGCCACTGTAAGCGTGGCAGAAGGTGCTTCTCCTGCTGTCTTTACCGACAATGCTCCTTCATGGGTGCAGGGTACGGCTCCGAGCGAGTGCAGAACCAAGGATACTGAAATCAAATATACTTACTATACTCATACCCTCACTGGCGGTGCCTTCTCTGGCAACATGCGCTTAGTGAAGCAGGGAGACGGTACACTCGTTCTTCCTAACGTAACCCAGACCTACACCGGAAAGACCGATGTATGGGCAGGTACACTGCAGTTTGACGGAACGATGGAGAAGAGTCCGGTATGGCTGAACCGCTTTGCTGAATTGAATTCCAACGGCGGTAACTTCAAGGGCGGTATCAAGGCTGACTATGGTTCTGTCATCCGTCCTGGCGGAAAGGACCAGATAGGTACGCTGACTACTTCCGATCTCCAGCTCGGTTTCGGTGCCCGCGTCGTCTTCGATGTGAACGGCGAGAATGTAGATAAGCTGGTTGCTGCCAAGATGAGTATCGAGAAGAAGAAATGGGAGAATGGTCCTCAGTATTCTGCTCCGGTATTCGAGTTTACATCGGCTCCTCAGCCTGGTACCTATACACTGGCAGAGGTGAGCGAACTGACCGGCAACTTGGCTGACATCACCGTGGAAGGCCTCTCTGGCAAGAAATACAGTTTAGATTATGCTGATGGCAAGTTGACTATTACGGTGAGCGATTCACGCGACAGCGAGTCTGTAGTCTGGACTGGTGCCAACGGTTCTATATGGGACCTGATGGAGTCGGAGAACTTCAATTCTTCCGATAAGAAATTCGTTTCGGGTGACAACGTAACCTTCGATGATACTGCCGTTAAGTCTGACGTAAAGATCAATGAGGAACTCGCTCCTGGCAACATTGTCTTCAACAATAACAGTAAGGTATATACCTTGTCTGGTAATGGTGCCATCGAGGGTACAGGTTCTGTTACTTTGAAGGGTAAGAGTGCAGTCAATATCAAGAATACCAACCGATATACGGGCGGCACCTATATTGATGGCGGTTATCTCCGACCAGCAACGCTTGCCAATAAGGATGGTCTCGAATATGGTTCGTTAGGTGCAGCCGACAATACCATTACCATGTCCAACCAGGGTAAGTTGTGGTTAAATGCTTCCATGACTTCTTCTCATCCTATCGTGTTGGGCGAGAATGGCGGTCAGATAGAGACTTATACTGGTACAACCCTGATTGTGAATGGCGGTATCAGCAAGATGAATAAGGGAACCAACCGCGATCTCTACAAGTTGGGTAGTGGTACACTGCAGCTCAACTGTGCAGCCGATTTCGACAAGCTCTATATCAATGCCGGAACTGTCTATGACTTCCAGGATGCCCATTTCAATGGCAAGACGATTGTGCTGAATGGCAGCAAGGTGGTTTTGCAGGCTTCCAACAGTATCTATAGCAGCAACTCAGATAATGTGAATATCGAGGTGCCTAAGGGTAAGTCGGGTATCTGGTATCCTGATGGCCGATGTGACTATACCGGTAAGCTGACCGGTGAGGGAACCATTGATATCTACGGCACCTGGATCCGCTGTCCTTTCAAGGGCGACTGGAGTAAGTTTGCCGGAACCATCAATGCAAAGCGTGGAAGCAAGAATGCTTACGAGCCTGTATTCGATTTCTACAATAGTTATGGTATTCCTTTGGCAACGCTCAACGTTGATTCACGTTTCACCAAGGACCATGCGTTCTGCACCAATGGCAAGAGCTTTGCCATTGGTGCTCTGACGGGTAATGGATATATCAGTAATGGTGGAAACTTCGGTTCAGGAACCAATACTTTGACCATTGGTGGCAAGGACACGAACTTTGAGTTCAAGGGTTCTATCAATGGTAGCAATGTGGTGAAGAATGGTACGGGTATCTGGACCATCTCTACTGAGAATGTACTTGCCAATGCCAAGTCGCTGAAGATTCTGGATGGAGCCGTGAAACTGAACAAGGCAGCTGCAACTGCATCCATGACTGCTCCAACAATCCTCTATGTACAGGGCAGTGGTGAACTTCGCGGAGTAGGTTGCTCTTTGGGTATTAATCTCCAGAAAGGCGGTATCTTGCGTCCTGGAAGCAATTTGCCTACAGCTCAGACCAGCAATACGGGCATTATCAATATCCAGAAGAACCTGGTAGCCTACGATGGTTCCAGCATTTATGTGAACAAGGCAAAGGCAGATTCTCTCGTTGTCAATGCATATACAGGAAGCAAGAGTCTCGGCTGGGCATATCTGAAGGTAGGTGGCAATGCAACTCTGAATGGTACCATCTATGTCACATACAATGCGAATAGTTGGACTCCAGCTGAGGGTGACTATGTGCGTGTTGTTGACTGTGCAGGCACGATCAGCGGTACTCCTAAATTTGACTTGCAGGCGCTCCCTGTTGGTTTGGGTTGGGATACAAGCAAGTTCCTTACAGAGGGAGTTGTCTATGTAGCCAATGCTACCGGTATCCGTGAGATCGGTTTCGACGCTGGTTCATTCCAGGCAGATGTCTATACGCTCAACGGCTTCCGCATGACAAGTTTGCAGACTTCTATGGCTACCTTGCAGAGCGACTTGAAGAGTCGTGGCTTGGCTCCTGGCTTGTACATTGTCCGTACTGCTAAGGGAACTATCAAGGTTACCTTGAAGTAATCTAAGAAATATTTTCAGTAAAGGATTTAGTTTGCTGGTTATAATATAGTTAATGAAATCTAAACGAGGGTGTGGCATAAGTCTATGGCACGCCCTCTTATTTTTCTTCATGTTTTTTGCATTGGAGGCATTCTTGCTACGTCGATTACTCACGGATTTACGCGGAGGCGACCTGTTCGGTCGTTGCAGATACCCCCTGAGAGTGGAATATGTCCCACAGATTTCACAGATTTACACAGATTTTTCGTGGGAGGTTTTGGTCACGCAGATTTCGCAGATGACGCAGATTTTTTTTCATCGGGTATTTTTATTCATCGGATTTCACAGAATTAATTCGGAGGTTTCTTGCTATGTCGATTACTCACGGATTTACGCGGAGGCGACCTGCTCGGTCGTTGCAGATACCCCCTGAGAGTGGAATATGTCCCACAGATTTCACAGATTTACACAGATTTTTCCTGCTTCAATTTCCTTCCCTTCCATCTCTTTCCTCCATTTCTCATTTCTCACTTCTCACTTCATTATCCCTTTTTACTTTTTTACCTTTAAAAAGCCTTTTTACCTTTTTACTTTTTTACCTTTTTACCTTTAAAAAAGCCGCTGCCAAAAAATAGAGAAAAATAAGCAAAATATAAAGCGAAAATTGCATTATTTTTTTTACTTTTGCAGAGAAGTTCTAAATTTATAATAAATGTCTGAAAAGACAATCTACTGATGAGAAAAAGACAATTATATATTCTTTCGCTTCTTACTGTCTTTTGCGCTTTTGGAAATGATTGCGCTTATGGACAGGAGAGTAGTGATTATGGACAGAATGGTTTTGCTTATGGTCAGCAAAATAGTGCATTTGGGCAGAAGCCTTCACAATTCCCGATGGAACGTCTCGACCGTGGACTGGTGGCTTTGCCGGCTGCCGGAAAGGGAATCTATCTCAGTTGGCGACTCCTCGGTACGGATAGCAAGAATGTCTGTTTTGATATAGAGCGGGATGGAAAAGTGATTGCTCATCATATCCGGGCAACCAACTTTACTGACGTAAAAGGCTCTCCTGCACATTCTTATCGCCTGATCAGTTATCAGGATGAGCCGAAGATGGATGCCCCGATGCAACGGGAGGTTACTAAACCAGTGAAGCCTTGGACTGATCTGTATAAGTCGCTGCCCATCAACCGTCCTGAGGGTGGAACTGCTCCAGATGGACGGGCCTATGTGTACACCCCGAACGACTGTAGCGTGGGCGACGTGGATGGTGACGGTGAGTATGAATTGATAGTGAAATGGGACCCTTCCAACTCTCACGACAATTCCCACGATGGCTATACGGGCGATGTGATTCTTGATTGTTATAAATTCGACGGAACACAGCTCTGGCGCATCAATCTGGGCAAGAATATCCGTGCCGGTGCCCACTATACCCAGTTCTTGGTTTTCGACTTTGATGGCGACGGAAAGTCTGAAATGATTTGCAAGACTTCGGCTGGAAGTATCGATGGACAGGGCAGGTTTGTTAGCGAATCGGCTACTGATACAGAGATTCGTTCGCTCGATAATGCGGCTGATTATCGCAATAATCGTGGACGCATCAAGAATGGTCCGGAACTGCTCACGGTCTTCAATGGCGAGACGGGTAAGGCGATGCATACCATTTGGTATAATCCTAACAGAGCTTTCGGTGTGGGAAGACAAGTGGCTGAGGGTGAACGATTTGAGGCTGATGGATTTCCTGCTTATTCGTCTGTTTGGGGCGATAAGGACAACTATGGCAACCGTGGCGAAAGATACCTCGCTGGCGTGGCTTATCTTGATGGAGCTGCCCATCGGCCGAGTGCCGTGATGTGCCGAGGTTACTACACCCGTTCTTATCTCTGGGCAGTGGATTTCGATGGTAAACATCTGACGACGAAGTGGTTGCATGCTTCTCTCACTCCTCACGACTGGGTGGTGATGGATGGCGAAGGCAAGGTAATCAAGGAGGCGCATGATCTCTCTGCGACGGCCTTTGCACAGGGCGCTCATAGCTTGGCAGTAGGAGATGTGGATGGTGATGGATGCGACGAGATTACTTATGGCTCGGCTGCGATCAATCACGATGGAAGTTTGTTGTACTCTACGGGGCTCGGTCATGGTGATGCGCTCCATCTCTCTGATCTCGACCCAGACAGACCGGGTTTGGAAGTCTTTATGGTACACGAAGAGCGGCCTTATGGTTCTGATTATAGGGATGCCCGTACTGGCGAGATTCTCTACCGTACGCTGGATAGAGATGATACCGGAAGGGGTGTGGCTGCGGATATTGACGGGCGGCATCGGGGCTTTGAAATGTGGAGCCTGGACAGTAAGGAAGTAAGGGATTGTCATGGAAAAGTGATTGCTGACGATCCATCCCAAATGCCAGCGATGAACTTCAGAATCTACTGGGATGGTGACCTGCAGGACGAACTGCTTGCCAACGGTCGTAGACCGCATTTTGCTCCGTATCTGCAGAAATGGAACGGAAAGAAGGCGGTACCGCTGCCTTTGAGCAACGGAAAACATCTCAGCGAAATGGGGCATTCTGTGAGCAACAACTGGACGAAGGCTACGCCTAATCTGCAGGCTGATATCCTCGGCGACTGGCGTGAGGAGGTGATCTACTGGGACGAGAGCGATGCCTCTCATTTGAATATTTTCACTACGAATATCCCGACGGAATACCGCATTCCTACGCTCATGCATGATCACATCTATCGCCTGAGTGTGGCTTGGCAAAATGTGGGATATAATCAACCTCCTCATCTGGGATATTATCTGCCTGATCATGCAGAAAGGATTAAGTGAAGAATTCTCTTGTATATAATATAACGATAATAATTTGATAAAAATACGTAGCTAATGAAAAGAATATTGTTTGCAATGTCGCTGATGGCGGCAACAACTGCTTCTTTTGCCCAGGTGGCAAAACCGATGGAAGATGTAAACCATGTGATTGACAATACAGTTGACAGTCTCAACAAGGCGATGACCGCCCGCATTGTTCCTGGAACCAGCAGAAAGGGCAACAATCCTGTACTCTTCCTGATAGGCAACTCTACCATGCGCAATGGCACCCTGGGCAATGGAAATAACGGCCAGTGGGGCTGGGGATATTACGAACACGAGTTCTTTGACGAGAATAAGATTACGGTAGAAAATCAGGCGCTCGGAGGCATGAGCAGCCGTACTTTCTACAACCGTCTCTGGCCAGATGTGCGCAAGGGTATCAAGGCTGGCGACTGGGTGATCATCTCTATCGGTCATAACGATAACGGTCCTTACGATAGCGGTCGTGCGCGTGCCAGCATTCCAGGCATCGGTAAGGATTCGCTCAATGTCACCATCAAGGAGACGGGCGTGAAGGAGACCGTCTATACCTACGGCGAGTATATGCGCAAGTATATCAACGACTGCAAGGCGCTCGGTGCTCATCCTATCCTGATGTCGCTTACTCCTCGTGATGCCTATGATGAGAATGATAAGATTGTGCGCGTGAATAAGACTTTCGGTCTCTGGGCGAAGCAGGTGGCAGAGCAGGAGGGTGTTCCTTTTGTAGATTTGAATGAGATTTCGGCAGCCAAGCTCGACAGTTACGGTCATTGGAAGGAGAAGTATCACTTCTTCAAGGACCATATCCACACCTCCCGTTTCGGAGCAATGATGAATGCCCGTTCGGCTGCAGAGGGATTGGCAGAGAGTAAGGACCCAAGTCTGGCTCCGTTGCAGGCGATGATGATCAATGTGGCTCTGCCGGTGGAGAATTTTCAGCGAGAGAAGGGCAAGCCGGTGGTTTTCTTTACTGGCGACAGTACCGTAAAGAATGCTGACAAGGAAGAGGATGGTATGTGGGGTTGGGGCTCTCAGGCTTATACCATTTTCAATCCTAAGAAGATTACCTGTGTGAATGCTGCCAAGGCGGGGCGCAGCAGCCGTTCCTACCTCAATGAGGGCAGATGGGAGAAGGTATATAACAGTTTGCAGCCGGGCGACTACGTGCTCATTGAGTTCGGTCATAACGACATCTGTTCCTTGACCGATAAGAAGATGCGCGGTTCCATTCCTTGTGCTAAGGATACTTGCAATGTCTATCAGATGCAAGAGAGCAAGCAGTTTGAGGTAGTTTATTCTTTCGGCTGGTATCTGAAGAAGTTCATTCAGGACGTTTACGAGAAGGGTGCTCATCCTATTTTGGTTTCCCTGACTCCTCGCAATGAGTGGCTACACGGCAAGATGGAGCGTCGCAACGATACCTATGGCAAGTGGTACAGAGAGGTTGTGGCAGAGACCGATGTTCCTTTCCTCGACCTTCACAATATTGCTGCCGATTCCTATGATAAGATAGGTAAGGAGAAAGTGAAAGAATATTACAAGAAGGATCATACGCACACCTCTCTCAAGGGTGCTCGTCATAACGCAAAGTGCGTGGCGAAAGGATTGAAGAAAATGAAGAGCCCATTGGCTAAATATTTGAAATAATAATTTTGAATGAAATATATGACAGCAAAATATTTTTTCTATTCTGGCCTACTGATGTTGCTTTCTGCTGCTGGTAATGCTTCTGCATCAGTCCGAGATACGATTTCTCTCGACAGAGGTTGGCAGTTCCATCGTGGGGATGTTTCCGACGTGAATATGCTGAAGAACTTGCTGGCTAATGATGAGGTAGTCAACCTGCCTCACGATTTCCTGATCGGACAGGACTGGGTAGCTCCTGATGCCAGCGAACGTCCTGATAATAGTGATGCAGGTAGTAACGTTCGCAGCCGTTTGAGTCCACGTGGATTTAAGGAAATGGGTATCGGTTGGTATCGCTATGAACTGACTCCGAAGGCCGAGTGGAAAGGCAAGCGCATTCTCCTCGATTTCCAGGGCATCATGCTCGTGGGCGATGTTTATCTCAATGGTAAGCGAATAGGTGGTACAGACTATGGTTACCTCGGCTTTGATGTAGATGTGAGTAAGTTGCTCAAGTTTGGCGAAGTCAATGAGATTGCAGTGAAGGCAGATACCCGCAATCCGAACAACTCCCGCTGGTTTACCGGTGCCGGACTTTATAGGGATGTCAACATTATCGTCACCGACAAGGATTTATTTTTCCCTCGCCATCCGCTCTTCATCCGTACCGTCAACAATCAGGAAGTGAAGATTCGTGCTAACATCTTCAACCAGCAGAAAAAGGTGAAGGCTCCTGGAACTTTCATTCCTGTAGAAGTCAGAATCTTGGATGCTGAAGGCCATGTGGTGGCGCAGCAGAAAACGGATGTGGATTTCAATGCCAAGTGGCGCGACAGAGAGTATGAACTGCCAGCTATCAAGATAGAGAATGCCAAACTCTGGTCGTGCGATACACCTTATTTATATACTGCCGAGGTTACGCTTTACGATAACGAGGGCATGGTGGCCGATCAAATACGCGAACCGTTTGGCGTGAGAACCATCGAGATGAATCCGCAGCATGGTCTGCTCGTTAATGGCAAGAAGGTGCTCCTGCAGGGTTTTGCCAATCATCATACTCTCGGTGCGTTAGGTGCAGCAGCCTATCCACGTGCCATTGAGAAGCGACTCAAGATGATGAAAGAGTTCGGATTCAATCATGTGAGAACTTCCCATAATCCCTATAGCGAAGACTTCCTTAGACTTTGCGACAGATTGGGTATTCTCGTGGTGGATGAACTCTACGATAAGTGGTTGGCGCAGTATGCTGGTGGCAGAGTAGATTGGGAGAGTCTCTGGCAGAAGGATATTCCTGAATGGGTGAAGCGAGATAGAAATCATCCGTCTGTGGTGCTCTGGAGTTTGGGTAATGAACTGCAGCAGTATTCCAATCTGCCTTTCAACGACTGGGGTGTGACGGCTTATGAACTGCAGAAGCAACTGCTACATCGCTACGACGACACCCGTCTCACTACCGTGGCCATGCATCCGCGCTATCGCAATCTGGATACTGATTCTATTCCAGCTGATCTGGCTGTGGCTACCGAGGTGAATTCCTATAATTATAGGTATATGTACTTCCCTGGCGACATGAAGCGCTATCCGGAAAAGACGTTCTATCAGAGTGAGGCGAGCACGGCTGCGATGGGTCCTAACTTCTATGAGATGGATCGTGACAAGGTGCTCGGGTTAGCTTACTGGGGTGCCATCGACTATCTGGGTGAGAGTATGGGATGGCCTGTTAAGGGCTGGAATCAGGGTGTTTTCGACCTGTCTCTGCAACCGAAACCGGATGCTTATTTCGTGAAAAGTATGTTCTCTGACGAACCTACTGTGCATATCGGCATCATCGAGAAGGCTGGAGGCAATGTGCAGTGGAACGGCATCAATGTTTCGGCTGGCAAACTTTCTGAGAACTGGAACCGGGAGGCAGGCGAGAAGGTTTCGCTCTATACCTATACCAATGGTGACGAGGTGGAGCTATTCCTGAACGGCAAGAGTTTGGGTGTGAAGAAGAACAGTGACGCCCCTAAGTTGCGTGCTCGCATCAAGTGGGACGGCATCGCTTATGCGCCTGGTACTCTGCTGGCTGTGGCTCGGAAGAATGGCAAGGTTGTGGCTCGCCATCAGATAGAGACTACGGGCGAGGCAGTGGCGCTGAAGATGGTGCCTGATGCTGAGACCTGGCATGCTGACGGACAGGATCTGATGCACGTGAGAGTGTATGCTGTAGATAAGAAAGGCAGGAGAGTGATGAATCTGAAGGATAAGAACGCATTCAGCAAGTTGGCTTTCTCGGTGAAGGGCGATGCGGATATCGTGGCGGTGGATAACGGAAATATCTATTCGGATGAGTTGCATGTAGGCAAGAAGCAGTTGAACAAGACTGCCGAGCGTGCGCTCTATCAGGGTTCTGCGCTTGTGATTTTAAGAGCAGGAACTCAGCCGTCTAAGGTTGAATTGACAGTTGCTTGCGAGAATGCGGTGTCTGGTCATCAGGCTGCAGCATCGGGCGTTCAGAAAGGTAATCTGAAAACAAAGAGAATCGTATTAGTTACAAAATAGTGTCTTGAAAAAAGTTCCTTGAAATCTTTTATTAAAAGGTTTTGGGGAATTTTTTTAAGGGTTCTTGATTTTCTTTAAATGGTTCTTGTTTTTTTAAGGGGTCTTGGATAGTTTCTTGAACCTTTCTTTCTTTGTTTATGCAAAAAAAACTGATATTGATATCGCTGAGAGTGGTAAAAAACTGTTTCTTTATATCTATTTTCATCTCGATAGGGTATAAAGCAAGCCTAAAAAACATAGACTACTCCCGATAGGGTATAAACTAAGCTTAAAAAATATAGGCTACTCCCGATAGGGTATAATGATTCTTATAAAGTGGGTATTTGTTGTGATTTTCGTGATAAATGCTCATTTTTTACTTATAATTATCTGTTTTGTTTTAATTTTTTGTTATATTTGCAGTCGAAACGACTTTGTTGTCGATTTCACACTTTAAAAAATAAATATGCTACGTTAAACGTATTATATAATAATTGGGTTTTTGAATCCATTTTGGGTTTCTGCATCCATATCGGGACTCTGATACAACTATGGATAGATTTATTAGTCGCAACAATAATATAACTATAAAATACCTAATAAAATGATGAAAAAAAGAATTTTCTCTGCAGTCTTACTTTCTGCTGCAATGTTAGCTCCTGCTGCTTTGCAGGCTTCGGCTATGGCTGCCACGGCTTCTTCAGCCAAGTCTGCTGGTGCATCTACCACGGCTTCTTCAGCTAAGTCTGCGAATGCTTTAGTCAAGGCTTCTTCAGTGAAGTCTAAGGCTTCTGCATCCCAGAAAACCAAGGTTTTGGACAATGGTTATCCCTTTGCTCAGGTACCTTTCACCAGTGTGAAAATCGCTCAGAATACCTTTTGGGGTGCGCGTCTGAAGGCAGCCAGAGAGGTAACTGTGCCATTAGCTTTCAGCAAGTGCGAGAGCGAGCACCGCTACAAGAATTTCGAGATGGCTGCCTATACCTTGCAGCATCCGGGACATGCCGGTCTCGATACCAAGGAGTGGGACGTGAGCAAGTTTATGGGCTTCTCTTTTGATGATACCGATGTCTATAAGACCATCGAGGGAGCCAGCTATATCCTGCAGACCTATCCCGACAAGAAGATGAAGGCCTATATCGACAGTGTGCTCAATGTGGTGGGCGCTGCGCAGGAGCCTGACGGATATCTCTATACCGCTCGAACCATCAATCCGAAACATCCTCACGGTTGGTCGGGTGCTACCCGCTGGAGCAAGGTGGAAGTGCTGAGCCATGAGCTTTATAATCTCGGTCACATGGTGGATGCAGCCTGCGCCCATTATCAGGCTACGGGCAGCAGAAAATTCCTCGATATAGCCAAGCGATATGCCGACTGTGTGATCAGGGAGGTGGGTCCTCAAGCCGGTCAGCACAGGGTTGTGCCGGGGCATCAGATAGCCGAAATGGCACTTGCCCGCCTCTATACCCTTACGGGCGAAAAGAAGTATCTCGACGAGGCTAAATACTTCCTCGATGCCCGCGGTACTACCTCTATCCACGATGCCTATAGCCAGAGCGACAAGCCTATTCTGAAGCAGAACGAGGCTTGGGGACATGCCGTGCGTGCCGGATATATGTATGCCGGAATCGCTGATGTGGCTGCCCTGACGCGTGATTCGGATTATATCAAGACCATCGACCGCATCTGGAACAATATTGTTTCCAAGAAGTATTATCTCACGGGCGGTGTGGGTGCCCGTCATGCCGGAGAGGCTTTCGGAGCTGACTATGAGTTGCCTAACATGACTGCCTACAACGAGACTTGCGCTGCCATTGCCCAGGTGTATCTCAATGAGCGCATGTTCCTCCTGCATGGCGAGAGCAAATATATTGACTGTCTGGAGCGCACACTTTATAATGGTGTGATTTCGGGCATGAGCATGGACGGAGGCCGCTTCTTCTATCCGAATCCATTGTCGAGCGATGGCAAATACAAGTTTAATGCCGACGGTACCACCACCCGCCAGCCATGGTTTGGCTGCGCCTGTTGTCCGAGCAATCTGAGCCGTTTCATCCCTTCATTGCCGGGTTATCTCTATGGCGTGAAGGACAAGGATATCTACGTGAATCTCTTCGCTGGAAATACTTCTACCATCCAGGTGATGGGCAAGGAAGTGGTGCTGGAGGAGACTACTGAGTATCCTTGGAATGGCGATATCAAGATTTTGGTAAAGAAGAGCGGTGTGAAGGGTGCCAATCTGCTGGTGCGCATTCCTGGATGGGTTCGCAATCAGGTGGTTCCGAGCGACCTTTATAAGTATAGTGATGCCGAGAAACCTGCTTATAGCGTGAGCGTGAATGGTAAGGCTATGGAGGGTGATCTGGCTGCCAACAAGGGGTATCTGCCTGTGAAGAATATCAAGAAGGGTGATGTGATCCGCATCCATTTTGATATGCCTGTACGCACGGTTGTGGCTAACGGAAAAGTGGTTGACGACAGAGGTAAGGTGGCAGTGGAGCGTGGTCCATTAGTATATTGCGCAGAGGCTGTGGATAATGATGGCGCTCCTGTACTTCGCAGCGTTGTAGCCAAGAATCCGGCTTTTTCGGTGATAGATGGTTATAGCATCTCTAATACTGAGTCTCAGGGTGCTCCTGCGTTCTCTGTGAAGGCTATCCAGACTGATGCTCAGGTGCTCGATCAGGCTGCTGATGGCAAGGTTTCCGTGAAGAATCTGAAGCTCACCTTGATTCCTTATTATGCTTGGAATCATAGAGGAGCTAATCAGATGAATGTCTGGTTCTATCAGGATTTGCAGGTTTTGGAGAAGTAGGTCTCATCGATTCATTTTTTATTCATCGGATGACACGGAATTAATTTGGAGGTTTCCGGCTCGCAAGGTAGTGGGGCTGACGGCCATTCCTGAGGGCAGTTATCCAGTGGTCATAACGAAATCGCCCCGCTTCAGTCGCTGGCTTCCGCTGCTGGTAGGCGTGCCGGGTTTCACTGGCATACGCATACATAGCGGCAACATGGCGGCAGATATGCGGGGCTGCATTCTCGTGGATGAGAACACGATAGTGGGCTGGTTGACCTCCTCTCGTGCCACGCTGACGAAGCTCATCACCACCATCATGGCAGCGAGCGATCAGGGTGAGACGGTCTGGATCACCATCGTCTGAATCTTATTGTTTTACTTCACTAAAATCTTCTTGACGGCACCATTGCTCATCTTAATGATGTTGATACCCTTGGTCAGCTGAGCTTTGCGGGTACCGTTGGCGCTATAGATAGAAGTAATTTCTGCATTCTCGAGATTGTCGGAGCTATTGCTGATACCGTTAGTGATGTCCTCAATCGCTTTCTTGGCAGCTGCAATCGTTGTCTTGAGCGTATTGATGTCAGCATTGGAGGTATCGAAAGTACCTTTGGCAGTCTCCTGCAATGCAGTTTTGATAGCGCCCAGAACAGATTCCTGATCGTTCAGCTTCTCGTTCTTGAGCAGGCTTGCAGCCTCAGTGAAGAGGGAAGTATATTCTGTATAGGCATCCTTCTGGTCTGCAGAAATGATATACCAGTCATTGTCAATAGAAGGGTTTGTGCTTGCCACGTATTTCTCACCGCTGACGCTGAAGTAGGCAGTTTGTGAGCCGTTTAATGTGATTTTTTTATATTTTGTGAGTTTATAGCTATTCTTTGTAGAACCTTTTACGATGGTAAAATCTGTTGCTTTTCTGTCGTCAGATACCTCTGCATGCCACTGGTGGACAGGAAATATATAGATATATTCCAAGAACAGGTGATCTTTTGTCTTGTTATCGCAAGTAAAACAACGGGTTTTATCGCCATCAATCGTCCAGACGTCTGCATTCTCGATATTTTTCACGGTAGCAGTCTTACCGGTGATAAAAGTCTTAGTAGCCACGTTGTAGATGTAAGCCTTCTGACCATTACCAACGAGTTTTACAGGTTGGAGCCAAGAGCTTTCAGCAGCAGGAGCGAAAGTTTCATTCTCGTTGCTACCATTTTCAGTACCTTCAACAGTACCGTTTTCTGTGTTACCTGAAACATTCTGCGCAAGAGCAGTTGTGCCTACAGTCAGAAGGGCAGCGAGCATCATACCTTTGGCCATATTAGCCAGTGTGTAAATTTTCTTCATTTTTACTTGTTTGATTATTTATTATATTGAATACAATTTTTACCTGTACATTGAATACAATTCTTACCTGAACATGGGATATAATTCTTTCCTGAATATGGGATGCAAATCCCTTGATATGGACTATAAATCTCTGTTTACTAAGAACTTAAAGATCGTGTCATTTACTTACAGTCTGCAAATACGAAAAATACTCCCAGAGTAAATCCCCGGGAGTACTATTCACACAAAAAAACTATCTCACGATAGCGGTATACCGAAAATATCAATATACAAAATGCTTTTTTTAAAACTTTATGCTTATTAAAGAGAAATATCTTACAAATCCCAGCCCACTGCACTGGCACCAAGTACCGCAGCAGAGCTGCCATCGAGAGTAGAGATCAAGAACTTAGCCTTGCCCCTGAAAATCTTCAATACACTCTTGTCGTAAGATTCCTTGAGAGGCTTCATCAGGAGGTCACCAGCCTTGGTAAGACCACCGAAGAATACGAATGCCTCAGGAGAGCTGAACGCAGCGAAATCAGCGCAAGCCTCACCCAGCATCTTGCCAGTGAAATCATATACTCGCTTAGCCAAAGCATCACCCTTACCAGCAGCTACGCTGACATCATAAGAAGTAATATCTTCTGGCTTCATATCGCGAAGTAAAGATGGCTCTTCACTCTTCTCGAGGAACTCACGGGCTGTGCGAGCCACACCAGTAGCAGAGCAGTAAGCCTCCAAGCATCCCTTACGGCCGCAACCGCAGAGACGACCTTCCTCGCCGCGAACCATGATGACATGACCCAACTCGCCTGCAAAACCATCGCAGCCATAGACCATCTTGCCATCGATCACGATGCCGGAACCGACACCTGTACCAAGTGTAATGTCGATGAAATTCTTCATGCCACGAGCCGCACCATAAGTCATCTCGCCCAACGCAGCAGCGTTGGCATCATTGGTAAGAGCTACTGGCAGACCACCCAAGGCATCGCTGAAAAGCTTAGCCAGAGGCACTACACCATCGTGAGCCCAAGCCAGATTAGGAGCGAACTCGATGGTTCCGTTATAGTAATTGCCGTTAGGAGCGCCGATACCCATTGCCTTGATTTTGTCGATACCGCCCACGGTCTCGATGATAGGCTGGAGAGCCTCCACGGCAGCCTTTACATAGTCATTTACATCATCATAACCACCTGTCTTGATAGCAGTAGTAGCTTTTATTTCGCCACGTGCATCTACGATGCCGAATACGGAATTGGTACCACCCAGGTCCAAACCGATAACATATGGCTTAAGTGCATTCTCTGTCATGTTTTTCTTTTATTTAGTTAGAATTATGGTGCAAAGATATAAAAAAGTTTGTAACAAACAAAGTTTTAGTGGAAAAAATTACAAGATATGGCCTTTTTTTTGTAACTTTGCGCCTTGTTATGAATTTAGTGTTTCCGATTCAGATAAATATACTTGATTTCATATTCAAGGGAATTATCATAGGTGTGATTGCCTCAGCCCCGATGGGACCTGTTGGCATCTTGTGTATCCAGCGCACTTTGAACAAGGGCCGCTGGTTTGGTTTCGTGACGGGTGTCGGTGCCGCTTTCAGCGATATCGTGTATGCACTCTTCACGGGTTTGGGAATGAGTTTCGTGATGGACATTGTCAATAATGCCCAAAACAAGTTCTATCTGCAGATTTTCGGAGGCCTTCTGCTCCTGGTGTTCGGCGTATATTGCTTCAAGAGCAATCCTACGAAGAATATGCATCAGAGTAGCAAGAAGCAGGGCACGCTCTGGCACAATGCCATCACCGCCTTCTTCGTCACGCTCTCCAATCCGCTCATCGTGTTCCTCTTTATGGCCACCTTTGCCCAGTTTGCCTTCGTAGTGCCGGATATGCCGCTGGAGATGAGCGTGGGCTATCTGAGCATCATGTTCGGAGCGCTGCTGTGGTGGTTCGGTCTCACATGGCTCATCGACAAGATCAGGGGCAAGTTTGATACCAACGGCATCCTTATTATTAATAAGGTAATAGGAAGTATCGTGATCATCTTCTCGCTCATCGCACTCGTCGGAACCGTGTTCAATCTCTATCATCTCCCGGAATTCTAAGGGAGTATATATAATTTCTAATTTGGAATATAACATTTCTAATTTCTAATTAAAAAAGATGTTTGTAGCTCAGGAATTAAAGAAGAAAAGTATAGCAGAATACCTCTTGTATATGTGGCAGGTGGAGGATATCATCCGTGCCTGCGGCTGTTCGCTCCCGGTTATCAAGAAGCACTATATCGAAAATTTTGATTTCACTCCGGAACAGAAGGAGGAGGTAATCGACTGGTTTGGCAATCTCATCCGCATGATGAATGAGGAGGGAAAGCGCGAATCGGGACATCTCAATATCAACAAGGTGCTGCTCCAGGACGTGATCGACCTGCACGGCATGCTGCTGCAGAGCACCAAGTTCCCTATCTATAATGGCGAATATTACAAGGTGCTGCCATTCATCGTGGAACTGCGCAACAGGGGCGACAAGGACGTCAACGAGATAGAAACCTGTCTGGATGCCCTCTACGGAGTGATGCTGCTCCGACTGCAGAAAAAACCGATTACCCCAGAAACAGAGCGTGCCATCAAGGAGATAACTACCTTCGTGGGACTGCTCAGCGACTATTATATCAAGGATCGTACCGAGGGATTGAAATTTGACGATGACGACATGTAGTTATACATTATTATATATACATTTTAAAATCATATAAATCATAGATGAAAGAAATAGAAAGAAGAAGAACGTTTGCCATTATCTCTCACCCGGATGCTGGTAAGACAACATTGACCGAGAAATTCTTGCTTTTCGGTGGACAGATACAGGTGGCTGGTGCCGTAAAGAACAATAAGATACGCAAGTCTGCCACTTCCGACTGGATGGACATTGAGAAGCAGCGTGGTATCTCTGTATCTACTTCTGTGATGGAGTTTGATTATCTCCCAGACGGACAGTCTGGCGAACCATATAAGGTGAACATCCTCGATACTCCGGGTCACCAGGACTTCTGCGAGGATACCTACCGCACACTTACAGCCGTGGATTCTGCCATCATCGTGGTGGATTCTGCCAAGGGTGTGGAGGCGCAGACCCGCAAGCTGATGGAGGTGTGCCGTATGCGCAATACGCCGGTTATCATCTTCATCAACAAGATGGACCGCGAGGGTCGTGATCCGTTCGACGTGCTCGATGAGCTGGAGGAGGAACTTAAGATTTCCGTTCGTCCACTCTCATGGCCTATCGGACAGGGCGCCCGATTCAAGGGTGTGTATAATATCTACGAGCACCAGCTCAACCTCTTTACGCCTAACAAGCAGCGCGTAACCGAAAAGGTGGAGGTGGATGTGCAGTCTGAGGAGCTCGACCAGCGAGTAGGTGAGCGCGAGGCTGCCCAGTTGCGCGAGGAACTGGAACTGGTGGATGGCGTTTATCCTGAGTTTGACGTCGAGACCTATCGCTCTGCCGAGGTGGCTCCTGTGTTCTTCGGTTCTGCATTGAACAACTTCGGTGTGCAGGAACTCTTAGACTGTTTCGTTCAGATAGCTCCATCGCCAAGACCTACCAAGGCAGAGGAGCGCATGGTGGAGCCTGAGGAGCCTAAGTTTACGGGTTTCATCTTCAAGATTACTGCCAATATCGACCCTAACCACCGTTCCTGCATCGCATTCTGCAAGATCTGTTCGGGCAAGTTTGTGCGCAATCAGCCTTACTATCACGTGCGCCTCGACAAGACCGTGCGTTTCTCTTCGCCAACCCAGTTTATGGCGCAGCGTAAGAGTACCATCGACGAGGCTTATCCGGGCGATATCGTAGGTTTGCCAGACAATGGCATCTTCAAGATCGGTGATACGCTGACCGAGGGTGAGAAAATTCACTTCCGCGGTTTGCCATCCTTCTCTCCACTGCTCTTCAAGTATATCGAGAATGATGATCCGATGAAGAGCAAGCAGTTCCAGAAGGGATTGGAGCAGCTGATGAACGAGGGTGTGGCACAGTTGTTTGTCAACCAGTTTAATGGTCGCCGCATTGTGGGAACCGTGGGTCAGCTTCAGTTTGAGGTGATCCAGTATCGTCTAGAGAACGAGTATAATGCCAAGTGCCGTTGGGAGCCAGTTCACTTGCATAAGGCATGCTGGATAGAGGCCGACGACGAGAAGGAATTAGAGAGCTTCAAGAAGCGCAAGTACCAGTACATGGCGAAGGATATCGAGGGCAGGGATGTGTTCCTGGCCGATTCAGGCTATGTATTGAGCATGGCGCAGCAGGACTTCGAGCATATCAAGTTCCACTTTACTTCGGAATTCTAATAATATAAAAGGATAACTTTTTAAAGAAATAATAAGAGATGATAGATGAAATGGCAGAAAAATCGGGCGCAATAGCCAAAATGGTAGCGTGGCAGAAGGAGCATATCTCCGACCGCCAGATGACGCTTATCCTGGCTTTTGTCATCGGTCTGCTTGCCTCCGTTGCCGGATTTTTCCTGCATAGTATCGTGCACGAGATACAGATATTGCTCACTTCGGGGTTTGAGAAAAGCACCTACAATCTGCTTTTCCTCTTGTTCCCTATCGTGGGCATCTATCTTACCTCGATCTTTATCAAGTATGTGGTGCGAGACAATATCTCTCATGGTATCACGAGAGTGCTCTATGCGATTTCTACCAAGCAGTCGAAACTGAAGGGGCACAACTGCTGGTCGTCGGTAGTAGCTTCTGGTATCACCATTGGATTCGGTGGATCAGTAGGAGCCGAGGCGCCGATTGTGCTCACGGGTTCAGCCATCGGAAGTAATCTGGGACAGATATTCCGCATGGACAAGAAAACGATGATACTGCTCGTAGGATGCGGTGCGAGTGCCGCCATTGCTGGTATCTTCAAAGCTCCAATCGCAGGTCTTGTCTTTACGCTCGAGGTGCTGATGGTAGATCTCTCGATGGCATCGCTGCTGCCTATCCTCATCTCCTGTGTTACCGCCACCTGTTTCAGTTATATCCTGATGGGGGAGAAGTCGCTCTTCGATTTCACGCTTACCGATCCATGGGAGCTCGACCGTGTGCCGGCGTGCATCCTGCTGGGCGTATTCTGCGGTTTCGTGAGTCTTTACTTCATGAGAGCCATGTCGGCCTGCGAGGGATTCTTCGCCCAGCTGAAGCAGTATCCGTATGTCAAACTGCTTTTCGGAGGTATCATCCTGAGCAGTCTCATCTTCCTCTTCCCATCGCTCTATGGCGAAGGATATTCGGCTGTCAACATTCTGCTGAAGGGCAGGACGGAGGCCGACTGGGATATGGTGATGAGCAATTCACTCTTCTATGGCCACAGTCAGTTGCTTGTGCTCTATATCGGACTGGTAACCTTTACCAAGGTGTTTGCCACCTCGGCAACCAATGGTTCAGGCGGTTGTGGCGGAACCTTTGCTCCATCGCTTTTCATCGGCGGTTTTGCAGGCTTCTTCTTCGCCCGCATCTGGAACATTTACAAGTTAGGTATCTATATCCCAGAGCAGAACTTTACGCTGATGGGCATGGCAGGTGTGATGACGGGCGTGATGCATGCACCGCTGACGGGCATCTTCCTGATAGCCGAACTTACTGGCGGTTATCAGCTCTTCATCCCGCTGATGATCGTGTGCATCTCCTCGCTGCTTACCATCAGCATCTTCGAGAGCCACAGTATCTATGCGCTCCGACTGGCAAGGGAAGGCAAGTTGCTTACCCACCATATCGACAAGGCAGCCCTCACGCTGATGGGTATGCAGAGCGTGGTGGAGAAGGACTATCATCCGGTAAGTCCCGACCTGCCGATGGGTAAGTTGGTGTCAGAAATCAGTCGCAGCAACAATAATTTCCTTCCGGTAGTCAATCAGGCTGGCGTCTTGCTGGGCATCATCGATATCACCCGCATCCGTCACATCATCTTCCGTTCGGAACTCTACACGCGCTTCAAGGTAAAGCAGCTGATGCTCCAGCCTTCAGCCGTGCTCAGCGATCACGAACCGATGCAGGAAGTGATGAAGAAATTTGACGAAACTGATGCCGCCCAGTTGCCTGTAGTGGATGTGAACGGCGTGCTGAAGGGATATATCAGCCGTACCCGCCTTTATTCGACTTATCGCCAGATTGTGGCGGATATGTCGGCAGAGTAAAAGGGAGTTTGGAATTAGAAATTAGGAATTAGAAATAGCAAATTACTAATTAGAAAATCCCTTGACAAAGCTGCGATAATTGTAAACTTGCATTTCTTTTAACAATAGGAAAATGGAGAAAAAAGATTTAAGAATCATATTTATGGGAACCCCGGAGTTTGCGGTGGAATCCCTCAAGAGCCTTGTAGAAGGCGGATATAATGTGGTGGCTGTAGTAACCCAGCCCGACAAACCGGTGGGTCGTCATCAGGACACTCTTCAGCCTTCGCAGGTCAAGCAATATGCCCTGTCGAAGGGCTTGCCAGTATTGCAGCCAGTGAAGATGAAGGATCCGGAATTTGTAGAGCAGTTGCGCAGTTATCAGGCCGACCTGCAGGTGGTGGTAGCTTTCCGAATGCTGCCAGAGGTGGTATGGGATATGCCTCGCTTCGGCACCTTCAATGTGCATGCAGCCCTCCTTCCTCAGTATCGCGGTGCTGCCCCTATCAACTGGGCTGTCATCAATGGTGAGACGGAGACAGGCGTCACCACCTTCTTCCTCGACCACGACATCGATACCGGTCGCATCATCATGCAGAAGCCATTTGCCATCCCCGACGATGCTGATGTAGAGTATGTTTATGACGGACTGATGCATTTAGGCGCTGAGATAGCCGTAGAGACCATCGACCGACTGATAGCATCCGACGGAAATATCGACTCAATGCCGCAGGACGAGATGATCACGACAGACACCGTGCTTCATTCTGCTCCGAAAATCTTCAAGGATACTTGCCGTATCGATTTCAATCACCCAGCCAAGAAGGTGTATGACTTCATTCGCGGTCTTTCGCCATATCCTGGCGCCTGGACCGAGATTCAGAAGGAAGGCGGTAAGGCGCAGGTGCTGAAAGTATTCAAGACTTCCAAAACAGGAAAGGCAGTTGCCGGTTCTTCAGAGAATGCTTCTTCTTCTGAGAATGTTGCTTCTTCTGTAGTTGGAACCTTGAGAGTAGAAGGCAAGAACCTGCAAATAGCCTGTGCAGACGAATGGCTCCAGCTCGACACAATACAGATTAGCGGCAAAAAGAGAATGGAAGCCCGTGATTTCCTCAACGGAATGAGAGATATCGAGCAGTACAGAAGTATTTAATAAGGAAGTACTTTCACCTTAATATATAATCAAGAATTGTTTTTTGAGGTGCAAAGAATTTCTTGTAAATAGAAAATTGGTTTTTGAGAAACAAAGGACTTCATGAAAATCAAGAATCGTTTTCTGAGGAACAAAGGACGAATCAATTCCTTCATATATAAGGAAAAACAATAATAAAGGAGAATAAAAAATGACTCAACAGGAAGATATTAAGAATGCAATAGAATGCATGCGCAAGGGTGGAGTGATTCTCTATCCTACAGATACCGTTTGGGGTATCGGTTGTGACGCTACTAACCCAGAGGCAGTGGCAAAGGTTTACAAAATAAAGCAGCGCGATGACAGTAAGGCGCTTATCTGTCTGGTGGATAGTGCAGACCGTATGGCGCGTTATTTCCGCAATGTGCCTCAGGTGGCTTGGGATTTCATCGATGTAGCCATGCCTGTGAAGCCAACTACCATCATCCTCGATGATGCTACGGGTGTAGCCAACAATCTGGTGGCAGAGGATGGCAGTCTTGCCATGCGAGTAACTTTCGAGTCTTTCAGCAAGGAACTCTGTTATCGCTTCCAGAAGCCTATCGTGAGTACCAGTGCCAATCTGAGTGGCGAGCCTGCAGCGCAGAACTATCGTGATATTGCCCCAGAATTGCTGGAGCAAGTAGATTATGTTTGCTGGACCCGTCGCCAGGAGCATAAGCCTCACACGCCATCCAGCATCGTGAAGATAGCCAAGAATGGAGAGGTGACGATTATCCGATAAAGTTAATCTTCAAAGAAACGAAAAAGAGGATGTGTTGTAAACTTATGACACACCCTCTTTTTTCTATTAAATATTTATTTTTTTCGGGAATCCCTTTACTTTCGGTTTCCCTTTTCGTTTTCGTTCTGCAAATCCTGCTTTTCCGGAGAATCCTCATTTTCCAGATATTCTTCTTCCGTTATCTCTTCTTCCCATATATCATCTTCTTCCGTTATCTCTTCGTCCTGCATTCCCCCTTCATCTTCATCTTCCTCCTCCTTTTCCTTTTTTCCGAAGTCAGGATCTATTTTGAGGAAAGCAGTAACCAGGAAGGTAATTGCGCAGCATGCCATCACGACGATGAAGAAATGGCGGTATCCTAAGATGTCTTTCAGATAACCCGAAACCATGCCCGGAAGCATCAGACCGAGATAGGAAATACCGGTACAGATGGAGTAGTGGGAGGTCTTGAACTTGCCCTGACTGTAGAACAGCATGTAGAGCGTAAGCACCGTGAAGCCTAACCCATAACCGAACTGCTCTACGAACAGGCAGGAGGACACCATCACGATATCAGAATTGAGCGAATAGCTGAGATAGATATAGACGACATCCGGCAGGGTGATGGCGCAAACCATCGGCCACAGCCACTTCTTCATACCGTCGCGGCTCACTAAGATACCTCCGATGATGCCACCCAGAAGGAGACCGATGAGACCTACCGTACCATTGGCAAGTCCGTATTCCTGTGGCGACATGCCCAGACCGCCCTGCGAGTTGGGACGAAGAATGAAAGTCTTGGTCATCGTATTGAGCAAAGCCTCCGGGAAGCGGTAGAACAGCAGAAAGAGCATCACAATGACCGTCTCCTTGGCTCCGAATTTCGTGAAGAAAGTGCGGAACATATTCTTCAGTTCGTGAGTCACTTCGCCCACAGTTCTCTCCGTCTGCACATCCTCTTTCGGCGTAGGCATCAGGCGGCTATGGTAGAGCCACAGACCGATGAAGATGCCAGCTAATCCGTAGAAAATCAGTGCCCACGAGAAGCGTATCTGATTGCGGAACATCACCTGCAGCACACCAGCCAGCATCACTAAGAAACCATTCACGAAGATGATGGCGAGGCGGTAGAAGGTATTGCGCAGACCCACAAACTTCGTCTGGTTGTGCTCATCCAGTTCTATCATATAGAAGCCGTCGGCAGAGATGTCATGGGTGGCGCTGCAGAAGGCGATGAGGAAGAAGAAGCACATGGTGGCCTGAAACCAGAAGGCCGTAGGCAGCGAGAACGCAATGCCTGCCAGTGCTGCTCCGATGAGCGCCTGCATCGTAAGTACCCACCAGCGCTTCGTTTTCAGAAGATCGATGAACGGGCTCCACAAGGGTTTGATTACCCAGGGAAGCGCCAGCCATCCTGTATAGAGACCCACTTCGGCATCCGTGAGGCCCAACTGCATGTACATCACCACAGAGAGAACTGTCACAATCACGTTGGGCAGTCCCTCTGCAAAATATAGGGTAGGGATCCATGCCCATGGATTCCTGCTATTCTTCTTTGTTACCATTTTATCCATTAGATATTTATCTTTTGTCCATTAGATATCGTCCTGTTTCTTAGACATCGCTTGTCTATCAGAAAAGATGCTATCCTTGAGACATTACTTGTCTCTCAGAAAAGATTCCATCCCAGAGACATTACTTGTAGATTTTCTTAATTTCTGCTCCCTGATAGTATCTCAGCAGGATATCATCGTAGGAGTATCCTTCGTTGCCCATCACGGCAGCACCTATCTGACAGAGACCCACTCCGTGTCCCCATCCGGCTCCGATCAGTTCGAAGCGCTGAGGAACCTGGTTCTCGTCCAGATCAAACTTATCTACCACGAAAGCCGAACTGTAGAGATGGCTGTCGCTCAAGGCTCTGCGTATTTCCAGTTCCTTGCCGATGGTGAAAGTCTTTTTGGTACCGATAATCTGCAGTTTGCTGATGCGTCCGCTTGTACCGCGTTCCACAGCCTTCATGTCGAGGATGTCGCCGAAGTTCATCTTCAGTTTCTCTTCGAGTAGCTGCTGCAGTTTCTCCTGGGTCAGCGTCACCTTCCAGCGGTAGAAATCGGCAGTCTCCTGGTCATAGTCGTTTAATACTTCCGAGAGCACTTTTCTGTCTGTAGTATTGCAGAAAGCAGGCGGGTTGGAGCGGATCCAGCGGTCAGCCTCTTCCTCCTGAGTCAGATCCGGAAGTCTGTATTCAGAATCCATCAGAGCCTTTGAACCCTTCAAGTTCTCAGTATCACTTGCGTCCTTCAAGCACTCGGCATTCATAGAACTCTTCAGTCCTTTCGGCTTGATTCCCAAAGCAATATCCCTCACAGCAGAGAGATAGCTCTTAGGTGTGTTCTCCCAGCAATATTGGAATTCCTCGGTGATACCGCCGCAGCACTTGGAGAATCGGGCATCGCAGATTTCCTCGCCATCCATCAGAATCTGTCCCCTGGTCTGGCGGATAGCTTCTGCCACATGCGGAGAAGTCTCCTTGGTGATACCCTGGTAGCGCTGGCAGTGGTCGTCGGCACAGACATCAAAGATGGTGTGGTCTTCGCGGTCGTACCAGCGGATGAGCATGTCGTCTTTCTTGACAAAAGAGAAGAAATTGTTGCCGCTCTTAGCCACGTCTCTGCGCTTCTTCATCTGCGCCAGGAGCCATGAACGGGAGATCACGGCATGTGCCTTGAGGAGTTCAAGACTGGAGGTGGCACTCATCTCGCTGGATATCACGCTCTCCAGATACTTCTCTACAGGAAGCTCGTTGATGGCGCAGATCTTGTCTGATTCTACCACGAAATGGAGCGTACCTAAGAAGGTCTGTGTTTCCTTGCGTTCCCAGTGGAAGTTGACGCCGATAGTGACATCGTTCAGTGAGAAGGAGGCATCGCAGCTCTGTGGATGGAAGGTAAGCGAACTGTACTGATTGCCGTTCCAGAGCACACCTCCCTCGGAGAATTCCACTTCCTGTTCGCCCGTAACCACCTCGCCCTTGGCAAGGTAAGGCTTGTTGAGCGAGAAGTGAATCTTCTGACCGCTCACGATGCCCACAGAGACATCCGGCTGCTTACCATTATTATATAAGGTGGAAGTAGTGATGGTGCTTTTCTCAGCCTCCTTGGCAGCCTTCAGCTTATGGATGATGCTTTCCATCTTCTCGCTGGAAATGCCGCATTCCTTCAGGATAGCCTCAGCCTTCTCCTCGGTGAGCTTGCGGAAATCCTCTTCGCGTGGCGTGATGATGAGACCCGACATATCGAGGGCTCCCGGAGAAACCATGATCTGGGCATCGCCATCGGCAAAGTAGGCTTCCGGGCGGTGCTTCTCTCTTGGAATCACGATACTGATATATTCATCACCCTTGCGCCAGGCCACGATGTTCATCATCGGCTCAGTCTCGTCGCCGCGCTGAGGCATCGCATTGTAGAGGCGCTTGAAGAGCATCTCGTCGCTTTCCTCGCTCTTGGAGATGATCACGAAGGCAGGAACGGTATAGTCGCGGATGGCTGCTATCTTCTCCTCATCGTTCAGGCAGATGATATCTGTCAGGTTGCGTGAGAGGCGTTGCCAGTTGTTCTGCAGGGGAAGTATGCCGCTGGTTCCTGCCTGGAAATGCAGATGGTCTGGAGCCGAGGCACCGCACTTCGGACCGTTGTAGAATACCATCAGCTCGCTGTGCAGACTCAGGAATCGGTGCATCTCGCCATAGTTCTTGAAGATGGCCTGCGGCTGATGCTTGCGTGCCGGAATCGTGAAATGTACCGGAAGGATAGGGAACGGATTGACCAGCAGGTAGAAACGTTCGTCTATCTGCTTGGACATCTGTACCTTCGGACGGTTCTTCTCGCAGAGAAAGCATGGGCGCTCATCGAGGGTCTTCTTGTCTATCTTGGCACCTGTGCTCACGATGCGGGCAGGGTTCCATTGCAGTTTGAGAAGGTCGGAGAGAGTCTGGCTCTCCACGTGCTTCAGGTCGCGGTAGCGATGGCGGGCATCCTCCCATCTCTCCAACTGGCGGTTGAAGAAGCGTGAGATACTGCTGTCTTCCATAATGTCGGCCTTGCCCTGCAGCATCTGCTGGCGTGCCTTCAGTTCCATCGTGCGCAGACGGTCTTTATAGAGATTGTTGGCATTCACCTTTTCGATACTCAGAGCGGCATCACTGTTGCCTCCCCAGCGGCGGCAGAGGTACAGTTCATCATAGATTCTTCCGATTCTGTATCGGCGAGAGAAGGCAAGTCCCAAGGCGTAGTCTTCGCCATAAGACGTGTTAGGGAACTGTATCTGTCTGACGAGCGGGGTGAAGAATGCTCTCGGAGCACCCAATCCGTTGATGCGCAGTGCGTTGTTGCAACCGTTTTCCTCGGTCCATTCCTTATGGTCTATCAGTCCTGGAGGCAGGGTGTTGAGGTCGAAGTCGCACATGCGGTACGAGCCGATCATCATCGCTGCCTTCTGGTTGTGAAAGGCATCTACGATTTTCTGGAGAGTCTTCGGAGACGAATAGAGGTCGTCGCTGTCCAACTGGACTGCAAACTTGCCGCAGTACTCGCTATTGATGGCTACATTCCAGCAGCCGCCGATGCCGAGATCGTTTCTCTCTGGCACAATCTGTACGAGCCGCCCTGCCTGTTTGTCGTTTCTAGCTTCCATCTCGCGAGCGATTTCATCAAGAATCTCGCCAGTGCGGTCGGTAGAATGATTGTTGACCACGATGACGTTGAACTTGAAATTGGCTTTCTGGCTCAGCGCACTCTTCACGGCATCCGCGATGGTCTTCTCTCTGTTGAAAACCGGGATGATCACAGAAGCCTCGTAGAAGAATTCCTGTTCGCCGAAATCCGGCTGGCGATAAAAGCTGGTATCGATGAGGGCTCCCACCTTGTTGAGATGCTGCGTGCAAGCCTTTTCCATCTCTATCTGCACCTCTCTGTTGCGAGGGTTCACATAGTCGAATTGCTTCTCGCCGCTCTTTCGGTTGTCGAGTTCATCTTCAGTATAGAGGAATTCATTGAGATGGAAAATCTCTCCCACGCGGCTCAGGTAGAGACGGAGGTCGTAGAGACCCGCATATTGATAGTCAGCTCTGTCCTGCTGGGCGATGAAGTCACGGAGGGCTTGCGCCTTGATGAACCAGAGACTTCCGAAATCGAAGTCGTCGCGAAGGCTACCAGACTGGTAATCAATAACCGGATGCTTGATCAGCTTGCCGGTTTTCGCTTCAAGAGTTTCAGCTCCATCTTTTTCTTCTTTTCCTCCAACTTTTGCAGCCTCATTATCTTCTTTGATCAAGGAATAATAGTCGGAGTAAACCATGACGGCTCCCGTGTCGTCAGCCGTGCGTAGGAATCGTTCCAGGGCATAGAGTCCCCATCTGATCGGAGTCGTCTTGGTGCAGATCATCACATAGTCGGCATCGGTGTTTTCAGCAATGCTTTCTACCGTGTTGCTGCTTTCCAATCGGTCAATGACTACGAAGGTGCATCCATCAGGCACTTGGTGATGGGCTGCAAAATCAGCGCTCACCAGGAGATTGATATGCTGAACCGTCTTGTTGTCATGAAGTTCCAGAAGTGCGCTTTGGGCTACTTCAATGTCTTCACAAGGTAAGAAAAGGTCTATTTTTTCTCTCATTTCTTTGTGTTATGTTTTTGCGTTTCGGCTCCCTTTCCGGAGGTCAAAACGGTATTTTTTATCTATATTTTAGCTTATTATATTAAAATATGTGGCAAAGATAACAATTTTTCGCCAAAAAATACTATCTTTGCACTATGAATGATGAAAAAAAATATCTTTTGGGGCTTACCCTTGCTGAATTGAAGCAAGTGGCTAAGGACTTGGGTATGCCTGCCTTCACGGGTGGGCAGATGGCTAAATGGCTCTATGAACAGCATGTGAAGAGCATCGATGAGATGACTAATATCTCGAAAGCTAACCGTGCCAAGCTGGCCGCAGAATATGAGATAGGATGTGCCGGATATACCGATGCACAGCACTCCGTAGATGGTACCATCAAGTATCTCTTCCCTACGCGCAGCGGAAAGTTTGTAGAGACGGTCTATATCCCCGACAAAGACCGTGCCACGCTCTGTGTCTCATCACAGGTGGGATGCAAGATGAATTGCCTCTTCTGTCAGACTGGTAAGCAGGGGTTTGAAGGAAGTTTGCCTGCTGGCGATATCCTCAATCAGATCTACTCCCTGCCAGAGGTGGACAAACTTACCAATATCGTGTTTATGGGACAGGGCGAGCCGATGGACAATCTGGATAATGTGTTGCGTGCCACGGAAATCCTGACCGCTGACTATGGTTGGGCATGGAGTCCGAAACGTATCACAGTAAGTTCGGTGGGCGTCAAAAACAAGTTGAAGCGATTCCTCGAAGAGAGCGAGTGCCATGTGGCTATATCGATGCACGATCCGATACCTTCTGAGCGAGCAGAACTGATGCCTGCCGAGAAGGGTATGGGTATAGAACAGGTTGTGGAGCTGCTCCGCAATTATGATTTCTCTCACCAGCGTCGCTTGTCTTTCGAATATATCGTGTTCAAGGGAGTGAACGACAGTATGCAGCACGCCAAGGCAATCATCAAGTTGGTGAAGGGCCTCGACTGCCGTTTCAATCTGATTCGTTTCCATCAGATTCCGGACATCCCATTGCAGGGCGTCAATGATGAGAAAATGGAACAGTTCCGTGATTATCTCACTTCTCATGGAGTCTTTACGACCATCCGTGCCAGTCGCGGACAGGATATCTATGCAGCTTGTGGCTTGCTCAGTACATCCAAGAAGATCGGAGAAATCAGAGAGCACGAGGACGAAGAACGCTCTTCGCGATAATCCCGTTTCTTCTTCGATAGAAAGTCTTTTCTCGCGGTAGGGGGCTCTTGCCGAGAGCCTTCTTGATAGGAGCTTTTCTTCTCGACAGGAGTTGTCCTTTTGATCAAATAGTTCAAAGACTTTACTCTGTGAATGAATGTATTTCTCCTGAGCCGAAGACCTTTCTTTTGAAGATAAGCGACAAAACGTTGATAAAATAATGATGAATTGGAAATATCTGAGATTATTTCTTGCAATCTGCTTTGTATTCGTGCTGGCTTGTTGCAAAGACGGAAAGAGCAGTCGGCTTCCTGAAAGTATCGGTCAGCCCTATGAGGTGGTGCTTGAAGGAGATACGAATCGCATCGTAACTGCTATCTTGCAGGAGAGTGTGCCAGATATGCCTCAGCCGGAACCCATGTTCAATATCATACAGGTGAGAAAAGGAAAACTGACGAGCCTGTATCAGACGGTAAGAAACCGGGTAGTCGTGGATGTGGATAAGAGAAATCGTGACTTTGAAGTGAAAATCAGCAAAGATGTCAATGCTGCTCCGCAAGTCATCATCCGTATCAAGGCGCAGACCGTAGAACAGTTGAAAAGCCGTCTGGATGGAATGAGACTCCGCCAGATACTGGACGAATTGGAACAGAAGCATTTGGCGTCTGTCATCCGGCAGAATGTAGAGAAGCAGAAAGAGGTAAAGCGGCTCTTCGGCATCGACATGAAGATTCCTGCTGACATGCAGTCAAGTAAGCGTGGTAAGGATTTCCTGTGGCTGTCAAATAATGCAAACTCGGGTATGCAGAGCCTCCTCATATTTAAGTTGAGAGATTTTTGGCGAGGGAATCCCTATCTTCCATCTGCTCTCAAACCGAAAGTTGACAGCGTACTACGTGTCAACGTGCCAGGTGAGGAGGATGGCATGTACATGCAACTTGCCTATATCAGGGAATATTTAAATGGATGCTGGGAAATGAAGGGGGATGCCATGGGTGGACCTTATGTGATGAAGCTGATGTCTGATGCCGACTTCACACAAGGGCGGAACGTCCTTGGAAAATATAATGCATTAGTCATCATTGGTTTCGTCTATGCGCCCGAAATGAAGAAAAGAAATTTAATCAAGCAGTTGGAAGCTGTGCTGACAACTATCAGGTAAAAATTTCGTAAACTGCAGATGAAAACTTCGTAAGCTGAAGTTGAAAATATCGCAAGTTTCTGCTTATCACCATCGCAAGTTTCAGATAAATATCATAAGTTTCAAATAAATACATCAAAATATAATATATGGACAATCAGAAAGTAAGGGTGGCTATCACCCACGGAGATACCAATGGTATCGGATATGAACTCATTTTTAAAACCTTTGCAGAGCCAGAAATGCTGGAACTCTGTACACCTATTATATATGGCTCGCCAAAAGTGGCAGCCTATTATCGCAAGGCCATGAACTTGCCAGGTCAGTTCTCTATCATTCAGCAGGCTGAGGATGTACAGGATGGAAGAATCAATCTTCTGGCTGCTGTAGATGACGAGGTGAAAGTGGATATGGGTATGCCTACAGCTGACTCAGGACTGGCTGCAGTAAAGGCGCTCGATCGTGCCATGACCGATTATCGTGCCGGTCTCTACGACGTGCTGGTTACCGGACCTATCAACAATGCCAATGCCCAGATGGATAACTATCCTTTCCCTGGTCATAGAAATTATATTGAGACCTGTCTTGGTGAAGGCAAGAAGGGACTGTCTATGCTGATTGGTGGTGATCTCCGTATCGCATCGGTCACAGAAAAGACACCTCTGAAAGATGTACCTGCAGCTATCAGTCTGGAGGCGATCGTAGAAAAAGTAACCCTGATGCAGCAGACTCTCAAGCGTGATTTCTATATCAGCAATCCACGTATCGCAGTACTTGCTTTGAATCCAAAGACCAATGAGGATAGCAGTTGTGGCACAGAAGAGCGCGAAATCATTATCCCTGCTATTGATGCATTGGCAGAGAAAGGTGTGCAGGCGTTTGGTCCGTATGCTACAGATGAATTCTTCGGAAAAGGCTATTTCAGAGACTTCGACGGCGTGATGGCTATGTATCATGACCAGGCAACAACTCCTTTCCATTCACTATATACAGAAGACGGTGTAGTCTTCACTGCCGGCATGCCAATCATCCGTACAGCAGCAGATGTTACACCGGAGTTCTGTATCGCAGGAGTAGGAGAGGCTGATGAGACTTCTTTCCGCCATGCAGTCTATTTGGCTGTGGATGCTTATCACCATCGCAATGAGTATGATGAGGCTCGTGAAAATCCGCTTCCAAAGCTTTATCGCGAAAAACGTGATGAGAGCGAGAAAGTGCGTTTTTCTATCCCAAAGAAGCATTCTAATGCTCCTTTTAACCCAAAGCCTGAGGTGAAAAGTTAAAAAAATGACTATTTTATGCCATTTTTGCAGATTATTCAAAAAAAATGCGTAATTTTGTCAGCTAAATGGACACAAGTGAACTTCAGAAAGTAAAACAACGGTATAACATCGTGGGTAATAGCGATGGATTGAACCGTGCGCTCGATGTCGCCTTACAGGTGGCACCGACAGATCTTTCTGTGCTTATCATCGGTGAATCGGGTGTGGGTAAGGAAATTATTCCGCGTGTTATCCACGATCATTCACCACGCCGCCGTGAAAAGTATTTTGCAATCAACTGCGGTAGTATTCCTGAAGGTACTATCGATAGCGAACTCTTCGGTCATGAGAAAGGTTCCTTTACGGGAGCAATCGGAGAAAGTGAAGGATATTTCGGTATCGCCAACAAGGGAACCATTTTCCTCGATGAGGTGGGCGAGCTGCCTATCCAGACACAAGCCAGATTGCTCCGTGTGCTGGAAACCGGTGAATATATCCGCGTAGGTGGACAGGAAGTGAGAAAGACTGATGTGAGAATAGTGGCAGCTACGAATGTCAACATGCGCAAAGCCATCAGTGAAGGTCGCTTCCGCGAAGATCTCTATTATCGTCTGAATACCATTCCTATCCAGATGCCGCCGCTTCGTGAAAGAGGTAATGATATCCTTCTGCTCTTCAGACTTTTTGCGATGCAAATGGCTGAAAAGTATAGGTTGCCTAAGATTTCGCTCAGCGAGGATGCAAAGGGCATCATGCTCAAATATAAGTGGCCGGGAAATGTAAGACAACTCAAGAATATCACAGAACAGATGTCTGTGCTCAGCCAGGAACGGGAAATCAGTGCTGAAATGCTCTTGCATTATATTCCGATGGATGAAGAGTCAACCCAGTTGGCTACGATTCCTTCCCAGACGGGCGGTGCTCATAGCTACGAGAGCGAGCGTGAACTTCTCTATAAGATTCTCTATGAGTTGAGAGGCAATGTGAGTGACCTCCGTCGTGATGTCAGTTCACTGCGTAAGCAATTGGATGAAGCCCGCCAGCTCAATGGTGCCAGTGGATTTGCAAGTCCTAATACCATAACTCCTGTGGAGCCTGTAAGCGACTTCCCTGCGAGAATGGATAAGACACCAAGTATCCGTCCGGTCATTCCGCATCATGCGACAGAAGATGCCATCGTTGAGGAAATCAATGAACCGGAAACGCTGAATCTGAATGATTTGGGGCGCCAGATGCTCGAAAAGGCTTTGGAACGAAATAACGGAAATCGCAAAAAGGCTGCGCAGGAACTTGGTATTTCCGACCGTACGCTGTATCGCCGTCTCAAGCAATATGGACTCAATGGCGATGAGGAAGAAGAAAAAGACAAAAATAAGTAAGACAATTGGAATATGAAGCGTTTTCGCAAACATATATATATAATAGGTGTCATCCTTACTATTGGCATTCTTGCTGCATGCTCCGTGAGCTATAAGTTCAATGGCGCAAGCATCGACTATACCAAGACCAAGACCATTCAGATTGCTGAATTCCCTATTAGAAGTACCTATGTGTGGGGACCGATGGGACCGATGTTCAACAATGCTTTGAAGGATGAATTTGCTAATCATACCCGCTTGCAACAGGTCAAGAGAAATGGAGACCTGAAGATAGAGGGAGAGATTACACAGTATAGCCAGCGCAACAAGAGTGTTTCGAGCGAAGGCTATTCTGCACAGACCGAATTGTCTATTACTGTAAATGTGAGATTCACCAATAATGTGAACCACAATGAAGATTTTGAACGCCAGTTTACTTCTTCAAAGAGTTATGAGACCACCCAGAGTCTGGCTTCGGTTCAGGAAGAACTGGTCAATCAGATGGTGAAGGATCTGGTGGAGCAGATTTTCAACGCTACTGTTGCAAACTGGTAATTAGGCATTCTCTCAAGAAATATGCATTCTCTCTGGAGTTATCATTCTCAGGGGAGATATTGTTCTCATGAGAGATATATGTAGGCAGAATAGAAGCATTTTGTCTGAAAGATGAATTTCTTCTGAAAAGTTGAATTCGTTAGAAAAAAGATTTTAAAAATTATAACTGTTAATATTATTAGAGATTCGTGGAATTAACAAGATTGATACAACATCCGGAGGAGATGAATAAAGAGACTCTTTATGATCTCCGTGAGCTGTTAGCACTCTATCCGTACTATCAGACGGCTCGATTGCTGATGTTGCAGAACTTGTATTTGCTCCATGATGCCAGTTTTGATGAAGAACTTCGCCGGGCAGCTATCTATATTACTGACAGAAAGGTGATATTCCAGATGGTGGAGGCAGCTCATTATCAGCTCAAGAAAGAGTCGCATGCTGCGGCTGGAAAGAAAGATAATACGGCTGATAGAACTTCAGATTTGATAGACAACTTTTTGGAGTCTATACCTACTGATAAGGAAGACGAGGAAGAGAAAAAGGAAAAAAGAAAACCTACTCCTGCTGATGCAGCCGTCGATTATGTGGCTTATCTTCTGGAAACAGAAGGGGAGACTGAGGAAGAGAACTCCTCTCGCACCATCTCGCTTATTGATGATTTCATGGAGGATGGAGGATTTAAACTTCCTAAGATTGATGTTTCTGCTGATTATCAGCCTGAGTACAAACCTGAGTTGGATGACAACAACAAGGAGGAACAGACTGAAAATAGTGGGGTCTTTACTGAGACTTTGGCTCGTATCTATATTAAACAGGGAAAATACCAACGTGCACTCGACATTATACGCCGTTTGCATGAAAAGCATCCAGGCAAGAGCATGCATTATGCTGACCAGATGCGATTCTTGGAAAAATTGATCAAAAATAATAAATAAAACTAGTTTTAAAAATGTACACATTATTTGTAGTATTAATCGTCCTGGTAGCATTGCTGATGATTTTCATCGTGCTTATCCAGGAGTCAAAGGGAGGTGGTCTCGCATCCAACTTCTCTTCTTCAAACGCTATCATGGGTGTTCGTAAGACCACTGATGTAGTAGAGAAATTAACTTGGGGTCTTGCTGCTGCTATGGTTATCATCAGCGTAGCTTGTGCTTATGTAGCTCCAACAGCTGTTGGTGAAAGCAGTGTAATGGAAAATTCTGCTACAACTGAGCAGACTGCTCTCCCTGCTATGCCAGGTGCTAACAATGCTGCTGGTGCTCAGACTGCAGCTCCTGCTAAGGGTGCTGATGCCCAGAAGGCTGCCCCTGCAGTTCCTGCAACTCCTGCTAAGTAATTTTTCTATATTACTGCGAGAAATTTAAAAGCATTTTATGAAGAGGGTGTGTCATGAATTCGTGACACACCCTCTCTTTGTACGCTTTTTCATAGTTTTTATTCATGACTAATGATACACCCTCTTCTGAATGAATGAGAATCAGAAAAGTGTAAATATGAAAAGGAAGGAAAATAAGGTAAAAATAGAATGAAATTCGACAAAATAGGCTAAAAAACTGCTTAATTTGAGAAAAAATGAAGTTTTTTCGAAAAAAGTTCGCTAAAAATTTGGTGGAATCAAAAAATAGTAGTACCTTTGCACTCGCTTAAAAGAAATAACAATTAAGCAAGCTAACATGGTGGACGTAGTTCAGTTGGTTAGAGCGTCAGATTGTGGTTCTGAATGTCGTGGGTTCGAGTCCCACCTTCCACCCAAGATAAACCCAGTAAATCATTGATTTACTGGGTTTCTTGTTTCTACTTTCTATAAAATGGTTTATCATTTGTCTTTTTTATTCCCCCATGATTGTGGCGATGAGATGTCTGCTGCCGCCGCCTTCTCTAAACTCGCATAGGTATATCCCCTGCCAGGTTCCGAGGTTCAGTCTGCCGTTTGTGATAGGAATCGTCAGTGAAACTCCTACCATACTTGATTTGGCGTGGGCAGACATGTCCGTTGGACCTTCATCTTGGTGCAGGTATCTCGGATCTCCATCTGGCACCAATCTCTCAAAGATTCCCTTCAGGTCGTATCGCACATCTGGATCGAAATTCTCGTTAAGTGACAATCCACAACTTGTGTGTCTGACGAAAAGATTTAGTATTCCTGTCTTTGGCAGTGCGGGTAATTGACGGAGTACTTCATTCGTTACGAGATGAAAACCGCGAGGAAAAGGTCGCAATGAAAATTCAACTTGTTCTATCATAATTTTTGGATTTAATTTTTTCTTTTTGGATATGTATCTTGCAAAGATAATGATATTCTGATGATTCTCTTACTCTTTTCATGTAATTATAGTAAAGTTTAACCCTTACCGAGTTTGTTAGAAATTGAAAAATGTTCCCAGATGCTATTGCAATGGCAGAGTGAGTACTACTGCATGGGTAAAGTAAGTACTACTTACTAAAAAATCTTCTTCTTTGAAGAAGGAGGAAGACATTAGAAAAAACTTGAGAAAAATTTGGTGGTTTCAGAATAAAGATGTACTTTTGCAATCGAAATAAGCATTAAGAGTTGCCCAGTTGTGGCACACCAACCGAGTTTCGCATAGAGATAACCACGGTGGTAAAAGAATGTGTAAGTGTTTAACAACTTAAAATAATTATCTTTACCTGTTGGCGGAATTAAAAAACCGCCTGAAAATTAGTATATTTTTATGGAG